>Ga0265294_10001384_pt1 | contig 32692 bp, 31 predicted proteins | sample MunlanPumphouse3_FD_192504 | JGI IMG/M metagenome (GOLD analysis project Ga0265294, IMG submission 192504) | Groundwater microbial communities from a municipal landfill in Southern Ontario, Canada - Pumphouse #3 | ecosystem: Environmental > Aquatic > Deep subsurface > Groundwater | place...
TGACAAGATGAAGGAAAAGCAGGAAGATCGGAATGCCATTCAGGAAACGAAGTTGATCATGGCGAAAAACCGTAACGGAGAAACCGGCACGTTCACCATGGGGTTCAAAGGCAACGTGGTCAAGTTCGTCCCATTGGATCAGAGTCGGCGGTATACGCCGGGCAACAGCAACAATGTGTGATCACCTTTTGTAGAACATCGGCTTGAGTTTGACCAGGTACAGGTGCTTGAAGTCTACATAGCTCATCAACAGGAAAATGAGAATCACCGACGCCATGCCGACAAGTTGGAGGATCCAATACGTCCGGGGTGTGAGGCGTCTTCGGCTTGCCATCTCTGCGACCGCGATGATCATCTGGCCTCCGTCAAAAGCAGGCAGAGGAATCAGGTTGCCTACGGCGATCGAGACACTGACAATGCCCAAAAGATACCATAGGCCTCTCAGTCCGCTTTCCGCGTCACTTTCCATTCCCAATGTCGCGATATCTCCGATCATCAAGGCGGCTCTTCCGGTTCCTGTCAGTTCTTGGCGTACGTCGGCTGAGTATCCCCGTATCACGGCCCACAGCGTGGCGGCCGTCTGCCGCAGGAGGGAAAACGAGGTTGCCGCCCCTTTCAGAAGGGAAAACCTCTCCCCCGGGATGGTTTTCCTGCCCTCAGCAAGACTGAAGCGGAACGAGCCTGAACCATCTTCTTTGCTTGCCGCTGTAAAACTGATCCGTTGCTCTTTCTCTGCGCGCACGACGATCATCGTGACATCCCTTTCCTTTCCCAAAGCCACCAGAAGGTCATAGTTGTTTTCAACTTTCCGATCGTTGCAGGAGAGAATTCTGTCTCCCGCTTGGAGTCCTGCGAGTTCTTCCGCGCTTTCCGAACGGACATGCCCCACGATCGGTTCCAAACTGTTGGCAACGCCCCATCGGCCGTTTTCGTCACTTCTTGCCTCCACGGTTACTTCGCTTTCATTTCGTTTTACGACGAAGCGGTGCAAATCCTTTGATGCCGAGGCGAGCAACCCTTCGAGTTGTTGATAATCGGCGATGGGTTGTTGGTCGAACGACAGGACAAGGTCGCCGCTTTTCAACCCGTACAGGGCGGCGTTGCTGTCGGAGTCTTGGAAGATCGTGGGATAATCATTGACCGTGACGATGACGGCGGGCGTACTGAGTACTTGTGTCGGGACGCTTGCAAGCACGGCGTACACAAGAGAGGCGAGCAGGAAATTTGCCAGCGGACCCGCACCATAGGTGAGCAATCTTCGAAACGGCGATACGGAAAAAAGGGAACCTGCCTCGGTTTGGACGAACGTCTTGCTCTTTGTCTCAAGGGCTCGTTGCAAATCGTCGCTTCCTTTCATCCTGCAATACCCGCCAAAGGGGATCAACGAAAGACGGAACTCTGTATGTCCCGATTGCCTGCCCCATAGTTTCGGACCGAAGCCGAAGCTGAATACTTCCACGGATATGCCGCAGAGTCTTGCAACGAAGAAATGCCCAAGCTCGTGGACGATGACGACGACGCCGATGCCGATGTATCCGATCAAGTACTTCAGGAGAAGCATGCGCACGGGAAGCCTCCGGCAAGGGATCGATATCGTTTGTTTAGTGCGATCGCCTCGGAAAGATCCTGTGGGGCATTTTTGTCCGCACGGGCGACAGTCCTCTCGACGATGTCGTTGATATCGGTGAATCCGATGCGTCCGCAGAGGAACGCCGCGACGGCGACCTCATCGGATGCGTTGAACGCAAGGGTGGATGCACCGCCGTTACGAAGCGTTTCGTAGGCGAGCCCCAACAGAGGGAACCGCACGATGTCCGGTTTTTGAAACGTCAGAGCGAGGTCGTCGAACGAAAGGGGTGAGACCAACGGCACTCCTGTATCCGGCAGAAGCGCACTGATGATCGGCAGGCTCATGTCCGGCATCCCCAATTGCGCGTATACCGCACCGTTGCGCATCCTGATCATTGAATGAACGATGGACTGAGGATGAACGACGACTTCGATCTTCTCCGGTGGGAATCCGAACAGCTTGCTTGCTTCGATTACTTCCATGCCTTTGTTGGCCAGCGTCGCCGAATCAATGGTGATTTTCTTTCCCATCTTCCATGTCGGATGGCAAAGCGCGTCTTTCGCCGTGGCGTGATTGAGTTGCTGCTCCGTCCATGTTCGGAACGGACCGCCGCTCGCCGTAATGACCAGCTTTTCCACTTCGTCCTGACCGTGACTTTTCAGTAACTGGAAAATGGCACTGTGTTCGCTGTCAACGGGGATAATGGACGCGTTGTTCTTCTGGGCAAGATCGAAGAGGAAACTCCACCCGCATACGACGCTTTCCTTATTTGCCAGTGCAAGATTCTTGCCGCATTCGAGCGTATAGACTGAAGCGGGAAGCCCGTCGAACCCGGAAATGCCGTTCAACACGATATCGGCATCCGTTTCCTCGATCATTTTCCTGAGGCCGTGAAATCCGCTGTAGCCGTCGTTCCATGCATCTCCGGAAAGGCAAAGTTTCGCGTCGGGGAACCGTTTCCCGAGCATACGGAGTTCGTCCTTTTTCCTATGACAGGATAGCGCAACGACATGAACGGGAAGAGCATGGGAAAGAATCGCGTTGATGGCGGTCGTTCCGATAGAACCGGTCGCTCCGAGAATAATGACGTTTTTCATGCGCGGAAGATTACGAACAGCACCCAGAAGACCGGAGCGCTGGCCAGAAGGGAATCGATGGAATCGAGAAATCCGCCACGGCCTGGAACGATATGGCCGCTGTCCTTTACTTCAGCAGCGCGTTTGAACGCACTCTCCACCAGATCTCCGACGTTTGCACTGAAACTGATCACCGCACCGAGAACAACGCTCTGCACAATGCCCAGCCCAATGTCGATGAACATGCAGTATGCCACAGAAAGGATTGTCGTCACGACGGTTCCTCCGATGAAGCCTGCGATGCTCTTGTTGGGACTCACTTTCAAAACGCCTCTGTTGTTTTTCCCGAACGCCATACCGAAGATATAGGCGAAGGTGTCGTTCCCGAATACAAGAAGGAAGTAGAGCAAGAGAAGGAACGTACTGTAGTTGGCGTTCCCTTCCCAGTCCATCTCGCAGATCTTGATCAGGAAGGTGAAGAAAAAACTTGGATAAAGCAACAGAAGGGAGGATGAGGCGATACGCGACAAAGATCCCTTGAACGAATCTTTCGCCCCGTAGACGATTTCCATGGAAAAGGAGAGAAGTGCAAGGAATAGCAATACGAAATCGGTGATGGGAAGCGGTTCGAAGAACGTTTCGATCCACGCGGCGATGATCAGGATTGAGGGAACCCAAAAACGGAGATGGGGACTCTGTCCTTCGGCCTTGAGAATGAGGTTTTGCATTTCAAGCGAACCGATCAAGGAGGCAACGAACGCCAAAGAGGCGAAGGCAAGATGGTGATATTGCGGAAGAAAAAAGATCAGACTGAAAATAGCGGGAATGGCGATAACGGCGGTCAGACAACGCTTGAGTAATGAATTCATGCCAGCACTCCCCCGAATTTCCGAACCCGATGCGCGTATTCCTCACAAATACGTTGGACATCATCCTTATCCCAATCAGGCCACAATTTATCGTATGATGCCAGTTCCGCGTAGGCACTGTCCCACAATAGGAAATTGCTGATCCGCCTTTCCCCGGCACTCCTTACTATCATATCCACCGGAGGGACGGAGGGCAAGTCTAGATTTCCGGCAATCTGTTCGGCGGTGACCGATGTAACACCCGAAGCAATCAATTTGTTGACCGCCCTGACAATTTCATCCTGTCCTCCGTAATTGATCGCCAGAGAACAGACGATGCCGTCGTTGTCTTTTGTCGCTTCCTCCGTCTCCCTGATGGAGTTCCGAACGGGGTCGGGGAGACCGGTGACGTCCCCCCGTACCAGAATCCTGATGTGTTCGTCCATAAAGTACAGCAATTCCCCATGGAGTTTGGAAGCAAGCAGATTCATCAGAAATCCAACTTCCTCTCCGCTTCGTTTCCAGTTTTCGGTGGAGAACACATACATCGTGAGATAACGGATACCCTCGTCCCGGCATGCGGCGATGACACGTTTGACTGCTTTCAGCCCTTCAATGTGGCCGGCAGTCCGCGGAAGGTTGCGCGCCTTCGCCCATCTGCCGTTGCCATCCATGATAATGCCCAGATGGGTGGGGACGGAGGTTCTCTCCACTATCACACCTCCATGATTTCTTTTTCCTTGGAATCGGCGACTTCTCCGATCTTTAGGATGTACGAGTCGGTCATTTTCTGCAGTTTATTCTCCAGATCCTTCTGCTCGTCCTCGCTGATGTCACCGCCTTTCGAGAGCTTTTTCAGTTCATCCATTCCTTCGCGACGGATGTTTCTGACGGAAATTCTGCAGTTTTCGGCCATCGTCCTGGCGTTTTTCGCAAGTTGTTTGCGCCGCTCTTCGGTGAGTGGCGGGAATACCAGTCTGATCAGCTTGCCGTCATTGTTTGGAGGAAGTCCCAGATCACTGGTCTGAATGGCCCTCTCCAACGCGGGGAGCACGCTTTTGTCCCACGGTTGGATTACAATGGAACGCGCCTCCGGCACACTGACCGACGCTACTTGGTTGATCGGGGTGGGAACACCGTAATAATCGACCTTGATCTTGTCCAACACGGATGCGGACGCCCTGCCGGTACGAAGTCCGTCGTAGTCTCCCTTGAGGCTTTCGACGCTCTTCTTCATCTTTTCTTCACAATTCACCAATACATCTGCCATGTCATTACTCCAAAAAGCAAAGGGCCACTTCTTTCGGAAGCGGTCCTTTGATCAGTCTCATTTCACGCCGGCGACAAAGAATTTGTAGCTTACGAGAGAAATGTTCGCGCCGACTTCTTTGGATACGGCCGCGAGTTTTTTCTCGACACTCATCGTCTCGTCTTTGACGAACGGTTGGTTCATCAGGCAGATTTCCCCGAGGTGTTTGTTCAACTTCCCGCGGATAATGCCTTCTTTTACCTTCTCCGGTTTGTCCAGATCCTTCACTTGGACGCGGAAGATTTCCAGTTGTTCGTCGATGTACGACTGGGGCACTTCCTTCAGTGTCAGATGACTGGGCGTGAACGCGGCCACGTGAAGGGCGCAGTCGTTGGTGAATTCCTTCACCGTAGGATTGGAGAACGCTTCCGGTTTGTCCGAGGCGAACTCCACGACGACACCCATCTGCCCGGCGCCGTGAATATACGTCGCGGCGTAATGGTCGGCGGGGAGAGGAAGGACATACAACTTTTCGAGCTTCATGTTCTCCTTGATGATGGCGATCAGGCCGTTCACCTTGGCGTTAAGCTCGTCGTTGATTTTTGTGTATCCCTTCTGAAGAACGATATCGCACAGTTCCTCGCCGAGGGCGATGAACTTGTCGTTGGAGGCGACAAAATCCGTCTCGCAGGTGACCATCAACATGACGACGACCTTCCCGTCGTTCTTGATGAACACCCTGCCGTTGTCGGTGGCGCGGTCCTGCCGCTTGGCGACAGCGGCAAGACCCATTTCCTTAAGAATCTTGTCAGCTTCTTCGAAATTGCCGTTTGCCTTTACCAAAGCGTTCTTGCAATCCATCATGCCGGCACCCGTGGCGTCGCGCAGTTGTTTTACTTGGGCAGCAGTGATCTGCATGGCTCACTCCTTGTACAGTTTCTCTTCGTCGACTTCGATTCCATTTTTCTTGGGATCGCCGTCATCCTCAGCATCATCCTTCTTCTTCTCGGTCTGCTCTTCAAACTTGGAGTAGTCGGTCTTTTCATCGCTTGAGAATACGATGCCTTCGTTTTCCTTGTCCAACGCTTCCTGCGATTCCGTGGTCGATTTGGCACTCTGATCTTCGTTCACGTCGTCAAGCGACTCGACGATTTGGATACCCGTTTCGTTGTCAGCGTCGATCACCGCATTGGCGATGATTTCGACAAACAGGCTAATGGCCCGAATGGCGTCGTCGTTGCCAGGGATCGGATAGGTGATATCCGTAGGATCACAGTTCGTATCGACCACCGCAACGACCGGAATGCCAAGACGTTTTGCCTCAGCGACGGCGATCGCTTCTTTTTTCGTGTCGATGATGAACAGTGCACCGGGAAGATCCTTCATGTCTTTGATGCCGCCAAGGTTTTTCTGCAATTTGTTCTTTTCTTTGGTGAGCAGGGCGACTTCCTTTTTGGTAAGGGAATCGAACGTACCGTCATTCTCCATTTTCTCAATCTTTTTCAGATTGGCGATGGACTTCTTGATGGTGGAGAAGTTGGTCAGCATACCGCCGAGCCAACGAGTGTTGACGTACGGCATGGCGCACCGCTTCGCCTGTTCTTCAATGGCCTGTTGTGCTTGCTTTTTCGTACCTACAAACAACACGGTTTTGCCGGACTTGACGACTTGCCGAATGGCATCGTACGCAGTGACGAGACATGCGGACGTTTTCTGCAAATCAATGATATGAATCCCGTTTCTCTGGCTGTAAATGTAACGGGCCATTTTCGGATTCCAGCGCTTCGTCTGGTGACCGAAATGCACGCCTGACTCAAGCAGGCTTTTCATGGTAACTACGGACATTGTTCCTCCTGTCTGGCGAACACCATTCGGTGCGACGCCACCCTCTTGCTGTTACTCACCCCCGCAGGGGCGGAAATTCTGCGTCATCCACGGACACAGTCGCAAAGAGTATGTCAGAAAAGTTTGAATATGGCAATACCTTGCCGCATCTGTGTGCATCACCAGCGAATATGATCGTCGAGATGCTTGCACCGCCACGAAGTTTGGTGGACTGAACGGGAAAGAGCGGACCCCCGCCGGAGACGAACGATCGTTCAATTTTTCCGGTGAAAACGCGGAAAAGTAACGATCAGGAAAACGCGGCTCGCAATGCAAAGAGGGGGAGCCCTATGACGGTGTCTTTGTCCCCCTTTACGGAACGTACGAGAAAGGCGCCTGAGCCTTGGATCCGGTATGATCCTGCGGCGCCTTTCCATTCATCCGTATCAAGATACCGACGGATATCCGCTTCCGTGAGTTCCCTGAAAGTGACGTACGCAACGTCCGCTCCGGACTCAATCATCCCGTCGTGATACAGAGCCCATCCGCTTTCCACCATATGCCGTCGTCCGGAGAGCAGGGTGAGCTGGCTTTCCGCCGCGGACCAATCCTTCGCCTTGCCCAGGAAATTGCCGTCCAGCGAGACGAGCGTATCACTGGCGAGGACAGGAAGTGAGGGGGAAGGATGCAAGGAAAGGAACGTATGAAGTTTGCGCAGGGCGAGATGCCGTACTCGTTCGACTGGATCGGTAATGGTACATGCTTCGTCTGTCCCCGTGGCCATGACCGTCACCTTAACGCCTTCTTTTTCCAAAATGCTCCGGCGTGCAGGCGATTGGGAAGCGAGGATCATCTCGGGGAATCGTTCGGAAAGACGTATCATTTGTCTACCTGCGATTTCAGCGCTTCAAGTTCTTCCTGTAGGGAAAACCATTCATCCTCTGCCTGTTGCTTTTCTTGTTCCGTTTGGTTCTTGGAGCGCATGATCTCGGTGATCCGTTTCGGATCGGAATAAACAGCGGGTTTCTCCGTATCCTTCTCAAAGTCCTTGACCGTCTCCTCCAGTTTCGCCACTTCGTCCTGCTTTTCCTTGCATCGTCTCTCCAGCGAAATGATCCTGTTGCGAAGTTTGTTGGCCTCTTTGTAGGAAAGCACTCCCTGTTTCTCTTCTTTCTTTCCGTCACCGCTTTGCTGGTTCGCTTCTTCGTACCTTTCTTTCTCGTTGAGCTTGTAGGAGAAGTAATCCCAGTCCCCTTCGAAGAACTGCGGCGCTTCGCCGTGATTCAGGTAGAGTATTCTCGTGGCGACATGGCTGATGAAATAGGTGTCGTGGCTGACGAACACCATCGTCCCATCGTACTGTTTCAAAGCCTCCAGCAGCATCTGTTTTGCGTTGATGTCCAGATGGTTCGTCGGTTCGTCGAGTACCAGCAGGTTTACCGGGTGAAGGAGGATCTTCAACAGGGCGAGCCTGCTCCGTTCCCCGCCGGAAAGGACTGAGACCGGTTTGAAAACGTCATCCCCTTGGAACAGAAACGAACCGAGATACGTGCGCAGTTTGGGCAGATCGTTTGTCGCTGCGACGGTGGCGAGCTCTTCAAGGACGTTGTTCTTCGGTTCGAGCGTCGTCTCCGCCTCCTGGGCGTAGTATCCGGTGACAACCCCCGCTCCGGGGCTTACCGTCCCCTGATAGTCCGGCTCTTCTCCGACGAGGATGCGGAGCAACGTACTCTTGCCCGCACCGTTGCGGCCCGTGACGGCGAGCCTGTCCCCTTTGTGGATCATGAAGGAGAGGTCGTCAAACACATCGATGTCGCCGTACCGTTTGGTAAGGTGCTCTGCTTTCATTACGTCGTTGCCGCAATGGGGGGCGGGAGGGAACGAGAATTCCAGTTTTTTCAAGTGTGCGGGTATCTCGACCTTCTCGAGTTTTTCCATCTGTTTGATTCTGGACTGCACTTGTTTCGATTTGGTCGCTTTGTAACGGAATCTTTCGATGAATTGTTCCGTTCTGCCCACCAATTCCGTCTGCGTTTTTGCTTTCGCTTCCAGTTCTTTGATTTCCATTTCCCGCTGGGCTTGGTACTGGGTGTAGGTGCCGGCGTACCGTTTCAGGTGACCGCCGAACAACTCGAACACCTCGTTGATCGTCTCGTCGAGGAACCCTTGGTCATGGCTGACCAGCAGAAGTCCGCCTTTATATACCTTCAGATAATTCTTCAACCATGTAAGCGCTTCGATGTCCAAATAGTTCGTCGGTTCGTCCAACAGCATCAGATCGGCGCGTTCCACCAGCGTTCTGGCGAGTGCGATCCGCATCTGCCAGCCTCCAGAGAACTCTCCACAGGGACGGTCGGCATCGGACGGTTCAAATCCAAGTCCGGCGAGAACTTGTCCGATCTGCATTTTCCTGTTGTAGTAACCGGAGGAAAGAAGTTCTTCTTCGATCTGCCTGATCCGCTCCAACATCCCGTCGGTACGGTCCTCCTCCGAAGCGTGCCGCAGCCGTTCCCCGATCTCTTCTTTCTCCTTCAGCATCGCCGAATATCTTCCGAACCCTTTCTCCACCTCGCTGTAGACGGAATCCCTCTCCAGGACGATGTCGCTCTGAGGCAAGTAGGCGATCGTCATGCCTTTGGTCACGGTCTTGTCGATGGAATCCGGTTTCAATTCTCCGCCGATCACCTTCAGCAGTGTGCTTTTCCCTGAACCGTTTGCGCCGCACAAGGCGCTTCGCGACTGGCTTGTCAGTGTGAACGAAACGCCGTCGAGGATGTCCCTGGCACCGAAGGCGAGACGCAGGTCCTTGACATGAAGCGTAGTCATTCTTTCATACTCCTGTTGCCCACTCCGTAAAATAAGGGTATGATGAGCGTAGCATAAATCCTTTCCATCTGACAACAGGAGATAGACCGCATGCTTTGCCTGACGTTGACCGAATCCACCATTGCAAAAGACCTAGAGGTTCTGGAGCGCAACAGGCGGTTTGTATCCATGTCCGAACTCAGAGTGGACTGCCTGGCCTCAGGAGAAATGGAAAAAGCCGTCGATTTTCCGAAGAAGGCGGCCATGCCGATAATTCTGACCTGTCGGCGGATCAGCGATGGAGGCAAGTGCGAACTTGCCGACAAGGCCCGCATCGAGATCCTTTCGCGCGTCGCCGAAGGATCGTTCGCCTATGTGGATATCGAGGATGACGTAAAGCGGCGCGACCTGAAGATCAAACGAGGGGAACAGTCGATCGATTTTGAAGCGAGCCTGAAGGCGCGCGGTATCAGGATCATCCGGTCTTTTCATGATTTCGAAGGCGTACCGGCCGATCTGTTCGGAAGAATTTCCAAACTTGCCGCACGCGGGGACATTCCCAAGGTTGCCGTCATGCCTCAGTCGATGCTTGATGTAATCACATTGTTCCGCATCCACGACGAACTCAGGGAGATCAAGGAGAAGATCGTCATCGGAATGGGGGCGTATGGGGTGTGCACCCGTATCCTTTACAAGCGGTGCGGGTCGATGCTGTCCTTCTGTTCAGACAACGAAGCCGCACCGGGACAACTTTCGGCCCAGACGATGAAGGAATTGTACCATGCGGACTCCGTGAACGATCTGACCCATATCTACGGTGTCATCGGCAACCCCGTTCTCCAGACCAAAAGTCCGGTAATCCACAACCCCGGTTTCCATGCGATCCATTACAATGCCATTTACGTTCCGTTCCAAGTGGACAGCGTCAGGGCGTTCTTCAAGCTCGCCGAGATGCTTCCCGTATACGGGTTTTCCGTCACCATCCCCCACAAGCGCAACGTACTTCCGTATCTGGGAAGGATTACCAGAGAAGTGAAGCAGATCGGTTCCTGCAATACCGTGGTGCACATCCAGAGCATGTGGAAGGGGATCAACACTGATTATTACGGGTTCCTCGAACCGCTTTCGTCACGGCTGACAGACGGAACAATCAAGAGCGCCTTGGTGATCGGTGCGGGAGGGGCGAGCAGGGCGATCGTCTGGGCGCTCCGCAATCATGATGTCAAGGTGACGGTCGTCAACAGGACGGTGGAACACGCCAAGGCGCTCGCCATGGAAACGATGAGCGCCTACGACAGTCTGGATCACATCAGCGCCTACAGCGGTTCCGTAGACTTGGTGGTGCAGACGACCAGCGTCGGCATGACGCCTCACGAACAAGACGACGCATCCAAGGGCTACCTGTTCAGCGGGAAGGAAATCGCGTTCGACTTGGTGTACAAACCGAGGGAGACGGTATTCCTCCGCAGGGCGAAGGAAGCCGGTTGCAGGACGATCAGCGGGGCGCTCATGCTGTTGGAACAGGGCAAGTTGCAGTTCGAAGCCTTCACCGGCTATCATTACCCGAGTTCTCTGCACCCCGTCATCTGAGCAAGGAGAAGGACATCGTCCCGCGATACTGTGGGATGGTGAGTTCCATAACTTTTCGTGTATCGTCGAGACGGACATCGTATCCCTCGCGCTCTCCTGCGTATGTTGCGAGTGCATATCCATCTGCGGTCATTTCCGCCCTGAGCGTCAGGAGTTTTTCTCCGGTGGCGGAACAAAGGCGGATATCCCATGTCCCTTCGGCGTTGTTTGCGGTGACGATCGTCTCGATCACTCCGGTTCTTCCCAGCGGATACGGTTCCTTTGCCTCCCACGTTCCTGCCGTAAGAGAAACCATTTGTGTTTGCTCCGGGTCATGGCATGCGCTGCATCCGAACAGAAGCAGCACAGCCAGCGGAATGTACATCCATTTCGCGTTCATATGAATCCTCCGCCATTCATCCTCTGTGGCGGTGAAAGGAAAATCCAGTGAAAAAAAGAGGATGGTTACAGGCGGATGTACGTCCGACCCATGCGGACGAGGAAGATTTTCCCCACCGGAATGATACGGACTTGGCCGGACGGAAGGATGGTCGCCTTGAGCAACATTTGCCCGTCAGTCGCTTTGGTAAGTTCCAGTGGCTGGGCAAGCAATTCCTCCTGTCCGACTTGCAGGAGCAACAACGCGTTCTTCAGCGTAAGGGAACGACGTAGCAGAGCGACCTTTCCTTGATAGTCAAACCCTCCCGCCTGAGGATTCTCGTCGGGGACGAATGAGCGTATCTGACTTGAATCGACAAGCAATTTGTCACGGAGACGCACCTCCAACGCCTCCCGAGCGACGGAGTTCCCGCCGTGGTCCTGCACCATGGAAAGGATCGTCCCGTCATATTTTGTCTTCTTCGACGGGAGCGTCCGTCGAAGACGTCCGAACGGATTGGATGTTGCCTGTTCCGGTTCCTCTCCCCGTTGCTCCGGCGTCTCTTCAGAGGAGTATGGTTCTCCTTGGAGGGAAGGTAGAAACCCAAGACTCTCCTTGAGCGTCTTGCACCAGAACGGATAGGTCCGGCTATCCATCAGGTACACACCATCGGCCAGGCGGGCGAGGATCGCGTCGTGAAGGGATGTGATCTGTTCCACGAGACGGGCTATCCGTTCGTCCGCCTTGATGACGATCCCATGATACAATTCCACCTCACGATACCGTTCTTCCTCCATAGCGAGTTCGTCGACCAGCGTTTGTTTCGCTCCGTTGGCGCGAAGATACTCCCTCACTTTTTCCCAGGAAAGACCGCCGTCCAACGCCCGAGAAAAACTTTCCTGGGATATTTGATAGACCGTCCTGACGTCCAGCTTGACCAATGTGGCGAACCGCCAGAGAATGTCGTCGGCAGGCAGGGAACCGCTGAAGCTTGCCGTCCGATCGCTGTCGATGACAAGATTCGGACCGACCCCGTTTTCTGGGGGAACCGGTGTAACGATCAAATCGCCGTTTTCCTCGGTTACGATCCCCCATTGCACAAGAATTTCCAGCATGTCTTCGGGAAGCGTTTCCGAACCCGTCGCATGCAAAAGCCTGCATCCCAGTGGGAACGCATCCTTTCTCAGCGAACCAAGATTCTCCAGGAGGGAAAGAAGACGAAGGACCGAGGCCTGCGGAACGCCGCAATCTGCGGAAATGAAACGGGCGATCATGACGGGCCACGGAAGGAAGAAGAGGTGGGTGGACCGTTCATAATCGATCTGTCCGGCCACGAGCGCTCCCGTTTTGGACAGGGCGTTGGAGAGACGAACGAAAAACTGTTCCCTGATTGAAACGGGACAGGAGGGAAATGCCGCTTGCAACGTCTCGTCGTCTATCGTACGCCGTTTCCCCACCGCCAGTGATAGATACCCCTTTACCACTTCGATGGTGGCGGTGAAGTTTCCGGAAGGTTTTCCAGAGGGCTTTCCGAACAACGCAGAGAGGCTGAGCAACGGTTCCAGCAACGGTTCCAGCAACGGGTTGAGGGAAAGGTTGTTTTCTTCCTTGACCAGCCAAAGCCGTCGGATGAGGAGGCTTATGTGACGGACCCTCGCGGGATATGTCGCTGTGGTGGAGAACAAACCAGCCAATACCGAACCATCGATCGGGCCGAACAATTTGACGGCGGTGAGGATTTTCAGGTCTTCGTCGTCCAACAGGTCGGTCATATGGGTCTGTACGGAAGGTTTCGAAAAAAACACGACCAGTCGTTGCGTCAGATCCCGCTTGGAAAACGGTGTCTGGATCTGGCCGAGATAGGTGCGGATGATCGGGAAATAGACGTCGTCCGGATAGGCGTTCAAAAGGGATGCGAACCGTTCTCTCGCAGCGTCGTTCATGCTTTCCCCCATACGGAAATGTCATAACGGTATCCTTGCTCGGAAAGAAATTTCTGTCGGTTCGCAGAGAACTCCTCCTCGCAACTGAAACGGGTCACCAGTGTGTAAAACCTGCTGCTCCGTTCCTTCGGACGGAGAATCCGTCCGAGCCGTTGGGCCTCTTCGCTGCGGGAGCCGAAAGTTCCCGAGACTTGGATGGCCATCGATGCGTCGGGCAGGTCAATGGCGAAATTTGCGACCTTGCTTACCACGAGAACCCGCTTCTTTCCTTCCTTGAATTCCTTGTAAAGCGCTTCCCGCTCCTTCGTCGGTGTGGAGCCGGTGATGATCGGAGCACCCAACGCTTTCTGGATCGCCTCCAACTGCTCGAGGTATTGGCCGATGATCAGGATGAAATCGTCAGGGTTGTCCGTTACGAGATTCTTCACCACGTCGATTTTCCGTGGGTTCTCGCTGGCAATACGATACTTCTGTCGTTTCTCCGCAATGGCGTAGGGGACTTCCAGTTCTTCGGGCAGATCAATACGGATTTCATGGCAGAACGCTTCCGCGATGTATCCTTTCGCCTGCAATTCCCCCCATGGACGGTCGTACCGTTTCGGACCGACCAGACTGAACACTTCGTCCTCCCTGCCGTCTTCTCTGACCAGTGTCGCGGTCAGACCGACACGGTGGACGGCCTGCAATTCTGCGGTCACCTTGAAGACCGGTGCGGGGAGCATGTGCACCTCGTCGTAGATAACCAGTCCCCATCCGCCTTTGGTGAGCAATTCCATATGGGGGTACGGACCTTCCTTGTCCGGCCGATAGGTGAGTACCTGATAGGTGCAGACGGTGATGGGCCTGGTTTCCTTCTTCTCCCCCGTATATTCTCCGATCGCGTTGTCAGGCACTTCCATCTTGTCTTTGATCTCGTCGATCCACTGGTGGACGGCGGCGACGTTGGTGGTGAGTACCAGCGTTCTGGTGGACAGACGCGCCATGATCTCCATGCCGACGATCGTCTTGCCCGAGCCGCAGGGAAGAACGATGATGCCGAAACCGCTTCCTCCTTGTCCGTCGCCCAGCAAGGCATCCGTCGCTTCCTTTTGGTAATCGCGGATGGAAAACGGCTTGCCCGTTCTCAGACATACATCCCTGAGGCGCATCGGTACGGGAAATCCATCGGTGAGCCGGATGCGGTCGTCGACCGGATATCCCAATTTGACGAGCAGAAGTTTCGCTTCTCCCCTCTGGTACTTTTCCAGGAGAAAATTTGCTCCATCGCAGGGGGAAAGAATCTTGGCGAGACTCTTCGAAGCGGCGATTTCCTTGGCGATCCGGTCCATCTTTACCGAAAGCCGGTAATGAAGCGGATCATCCGTTTCTTCCATGACAATCTTCCCGAATCTGCCGGCCATATCGCTCACAAAGAACGTAACGGTCTCGGGGACGGGATAGCGGGACCATTCATCCAGCGTGGAAAGTATCCAGTCGACGGAGCAACCGAGCGAGACGGCGTTCCACAACGAAATTTCGTCCAGCCGGTAGGTATGGACGTGTTCCGGGCTCTTGACGAGCGAAGAGAAGCGGACAAGATCCTTCCGGCAGGCTTCCGCTTGGGGATGGTGGACATCCAAAAGGAGCGTACGGTCACTCTGAACGATCAACGGGGTGTCTTTCATTGTCGGTGTGCCCTGTCCATGTACCATGCGTCGAGGAGCACCGCCGATGCCATTGCCTCGACGACGACGACCGCCCGGGGAACGATCGACGGGTCGTGTCTGCCTTTTATCACCAAGTCGACTTCCTTGCCGTGTTCGTCGATCGTTTTCTGTCCTCGCGAAATTGATGCGGTCGGTTTGAAGGCGACCCGGAAGACCAACTCAGCTCCGGTGGAGATGCCGCCAAGCACGCCTCCGGCGTGGTTGGAAAGGAATCCCGATCCGTCCATTTGGTCATTGTGCTCGCTGCCACGCATCTCTGCGGCATGAAACCCTTCCCCGACTTCAAATCCCTTCACCGCACCGATGGAAAACATCGCATGGGCGAGGAGCGCTTGGAGTTTGTCGAATGTCGGCTCCCCAAGTCCGACCGGCAGTCCGTCGACACGGCATTCGATAACGCCGCCGACGGAGTCCTGTCCCATGCGTGCCTGCTCGATCAAATCGGACATCCGCTTGGCGGCCTCTCTGTCAGGGCAGGTGAGGGAATTGTCCGTCTCGTCCCATGCGCGCTTTTCCGCTTTCACCGTACCGATCTGCACCGTACCGGCCTTGACGGAGACGCCATGGGAGGCGAGGATCTGCTTGGCCACCGCACCCGCCGCGACCCGGGCGGCCGTTTCCCTGCCGGAAGACCTGCCGCCACCGCGACTGTCGCGGATCCCCCATTTCTGTTGGTAGGTGAAGTCCGCGTGACCGGGACGATACAGATGGGAAAGTTCATCGTAATCGGAACTGTGCTGGTCGGTGTTGGAAATCAGCAGTGCGATCGGCATTCCCGTTGTCTTTCCTTGATACATGCCGGAGAGTACGGTGATGGCGTCGGGTTCGTTGCGTTTCGTCCCAAGGTCGTTGCCGCCCGGCCGTCGTCTGTCCAGCATTTCCTGGACCTTTCCCCAGTCGATGGGGAAACCTGACTGGATGCCGTCGATCACGACGCCGATGGCTTTTCCGTGCGATTCCCCAAATGTCGTGAAGGTGAATTCATATCCGAAACTGTTGTGTCCCATCCTTGTATCCTTCCAGACGCTCCCCGCACCAAGCGGCGGTCTGCTGCACCGTAGGGCTATCGGGCAAGTGTAGCACGATTTGGCATGCTTTGCCATACAACGCATTTCTGCGGAAGAACAGACGATGAAAACTTCCTTTCGGGTCATCCGGATCGAGAAACGGGGGAAGCCCGTCAGCGAGGATCCTGCGGAACAACACATCTTCCGGAACATAGAGATAAACCAATGCGCCGTATAGCCGGCACAGTTCGAGCAATCCTTGATTGTCCGCCGCTCCCCCCCCCATACTGACCACCGTTCTTGGATGGGAAACGGAAAGGAATGCTGACATTTGCGTTCGTTCCACGTTCTGGAATGTCGCCGCCCCTTGCGCTTTGTAGAACGAGCGTATCGTCATTCCTTCAGGAATTCCCGTTTTCGTCAGATCGTCGGCGTCGATCCATTTCCATCCCCAACACACAGCAAGATATTGGCCGATATAAGTCTTGCCCGAATGCTTCAGGCCACAGAGAAACAAGTCGTCCACGGTATTCCTCCACAGAGACGGTCAGAACTGATCGAAATAGTCCGTCCAGGATTCCGGATAAATCCCCCGGTCGAATGATTGGGGATTTCCCATTGCCGCAATGGCAAGCCTGCGGCCCTTCGCTTCCTTTTTCCGGCGTTCCACCTTGATCTGCCATCGACTCTCTGCGAGATCCTTCTTGACGCGTTCACGGTAATTGTTCGCCTTGATGACGCCCTTCAGTCCGTAATGGAACGTGATGATGATGGCGTACCACAGGACGGAGACGATCGCGTCGATCAACAGAGGGGCGCTGACCGCCTCCCCGTTCCCGAATCCTCCGTACAGAAGCATCCCGTTCCCTAACCCGAGCACGAGGGTGAACAGGGCAGGGAGTATCCAATACTGGCCGCCTTTTACGCATAGGAACCTGACGCACGCCCCGAGGGCGACAAAATTGCACAGGAGACAAAAAAGCGGGAGCAGATATTGTTCCATACTAAAACAAGATGATACCATATGGATATGCGATTTTGCAATCAACTGGACGAAGGAATTTTGAAAGCTCGAGTGCGGCAGCGGACCAGCGACATTCGTGGCGAGTACTATCGTGATACGACCGCGATCATCCACAGTTCGCCGTTTCGGCGCCTGAAGCACAAGACGCAGGTGTTTTTCGCTCCGAGCAACGACCACATCTGCACTCGCATGGAACACTGCCTGCACGTCGCTTCCATCGCGAGCACCATCTGCCGCGGACTGGGCATGGATACCGAGCTTGCATGGGCCATCGGCATGGGGCACGACCTGGGGCACACGCCGTTCGGACATACGGGAGAGCGCATTATTTCCCGTTTGATGGAAGAACGGGGGTTCCCGCCTTTCGAGCATGAAGTGAACAGTTTGAGGATGGTCGACTTTCTGGCGGACAAAGGCAAGGGACTTAATTTGACCTACGCCGTCCGAGACGGGATCGTCAGCCATTGCGGAGAACAATTCACCCAAAGGCTTGAACCCGATTTTCATGTCAAGAATCTTGCGTCCATCACGACGAGAAAGGGCTTGGTGCCTGCCACATGGGAAGCGGTAGTGGTGCGTTTTTCCGATTCCATTGCGTATCTGGGACGCGATTACGAGGATGCGACGCGACTGGGGGTCATCGAGGAAAAAGAACTTCCGTCCGTCGTCAGGGAAAAACTTGGTACGACGAACGGGGAGATCATCAACAGTTTGGTCAACGACATCATCGACCACAGCGGTGAGGGGGGCATACAGTTCAGCGACGGACTGTTCTCCGTCGTCAGGACGATGACGGAATTCAATTATGAGAACATCTATCAGTCTTCGATGCTCCGAGGATACGACGCATATTTCACCCGGTTGATTACGTTGGTGGTGGAATACTTGGAACGGCTTGAACGGGAGGGAGGGGACGACGAGGCATACTATCAGGAAGAGCACAACATGCTCGCCTTGGGGTATTATCGGCATCGCATGGAGATGAAGGACGCTTATGTGTCCCATGACGGAAATCTGAAACGCATGGTTTTCGATTATGTCGCGGGAATGAGCGACAATTTCTGTCTGGATTGCGCCGACGAGATTCTCAAACCGATTCACGTGGGGGAGACGGCGATGGGCAAGTGGTTCGACGCTCGCTAGAGCAGGATGTCGGAAAGTTGCCGTTTGGGGACGTGTAGCGTACCCGTCTCGTCCTTGTAGTAGCGTACGGAGCCTGCGAACGGCTCCGTGACAGGATGTTCCGCCTTATATCCCAGTGCGACGAGCGAATGGATGGCGATCTGATCTCCGAATCCAAACAGTTTGCGGATGGATGAGCGGTCGATGGCTCTCATCCAGCACGAGCCGATGTCTAGGCTTTCGGCCAGAAGCAACATGTTTTCCACCGCCGCTCCCGCGTCCGTCTCGTATCCGTTCTTCCTTACCGTGGTCTCGGCGCATACGATAATGTATGCGACAGGACGTTCCGCTTCGGTGGGGGTCCCACGCGGAGCGATGTACGCCGCCCACCGCACGAAGGGAAAGAGCGCATCCGCCTCCCGCCGTTCGTTGACGATGCGATAGCGTAGCGGCTGGAGATTTGAGCCGCTTGGAGCCAGACGCGCCGCGTCGACAAGACGCCACAACGTCTCAGACGGTATCGGCTTCTGGGTGAATTTTCTTACTGTCCTTCGTCCAAGTATCGCTTCTTCCGTCGTCATCAGTTCAACTCCTTTCCCAAGTTTTCGATTTCCTGGATGAATTGTCCGAGGTCATTGTACGCCCGATACACGGCAGCGAAACGCACGTATGCGACCTTGTTGAAGTTTTTCAGTTGCCGGAGCGTTTCGTCCCCTATGGCGGAGCTCTGGATTTCCCGCGTGTTGCTCGCCCTGAGGTTCAGCGCGTCCTCGACGTCCTGGGCGAGATTGACGATTTGCTCTTCGCTGACGACCAATTTCTCGGTACAGGCCCGAATGGACCGCTGAAGTTTTTTCTCGTCGAACGGCTCCCTGCGTCCGTCCCGCTTGACGACCATCAGCGTCCGGTCCTCCACTTTCTCGTAACTGGTGAAACGGAAGCCGCACTCGGTGCACTGACGTCGCCTCCTGATGGAGGTACCGCTCCGGTTGGTCCGGGATTCCAACACTTTGTCTTTCATCGATCCGCAATGTGGACAACGCATATCCGCAGTATATCGGATTGACAGGGGAAGCACAATTGTGCGTATGGAAACATTTTAGCAGGAAAATGGGAGGCTCGTCGTACGGTTGTGTTGTAAATTTCTGATATTTGTGATTATTATAACAGCAAAGAGGACATATGGCGGAATCAGTGTCGAGTTATGTCAAACGGATCGTGGACAAGTCTCCGTTCATTCATGAAATGCTGATCAGCGGCATTTTGTCGTACAGCAATTATGCTGATGCGATTCAGCCCGAAGTGGAGAAATTGTGCGGTGCGAAAGTGAAGAACGCCGCCATCGTCATGGCGCTCCGGCGGTATGCCGAGGAGTTGAAAGGGAGGGAGAAAGAACAGAAGGGCGGGAACGTCGACTATCAGATCGTGATGAAGACCAACATCTTCGACCTCAATCTGGTGCGTCGGGACAGTTTCATCGCGAAGCTCGGTCCCTTGTATTCCCAGATTTCTCCTGAGAAAGGGGATTTTCTTAACATTTCTCTGGGAAGCCATGAAATTTCTCTCGCCGTATCGGAGAAATACCGTTCTTTGGTGGAACAGCTTTCCGAGGGGGAGGATATTCTCCACCGGATGGAGGATCTTGTGGCTCTCTCCTTGGTGTTCACCGGCGATTTCCTTCAGACGCCGGGCATCGTATACGAGGCGGTGCGCCGTCTGGCTTGGGAAGAGATCAATGTCATAGAGATCGTCTCGACGATGAACGAACTCACGTTTGTCATCAGACGTCAGGATTCGATGCGCGCCTTCGAGGTTTTGCAGAGTTTTCTTGCCAAAGGTGCGTGAAGTCGTTATAGTTCGGAAAAACCGGGGACGGATAGCGCGGCCATGGAGGTCGATGGGGTGGTGCAGCACCCCAGCCGTGATGGCGCCAGGGGTTTCCCGGTGACGCGATGGAGTTTTGTGTATGCAAAATGCGCTTCTTTGGATCGTCCAACTGCTCTTGGACTTTTCTCTCATCATGCTTGCCTTCCGTCTGTGGGGCAAATACGGCTTATACATCTGGTGTTCGATCAGCGTAATCGTCGCCAACATCCAAGTGACGAAGAACATCATGCTCTTCGGTATGGATGCGACGTTGGGGAACGTCCTGTACGCGACGAGTTTCCTCGCCACCGATCTTCTGTCGGAGTTCTATGGACCGAAGCAAAGCGGAAAGGCTGTGTGGGTGGGGTTTTTCTCATTGATCGCCATGACGGTGATGATGCAACTCGCCCTGTTGTTCGAGCCCAGCCCGTCCGACATGGTGCAACCTGCACTCCGGCAGATCTTCGGCCTGATGCCTCGTATCGCTTTCGGGTCGCTGGTCGCCTATCTCTGTTCCAACACCCACGATATTTGGGCGTTCGAGTTCTGGAAGCGACGCAAACCTGGGCGAAAGACATTGTGGATCCGGAACAACTTCTCCACGATGGTCAGTCAGGCGATTGATACGGTGATCTTTACCCTGATCGCTTTTCTCGGCGTGTATCCGAAAGATGTTGTTCTCTCCATCATGATAAGTACGTATGTTCTGAAGTGGATTGTCGCCGCATGCGATACGCCGTTCATATATCTCGGACGGAAATGGTTCGAGGAGGGAAGGATCCCCGATGATCCGTTCAGCAAGTGACGGTGAGCCTGTCACGAAGGAAATCCGTGGCGGCTTTCGTACCGGCGTAGACGGGCGGCCGGTACTGCTTTCGTTCCACCAGAAAGGCATCATCGTAGCGAAGGATGGAACCATCGGCGTGTACGATATCCATTCCTTGGCTTCGTAAGATTGCGTGGCTCGCCGCCACGTCCCATGCATAACCGTGGAATTCTGCGCATGCTTGGATTCCCGGAAATACCACGGGAGCGACCAGATGGAGAATTGATGAACCGAAACAGCGAATTTTCCCGGGAAAACCGGAAACACAGATATGTTTCAGCGCCCCGCTTCCGATGGTTACCTGACGTACCGTGTCCTTCCCCGGCGCCGCAAGAAACGGCATGTCGTCGAGCAACAAGCCGTGCCCTGGATCGAGACGGAGAAACATCTCGTCCCTTGCCATACCAAAGCGCGGTGCATCGATCATGGCGCCCGTCGGGTTGCGCCGTTCGTCCAGGATTCCCAGCGCGATGGCCCATGACGGAAAACCCTGGCTGTACATTTCCGTCCCGTCGATCGGATCGAGAATGAACGTACAGGGCGCGTCGTCGGAGAACCGAGTCGCCTCTTCCTCGCTGATGACGTTTGCCTCGGGAAACAGTTTCTTGACCAGACGAAGGATTGTGTGGGAGACATACATGTCGGTTTCCGTCACCGGACTCCCGTCCGCTTTTTTCGTTGCGCGGATTCCTTCCTGATGGTCACGCGCGTACCTGCCGCACCGTCGTATCGCTTCGGCGAGGACATCCAGTTTCGTCGTATCAAGGGTCATGCATCAAGTGTAGTGAAAGCCTTTCCGTTTTCCAAGAGGGACGCTGTTGCAGTTCTCCGGTGGTTCATGATAGGGTAGCCACGTATGGGATCCGGTTTGGAAGCTTCGGTCGAGGAATATCTCAAGGCTGGCGAAGCGTATCAGGCATGTCTGGCCGGCAGGCCGTCTTTGCATGTCCAGGGCATCGAGGGATTTCCCCTTGCCCTGCTCTGCCGGTTGATCGCCCGCAAGAGAAAAGGGCGCCTTTGGGTGGTCTGTCCGACGGAGGAAGTCGCCCTGATGATGCTTCGCGACTGCGGCATACATGTCTCGGGCAGGAAAGCCAACGAGCAGGCTACCAGCGAGATGAACTGTGTCTACCTCCCCTCGAGCGGGAAAATTCTCTCTCAGGAGGAGACGGAGGATGGCAGCGACGCTTACGAACGCGTGCGCGCCCTCTCACGTATCGGCGAAATGTCCGAGGGGCTGGTGGTCACCCATCTCAGGCCGTTCGTCGGTCCCGTCCCTTCGATGGAGGATATCAGTGCATCCTCTCTGGTCTTTCGTGTGGGATCTCCTTTCGAAAGCGCCAAGTTCGCCGATATCCTTTCCCGATCCGGTTATGTGCGCAGCCCTGCGACGACCGATGCCGGAGAGTTTACCATCCGTGGGGAAGTGATGGATATTTTCCCTTATGGTTCCGACCGTCCTTATCGCTTGTACGCGGACTGGGATACCATCGGGAGGATCGGCTTGTTCGATCCTCTGACCCAGCAGACGCTGGGGGAGGCGGGACGGTTCACCGTCGCGTTGGCTTCCCCGGGAGGCGGACGCGCCTCTTCTTTGATCGACGGGTACATCCGTGAGGGGGATTTTTTCGTCTGGGTAGGGGATCAACGTCTTTCCACCAGTTTCAGAAGCCTGAAACTCGAAGCAAAGGCATTTTTTCGCGAGACGTATCGCAGTGGATCCCGTTCCGATATGGGTGAAATCCTGTTCGACTATCCCGCGTTTCACGAGAGTTGGAAGGATTCGATGACGGTGATGGATATTCGGGGGCAGGATCCCAACGCCTTTTCCTTCGATATCGACGGTCCGCGCTCGTATTTCGGCAGCGTCACGCTTCTGAGGCAGGATCTTACGGGATTGACCGGCGACGGGTGGGATATCACCGTCTTCTCCACCACTGTCCCGCAGACGGATCGTCTCAGGCAGATGCTTTCGGCTTATCCGAAAATACATTACGTCACGAGGGAAATCTCCGGCGGCTTTTCGATTGCGCGACTGAAGACCATCGCCATCTGCGAACACGAAATTTTCGGACACCGACGGCAGATGGTCAAAACGTTGCAACACGTACAGTCAAGCCCGCTCGACAGTTTCGTCGATCTGAACGAGGGAGACTACATCGTCCATATCAATTACGGTGTAGGTCGGTTCATCAAGATCGACAGAGTGAAAAGTTTCGGCAAGGAACGCGACTACATCAAAATCGAATACGCGGACGAGGAAATGCTGTATGTGCCGATCGAACAGGCGAACCTTGTACAACGGTACATCGGCAGTGAAGGAGGCGCGCCGAAACTGGACAAGCTTGGAGGCACCGGGTGGGCCCACAAAAAGGCGAAAGCCCGGAAAAGCGCCGAAGATCTCGCTTCCAAGTTGATCGACCTGTATGCCAAACGGAAGAACTCCGTCGGTTATGCGTTTCAAAAGGATACCGATTGGCAATTACAGTTCGAGGCATCGTTCCCGTATGACGAGACGCCGGACCAGTTGGCTTGCATCGAGGACATCAAGAATGACATGGAAAAACCGATGGTGATGGATCGCCTGATCTGCGGAGACGTAGGCTACGGCAAGACGGAGATCGCGTTTCGCGCCGCCTTCAAGGCGGTGATGGGGGGGAAGCAGGTGGCGTTTCTCGCTCCCACGACGATTCTCGCCGAACAGCATTACCGGAATTTTCTTATCCGCACAAGGGAGTTCCCCGTCCGTAGTGCCCTGATGAGCCGTATCGTGCCGAAAAACGAACAGAAGAAAACGAGGCTTGCGCTTGCCGAGGGGAAAGTGGACGTATTGTTCGGCACACATCGAATACTCCAGAAGGACATCCTATTCAAAAACCTGGGGTTGCTCGTCGTCGATGAAGAACAGCGTTTCGGAGTAAAGGACAAAGAGCGCGTCAAGGAGATGCGCCTGTCCGTAGACTGCCTTTCTCTCTCTGCTACTCCGATCCCCCGAACGCTGTACATGTCCCTGCTGAAGATCCGTGACATGTCCTTGCTGACCACTCCCCCGATTGAGCGGCTTCCCATCAAGACGTTTATCCAGCAGTACGACGAGATGCTGGTGGTCAAGGCCATCAGGGAGGAGGCGGCGCGCGGCGGACAGGTGTTCTACCTCCACAATCGCATCGAGACGTTGGAGGAAGTGGTCTATATGCTCCGCGCCCAACTTCCCGGCCTGATCATCGAGAGCGCCCACGGTCAGATGGACAGCGACGAGTTGGAGGAGACGATGCGTCGCTTCCTTTGCGGCGGCATCCAAGTGCTCGTTTCGACGACGATCATCGAGAACGGCATAGACATTCCCAACGTCAATACGATCATCATTGACCGCGCCGACCGGTACGGGGTAAGCCAGCTTTACCAACTTCGCGGCAGGGTTGGCAGGGGAGACCAACAGGCGTATGCCTACCTGTTCTACCCGAACGACGAGACCCTCTCGGACATTGCCCTGAAACGGCTTAGGGTGATCAGCGAGAATACTGAGTTGGGTTCGGGGTTCAAGGTGGCGATGAAGGATATGGAAATCCGCGGTACCGGAAACCTCCTGGGACGGGAACAAAGCGGACAGGTCGCGTCGGTGGGGCTCGACTTGTACATCAAGATTCTGGACGAGGCGATCGACTCGTTGCAGAAACACGGATTGAAAGAAGAAGACCGCGACGTATTTCTCGAACTTGACTACACGGGGTTCATACCCGATTCGTATATCACCGCCCCGTCTGTGAAATTCGACGTGTACCGCAGAATCGCCGGCATCAGGACGGAAGGGGAACTCGAGGCCTTCACCGGAGAACTTTCCGACAAGTACGGCCAGATTCCCGAAGAAGTGGCGAATCTCCTGTACATCGCGCAGATCAAAATCCTGTGCCGCAAGCTTTCCATCGTCCACCTTACCGAACGCCAGGGGACGGTGACTCTGGAATTCGGTCGCGTGGCGGACGTCAATCCCGAAAAAGTGATCGCGTTGATCAAGCAAAGCGGCAAAGCCGTATGGTACGATCAGAGGAGGGGAAATTTCCTGTATATGAAGACGGATAAGGTTTCCTTGAAGGACAAAGCGCTTTTTTTGTTGGAAAAACTGGAAAGGTTGAGGTAATCGGATGCAACGTACGCAACAGGACGTGTATCAGGACATCCCGGAACTGAAGCGTGTCGAAGTTCCCAGGGAGGATCAGAGACGAGAAGTGAAGAGCTACGTACTGCGGAGCGGGTACCTGCACGCCTCCGACTTGCAAGCGCTGAAGGCGTATTTCCCGACCTATGGTATTCCGTACCGTGACGGCGTGACTGATTTTTCCGCATGGTTTCCCACAAGGCAACCTCTGTGCGTGGAAATCGGTTTCGGTATGGGGGATGCCACGCTCCGCATCGCCAAGGAACGGCCGTCGTACAATTACTTGGGGCTGGAAGTGTTTCTCACCGGTTTCGCCCGTCTGATGAGAAATATCGGCGACGAGAGGCTTTCCAATATACGACTGATGCGTTTTGATGCGGTGACGGTCCTCCGTACGATGGTCGCCGACTCGTCGGTGTCCGGATTCCATATCTTTTTCCCCGATCCATGGCAGAAGCATCGGCAGCAAAAACGCCGTTTGATCCAGCCGCCGTTCGCCGAGTTGCTGTGCAAGAAACTCGTCCCGGGTGGTTACATTTACTGCGTCACCGACTGGGAAGCGTACGCCGAACAGATGCTTGAGGTTTTCGGCGGTACGCCGAATCTGGTAAATCCGTACGGGGGATACGCAAAGAGCAGGGCGTGGAGGCCGAAAACACACTTCGAGGAAAAAGGATTGGCGGCGCAGCGGCCGATCAGGGAAATCTGGGTGGAGAAGCGGTAAGGTCGGTTGTCGGACCTTCGCTTTACAGATACGCGCCCCTTTTGAACGGCTTAAGGATATCCGAAGAGCCTGAAAGGGATGGCTTTTCCCCCTCATTCGAATCCTTGCCGTCGTATACATAAGAAGCGATAGTCATCAGCGAGCGTTACTTGCCGCTGAACCTTGCGCATCGAGAATGTGCCGTTGACGAAATCCGACGAATAAGCGATACACAACCCGCTTCGTTCATCACCGATATGTTCCATAAGAACGATCACAGTCCCCATCGGCTTCGCTGACGGTCAAGCACGGATGTCTGTGTACGAACGGCATCCGTGCTTGAGGGAAACGTTGCCTTATTCCTCTTCGTCCGACCTCATGTGTTTTCTTCCCTCTGCGATGACGTCGTCTGCAAGTTTGCCGGTCAGTCTATCGTAGTGGTCGAATTCCATATCGAACGAACCGGTGCCACTGGTCATGCTCTTCAGATCGATGACGTAGTTGAGCACCTCGGATTGCGGTACCAGAGCTTTCACCACCTGCAGTGGACCCGATTCCTCCTGCCCGAGGACGCGTCCCCGCTTGGAGGAGAGATCCGAGAGAATCGCTCCGAGGTATTCGTTCTCTACGTAGATCTGGATACTCATGATTGGTTCGAGCAGTACGCATCCCGCTTTTGCCAATGCGGTTTTCATTGCGCCTTTTCCTGCAAGTTTGAATGCCATGTCGCTGGAGTCGACGGGGTGTTCCTTGCCGTCGATCAGCGTAACGGCGATGTCGACCATCGGATAGCCGGCGAGAAATCCTTCCGACATTTGCTCATGAAGTCCTTTCTCGATGCCAGGGATGTACCCCTTGCTGATCGATCCTCCCTTGATGGCGTTGGTGAAAACGTACTGGGCGCCCCGTTCCGACGGTTCGATCTCCAGGACGACTTTGGCGTACTGGCCGTGTCCGCCCGTCTGCTTCTTGTGGGTGTATTCGGCAAGTCCACTCTGCTTGGTGATGGTTTCTCGGTAGGCGACCCGTGGAAGTTTGGTGTGAATGGCGATTTTCTGCTTTTCCTGAATCTTGTCGAGAATCATGGAAAGATGGAGTTCGCCGAGTCCCGCGACGTAACTCTCCTTCGTTTCCTCGTCGAATCCCGTTTTAAAGGTCAAGTCTTCCTCCGCGACGCGGTACAACGCTTCGTTCATCTTCACTTCGCTTTTTTTGTCTTCGGTGCTGATGGCGAGTTTGTAGACGGGGGATGGGAGTTGCAACGGTTGGAAAGTAAATGTTGCGGAGGCGTCTTCGAGCAACGTGCAGTTCGTCATGATGGCGTCCGCTTTCGCGACGATGCCAATGTCCCCCGCGGGAAGCGCGTCCGTCTCAACAAGTTTTCGTCCCATCATCCGATACACTTTCGTCGGTCGTTCTTTCTTGCCGCCCGGTCTGACGACCATTTCCGTATTCCCCGTGAGCGTTCCCGTGACGACTTTTATGAACGAGAGCCTTCCGTTGAACTGGTCGAGCGTCGTCTTGAAACAGTATCCGCTGAAGGGCCCTTTGTCGGTAATGGCAAGATCGCGATGCTGTTCTTTCTCGTCCAGAATCCATTCTTTCTTGTCGAGCGGACTCGGAAAATTGTTCTTGATGAAATTCATCAGCGAATCGACTCCGAGCCCCAGTTTTGCTTCTCCGCAGAATACCGGAATGACTCGGTTGTTGGCAAAACCTTCCCTCAGTCCCCTGCGGATGTCGTCCGCTTCCAAGGTACCCTTGTCAAAGAATTTCTCAATCAGGTCGTCCGCGCCTTCGGCCGCATTTTCCACCAATTGGGCATGGTATTCGTCGAACAGGTCCTGGTATTCCGCAGGGACGTCAGACTGCACGAGTTTGCCTTCGGCGTTAGGAAAATATGCCTTGTCTTCAATCAGATTGATGACACCGCGGAAATCGTTTCCGCTTCCCACAGGAATGGTCACCGGGACGAACGTCGTCTTGAAACGCTCTTTCAGTTGCTCGATGATCCCTTTATAATCGGCACGTTCCTTGTCCATCTTGTTGATGAACACGGCTCGTGGTTTGTTTCTGTTGTCAAGATGGCGCCACAGTTTCAGCGTCTCGATCTGGATGCCGTCGACCGAATCGACAAGCATCAACGCCGTTTCGCAGGAACGGAAGCCGCAAATGGCCTCACCGATAAATCCTGCGGTACCCGGCGTGTCCAAAATGTTCAGCGTCTTGCCGTTCCAAGCGAAGGAGCAGAGTGCCGTATGGACGGAAATCTTCTTTGCAATCTCCTCATCGGTGAAATCGCTCACCGTTTTGCCATTTTCAATCGTTCCGCAACTTTGAATGGCACCCGCCTGGAACAGCATCTGTTCAACCAACGTGGTTTTACCGGTGCCGTTGTGTCCAACGATCGCCACATTCCGCAAATCCGAACTCACAACGCTCATGTCTCCTCCTTTTTCGAGCTTCCGCCCAATAGATTCATCCTACGACCCGATCGTGTATCTGTCAAAGTAAATCGTCCGCAGCGAAGAAGGGCGCGAGCAGTGATAAAAATGTCCAGTAAAGACGAGGAGGGAAAAAGAAGAAAAGAAAAGTCCCATGGGAACCGTATTATTCTTGGTCCAACAACAAATCAAATAAAACATGGTGTTGACTTACGATTTAGACTACATTGAGCCCGATGGACTGAACCAAATTAATGGACAGGTCAAGAAAAACCAGAGATCAGGTTTAGAACATTTTGTGACCTCCAAGAATTCCATTGGAGACAGATAGCTCAACGAAGAATGGATTCTCTTTCTATTGTAGAACATTTCTATATACTGAAAGACTTCTCGGTGTCATTTCCGGGGAATTCTGCTCTTGTAAGGCCCCAGACTGGGGTAGGCGTACGGAAGCCGGGATGGGATAGATGGGATATGGATTGTCGAACTTCGGTATCGTTTCGGGGGCTTTTTCCAGTGGTCATATTCTCACATCCTTTGAAAATAAATATTTTTGGCTAAAGAGTTGATAATGCAATGCAAATGGCATATATTATACATGTAATGAATTGCAAAGGAGTTGATTACCATGGCTAATACAACAAATTTCAGCGTCCGTATGGACAGCGATATCAAAAAGCAGTGCGAGGCGCTTTATGGAGAGCTTGGCCTGAACCTTACGACGGCTATTAACGTGTTCTTGAGGCAGTCACTTCGCTCAGGTGGTTTTCCGTTTGATGTGACGCTCAACACGCCGAACGCTGTTACCATCGCCGCCATGCAGGAAGCTGAACGCATTGCCCGGGATCCCAACGCAAAACGCTACAGCGATGTAGAGGAAGCGTTGAGGGAACTTAAAAAATGAAATTGGATGTTGTTTGGACCTCCCAATTTAAGAAGGATTACAAACTGGCGATGAAGCGCGGGCAAAGCATCGATCTGCTGGACAATGTCATTCGCCTGCTTGCCAAAGGCGAGTCGCTTCCGGAAACGAACCGTGACCACGCGCTCTCCGGTAAATGGATAGGATATCGGGAATGTCATATCCAAAGCGACTGGTTGCTTGTATATTGTGTGGAGGATGATATCCTTGTGCTGACACTGGCGCGTACCGGAACTCACAGCGATTTGTTCGGCAAATAGAGCGATGCCGTATGAGGGAAGCCTGTACGGTGTTTTGCTTTTCCTGTCAGCGGTTATGTTCCTGATTCCGATTGGTTTCCATTTTAGCAAGCTGAGCAGTGGTTCTGCGGACTTTCTCCACGGCTTTGATGTCTTTACGCCCAGGCATTCATATCAAACTGTTGGAGGCTTGCTGATAAAGAAAACCAAGAATCAATGATGTGGACATTTTACTTTACAAGGAACCCGTAGGGAAGAAGCGGTGGGAGAAGATGCCCCGGGCAAGAGGTGCGAATCGTTCGACGCAAGGAGAACCGCCCGTCCGAGATGCGGATGGACGATGCGCGTTCGTCCTCATATCTTTCCGCGTGCCCGGCATGCCATGCGACGTATGGGCGTTTCACTTGCATGTCGGTATCGCGACACGGCGCTTCTTTCCGCGGAGGAAAGGCGATTTCCTTCTTAAGGGAATGTGGTCACTTGCCGGCAGCCTGCTGGTAGTGGCTGAACTCCATCGTGAAACTGCCGCGGCCTTGCGTGGCGGAACGAAGGATCGTCGTGTAGCCGAACATCTGGGAAAGCGGCGCTTCCGCATTGATCACATCGCCGGTTGCGTGGCTTTCCATGCTGGAGACGATCCCTCCTCTGCTGGTCAGAGAGGATATCACTTCTCCGACGTACTGGGTCGGGACGACGCAGACGACCTTCATCACCGGTTCCATCAAAACGGGAACGGCCTGTGTGGCCACTTTGTCGAAACACATCGCCGCCGCAGACTCCATGGCGACGACCGTAGAGGTCAGTTCGTTGTAACCGATGGCCGTTACGTTCGCCTCGATGTCGGTACAGGCGTAACCATAACGGATGCCGCCTTTCATGGCGTTCTCCACCCCTCGCCGGATTGCCTCGTACAGTTCTTCCGGCATGCCGCCGTGCACCTTCGTCGAGCAAACATACTTCGTCCCAGATCCCTGTTGGGCGGGCTTGACCGTCATGGTGACCGCTGCGTAATTTTCTTTGCCTGCGATCACTTTCTGGAATGTTTCTTCTCCCGAGGTTTCTTTGGAAACGGATTCGCGATAGGATACCTGCGGATGCCCGATTCGCGCGTTGATCTTCATTTCCTTGGTCAGCCGGGTGACGATGACGTCCAAATGCAATTCTCCCATGCCGCTGATAAGCAATTGCCCCGTCTGCTCGTCCTCCTTGTAAGTGAAGGTCGGATCTTCCTGGGCGAGGGTCGCCAGCGCGTTTTTCAACTTCGCTTGGTCGTCCGCAGTGGCGGCCTCGATTGCCACGCTTATGACCGGGTTGGGGAAGTGCATCTTTTCCAGCAGGATCTGCTGTCCTTCGCTGCCGAGCGTGTCTCCCGTTTGCGCATCTTTGAAACCAATGATCACGCCGATGTCCCCCGCGTCAAGTTCGTTCATGTCTTCCGACCTGTCGGCGTGCATCCGTAGGATTCTGCCGATTCGTTCACGTTTCTTTTTGGAAACGTTCATGATCATCTGGCCTTTCTTCAGCGTACCGGTGTATACCCGCACGAAGTCCATCGGACCGGCCTGTGGATCGACTTGTATCTTGAACACCAAGGCGAGGGGAGGTTTGGACGGGTCGTGGGAAACCTGCACCTCCTTGCCCGTTTTCACGTTGATGCCGGTGATGGCAGGTACTTCGCCGGGAGAGGGAAGATAGTCGACGATACCGTCGATGAGCGGCTGGACGCCCATGTCCCGAAGCGAGGAACCTGCGAACATCGGAAGTATTTTGCGCTCGATCGTAGCTTGTTTCAGCGTCGTCTTGATCAACTTTGCAGGAATTTCCTTGCCATCGAAGAACAACTCCATAATCTCGTCGTTGAACGACGAGACCGCGTCGATCAACTTTTCCCGCCATGTGGACGCGAATTCCATCATACCTGTGGGGATCGGATTCGTCGTCACCGTTTTGCCGTAGTCGGAATCGTCGAAAGTCAGGTAGGTCATGTCGATCAGATCAATGACGCCGTCGAAACCGGATTCCGCCCCTACGGGAATGTTCACCGGTACCGGATTAGCGCCGAATTTTTCCCGTATTTGATCGAGAACCGCGAAGAAATCGGCGCCCATCCGATCCATTTTGTTGACGAATCCGATACGAGGGACGCGGTAGGTGTCGGCCTGGCGCCAAACGGTTTCCGTCTGCGGTTCTACACCGCCGACAGCCGAAAAGACGACAATGCCGCCGTCGAGGACGCGCAGCGACCGCTCCACCTCTGCGGTGAAGTCGACATGTCCCGGTGTGTCGATGATGTTGATCTGATATCCCTTCCAGAAACAAGTCGTCGCCGCACTTGCGATGGTAATGCCGCGATCCTGTTCCTGGGGAAGGAAATCCATCGTCGCTTCTCCGTTGTCCACTTCCCCGATTTTGTGATTCTCCCCTGTATAAAACAGGATCCGTTCCGTCGTCGTGGTTTTCCCGGCATCGATGTGCGCCATGATACCGATGTTACGTGTCGTTTTTTCGTCCATATGCAAACCAATCCTCAAGCAAAGAACCTTACCATAGAACAGCCCTTTGTGCTAGGGTGGGATGGGAGGAGGAGAACATGGCTGCCTGGATTGTCTTTATCGCGCTTTGGTTCATATACGTCTTGGCCGTCAAGGGAAAACTCTCCAGTCTTGAGCACCGGATTGCGGAAACGGAACTGGAGATGTCCTCGGTTCTCAAACAACGCGCGGAGTTGGTCTCCGACCTCGCGGCATCGGTTCGCGGTCCGTCAAAGCGGGCGAGGGAACTTCTTCGTTTTCTGGACGAAGCGGAAAGTTCCGCTTCGCTTCCGGAAAGGATAGAAGCGTTCTCCCCTGTGGACGGAATGTTGGATTCGCTCGTCAAGGACGGGACCGTTTCCGAACCCTCCCTGCTCGATCAGCTCGGGGAGAATGGCGGACGTATGAAAGATGCGATCGGAAGATACAACGCCCTTGCGAAGGAGCTTGACGTGACGATCGGCTCGTTCCCCTCCAAATGGATCGCCAGGGGACACCGGGGAAAACCGCCTATTTCCTCAGAAGGATTCTCAGCGAGTTGAGAATCGCCAAGAGCGCCACACCGACATCCGCGAAGATGGCCATCCACATGTTCGCGATGCCCACCGCGCCAAGCAAGAGGGTGAGTGCCTTTACGACGAGGGCGAAAATGATATTCTCCCTCACCGTCCTGTTGGTCAGTTTCGCGAACGCCACGGCATCCCCGACGCGGGAGAAGTCGTCCGTCATGACAGGATAGAACTCCGCATGGCAGACAAGCCTGCTCTTGTCGTCGATGGCGCCGAAGCAGTAGACGGTCTTCGGCCATTTCAGGCCGCTGACGAGCGCTTTCGGGCCGTCCGTGGCGTCGACCATCCAGCAGTCGTTGCACCACTCGAACTCG
>Ga0265294_10001386_pt1 | contig 32664 bp, 31 predicted proteins | sample MunlanPumphouse3_FD_192504 | JGI IMG/M metagenome (GOLD analysis project Ga0265294, IMG submission 192504) | Groundwater microbial communities from a municipal landfill in Southern Ontario, Canada - Pumphouse #3 | ecosystem: Environmental > Aquatic > Deep subsurface > Groundwater | place...
AGAATCTCATCTTTTCTGCAAGATCCTTCGCTGTCGCTCAGGATAAGCGACTGTCACCAAATCATAGATTTGGGACATCTGCTTACTTGAATGGTGACATTTTTGACATCCTGCTCATCATGTTGCTATGCTGCCAATTGTTTGTAACTAATTCAGCAGAACCTATAGCAATGTGTGCCAAACCGAATCCAATCAACCCATTTCTGTACGATTCCGGCAGGTTTGAGTTTTTCAATGCAACTCCTGTTGCCGTAACAACTGTACCTAATAGAGTCGGAACGATACCTTCTTTTATATGCATATGAAGCCTCCTTTATTTAAATTTGTATTAATATTATTTACAGTTAATCTTAAAATAATTTTATTAATTAATGGTAATTTAATTGATTTACTCTATTAACTTAATTATAATGATAAAAAAAGAAAAATTATTATTAAAAGGAAAATTATGAAATTATATAATAAGTATTCTGATTATTTAAAATTAAAGTATGGCGAAAAAGTATATAAACTTCCTGTTAATCTTCCATGCACCTGTCCAAACAGAGACGGAACTTTAGGTTACGGAGGCTGTACATTTTGTGCCGATGTGGGAACCGGTTTTGAAATGCTTGATAACTCCTTAAGCGTAAAAGAACAGTTAAATAGAAATATGGAGTATATTGCAAAAAAATATAAAGCCAATAAATTTATAGCTTATTTTCAAAATTATACAAATACATATATGGACACAGACAGATTTAAGGATTACATAAGTGATGCAATAATGGACAATATTGTGGAAATAGCAATATCCACCAGACCTGACTGCATATCTGATGAAAAACTTGAGTTTCTTAACGAAATAAAAACACAAAATGTAAACATAACAATTGAATTAGGACTTCAAACAGTCAATTATCATACTTTGCATACTATTAACAGAGGTCATACTTTAGCAGAATTTATTGATTCCGTATTAAGGATTAAAAGGTATAATTTTGAAATTTGTGCACATATTATATTAAACTTACCGGGAGATACCATTTCAGATACGGTTGAAACAGCAAAAATATTATCTGCTTTAAAAATTGACCAAGTTAAAATTCATTCTCTTTACATAATGGAAAATACCGAAATGGGAAGAGCTTATAAAAACAATGAAATAGAACTTATATCAAAAGATGAATATGTGGAAAGAGTTGTGGTTTTTCTTGAGTATTTAGATAAGAATATTGTGGTGCAAAGATTAGTAGGAAGAGCACCTAAGGAAAATTCTCTATTTGTAAACTGGGGCATGAGCTGGTGGAAAATAAAGGATGAAATCTTATATAAAATGGAGTTTGAAAACAGGTATCAAGGCAGTAAAAATAAATTTGATTAATTGTAAATTATAAAAATAAATGGTGTAAACAATTATAACATGTGGTACAATATAAGTGTAATTTACTTTTATAAAATTATGAATAGGAGTGTGATTATTATGGTTCAATTAGTTTGTGGTCATAGCGGCACAGGTAAGACAAGAAGGATGATTACAATGGCAAATAGCGCTATAGACAAAATTCACGGCAGCATGGTTTTTTTAGAAGCAAACAGCAGACACATATTCGATTTAGATTACAGGATAAGGTATATTAACACAAAAGAGTTCGGACTGACCAATGATGAAGAGTTTCAAGGATTTGTATGTGGAGTAATTGCCACGGATTATGATATAGAACAAGTTTACATAGACGGGTTATACAAAATAGCAAAATCAGGTAAGGAAAGATTAGAAACATTAATAGAAAGACTTGATTATTTATCAAAAACATTTGATGTTAATTTTATTATAAGTGTAAACCATGATATTGAAGATATTCCAGAAGGATTGAGAGATAGAGTTATTGATTAATACATGCCGCCGGTTTCTGACCGGCGGTATTATATGTATTGGGACACCCTCTTTTCCCAAATTTATGTTCTTGCTAAAAAAACTTTTTTCTGTTAGAATAAGCGTTGTATCAAAATAGGAAAGAGTGATTACATGAATTATTTTAAATCGAAAAAAACCATATTCGATGATTTTTTCGAACATAGGGATATGCTGATAATTCAGCATATGAATGGAGACATTAATAAAAAGGAATACTTGGAACTAAATTATAAGTATATGCTTCAAGAAAATATTAAACCATTTCAGCGTATTGACAGCTTTGAAAAAGGAATGTACAACTATCAATATTTCAATATGATGGCTAAATATCATCGCATGATAGCACAGGAAATTAAAGATAAGGGAAAGCATATAAGCTATTACAGCAAATATATAGAAGAGGCTGATTTTTATTACAATGAAAAGGATAAAACAAGCTTCCGTCTGTTAAGGTTTCTTCAATTTGAAAATGTGGAAGCATATTTTATTAAAATGGAATCATCATTATTAGAAGGCAAACTTTACGAAATAGTTTTAAAGGACTTTGAATATGCGGTTCTCCATTCTAAAAGCTTGTGGCTTTTGAATGTGTTGAAAAAAGAAAAGGTATTTGCAGAAAAAAGGAAGAAATCAATAATAGATTATTACGTAAATCAACGATACTGAGGTGTGGGGACACACCTTCTACTATTGGGATAGTCTTTGCTGGCAGAAGGAATGTCCCTGTACTGCCGCATCTCCACGGCTTTTTCCTAATAAGCATTTGCAATTATTTTAATAACATCGTCTAAAGGTGTTCCTACTTCTATATCAAAGGTTCCACTCTGAAGTCTTGTATCAAGGTCAAGTTCAACACAACGGGTAAGGAAATCATCTTTACTTTCTATTAAACTGTTGGTTAACAGAATTTCAGCTATTTGTGAAGGGTATGAACCTTGAGGTATGCTGATGGCAGCAATTAACCCTGCAGGTATTTCATCCTCAGGATCAGGCTCTTCTTCTACAAGCCCCGGAACTTCCGCAATAGGTTCATTTACTGCAGGCTCAGTTACTATAGGAAGGTCTTTTATTTCTTTTTCAATTCCTCTGCTGAACAACAAATCAAATCTCCAGACCAGTATAACTGTCATAACTACAACTACGGATATAATCAGTCCATAGTCAGTAATGTTATATATAAAGTCTCTTATGGCATTAATTATTTTTTTCATTTGTCACCTCTTGGCTTATTGCTCCTATTAGTTTAACACAAAAGTGGCATGCATACAATATCCACATTTAATAAAAAATTGTAAAATTTGCAAATAGCATATACATTCATAAAAAATTTAGGTATAATAAGAGCGCAGAGAAAGAAAAGTAAAGGATAACCATGAAAGAAATAAAAATTAGCAAAAATGAAGAAGGTCAAAGATTAGACAGGTTCTTAAAAAAGTATTTGAATAAGGCAAATCAATCATTTATACATAAAATGATTAGGAAAAAGAATATAAAACTAAACGGTTTAAAAGCAGAACCGGATATTGTTTTAAAAATAGATGATACAGTACAGCTGTATTTGGCTGATGATACAATTGATAAATTTAGAGAGAAGAAAACATTGAAACAGACCGATATACATTTTGATACTGTCTATGAGGATGATAATATTTTAGTGGTGAACAAACCCATAGGCTTAAGCTCTCAACCGGATAAAACAGGAATAAGAAATTTAGTTGATGAAATAAAGGTATATTTAGATGCTAAAGAAGAAAATATTAGCTTTACGTTTAAGCCTGCCGTGTGCAACCGCTTGGATAAAAATACCTCAGGTCTTGTAATAGCGGCAAAAAACTATGATGCCCTGAAGCAGACAAATAAGGCAATAAGAGAAAGAAAAATCAGAAAATACTACATGGCAAAGGTTCACGGAACTATTAAAGATAATTTGGAGCTTAAGGATTATCTAATTAAAAACGACAATAAAAATATGGTTGAAATTATAAATGAGTACAAAGAAAATTCAAAATCAGTCATAACTTATGCCCATCCCTTGAAAACAGCAGGGAGATATACATGGCTTGAAGTAGAAATTGAAACAGGCAGAGCTCATCAAATTCGAGCTCACTTAGCTTCAATAGGACATCCTGTGGCAGGGGATAAAAAATACGGGAAAAAAGACAATGATAAATATCAGGTGCTGCACGCGTATAAGCTGTTGCTTGATGGATATGAAGACAGTTTATCATATTTAAACGGAATGGAAATTGTATCGGATATCAGTGAAAGAAAAATATTGTAGGAGGGTTAGAAATGAAAGTCAAATTGGTAGTTACTAACGAAGTAATTGAAGTATACGAAAATGAAACATTATACCAGATACTGATGAGAGTACATAAAAACGATTATTTTAAATATTTGGGTGCTAAGGTAAACAATAAGCTTAAGGGACTTTGCAGCAGGGATTTTAAAGAAAATGATAAAATAGAATTTATTGATATTACTAATTCCGATGGTCATAGAATTTACGTTCGCACATTGTCATTAATTTATGTTAAAGCATGCAAGGAAGTATATAATGATATAGATGTATCTATTAATTATTCATTAAATAAAGGACTTTATACGGAGCTTCAATACAAAAATTTAATTACAAAGAAACACCTCAATGCCATAAAAAATAAAATGAAGGATATTATTGATGCAAAAAAAACCATTACAACTTACTTTTTAAGTGTTGACAAGGCAACCGAAGTATTTTCTGCTCAGGGTATGATGGATAAGGTTGAAATGCTTAATTATTGGGACAAGGACTCAATAAGGGTTTATGAATTGGATGGTTATTATGATACTTTTTACGGATATCTTGCTCCAAATACAGGATTTGTCAATAAATTTGACTTAAGATTATTTTATCCCGGAATTATATTAAATTATCCTACTCGTGAAAGCAATTTTGAACTTCCTGAATATATTGAACAAAAGAAACTATCTAAAGTATTTAAGGAAGCTGAAGATTGGGGCGAAATAATGGATGTGGCATATGTGGGGGCATTGAACAAAAAAATTGTCAACAATACTATAAGTGATATGATAAGGGTTAACGAGGCACTTCACGAAAAAAAGATTGCATATATTGCAGATGAAATTACCAGTGATAAAAATATAAAAATAGTACTTATTGCAGGCCCTTCTTCCTCGGGAAAAACAACTTTTGCACAAAGATTGTCAATTCAACTGAGAGTAAACGGCAAAGAAACCTATGCAATTTCCCTGGATGACTATTTTGTTGACAGGCATTTAACTCCACGGGACGAAAATGGCGATTTGGATTTTGAAACTATCGATGCTTTAGATTTGGACCTTTTTAATGAGCAGCTTATTGATTTAATGGCAGGAGAAAGAGTTCAAATACCTGTATATAATTTTAAGGAAGGAAAAAGAGAATATACCAGGGAACCTGTGAAATTAACAAGTGACCATATTATAATAATTGAAGGAATTCACGGGCTAAATGATGAGCTTACAAAGAATATTCCCCAGGTCAATAAATTTAAAGTGTACATAAGTGCATTGACACAGCTGAACATTGACCGCCATAATAGAATTGCAACATCCGATTTACGACTGTTAAGGCGGATAGTGAGAGATTACACTCACAGGGGGAACAATGCTGTAAGAACCATTGAATTATGGGATAATGTGGTAAGAGGCGCAGAGAAATATATTTTCCCTTACCAAGAAAATGCGGATGCAATATTTAACTCTGCATTAGTTTATGAACTGTGTGTTCTAAAAAAATATGCAGAGCCAATTATAATGGAAATTGACGAGGACAGCAGTTTTTATTCTGAAAGACAAAGGCTTCTTAAATTTTTAAGCTACTTCCTTCCCATTGAAGACGAAAGTGCTATTCCTAATAATTCAATATTAAGGGAGTTTATTGGAGAAAGTTGTTTTAGATAAGATGCCCTAACCCTATTTTTTTAAGCCAAGGTGCAGAAAAAATAGTGGTAGGTCATTCGCAACGAGTTCCCAATTTATGCGACGTTAGGAGTAAATAAATTGGTGAACGAGACTGCGAAATAACAGAATTTAATAGATGAGATCCTTCGCTATCGCTCAGGATGACAATCACAGAGCATAGTCGTTTATCGTGGTATTGTAAACACGTGATAATTCTGAGGGCTTACAAGTCATTTAAGTCGATTTTTCCTCTTTTCATTCCTACAGACAGGCATAGACCTATGGATATCATGTTTACAAGCATGAATGTACCACCATAGCTTATAAATGGAAGAGGGATTCCTGTTACAGGCATCAACCCCATTGTCATTCCTATATTTTCATAAATATGGAATAAAAACATTGCGGTAATGCCTGTTACTATTAGTGAGCCAAACATATTGGCAGCATTTCTTGCTATTCGTATAAGTCTGTATAATAAGACAGCATACAGACATAAAAGAACCAACCCTCCCATAAGACCTAATTCTTCGCCTATTACGGCAAAAATGAAATCTGTTTCCTTTGTTGGAAGGTATCCTAATTGATTTTGTACACCCTTATACAAACCTCTTCCATATATCATTCCCGAGCCTATGGCAGTTTTCGACTGTATTACGTGGTAGCCTTTGTCATCAGGGTCTAATTCCGGATATAAAAAGGTTACAATTCTGTCAAAGCGAAAATCATCACCTAATGTATAATCCTTCATTATTTGAAAAAATATACTAACCCCCACAATTAACAGTATCAAGCCGACAATCATAAAAAACAGCACATACTTTCTGTCTATACCGGCAATATAAATCATTATTGCTGTAAAAAACATAAATACCAAGGCTGTTCCTAAGTCTGGCTGCATTAAAATCAATGCAACAGGTAAAAATGCAAATAACAGGACTTTTAACAGCACTATAGGATGGTTAATATTTTCTTTATTAATATCAATAAATTTAGCTAAAGAAATTATAACACCGAATTTTGCGATTTCAGAAGGCTGAAAAACTACACCTCCTATTTCTATCCATGAACGCACATCTCCCCATTCGGGAGCTTCCACTGGATTTATTAAGGTGTACAAAAGAAGTAAATTTGTCAAAACATAAATAGGTATATAAAAATTTCCGTATAAATCATAATCAATTAGAACCAACACTAATAAAGCACCAATACCCAGTGCAAAAGCTATTATTTGTGTTTTTAAAAATGGTTGGCTTCCAACAGCTTTACTCATTGTGGCACTGTTTATTACTATAAATCCATATATACTTAATAAAATTGTTGTAATCAACAATATAAAGTCAAACCTCTTTATTTTGCTTTCTTTTTTAAACATATTTTCTCCATTTTTTGTGGTATTATTGCTAAGGAATAAACATAGCGTTAGGCTATTTGGTTTATCCCTATTATATCATATCTTAAAACAATGGAAAACAAATATTTCATGAATTATGTTCTTTATATTAGAACAAATGTATGCTATAATTTTATATAATAATCGAAAGGGTGAAATATGTTAATACTTGGAATAGACCCGGGGCTGGCAATATCAGGCTACGGAATATTAAATTATGCAGGGAATAAATTTGAAGTAATAGATTATGGTTGTATATTGACTGAAAGCAGTGAAGAATTTCCCAAAAGGCTTAAAACTATTTATGACAGTTATATATCTCTTTTAGATATGTACAAGCCTGAAGCCGTTGCAATTGAGGAATTGTTCTATAATAAAAACGTAAAAACAGCAATGGCAATTGCTCAGGCAAGGGGAGTGCATCTGCTGGCTGCGGAGAATAAAAATATTCCCCTTTATGAATATACACCTCTTCAAATAAAGCAGGGAATAGTGGGATACGGAAGAGCTGAAAAAAGACAGGTGCAGGAAATGGTAAAAGTAATACTGAAATTAAAAGAAATTCCAAAGCCTGACGATGCAGCCGATGGTTTGGCGGCAGCAATTTGTCATGCTCATTCACTGAAATTTGCAGAAAAATTTAAAATTACTAAATATTGAGGGTAAAAATGATAAGTTATATAAAGGGCGAGGTAGTTAAAAAGGGTATTGATTACATAATTTTAGACAACAACAATATTGGATATTACATAAGTACTTCTCTTACTACACTGAATAAAATCAGCGAAAAAGAAAAAGTTCTTATTATTACATATATGCATATAAGGGAAGATATTATGGCCTTATATGGATTTTTAACTGCTGATGAAATTGATTTGTTTAAAAAATTAATTACTGTTAACGGAATAGGACCTAAGGCAGGACTTTCTGTATTGTCAACCTATGAAGCAAATACTGTAAAAGAAATTATTTTAAAAGAAGATGTGACAAGTATGTCTAAAGTTCCAGGTGTTGGCAAAAAGACAGCTAGCAAAATAATTTTAGAGCTTAAAGACAAGGTTGGTTCAGTAGATGAACTTCAAGGAAGCGAAATTGTTATCAACAATGAAATGTCTGACGTAGTTGATGCATTAGTTGCTTTAGGGTTTAGCTCTATTGAGGTTAAGAGGACCTTGGATAATATGGATATAACCGGTAAGTCTGAAAACGACATAATTAAAGAAGCACTAAAAAATATGAACAGGCAGGGATAATATGTTTGAAAGAGAAAATGAAATAGTATCAGGCACTTTTAATTCCGGAGAAGAGGAATTAGAGCTCAGCTTAAGACCTCAAAAGCTTTCTCAATATATAGGGCAGAATAAAGTAAAAGAAGTTTTGAATATATTTATAGAATCTGCCAAAATGAGAGCTCAGCCTCTTGACCATGTATTGCTTTCAGGTCCTCCCGGTTTGGGGAAGACTACATTAGCCAATATTATATCCAATGAGTTAGGAGTTAATATAAGGGTAACTTCAGGACCTGCAATTGAAAGAGCAGGTGATTTAGCTGCAATACTTACTAATTTAAATGAAAATGATGTATTGTTTATTGATGAAATTCACAGACTTAATAAAGTTGTAGAAGAAATAATGTATCCGGCATTAGAAGACTTTGCCCTTGATATAATAATAGGAAAGGGTCCTTCGGCAAGGTCAATAAGACTTGATTTGCCTAAATTTACACTTATTGGGGCAACAACCCGTTCCGGCATGCTGGCATCTCCTTTAAGGGACAGGTTCGGAGTTATGTGCAATTTAGATTTCTATGAGCCGGAAGATTTAAAGAAAATTGTATTGCGCTCTGCAAGTATTATAAATATTGAAGTTAACGAAAAAGGAGCAAATGAAATTGCAAAACGTTCAAGAGGAACTCCTCGAATAGCCAACAGACTATTGAAAAGGGTCAGAGATTATGCAATTGTTAAAGGCGAAGGTATAATAGATTTAAAAACTGCAGACGAAGCTCTTAAAATGCTTGAAATTGACGAAATAGGATTAGATAAATTAGACAGGCGAATTTTAAACACTATAATTGATTTTTACAAGGGAGGCCCTGTAGGTCTTGACACATTGGCAGCTTCCATAGGAGAGGAAAAAGGTACAATAGAAGATGTTTATGAGCCCTATCTTCTGCAGATAGGATATTTAAACCGCACACCAAGGGGAAGAGTTGTTTCTGAATTAGGCTACAAGCATGTTAAAAAAACAAGAAAAAAAGAAGATCAAATTAACTTGTTAGAGGATGATTATGAAAAAGAACTTGATTAAACTATTTATTATAACTGCTTTGCTGACTTTTTTATTTTCAACAACGGCTTTTAGTAAAACTCAGGATGACATATATGTAAGGGTAAGAATTAGATATCCCAGACTTTTTAACGAGCAGGTATCATTTGAAGGTTATGATGAAATTATTTTATATGATGATGAAGATGAATTGTTCAGCCTTGATAATGCTCTTACATTAAGAATTGATTCGTATTATACAGGAAATTATTATTTATCGGACGAAAGCCAAGGTATCCATGGTCCGTACCATACAGTGCTGCCGGATGAAATATATTCTTCCTATGAAGAAGCTAATATGAAAGCAGAAGAATTAACAGAAGAATTTGATAGTGAGTTTTATCCTTATTTGATTGAAGGCGGATATATTATTGCCGGAGGAAACTTTGCGGATAAAAGCTCTTCACAAGAGTTAGCGGAAGAATTAAGTGATGAAGGCTACAATGCAGAATCAATTAATGGTAACCTAAAAAACATAATTGCATATAACAAAAAAAACAAACCTGTATTCATGTATGAAAAGGACATGCCTGTTTATTTTTCTTCGTACAACGCAGATGAAGAATATGAAATGATTAAGGTTGACAACAGAGCCTACAGAGGAAGAATAGCACTGAATATAATTGACGACGTCAGGCTTTTAACTATAAATCATGTAGAGCTTGAAAATTACCTGTATGGAGTTGTTCCAAATGAAATACCTTCATCTTGGGGAATTGAGTCATTGAAGGCTCAAGCTTTAGCTGCAAGAACCTATGCTTTGTACAACATTAAACCAAGGCAAATCTATGATATGGAAGACAATCAAAACAGTCAGGTGTATATGGGTTATGATTATGAAAAGACTTCTACCAACAGAGCTGTGGATGAAACTGAAGGACAAATGATTTATTATGAAGGCGAATTAATTCAGGCATTTTATCATTCAACCAGCGGCGGGTCTACAGAAAACTCTGAAAATGTCTGGTATGAGGAGCTTCCGTATTTAAGAAGTGTAAATGATGAATTCTCAAATGATTCAGGCTCACCTCATACCACATGGCAGACTACATATTATAAGGAAGACATAATAAGAAATTTAAATCTTGATGAAAATGACGTAGATGAATTGTACGGAATCCAAATAAAGAAGGTTTCTGAAAATAACAGAGTTATTGAATGTATATTTTTAACCGATGCGGGGGAAATTTCATATAAGAAGGAAAATGCAAGGCTTCTATTAGGATTGAAAAGCTCTTGGTTTTCTATAGTAAATGGGAATTCATTTTACTTTGCAACCGAATACTTTCCTATAATTGAAAATCAGAAAGATGAAACTCCGCCATCAAGAGGAGTACTTGATTTAATAACAGAAGAGGAAACAGAAGAACCAATAAGTGAAATAGAGTTTGAAATGGGAAGTATTGCCGGTAACTATGCAATGACCTCTAATGGAATAAAAAAAATTAACAGGGAAAAATTATCCTTTATAAGTTCAAATGGTGTAGCTACAGTAGATGCTAATTCTGAGCAATATAATTTTGAAGGAAGAGGCTGGGGACATGGTATTGGAATGAGCCAGTACGGAGCTAAACAAATGGCTGAAGAAGGATATACCTATGATGAAATATTACAATATTATTATACCGGAGTAACTATTAAATGATAAATTTTAAAACAAGCGACTTTTATTACGAGCTGCCTGAAAGGCTCATAGCTCAGACACCGATTAAGGAAAGAGACCATTCAAGGCTTTTGGTGCTTGACAAGAAAACCGGAAAAATTGAGCATAAGAATTTTTTTAATTTAACTGAATATTTAAATGCAGGAGACTGCTTAGTAATTAACGATACCAAGGTTCTGCCTGCAAGATTATTTGGAAATAAAAAAGATACGAAGGCTTTAATAGAAATTCTTTTGCTTAGAAGAATAGATGATAAACAGTGGGAAATATTAGTTAAGCCCGGTAAAAAGGCAAGAATAGGGACAGAAATTGTTTTTGAAGAAAAATTACTTACGGGTAAAATTGTAGATATCCTTGAAGAAGGCAATAGAATAATTAAATTTGAATATGAGGGTATTTTTGAAGAAATATTGGATAAATTAGGGGAAATGCCGCTGCCGCCCTACATACACGAGAAACTGCAGGATAAGGACAGATATCAGACTATCTATGCAAAACACTTAGGCTCTGCAGCTGCTCCAACTGCAGGACTTCATTTTAATGACAGACTGCTTGAAGAAATAGAAAAACAGGATGTAAATATTGCAAGGCTTACCTTGCATGTGGGGCTTGGAACATTCAGACCTGTAAAGACCGAATATATTAATGAGCACATAATGCATTCAGAGTATTTTGAATTAAACAAAAGCGAAGCAAATAAAATTAATACTGCCAAACAAACAGGCCACAAGGTTATAACCGTAGGTACTACAAGCGTTAGAACATTGGAAACCATTGCTGATGACGAAGGAATTGTAAATGAAAGCAAGGGATGGACAAATATTTTCATATATCCCGGCTATAAATATAAGGTGGTGGATTCTTTAGTAACTAACTTCCATCTTCCGGAATCAACTTTGATTATGCTAGTAAGCGCATTAGCAGGAAAGGAAAATATTATGAAGGCATACAGTGAAGCAGTAGAGAAAGAATACAGATTTTTCAGCTTCGGTGATGCAATGTATATAAAATAGGTGAATTATGTTTAAGTTTGAACTAATAAAAGAATCTAAGGAATGCAAGGGAAGATTAGGGAAAATATATACTCCCCACGGGATTATAGAAACACCCGTATTCATGCCTGTGGGAACAAAGGGAACAGTTAAGGCAATGACGCCTGAAGAATTAAAAGAGCTAAAGGCTGAGATTATATTAGGAAATACTTACCACTTGTATTTAAGGCCAGGGCATGAATTAATAAAGGAAGCAGGAGGACTTCACAAATTTATGAACTGGGACGGTCCGATTTTAACCGACAGCGGTGGATTTCAGGTTTTCAGTTTGGGAGACTTAAGAAAAATAAGAGAAGAAGGCGTTGAGTTCCGCTCACACATAGATGGCTCAAAGCATTTCATAAGTCCTGAAGTCTCCATGGAAATACAGAATTATTTAGGCTCTGATATAATGATGGCATTTGATGAGTGTGCGCCATATCCTGCAGATTATGAATATGTTAAAAAGTCTATGGAAAGAACAACCCGCTGGGCGAAAAGGTGCAAGGAATATCACAAAAATACAAAAATCCAAGCTTTATTTGGGATTGTTCAGGGTGGAATGTACAAGGAGTTAAGGATTGAAAGTGCTAAACAGATTACTGATATTGAGTTTCCGGGGTATGCGGTAGGAGGCTTGAGTGTAGGAGAGCCAAAAGAGCTGATGTGCGAAGTTATGGACTATACAGTCGAGCTATTACCAAAGGATAAACCAAGATATTTAATGGGTGTTGGGAGCCCTGATTATTTGTTTGAAGCTGTTGAAAGAGGAATAGATATGGCAGACTGTGTACTGCCTACAAGGATGGCAAGGCACGGTGCATTTTTAACAAGCAAGGGACAGATAACAATCAAGAATGCAAAATATAAAAATGATTTCAGTCCCATCGACGAAAACTGCAGCTGCTACACTTGCAGAAATTATTCAAGAGCTTATCTAAGGCATCTATTTGGCGAAAAAGAAATATTGGGTGCAAGGCTTGCATCAATACATAATTTATTTTTCTTGATTAATTTAATGAAAGGTATTAGAATAAGTATAGCAGAAGATAATTTCATGAAATTTAAAAGCGAATTTTATGAAAATTATGGATATAAAAAAACTTAGGAGGAATCATGCCACAGGAATATAGCGGAATAATAATGTTGGTCATTTTCTTTGCGATAATGTATTTCACAATGATAAGACCACAAAAAAAGAGAGAAAAAGAAACCAAAGCAATGAGAGACAGCTTGTCAACAGGGGATGAAGTAATAACCATCGGCGGTATTCACGGAAAAGTTGTTAAAGTGAACGATGAACTTGTTACTATAGAAATGCCTTTTGCTAAACAAAGAATCGAGTTTTCTAAATGGGCAATAGGAAGTGTTATTAAGAAGGGCAAAGAAAAAGTAGCTCAAGAAGCAGTAGAAGAAATTGAAGAAACTGTTGATGATAAAGAAGATGACAAATAAAAAAGAGCTAAATTAGCTCTTTTTTTATTTTCCATATTTAAAACTGCTATTTTTTAAAGATTTTCTTCCCCATTACAATTATTTCGTGTGAAAGCAGAGGAAACATGGATACTAATATCAGATTTATCCATTCCCTAATAGAAAGCTGACTTGTTTCAAACACTTCCGTAAGGAAAGGAATTTCCGTTACAAGTATCTGCAGCAATAAACCTGCTGTAAATGCTCCAATCATAGCAAGATTATCAGTATGGCTTATTTGGAATAATGATTTATCATAATTTCTCATACCTATGGCATGGAAAAGCTGAGAAACTCCAAGGGTTGTAAATGCATAAGTTTGAGCATGCCTTATTATATCAGGCAAATCTGCATCTTTTATTACAAGAACACCATTGAACAAATCTCTGATGTTTCCTAAAGTTGCGGGAATACCTGCTTCATTTAAATGGATGACGGGCGACCATAAAAAGGCTCCCAATGTTAATGCTGCAATCATTATTCCGTTATAAAAGGTAAATGCCAAACCTCCGTGAGCAAACAAAGATTCATTTGGGTCTCTCGGTTTCTCATTCATAATATCTCTGCTTTTAGGGTCAACTCCTAAAGCTAAAGCAGGAAGTGAGTCAGTTATCAGGTTAACCCATAGGATGTGTATGGACTGCAATGGTGCAATAAGTCCCGCTGCAATAGCCGAAAACATCGATATAACTTCACCAAAGTTGGAAGATAGCAAGAATAGAACTGTCTTCTTAATATTTCCGTAAATACCTCTTCCTTCCGCAACAGCCTTTTCTATAGTGGCAAAATTATCATCTGTAAGAACCATGTCGGAAGCACCTTTGGCAACATCAGTTCCAGTGATACCCATGGCAACACCTATATCTGCTGCTTTTAAGGATGGAGCATCGTTAACGCCGTCTCCTGTCATTGAAACTATGCTTCCGTTTGATTTAAATGCTTTTACTATCATTACTTTGTGCTCCGGTGATACTCTTGCAAAAACTCTGATGTCACATACTCTTTCATTTAATTGCTCCTGAGTCAGCTCATTCAATTCGGTCCCGGTGATGCATTGAGCTTCATCCTCTGCAATACCCAGTTCTTTGGCAATAGCAAGAGCAGTATCCTTGTGGTCTCCGGTAATCATTATTGTTCTGATACCGGCCTTTTTTAAAGTTTTTACAGAAGCCTTGGCTTCAGGACGAGGAGGGTCTATCATTCCTACTAATCCCACAAATGTAAGAGCTTCTTCGCTTGCTGAATCATCATCTTCTTTAATTCCAAGAGCCAACACTCGAAGAGCACCTTTTGCCATTTCTGAGGCAGCCTTGTTTATATTTTCAATATGGATGTCATTTATGTCTATTGTTTCACCATTTATATAAACTTTATTACATCTTTTTAAAAGTATGTCCATAGCACCTTTAGTGTAACTCATAACCTTGCCTGATTGGTCCTTATGGACTGTAGTCATTAATTTTCTTGCGGAATCAAAGGATTGCTCATTGATTCTTGGGTTTGTTTCTTCCAAACCTTCTCTTGATATATTAATTTTGTCTCCCATATCCAAAAGTGCTAACTCTGTTGGGTCGCCTATTCTTGTATTGTTTGCTGTTGATGCATCATTGCACAGAATAAAGCCGTCTAAGAACAATTTGTTATTTTCATAAGATAAGTCATCTGTATCTTTGATTCCTCCATCCAAATATACTTTGGTTACTGTCATTTTATTTTGAGTAAGAGTACCTGTTTTATCTGAACATACAATGCTGACTGCGCCCAATGTTTCAACTGCAGGAAGCTTTCGGACAATGGTATTTACCTTTACCATCCTGGTAACACCAAGTGCCAGTACTATTGTTACAACGGCTGTGAGACCTTCAGGCACAGCAGCAACGGCTAATGCAATGGCCGTTATGAACATTTCGATTATGTCTCTTCCTTGCAGAACAGCTATTCCAAACATAGCTACAACTATAACTACAGCAACTATACCTAATACTTTTCCCAAGTCATTCAGCCTTTTTTGAAGAGGAGTTAGTTCTTCGGTACTTTCATTAATCATTGCAGCTATTTTTCCTATTTCAGTGTCCATTCCGGTATAAACTACAACACCCTCACCACGGCCGTATGAAACGCTTGTAGATGAAAACGCCATATTTAAGCGGTCTCCTATTCCAACTTCCTTATCAGTCACAAGTTCTGCATTTTTGTCAACAGGCACGGATTCTCCCGTTAAAGCAGATTCTTCGATTTTTAAATTTACTGACTGAATAAGTCTTAAGTCGGCAGGTATGATTCGACCTGCTTCAAGTATTACCACATCTCCTACAACCAGCTCGCCAGCAGGTATTTCCATTACCCTGCCCTCACGCCTGACCATTGCATTGGGGCTTGAAAGATTCTTCAAAGCTTCAAGGGCAGCTTCTGCTTTTGATTCTTGAACCATACCTATTACTGCATTCAATAATACAACCAATAAAATTATTATTGCATCTGTTATTTCGTTTAGTGCTATGGATATTGCTGCAGCTGCAAACAATATGTAAATCAGTGTATCCTTTAGTTGAGCTAAGAACATCTGCAGCTTTGTTTTTCCCTTTTTCTCAACTAATGCATTAGGACCGTCTGATAACAGCCTCTTTTTTGCTTCCTCTTGGCTTAAACCGGTACTTTGAACTGTGTTTAATTCTTCGCATGTTTCTATTATGCTTTTTAAGTAATACATTGTTTACTCCTTTAAGATTATTTACGACCCTTTAATAAAAAAAACTTTTAGTATATCCAGAAAATTTAGACATACCAAAAGTCTCGTTACCTAAGTTACCCGAGGATTTCCAGCCAGAATACAAAGATTCCGTGTTGTTGACTGGAAATTTTAAACTACTCCCTTTTAGTATGATAACTTTATCAAATGTAGAAATTATTGTCAAGCATTATTATTCAATGTTCTTTTTTATTTTTGTATGAATATTATTTAGTAAGCAATGCTCAAGGAGGAATTATGAAATTAGGTAAATTGTTTAAATATTCTCTGTTTTTATTTATTTTATCTTTAATAATCTTTTTTATACTGACTGTTTATATATATTATTTTTCAAGAAATCCCGGTTTGGAAATAGTCTATAGCTTCATTGTTCCAATATGCATATTTGCAGCTTCCATGTTGTATTCAAGAAGTGTTCATGAAAAGGGACTATTAAGAGGAATTGAAATTTGGATAGTATATTTTGCAATAGTGTTATTGATAAAAGTCTTATTTAGATATCCGTCTGAAATAAGAATACTTTACAATGGGGTAATTCTCGTTATGTCAATATTAGGGGGAATTGTCGGTGTAAACATGAAAAACAATAGTATTAAAAGTTAATGGGAAAATGATAAAAATATCGCTCACGGTTTCGGACACGAATAATTCTAATAGCTCATTCTGCCTAAAAATCCTACAGCTTGCAAACTCACTTCGTTCAAACAATGCAAGCTGTTTAACGGATTTTTAGACTGTATTCGCTAAGAATTATAGTCGTGTCCTGCAAATGTTCGCTGACGTTTTTATCATTTTTCTTAGGAAACTGTGAATAGTTAAAAAAAAAACTTTAAAATAACCTCAGCTAATGCTATAATCTATTAAGCTTATAAGGAGGTTGTAATGAAATACATAAAAACACTTAATAAAACCAAGTTAACAGATAACATAAGCGTAAAGGGCTGCGGAGAATGTCAGACATCATGTCAGTCAGCCTGCAAGACATCCTGCACTGTCGGAAATCAAAAGTGTGAGTATGACCTAACCCAATTTCTTCGACTAGAGGGAAAAAGAAATTGATGGTAGGTCAACCGCACAGAATGTCAAATTTGTGCGACGCAAGGAGCTAACAAATTTGTAGCATTCCCCTGCGTAGGGGAAGGGGGACACATTGTCCCCATTTTACTTTGAAGCATATTTTTGGAGGGAAAATGATACATATATTTAATATAAAAGATTTATATTTTGCAGTAGACACAAACAGTGGATTGGTACATGCTGTTGAGAAAATAATATATGACTTATTAATGAATGAAATATTTAAGGATGAAAATAAATATAGTGAGTTATACAGTGAATACGGAGAAGATTCAGTTTTAGAAGCTCTATCAGAAATACAATACTTAATTGATAATAAAATGCTTTATACAGAAGAAATTAAATATGAAAATAAAATTAAGCCAGTAATTAAAGCAATGTGTTTAAATATGACCCACGACTGCAATTTAAGATGCGAATACTGCTTTGCCTCACAAGGCACATATAATGGAGAAAAGGCATTTCTTAGTTTTGAAACAGGGAAAAAGGCTTTTGATTACTTGGTGAAAAGCTCAGGGAATCGAAGAAACTTAGAAGTAGATTTCTTCGGCGGAGAGCCACTTATGAATTTTGACACTATCAAGAAATTGGTTGATTACGGAAGAAGTTTGGAAAAGGAATATAACAAACATTTTAGATTTACTGTTACAACCAATGGTGTTCTGCTAAATGAAGAAAAGATAAACTATATTAATGAAAATATGGACAATGTGGTTTTAAGTATTGACGGAAGAAAAGAAACAAACGACAGAATGCGTAAAACCATAAATGGAAAAGGAAGCTACGACTTAATAATTGATAATTATAAAAAGTTCATCGTCAAAAGGGGAAACAAGGATTATTTTGTAAGAGGAACCTACACTTCAAATAATTTAGATTTTTGTGAAGATATTATACATATGAGAGAATCAGGTTTTGATAAAATTTCTGTAGAGCCTGTTGTTGCTAAACCTGATGAAAAATATGCACTTAAAGAAGAGCATGTGGAGATATTAAAAAAGGAATATGAAAAATTAGCCGAATATTTTATTCAATCAAATAACGATAAAAATAAAAGGTTTCAATTTTTTCATTTTAATATTGAATTAGACGGCGGTCCCTGCATTTATAAAAGGTCTATCGGCTGCGGAGCAGGAACGGAATATGTTGCAGTAACTCCGGCAGGTGAATTATATCCATGTCATCAGTTTATAGGAACCGAAGAATTTATTATAGGAAATGTTGATGAAGGTATTACTAATCAGGTTGTTGTAGATAAATTTAAAAATATTTCAGTAAATGATAAACCTGTGTGCAGAAATTGCTGGGCAAAATACTTCTGCAGCGGAGGCTGTCATGCCAACGCATATAATTTTAACAAGGACTTCAGTATCCCCTATGATGTTGGATGTGAGTTAGAAAAAAAACGGGTAGAGTGTTCAATATATATTAAAACCAAGTGTTACAATTGATAGTGGTTAGATTTTTATCATTTTCTTAGGAGACTTGATTAGTAGCGGCAAATTGTTAAGTTTTATGTAAATAACTAAAAAACAGTGGCAATTGTATATGGTAATATAGTATAATACAAATAGAATAAAAATTAATTACTAGAGAGGAGTATTAATATGCAAATTGGTTTTATAGTAATTCTTATAATGGCGATTTTTGTTACAATTTTTGCAATACAAAATGGTGATTTTGTTGCAGTTGATTTGTTTTTTGCCAGATATCAAATGCCTTTAGCTGTAATAATGTTGATTTGCTTAGTCCTTGGAGCTGTTATGATATTAATATTAGGCACTACAAGACAATTTAAGAAAAGGTCCGAGCATAAGGAATTAGTGAACAAGATCAGAACTCTTGAAGGTGAAAATGCTAAATATGGAATAGATATAAAAACATTAGAATCTGAAAAATCTCAATTTCAAACAAAATTAGAAGCATTTGAAACGGAAAAACAAAACCTTCAGAATGAAATTGTAGAGTTCAGCGAAAAAGTCACTCTGCTTGAGGATAAAACTAGATTACAGGAAGAAGAATTAGTTGTTAAAAACCAAGAAATTGAAATGTTAAAAGCTCAAAATATTGATGAAATCAAAGAGGACACAGAAATTACAGATGAAGGTGCTATACAGATAAACAATGAAGACAGTGAAGTTGAAAGTCAATGAATATAATAATGATGAAATTGAAAGAATCAGCAAAAGGTTTAATCTTTCAAAAACATCTTCAAAAATACTATTAAACAGAAATATTAAATCTTTTGATGATATAGAAGAATTTCTTGACCCCGACTTCAAATATTTTGAAAGAGCTGAAAATTACAAAGATTTACATAAGGGCTGCAAGAGAGTTATTGAAGCAGTCAAAAATAATGATAGGATTTTAATTTACGGCGACTACGATGTTGATGGTGTAACTTCTATCAGCCAGTTTGTTGTTTTTTTAAAAAGGGCAGGTGCCGATGTTAATTATTATGTTCCGGAAAGAGAAAGCGAAGGATATGGTATAAGCTCTGACTTTGTGAACAGTGTTAAGATCGGTGAAATAAATTTTGAACTGCTGATAACTGTTGACTGCGGCATAGCTGATATTGCAAAGGTTGATGAAATTACAAGGCTTAATAAAGATGTAATTATAATAGACCATCATGAGAGCAGGGAAGTGCTTCCTAATGCATATGCCATAATTAATCCAAAGCAAAAAGATTGTCCGTCGGAAAACAAGCATTTATGTGCATCCGGGCTATCTTTTAAATTTTTGATAAATTTAAACAAGTTCTTGAAAATAGAAAATATTGAGGATGTGTTGCTGGAATATGCATGCTTAGGCACTATTGCTGACATAGTGGATTTGGTAAAAGACAATAGAATTATTGCCTGTCAAGGGTTAAATAAAATAAATAATACAAAAATCACAGGACTTAAAAAGCTAATTGAAGTATCAGGTATAAAGGACGGATTAATTAAATCCTATCACATAGGTTTTTTGCTGGCTCCACGGATTAATGCATCAGGAAGAATGGATACTGCAAAAAAAGCAATTAAGCTCATGCTTACAAATGATGAAGATGAAGCAGAAAAGCTTGCATTGGAGTTAGAGAGTTTAAACAATGCGAGAAAAGAAGCAGAAAGTTTAATATTTAAAGAAGCAGTTGAGAAAATTGAATCTGATTTTCTATATAAAAACAATGTAATAGTAGTGTACGGAGATAACTGGCATGAAGGAGTGCTTGGTATTGTTGCTTCAAGGCTTACTGAAAAATATAATAAGCCGTGTGTTGTAATATCTGTCAAGGATGGAATAGGAAAAGGCTCGGCTCGAAGCTTAGAGCATGTTGATATATTTGAATCATTTAAGTCTAACGATAGTTATCTGGAAAGGTACGGAGGTCACAAATTAGCGGCAGGTCTGACTATTTTAGAAAAAAATATAAGCATATTTACAAATGAATTGAATAATTATATTGGTTCTAATATTAATGAAGAATATTATCAAATAAAAGTAGATGCAATATTGAATATATCAGACATAAATTTCAGGCTTTATGATGAAATTAACAAATTTGAGCCTTTTGGTTCAGGTAATCAAAAACCCTTATTAGCTCTAAGAGATGTGTCATTAAAAAATATCAGGAAGGTGGGCAAAGAAGGAAAACATATAAGCTTTATGCTATCAAAGGAAGGACAGCATATTTCAGTTATAGGATTTAATAAAATAGCGATGCTCGAAAAAGTGCTTTCCATGCCTCATTCCTACATCGTATCTTTAAGCGAAAATATATATAATGATAATAGAAGCATACAGCTTTTATTACATGACGTAGAGGAGCAAGAAGAATTTGATTACAAAATTAATGTTGAAAAACTGAAAACATTGGAGTTCCTGATTAATAAAACAAAATCTAAAATAATTAAAACGGATATATTTTTACTTGTAGAAAAACTTAATAAAAGATATAATACAAAAATAACGGCAGAGGAAATAATATGCATGTTAAAAAAGGCTGACAATATTCAATATGCTTTAAAAAATGACATATTGTATATAAAAAAATAAATGCATGGAGGAAGATATGGATTTAAAGGGAAAAATTCGTGTTATAGAGGACTTTCCAACTAAAGGGATTAGTTTTAAAGATATTACAACTTTGCTGAAAGATTCTGAAGCACTGTATGAATGCATCAATGAAATGGCAGACAGGTTTAAGGATGTTCATATTGATATGATTGCAGGACCGGAATCAAGAGGCTTTATATTTGCCACACCTCTTGCATATTTGTTAAAAACAGGATTTGTACCTGTAAGAAAGCCAGGGAAGCTTCCGGCAGAAACAATTAAATATGAATATGAATTGGAATACGGCACAGATTCTTTGGAAATACATAAGGATGCTATTACTAAAGGACAGAAGGTACTGATTATTGATGACTTATTAGCTACGGGAGGAACCATGTATGCTACTGCAAAATTGGTAGAAAAATTAGGTGGAGAAGTTGCAGGACTTGGTTTTCTAATAGAGCTTAAGGATTTAAACGGAAGAGAAAAACTCAAAGAATATAGGGTGGAATCATTAATAACATATGATGAATAAGACTGTGAGATCCCCTCAAGGATGCAGGTGAGTTATGCTAGGTAATATTATTAATCAAATCGAATCATACAATCCAAATGCTGATTTGGATATTGTTGTTAAAGCATATAATTATGCTGAAATTGCACATTCGAATGCGCAAACAAGATTTTCGGGTGAAAGATATTTTATTCATCCATATAATGTTGCGCTTATTTTAGCTGACTTGCATGTGGATGTACAAACTATTTGTGCAGGTCTTTTGCACGATGTTGTGGAAGATACGGGCATAACTTACAGTGAAATAAAAAAAGAATTTGGCAAAGAGATTGCCGATATGGTAGATGGAGTCACAAAACTTAGCAAGGTTAAATACAGAAACAAGGAAGAGCGGCAAGCCGAGTCCTTAAGAAAAATGATAGTGGCAATGTCAAAGGACATAAGGGTGGTTATAATCAAATTAGCCGACCGCCTTCACAATATCAGAACATTAGAGTATATGCCTCAAGAAAAACAATACCAAAAGGCAATGGAAACTATAGAAATATATGCTCCCATAGCAAATCGCTTAGGTATTGCATCCATTAAGTGGGAATTGGAAGACTTAAGCTTAAAATATATAGACCCTGAAGGATATGATGATTTACTAAAAAAGGTTCAGGAAAAAAGCGAGAAAAGAAAAGACTATATTTCTCATATTATAGATATTATTAGCGACAAGCTTGAAGAATCAGCAATGGAAGCTGATATAAAGGGCAGGCCAAAAAGTTTATACAGCATTTATAAAAAAATGTATTACAAAAACAGATCATTTGAACAAATATACGATATGATTGCCATAAGAATTATTGTGGACAATATAAAGGATTGCTACGGGGCATTGGGAATTGTGCATACGCTTTGGAAACCGATACCCGGAAGATTCAAGGATTATATTGCCATGCCTAAACCAAATATGTATCAATCCTTGCATACTACAGTTATAGGACCTGAAGGGGAGCCTTTTGAAATTCAAATAAGAACCTTAGAAATGCACAGAACTGCAGAATATGGTATAGCAGCACACTGGAAATATAAAGAAGGTATAGATGAGACAACAAATTATGAGGAAAAATTAAATTGGCTAAGGCAAATGCTTGAATGGCAGCAGGAAACAAAAGACCCTCAGGAGTTTATGGAAGCATTGAAGATTGACTTATACACAGACGAAGTATTTGTTTTTACACCAAAGGGAGAAGTGGTAAGTTTACCCAAAGGGTCTACACCCATAGATTTTGCTTACAGAGTGCATTCAGCAGTGGGAAATAAGTGCGTTGGAGCAAAGGTTAACGGTAGAATCGTTCCCATTGATACAAAGCTTAAAACAGGAGACCAGGTTGTAGTATTAACATCTCAGTCAAGTGTGGGACCAAGCAGGGATTGGCTGAAAATTGCTGCATCAAGTCAGGCTAAATCTAAAATAAGAAAATTTTTTAAAGATAGAGATAAAGATTTTAATGTTGAAAAAGGGAAAGAATTAGTAGAAAGAGAAATTAAGAAGCAAGGCTATCTAATAGCAGACCTGTTGAAGGAAGACTGGCTTAAAACAGTTGCCGAAAAATACAATATGTCTTCTATCAGCAACCTCTATGCTACTGTAGGCAGCGGAGGCATAACTGAAGGTCAGATGGTAAACAGGCTTAAATTAATATATCTTGAAAAAAATAAAGACAAAATTGAACTTGGAAAAATAGAAAACTTAGAGAAGAACATTTTATCAAAAACACCCCAGAGAATTGAGAGCCATGCATCCGGAGTTATAATAAAAGGTATTGACAATGTTAAGATTCGTTTTTCTAAATGCTGCAATCCTGTCCCGGGGGATGCTATAGTAGGATATATTACAAGGGGCAGAGGAGTTTCAGTTCACAGAGCTGACTGCACAAACATTCATGATTTAAGCGATTCTGATGACCAGAGATTTATTGAAGTTCAATGGGACGATAAAGAAAAAGCCACATTCATAAGCGAGCTCCAGATTAAAGCCTTGGATAGACCAAAGCTGTTACAAGACATAACATCGCTTTATGTAGACGCTAAGCTTAATGCTGTATCACTTAATTTAAGAATCAATAAAGAAAAAGTCGCAATTGTTGATATTGGATTTGAAATAAATGAAACAAAACAAATTGAAGATTTGATAAAAAAAATGAAAAAATTAGACGGAGTATTGGAAGTCTACAGAAATAAAAAATAACCCCGCAGGGGTCATCCTGAGTGATAGCGAAGGATCTCAAGCCAATGTCATCCTGAGTGATAGCGAAGGATCTCAGGTTTTAAAAGATGAGATTACGCAGTCTCATTCATAGCAATGACATTTAAATGAAAGGATGAAAAATGAGAGCAGTAGTACAGCGCGTAAAAAGTGCAAATGTAAAAATTGAAGATAATATAATAGGAAGTATAGAGCAGGGAATTTTGCTTCTTCTTGGTGTTGAAGAATCAGATGAAGAAAAAGATTTGGACTACATGTGCGAAAAAGTTCCGAATTTAAGAATATTTGAAGATGAAAACGGAAAAATGAACAAAAGCTTGTTGGATGTAGAAGGAAGTATATTGGTTATTTCACAGTTTACACTTCTTGGAGATGCAAGAAAAGGCAGAAGACCAAGTTTTATTTTAGCTGCTCAACCTGATAAAGCTATACCCATGTACGAGAAATATATAGCTAATATGAAGGAGAAAGGTATATATACACAGGCAGGTGAGTTTGGTGCAGACATGAAAGTCGAATTAATTAATGACGGTCCTGTTACCATTCTGCTTGACAGCAAAAAAGTGTTTTAGGAGGGAAAAATGATATTTGATGCATTGGAAGTTGGCATATATGGTGCCAACTGTTATATAGTGGGAAGTAAAGAAACTAATGAAGCAGCCATAATAGACCCCGGCGCTGAATTTAATAAAATTGACAACAAAATAAGTGATATGGGCGTAACACCTAAGATAGTAATACTTACTCATTATCATGGAGACCATATTGGTGCAGTTGAAGAATTTATAGAAAAGTATGGTACAAAGGTATATATTCATACAGAAGATGCAGAAGCTTTAAATAACAGCAGTATGAACTTTTCCAAAACGATGTTTGGGAAGGGTATTGATATAAAAGCAGATGAAAAGCTAAATGATGGAGATGTTATAAGCTTAGGTGAGTTAAAATTTGAAATAATACATACTCCAGGACACACAAAGGGTGGCATCTGTATCAAGGTTGGAAATATAATGATGACAGGGGACACCTTGTTTAACTCCTCCATCGGAAGAACCGACCTGCCCGGAGGTTCATTTGAAGAAATAATAAAATCAATTAAAGAGAAAATTTTCAAATACGATGATGATACTATAATTTATCCGGGTCATATGTCACCTACTACAATTAAGAAAGAAAAACAATACAACCCATTTGTAAATTGACAAGGACACGGCCTTGTCATTCTGAACGCATGTGAAGAATCTCATTTTTTATTAGGTACATAAAATGATTAAATTTTATTTTTCCGGTCATAACTATGAATATGAAGTAAGAAATGCTCTAAGAATATTTGATTCAAATATAGACTATGAAATTAGTGATATAGAATCATTCGATGGGACAGGTTTATCTGTTGTGTCATACCTGCATGAGAGTGAATTAATTTATGCAAAAGCTCTCCTATATAAAGCCAATCAATTGCTGTTTAGGATTAGTTTAAACAGCAATGATATTATTTTGGAGAAAAACGGTAGAAAAAAGTTAAAAAAAATATTAGTGATGAAAACAATACACAATGTTTTAAAATCATATTATAATGTTTATCCCGATTATGGCATTTTAACGGGAGTAAGAGTTGTAAAAACCTTAATTACTGCAAAAAGGAACTCAAAAAGCGACGAAGAAATAAATTATATTCTTAGAAACACATACGAAGTAAAAGAAGAAAAGATAAAGCTTCTATGGGACATACTAAAAATAGAAGAAAAGTATATTGATGAAAATATAAACAAAAAAAATTATAATTTATACATAGGTATTCCCTTTTGCCCTTCTAAGTGCAGTTATTGCTCCTTTACATCATATGTAAACAGCCCTGATAAAAAAATAAATTCTTATTTAGACACCCTAATATATGAAATTGAAAAAACTATTGAATTTGCCAAAAAGAAAAATCTCAATTTACATACAATTTATGTAGGCGGGGGGACACCTTCTATATTAAATGAAGAGCAAATAAACAGAGTTTTTAATGCAATAAAAAAGCATTATGATTTATCAAAAATTAAAGAAATTACATTTGAAGCAGGGCGACCAGATACTATAAGCCAAGAAAAACTAATTTGTTTGAAAAACAATTTTGTTAATAGAATATCCATAAACCCTCAAACAATGAATGATAACACATTATTTCTAATAGGTAGGAAACATAATAGCAATGAAATTATTGAAAAGTATTTTTTAGCAAAGAAGATAGGGTTTGAAATTGTAAATATGGATATTATTTTAGGCCTTCCCGGAGAAAATGAGGAAGATGTAAGAAATACAATTGAAATAATTGCAGATTTAAACCCTGAAAATATTACTGTACATTCATTGGCTTATAAAAAGAATTCTCATCTTACAAGAGAGAGCAATGAACTGCTAAAGGATTATGATTTAATAAGCATGATGCATGATGTGGTTAATAAAGTTTGCGAAGAAAAAGAATATAAACCATATTATATGTACAGGCAAAAAAACATTAAAGGCAACTCTGAAAATGTAGGCTATACTAAGGAAGACAAGGAAAGTATATACAACATGGTTATAATAGAAGAATTAGAAACCATTCTTGCATGCGGCCTTGGGGCTTCAAGCAAAATAATGACGGGAGAACATAACCATAAGCCTGTAAGAAACTTCAAAAGTTTAGAAGAATATTCAACCCGAATCGATGAAATAATAAATAAAAAGAAAAATTTATTAGGAGTATAAATGAAAAAAGTACAAATGTTTTATATGGAAAATTGTCCTCATTGCAGGAGAGCATTTAAGATGATTGATGAGATAAAATCCAAGGACTCTAAATATTCTAAAGTAGAAATAGAATGTATAGATGAAACGAAGGAAGAACAAATAGCAAATGCTCATGATTATTACTATGTTCCAACGTTTTATGTGGATGGTATAAAGTTACACGAAGGGGTACCAACTGAAGAAAAAATTGAAAAGGTATTTCAAGAAGCAATAAAATAAATCAAAAAATCAGGACAGTTAGTCCTGATTTTTATTAAATTAGATTACTTTTCACAATGCTTGGTATCTGCTTCAGTTTCAAAATGAATTATAAGTGCTATTGCTGCTCTCATTATTATTAATGCTCCAAGAGTTATCAATTGTTCTTTGGAATGAGCTATAATCGATTTGAGAACTTCAGCTCCCAATATATATGCCAGTGCCATTTCCAATGCCCTGGAAAATTCAATTTTTGCTTGTTTATTTGTAAATTCAAATTTAGACATTAGATACTTTATTAATGTTTTTACTGCACTGTAAGCAACAATTATAACGCTTACAAATTCTAAGGTGTAAGCAACATAATGAACTGCGGTTTCCATTAAGTGTTCCAATTAAAACCTCCAAATTTATATTATATATTTGACGTATGTTATTATATTGTATTTTAATAATAATGTCAAAACTTCTTTTCAAAAGATGAAGCAAATTTATACACAATATTGTACAAAAAGGTAATAAATAATTCAGAGCAAAAGTCATATTAAGCCTGTTTATATATATAAATAAATAAAGGGGTGAGATATATGATTATACATATGAGTAAAAGAAAATTTATGATTATATCAATTATAGTTTTATTGCTGGCAGTTTTTTTAATTTACAAAATTTTTAATAATTTTTCCGTATCTGTTTCAGCAAATATATCAAATTGGGGACTTAAATTTAATGCTGAGGGAGCAGCTCCCATAGGTAATGTAGGAAAGGAATTTCTAAAAAAATACAATGCTTATTATGTGGGAGAGCCGGATGATAAGTGTATTTATCTCACGTTTGACGCAGGGTTTGAAAACGGAAATACTCCTAATATACTTGATACTCTAAAAGCTCATGATGTGAAGGCTGCATTTTTCTTAGTGGGACACTATTTGGAAAAAGAGCCGGAGCTTGTTAAAAGGATGGTTAATGAAGGTCATACAGTAGGGAATCATACCTATCACCATCCCGATATGTCATTAATTTTAGATAAAGAATCATTCAACAGGGAGCTAACATCTTTAGAAGAATTGTACAAGGAAATAATAGGCGAAGATATGCCCAAATATTACAGACCTCCTCAGGGAAAGTTCAATGAAGAAAATTTAAAGATGGCTGATGAATTAGGATATAATACAATTTTTTGGAGCCTTGCATATGTTGATTGGTATAAAAATGATCAGCCAACCAAAGAACAGGCATTCAACAAGCTTATTCCCCGCATACACCCGGGAGCAATAATTTTGCTTCACAGCACCTCTGATACAAATGAACAGATATTGGATGAGCTTTTAACAAAGTGGAAAGACTTAGGATACACATTTAAAACATTGGATGACCTAACAAGATGACAAGGGGAAGGGGTTGCTGTCATAAAAATAACCCATATTTTTATTGTTGACAAAACAAATATGGTGTGATAATTTAGTTGTATATATTGCAGGGGAAGAGTAGTCATAAAGCAATGATTATAGCAAGACAGGGACGATGGAAGCCTGTTATTAACTTTTGATGAAGACACCTCAATAAAGCAAATTCTAATGAGAGGGACTTTTAGTCCAAATAGGGTGGCAACGCGGGTTATACTCGTCCCTAAGTCAGGGGACGAGTTTTTTGATGGAGCTTGTAATTTGAAATATAGATGATAAAATATTATGCTATGGAGGGCAGCTATGGATAAAATGGGAGAACTTAGAAGAACAAATATGTGCGGAGAGTTAAATAAAGACCATATTGGCAGAGAAGTTGTGCTTATGGGATGGGTGCAAAAAAGAAGAAGCTTAGGCGGTCTGATTTTTGCTGACTTAAGGGATGTTACAGGTTTGATTCAAATTGTTTTTGATGCGGACGTAAATAAGGAAGCATTTGAAAAGGCAGAAAATTTAAGAAGTGAATATGTTATTGCAATAAATGGAAAAGTATTTGAAAGACAGTCCAAAAACCTTGAAATGGCAACGGGAGAAATAGAAGTTTATGCCGAAGAGCTTAAAATTTTAGATACTGCAGAAACGCCTCCTATTTATATAAAGGATAATGATGATGTTTCTGAACAAATGCGGTTAAAATTCAGATACCTTGACTTGAGAAAGCCTTCCATGCAAAAGAACTTGCTTGTGAGAAGCAAGACATCAAAGGTAATAAGAGACTTTTTATATGACAATGGATTCAATGAAATAGAAACACCATTTTTAGCAAAACCTACACCTGAAGGAGCAAGGGATTATTTGGTACCCAGCAGAATTTCAACAGGCAATTTCTATGCATTGCCTCAGTCACCTCAGATATACAAACAGCTTTTGATGGTTTCGGGAATGAACAGGTATTTTCAGATAGTAAGATGTTTTAGGGATGAAGATTTAAGGGCAAACCGACAGCCTGAATTCACTCAGGTTGACATTGAAATGTCTTTTGTGGATGCAGAAGATGTAATGGCAATAAATGAAAGGCTTATTCAGAAAGTATTCAAGGAAGTAAAAAATATCGATATTAAGCTTCCATTAAGACGAATGCCATATAATGAAGCCATGGATAAATACGGTTGTGACAAACCTGACCTTCGTTTTGGGTATGAGCTTAAAAATATTACAGGTGTGTTTAAAAGTTCTGCATTTAATGCATTCAAATCAGTTTACGAAAACGGCGGTTTGATAAAATGCATAAAAATTGACGGAGCATCAGAGGATTATTCCAAGAAGGGTATTTCAAAGCTTGAGAAATTTGTTAAATCTCATGGTGCAAAAGGTTTAGCTTGGTTTAAATATGAAAACGGCGAATTTGATTCACCTATTGCTAAATTTTTAGGAGAAGGCGAAATAAATGAATTAATGTCATTGTTGGATGTCAAGGAAAAAGATATAGTATTTATAGTAGCTGACAATGAATCCGCAGTAAATACAGCACTTAGCGCATTGAGAACTGAAATTGCCAAAGAAAGAAATTTAATTGATAATGATGTTTTTGAATTGGTGTGGATTACAGAATTTCCATTGTTTGAATACAGTGAAGAAGAAGATAGATACGTAGCAAAGCACCATCCATTTACATCACCTGTAGATGAGGATATAGATAAATTAGAATCAAGTCCGGGAGAAGTGAGAGCAAAAGCATATGACATCGTAATAAACGGTGACGAGATTGGCGGCGGAAGCATACGAATCACAAACAGAGAACTGCAGAACAGGATGTTCAAAGCCCTGGGCTTTACAGAAGAAGAAGCACTTAGGAAATTTGGTTATCTGCTTGAAGCATTTAAGTACGGCGTACCACCTCATGGAGGAATTGCATATGGATTGGATAGATTTATGATGCTTTTGACAGGTGCAGACAGCATAAAGGATGTAATTGCATTTCCAAAAACGCAAAGTGCTTCCTGCTTGATGACTGAATCTCCCAGCCAAGTATCTGAAAAACAGCTGGATGAACTGAAAATTACATTAAATGAGTAAGAGAAAGGAAATATAATGGATAATATAGGAAAGATTGAAAAAATAGATGGAAACATGGCTGTTATTTCAGTTAAGAGGGTATCAGCCTGCGGGGACAGCTGCAAAAGCTGCGGCTCCTCATGCAAGGTTAACAGCGTTATTTTCGAAACTGATATTTCAGATGTAGAAGATGAGATTTATGTTGGAGACTATGTGGAAATTCGAGCAGAAAATGAAGTGATGCTTAAGCATATTGCAGTTCTTTATGGACTTCCTTTATTATTGATGCTATCAACAGTTTTTATCTTTCAAATGATTCTGAAGGGTCCAAATAAGGATATAATTTCTGCAGTTGCTTCATTGTTTTCATTAATTATTTCATTTTATCTCTTGAAGGCTTACGATAAGAGCGAAATGAAAAAGAATGCATTGAAATTTACGGTTGGAAAGAAGCTGTAAGAGGAATGTCCCCGAGGGTAGTATTATGAATATTTTTGAAATGCAATACCAAAAAAACATAAAAAAAGAGGGTCCTCTTGCAGAGCGTATGAGACCTTTAAATTTAAGTGAATTTGTTGGACAAGAGCATATAGTCGGTGAAGGGAAAATATTAAACAGAGCAATTGAAGCTGATAAGCTTACTTCTGTAATTTTTTATGGACCTCCAGGAACCGGCAAGACAACATTGGCTAAAATTATAGCCAATACCACAAACAACAACTTTACGACTTTAAATGCCGTTACCAGCGGCATAAAGGATATAAAGGAAAAAATAAAATTTGCCATTGATGAACTTTCAATTTACAATAAGAGAACAATTCTCTTTATAGATGAAATTCATCGTTTCAATAAAGCTCAACAGGATGCCTTGCTTCCATATGTGGAAAATGGTACAATTGTATTGATAGGAGCAACTACAGAAAATCCATATTTTGAAGTTAATTCGGCATTGATTTCTCGCTCCTTGGTTTTTGAATTTAAAAATATTGATATTGATGATATAAAAAATGTTATCAGAAAATCATTGACAGATAAAAGAGGATTTGGCAACAGAAAAGTAGAAATTGACGAAGATGCCATAAATCATATTGCAGAATACTCAAACGGCGACATAAGAAGTGCCCTTAATGCTTTAGAGCTTGGAGTGGAAACAACTGATGTAATTGACGGAATAATAAAAATAAATATAGAGATTGCATCTGAATGTATTCAAAGAAAGAAATTAGATTATGATAAAACGGGGGATAATCATTATGATACCATATCAGCTTTCATAAAAAGCATGAGAGGTTCCGACCCGGATGCAGCAGTTTATTGGCTTGCAAAGATGATAAAGGCTGGAGAAGACCCGAAGTTTATTGCAAGAAGAATAATAATCTGTGCTTCAGAAGATGTGGGAAATGCAGACCCGAGAGCCTTGGAAGTTGCAGTCAACGCATTTAAGGCGGTTGAAATAATAGGTTTTCCGGAAGGTCGGATAACCCTTGCCCAAGCTGCAATTTATATTGCATGTGCGCCAAAGAGCAATTCTGTTATTAATGCAATTGACAAAGCTATGAATGCTGTCGAAAATAGCTCACATGAAGTTCCGGCACATTTAAAAGACAAACACTATAAAGGTGCTGAAAAGCTTAACAGGGGAATAGAATATAAGTATCCTCATGATTATGAAAAGTTTTATGTAAAACAACAGTATATGCCTGAAACAATAAAAGCAAAATTTTATGAGCCTAAGGAATCAGGCTATGAAAGCAAAATCAAAAGATTTCTGGAGTATTTGAGACAGTAAAGGGGGATAAAATCATGTATAAGCTGTTTGGAAAAATTACCGACCCAAATATTGAAAGTATTATAAATAGCAA
>Ga0265294_10001387_pt1 | contig 32662 bp, 40 predicted proteins | sample MunlanPumphouse3_FD_192504 | JGI IMG/M metagenome (GOLD analysis project Ga0265294, IMG submission 192504) | Groundwater microbial communities from a municipal landfill in Southern Ontario, Canada - Pumphouse #3 | ecosystem: Environmental > Aquatic > Deep subsurface > Groundwater | place...
AACCCCGACCCAGACCGCGGCGGTGAAATCTCTGACGACAGCATCCGCCGAGACAGGCAATATGAGCATGATCCCGGCTCCTCTTGACATCATCAAAGAGTTCATGCATCTCTTCTACAGCATCTTCGATCCGGCAAATTATCTCTTTGCCGTGAACGAGAGCGGAAATACAAGCTGAACGCGGGCGTCCTGACAGCGGCAAAACAAAAATACCTGCCCGGACGGATCCCTCTTTTTTCCCGACCCTGCGCAAATATCTTCAGCCGCACACCTCTCTTCGTCTCCTCCCCCTCCTTACTCTGCTCCCATCCCGAACAGAGAGTTACATAACCCAAAACCGCGAATAGTACCTGCAAGAAATACAATGATCCAGATAAAGCTTCCAGAAGAGGAGATCGCCGGCGTCCCTCTCAAGAATCACATGCTGCTCGCGGCAGGGATCCTCGGGACCACCGGCGCATCATTAAAACGAATGCTCGCTCTCGGTGCAGGCGGCGTCGTCACAAAATCCATCGGCCCAAACCCCATTCCCGGTCATCACGGTCCGGCCCTCATCCCGGTCGACTGCGGACTCATCAATGCCATGGGACTGCCAAACCCGTCCAAAGACTTCGTCGAAGAGATCTCCCCCCTTAAGGGCGAACCGGTCGTAGTAAGTATTTTCGGCGGCACTCCAGCCGAGTTCGGCGAAGTCGCATCCTGGTTTTCCAATGCCGCCGCATTCGAACTGAACCTCTCCTGTCCCCACGCGGAAGGATACGGCGCCGCCATCGGCGTCGACCCGCGGATCGTACAGGAATGCACCGAGATCGTCAAAACATACAATAAACCCGTCTGGGTCAAACTCACCCCCAACGTAACCGATATCAAAATGATTGGAAAAGCTGCAGAAAAAGGCGGAGCCGACGCGTTAGTCGCAATAAACACCGTCAAAGCAATGAGGATATCCACCGAACTTTGCCGCCCTGTTCTCGGCAACGTCTTTGGCGGGCTCTCCGGCAAAGCGGTCTTCCCGATCGCCGTTCGAAGCGTCTATGACCTTTACGAAGCCGTCGGCATCCCGATCATCGGCTGCGGCGGGATAACGACTGCAGACAATGTCGTAGAAATGATGATGGCAGGCGCCTCCGCCGTCGAGATCGGCAGCGCGATCTACGACTCGGTCAATGTATTCTCCGAAATCGCGGCCGATCTTTACGCCGAAGACGGAATACCCGCCGAAGAGATCGTGGGGTGCGCCCATGTCTGAGATGCCTGAGGTCGTGACGATCACAACAGTCGTCGATGAAACGCCCACCGTCAAAACGTTCGTCTTTGACAAACTCTTTGCATTCAGACCCGGTCAGTTCTGCATGGTCTGGATCCCGGGAGTCGACGAGATCCCGATGGCATTTTCTGCCGCGAACTCCATCACCGTCATGAAAGTCGGGGATGCCACACAAGCGCTCTTCTCCCTCAAAGCCGGCGACAAACTTGGGATCCGCGGCCCGTTCGGGAACGGATTTTTCCCGAGCGGAAAAGTGCTTGCCGTTGCCGGCGGAATCGGGGTCACCCCGCTCTTTACGCTGGCGGCATCCGGAGAAGTCGACACCTTCATTCTCGGGGCACGGACCAAAGAAGAGCTCGTCTTTGCCGAGGACCTCGAAAAAGTCAGCGATCTAAAAATCGCCACAGATGACGGAACATACGGATTCCACGGATTTGTCACCGGGATCATCGATCAGATCGATATAACATCATATGACACGATCTGTGTCTGCGGTCCCGAGATGATGATGAAAGGCGTTCTTGACCGTCTGGTGGCAAAAGGGATCGAAAACCGCGGCCAGTTCTCGATGCACCGGTACATGAAATGTGCGGTCGGGGTCTGCGGGTCCTGCTGTATGGATGACCACGGACTCAGAGTCTGCAAAGACGGGCCGGTTTTCACCGGAGATCTGATAAAATCCGGCGAGTTTGCGCATCACCACCGCGGACCAAGCGGGAGGAAAGAGTAATGAAATCAGAAGTACAAGTCATCACCTGCCCAAAATGCGGGTCAAAACAGGAGTTCACCCTCTACAGAAGTATCAATGCCGCAAACCACGACATTCGCGAGAAGTTCCTCGACGGATCCCTTACGATGCTCGTCTGCGACAACTGCGGTTTTTCCGGGGCTGTTGAATATCCCCTCCTCTATCATGATCTGAATGAAAAGTTCTCCCTCTATTTCCAGCCGGATTCAACTGAGCGGACGATCAGTCTCCCAAATGTTTTGCCAGCTCATCTTCTATCTGAGATCCGGATGAGACTTGTCCACACGCAGGACGATATGCGCGAGAAGATCTTTATCTTCCGCGACAAGCTGGATGACCGGATCATCGAACTCGTAAAAGATTCGATCCTGAAAGAGATGGAGGCAAAAAAGGAGAAGATCATCCCCGAAGCTCTCTATTACGCCGAGGACCGTTTCGCCTGCGAAGGCAGGTCGCTGATCTTTGTCCCCCGTCTCGGGACCGAGTATCTCGATCCGATCAAGATCCCGTTTGATACTTATGAGAAGATCAAGATGCTTATGCATGTGATCTGGGAACGTCCCGTGGAAGGCTACAGCGTCGTCGATAAAGAGTGGATCCGCGTATGATCACCGATGAAGATGTTGTGGTCTGTCCGGTCTGCGGGCATGAACAGACGATCACGATCTGTCCGTCGGTGAACGTGACGACCGATCCGGAGATGCGCGAGAAGGTGCTGACCGGGGAGCTGTTTGAGTTCAGCTGTGATGAATGCAGTTTTGCCGGATATGCCGGTTACCCGTTCGTGTATGAAGATAAGGAGACGAACGGCGGATTTCTGATCTATCTTGAACCGGATTGTGAGGATCGCGAGGTCGGTATCGAAGGAGATATCGCCGATCAGGTGATCTATCACGAACGACCGATGAGGCTTGTTGCGGATATGAATGCGCTGAAGGAGAAGATCTTCATCTTCGAAGCAGGACTGGATGACCGCGTGGTTGAGCTGTTTAAGGTCTTAACGCTTGCAAAGATGCGGGACGATGATCCGGAAAAGATCCCGGATGAGCTGAAGTTCACGAAGCGCGATGTGGTCGACGGCGAGGAGGTGCTGGTGTTTACGGCGTTCCGCGATGAGGAGCTTATGGGGACCCTGGAGCTGCCGTATGCTTTGTATCAGACATGCGTCCTCACTGGAGAGCCGATCTGGGATGTGCCGATAACAGAGTGCGCGGCGGTCGATTCAAAGTGGATCCTGGAACGTCTTGGCGATCAGGACGGTTCAGACGAGGAAACCGTCTGATTTTTTACAGACTGATTGGGATAACCCTTTCTGTTTTTTAGATGAGGGTCCGGTTTTTTCCAAAAAAAGTATGGCATTCGCTGCATTCATTGTCATGCAGCGAGATGATCCCTTCACATTTTTGACAGGTCCATTTTTTCCGTTCGGCCGCAAGAAATGCGTCAAGTCCCTGGTCCCTTGCCAGGATGCTGTTTTCGATCAGACTTTCAGCGTATCGATCCCGATAGCGTTTATCCATTTTATATAGCAGGCTGCAGGGAAAATTTTCGCAGGAAAAACAGTAATGGAGGCCTTTTTGCCGGAGGCATGCCAGTATCCTGCAGTTTTTGGAGCCTTCGGTTTTTCTGTCCGCATCCATGAGGCATCCGCCGCAGGATTTTTTTGGCAGACAATGCCTGCAGCAGACCATACAGTTCATCCCGCAGGGGGCAAACATAGCTTGTGGAATTCTGTCAGGCATTTTCATGTACCGCACACCGCACAAGAAAATAGTATTTTTCAGCAGATACATAAAACCATCGTATGCCCCTCTGGTTTCTGGGTATATTAATATAGAATACGGGTGTTTGATTGTGAATATGACATGACTGAAAATATGCACTATTATAATAGTGTGTTTTCAGGGTCGTGAACGCCAAAACCCATTCCCGCTTATGTCCTTTCTCTATTCTGGGAAATACGCGTCCGGCCAGGGCTGAATGATCAGATGATCTGCGTGAAAATACCGGCTGCCTGAAAGAATACAACAGAAAACTGCGGGTCGAAGAAACGAATGCCTGTTCCTTCACCGCCGCTAAATGGTTATAGGAACAGGCATTAATTTATACGCTTTGCCAAGGGAAAAAGAAATCGAAAAGAGCACGTCCGCGGAATCTAGGCCGCCTCTTTTTTTCTATAGCATCCAAGCTCTTTCACCCCGGTGATCTCCTTCAGTTCGGTGATCGTCTCCTGCCATCCCCGATTCGTTTCGAAATCGATGAAAAAGACATATCTGCCGATCCCTTCCTTCGACGGGCGCGACTCGATACGTGTCAGATTGATCCCTCTTCGCGCAAAGATCCCCAGGATCCCGTATAAAAGACCCGGCCGGTTCTCTCTTGGGATGATAACGACACTGCATTTTTCCAAATCGTTTGGCTTTGAAACGCCGGCTGTTATCTCAAGAAACCGGGTGGTGTTGTTCTGCGCGTTCTGAATATCTTTTTTCAGGATCGAAAGGCCGTACAATTTTGCGGCGCTTTCCGTTGTTACGGCCGCCGAGCCTTGCACCGATGCCGCCTCTTTTGCGCTTTGGGCGTTGCTGCTCGTATGGATCAGGGAGATATTTTTCAGACTGCGCAGAAAGACGCTGCACTGTTCATGCGACTGGGGGTGGGTGTAGATGACCGATATCTCATCCGTCCCGTATCTTGATACGAAAAAGTGCCGTATCGGCATGTAATATTCTGCGGTGATACTGCATTCTGTCTGCAAAAGACCGTCCAGGGTCTCCCCGACGCCGCCCGCCTCGCTGTTTTCTACAGGAACGATGCCCCGGATATTTTTCTCGAGAACCGCGGTGAAAACGTCCCGTATCGTCGGATAGAGAAGTATCTCTTCATGTTCTTCCCTGATTTTTTCGGCAAGTTCACAGGAGAACGTGCCTTTCGGGCCTAGTACTGCTAATGTCATTTCATCTTCACCAGAGTTTCGATCAGTCTGTCCGTCTCTTCAGCCGCTTGGGGGATATAGGATCTGAATGCATTGCTGTTTTCCGTAAAGAAGGCGGCGAACTTCTCCGGATCCTTTGATTCGACGATCGTTTTCAGCGAGGCGACCGAATCTGCGAGGGTTTCAAGGACGCCTGCCGTTTCCGGGTTCATCTGCAGGATGTCTGCATAGAGTGAAGGATCCTGTCCGAGTATCCTTCCGACCAGACCGAGTTCGATCCGGTACACCGGGCTCATCACCGGAAGGATTGCCTCCAGCGGGATGCCGGTGTTTTTTATCGTCTCGGCGACGGACAGGGTCGTAAAGTGTACAAGACCCTGGACGATGCTCATGATTTTGTCATGCTCCTTTGGATCCATCGGACAAACCTTCGCTCCTTCGTTTGTGAATATCTGATAGAGCATCTCCCGGGTTTTTTCCTCACATCTGGCGGGCGATGCGGCGATCGTCTGACCGAAGATCGTGGAGACCGAAGGGCCGAACATCGGGTGGAGGCCGATGACCTGCGCTTTGGATCTCAGCATCGCTTCGACCGGAGCGGTTTTTATGGAGGTGAGATCGCAGAACACCTGCTCTTCGCTGAGAAGCGGGGCGATCTCTCCGATCACCCGAACGGTGTCGCGGATCGGAACAGAGACGATGACAATATCGCAGGTCAAGGCGATATCCTCATTTGAGACGGGCGTTTTTCTTCCGGAACAGAGGACTTTGTATCCCGCCCTCTCGAAGACAGCCGAGAACAACCGTCCCATGCCGCCGAATCCCCCGATTATTCCGACGGTATCCTTTCGGATCATCTTCTTTTCTCCTGCGGCTGGTTCCATATCCTGCATTCCTGATGATTTTCCGGTTCGTTTTCTCTGTCTTCAATCCTCGGCGAGCAGGATCTCGATCGCTTCTTCTGCAGTTCTGCGTTCATGGACGATCATCGCGGCGGCTCTGACGAATCGGTCCGGGTATTTGTGCTGGAATGCGTTTCGCCCGATCGATACGCCGGCAGCGCCGCCTTCCATCGCCCCTTCGATCAGCTGCATGGTCGCCAGATCGCTCATTTTCGAGCCGCCGGCGATAACTACGGGTACATGGCATCCTTCGGTGACTTCCCTGAATGAATCCGGGTCTCCGGTGTAGACGGTTTTGACGATGTCTGCCCCAAGTTCTGATCCGACCCGGGCCGCGAGTTTGACGGCTTCCTGCATGTTCTCGGATCTGATGTCTTTTCCCCGGGGATACATCATCGCAAGAAGCGGCATTCCCCATTCGATACACTCGATCGCGACCCGCCCAAGGTCGCCAAGCATGTTTGCTTCATTCTCGGCGCCGATATTTACATGCATGGATACGCCGTCTGCTCCCATTTTCAGGGCATTCTGCACGCTGTTGACCAGGACTTTGTTGTTCGGATCGGGTCCCAGATCCGTGCTTGCGGATAGATGCAGGATCAATCCGATGTCAGGGCCGCCTTTCCGGTGACCGTGCAGCGCGAGTCCCATATGGCCGATTACTGCGTTGGCTCCGCCTTTTGCGACCAGATCGACCGATCTTTCCAGATCGATCAATCCGGGGATAGGTCCGCTGGACACGCCGTGATCCATCGGGACTATGACGGTTGTTCCTGTATCTCTTTTCATGATTCTTTCAAGTCTGATCTCTTTTCCTCTCATTTTTTTCTCCGGTGTTTTTTTATTCAGGTGATTTGGTAAAAATCCGGTATTCACTGCACCAGAGGAGTTCCCGATAAAAGGCTTGAGTTATTTTATGGAGATCTGTTCTGGTGCAGTTTGACTACTGTCTAAACCAGAATACATAGCTAATGCTGAAAATAACAGCAATGCTGACGTATACAGATACTAGGCCGTCTGCAATCACAGACAGGATATTTTCAAAAGATGCATTGTGCGATGTGCTCAGTACAGAGCTTCTGCTGGCTGCGATTCCTCGCTCTGCCGGCAGACATCCGTCACACATACCAGTACCATTTCACGTGATCGGTAATAAAACCATGTGCTCCGGATGTTTATTCTGCAGAGCAGTTCGATAAAAATCGTAAAAAAAGTGGAGGGGAGATTCAGTTCTTTTTGAACTGGGGCATCATTGCACGGAGTTCTGATCCGACTTCCTCGATCAGATGCTCTTCGTCAGCACGGGTAAGTGCGTTGAAGACCGGTCTGTTGACCATGTTTTCAAGGATCCATTCTTTGGCAAATTCGCCGGACTGGATCTCGTAGAGGATCTCGCGCATGGCTTCGTAGGATTCTTCGCCGATAACACGGGGTCCGCGGGTGATGTCGCCGTACTGTGCGGTGTTGGAGATCGCTTCACGCATTTTGGTGAATCCGCCTTCGTAGATCAGGTCGACGATGAGTTTCATCTCGTGCAGAACTTCGAGGTATGCCATCTCGGGTGCGTATCCTGCATCGACGAGGGTGTCGAATCCGGCTTTGATGAGCGAGGTGACTCCTCCGCAGAGAACTGCCTGTTCACCGAACAGGTCGGTTTCGGTCTCTTCTCTGAAGGTCGTTTCGAGGACGACGGCTCTGGTCGCGCCGATTCCTTTTGCATAGGCAAGAGCGAATTTCTTTGCGTTTCCGGTGTGGTCCTGCTCGATCGCAATGAGTGCGGGGACTCCTTTTCCTTCTTCGTAGGTTCTTCTGACCATGTGGCCGGGACCTTTGGGTGCGACCATGATGACATCGACGTTTGCCGGAGGAACGATCTGCCCGAAGTGGATGTTGAATCCGTGGGAGAACATGAGGCATTTGTTCTCTGTGAGGTAGGGCATGATCTCGGCTTTGTAGACTGCCGCCTGGGTCTCGTCGGGGACGAGGATCATGATGACATCTGCTTTCTTTGCAGCTTCGGCGACATCGTAGGTCGCAAACCCGTCTTTCTTTGCGAGATCTCTGCTCTTTCCTGCTCTGATCCCGATGATGACGTTAAGGCCGCTGTCTTTCAGATTCCGTGACTGACCTCTTCCCTGTGATCCGTAGCCTATAACTGCGATCGTTTTTCCTGAGAGATCTTTCAGGTCCGCATCCGTTTCATGATATTTTTCCATCATTTTTTTCCTTCCTTTTTTGGTAAATACTGTGTAGTTTAACCTTCTTATGATTAAATAGTTTATCTGTCGAATCCGCCTGAACGGTACACGACATTGAGGGCATTCACCATCGCCTCGGCGGATGCGATCACGATGTCACTGTTTGAAGCAGCTGCATCAAAGATCCTGCCTTTCTCGTCCTCAACTTCGATGGTGACACAGCCCAGAGCATCGCTCCCTCCTGATATCGCCTCGATTTGAAAGCTTTTCAACTGAACTTTTCCCGGCGCGATCGCTAAAAGCGCTTTCATTGCCGCATCCACCGGCCCGTCACCCGTTCTTGAGCAGGTTTTGTTTTCCCCGTGGACCACGACCCGTACGCTTGCCGTCGGGATCGCATGGCTGCCGGTGAATACCGAAATGTCATCCAGCTCGATCATTTTTTTGTCATTATGACTGCCGGTGATGCTTTTTGCGATCTCGAACAGATCGAACTCGGTTACTTTTCGTCCGCGTCCGGAGATCTCCTTGACCTTTGCGACGATCATGTCCAGCTCCGGGTCGGACGGATTTACGTTTACGTCTTCCAGCATCTGCCGGACGGCATGTTTTCCAACATGCTTTCCAAGCTTCAGGCGTCTTCGGTGACCCACCATTTCAGGCGTCATGATGCCGGGTTCAAATGTTCCCGGGTTTGCCATTACGCCGTGGGAGTGGATCCCGCTTTCGTGCGAAAACGCATTGTCGCCCACTACCGGCTGGACAGGGAGTACGGCGATCCGGGAAAATCTGGAGACCAGTCTTGATGTCTCGACCAGTTTTTCTGTCTGAATGTTGGTCTCCATTCCATAGATCGCCTTCAGGATCATGACCGTCTGTGCGAGATCGGCATTTCCCGCCCGTTCGCCGATACCGTTTACGGTGACCTGGATCTGATCTGCTCCGCCTTCTACCGCGGCGATCGTGTTTGCGGTCGCCAGACCGAAATCGTTGTGACAATGCACGTCGATTCTGCATTTGACGTTTTCCCGGATCATCGCGACGAGGGGTTTCATCATCGACGGCGTGCTTACCCCGACGGTGTCGGGAATGTTGATGATCGTCACGCCGGCTTCATCTGCTGCTTTACAGACTTCGATCAGCTCTGACGGTTTTGTTCTGGTCGCATCCATCGGTGAGAACATCACAATATCGCACTTTGAACGTGCATATGTAATGATCTCGCGGGTAATGGCCAGGACTTCGGCATGACTTTTTTTGATGGTATAGGTTCTCTGGATCTCAGATGTGGGAATAAACACATGGACCATATCAACGCCGGCCTCGATACAACGATCTACATCCGCTTTTACTGAGCGTGCGAGTCCGCAGATCTTGGGGCGGATACCCTCTTCAGCACAGATCCTCCTGACCGTTTCAAATTCGACATCCGAAGATGCCGGAAAGCCAGCTTCGATCACATCAACGCCGATGTCGGACAGCTGATGCGCAATTTCAATCTTCTGCTCCAGTGTGAATGATACACCGGGAGTCTGTTCACCATCACGAAGGGTGGTGTCTAAAATAGTCACTCGTCTATTCGTGTTGACTGTACTTTCATTGCAATAGAATGCAATCCGCCACTTTCGCAGTGACTGCTCCGATCCCATCTTCCTGAGACATACCACATATCAACGCACCGCGATTATATAATACTTTCTTTTCAGCACCGGAAAACGGCCTCCATATTGCGTATTCTGCGCTATTCGTAAAAAATCATAGTTGGGGGCGCGGATTTCTGCTGATTTTCCAAAACTTATATATACCAATCGAAGTTAGACTATCTAACCGGAGTTTAATCCCATGAGTGATTGTTTTATTTGGCTATAAAAACATCCGTTTCCTGGACACGACCCTTCGTGACGGGGAACAGACGCCGGGCGTCTCTCTGACACCCGTACAGAAACTGAAAATCGCAGAAGAACTTTCCGCAATCGGCGTGAATGTGATCGAGGCTGGATCCGCGGTCGCATCCGAAGGCGAAAGAGAAGCTCTCAAGCTGATATCTGATGCGGGACTCAACGCAGAGATCTGCACATATGCGCGGGCCAAGACCGAAGATATCGATCTTGCCGTGAAATGCGGTGTGGATTCGGTGCATCTTGTCGTTCCGGTTTCTGACCTTCATATAACCAAAAAACTCGGGAAAACCCGCGAAGAAGTCTATGTAATGGCAATGGAATCCGTTGCATATGCCAAAGAGAGAGGGCTTACTGTCGAACTCTCGGGCGAGGATTCTTCAAGGGCAGATCAGGAATATCTGGCCCGGCTTTTTAGAGATGGAGTAGCACACGGAGCTGACAGGCTTTGTTTCTGTGATACCGTCGGGCTGTTAACGCCTGAAAGGACCGCAGAGGTCATTCCGCCGTTATGCTTCGCACCCTTAAGCATCCATTGTCATAATGACCTTGGACTGGCTCTTTCAAATACCATCGCGGCGTTACGATCAGGAGCGACCTGTGCCCACACGACCATCAACGGGATGGGAGAGCGTGCAGGAAACGTGCCCTTCGAAGAGGTCGTGATGGTGCTTGAAAAGCTGTACGGCTATGATACCGGGATCGATACGACCAAGATCTATGCACTCTCGACCCTCGTATCCCAGCTGACAAAGATCCCGCTCGCAGCCAATAAACCGATCGTCGGCGGAATGGCATTCACGCATGAAAGCGGGATCCATGCGCACGGACTTATGCGGGATCCGACAACCTACGAACCGATGTCGCCGGAAACGGTCGGAAGAAAACGAAGGATCGTTCTTGGAAAACATTCAGGATCCGCATCGGTCCAGTCGGCTCTTAAAGAGCTCGGGTATGAACCTGGAGAAAAACATCTTGCCGAGATCGTGGCGCGAGTCAAAAAAGTCGGTGATATGGGCATGAAAGTGACCGATGCCGATGTTATGGCGATCGCAGATTCGGTGATGCTTCTGGAATGCAAGCCGGTGATCAGCCTTAAACAGTTTACGGTCGTGAGCGGCAGTAACGCCATTCCAACGGCTTCGGCAACGATGGTCGTAAACGGGACGAAAGTAACCGGCGCAGCTACCGGAACAGGTCCGGTAGATGCGACCGTCAAAGTCCTCCAGCAGTCGGTCGCCCAGTTCGGCGACATCACGCTTGAGGAGTACCATGTGGATGCGATCAACGGCGGAACGGATGCTTTGGTCGACGTAACGGTGAAACTGAGAAAAGACGGGAGGGTTTTGACTTCCCGGGGTGCCAGAACAGATATAATTGAGGCAAGTGTCGAGGCGGTAATAGCAGGCATGAATAGATTACTGAGAGATGAGAATGAAAACAGGCGCAGCAATACTGATTGAAAGTTTAAAAGAAGAGGGTGTTGAAATCATATTCGGCTATCCGGGAGGCGCTGTCCTCCCGATATACGACGAGCTCTATGATGCACAGGTAACGCATATCCTTGTCAGACATGAACAGGCAGCCGTTCATGCGGCGGACGGATATGCCCGGGCCAGCGGACGCGTCGGCGTTTGTCTTTCAACATCCGGTCCGGGAGCCTGCAATCTCATTTCAGGTATTGCCACGGCTAACATGGATTCGGTGCCGATCGTTGCACTTACCGGTCAGGTTCCAACGGGAATGCTCGGAAATGATGCATTCCAGGAGTCTGACATCACCGGAATAACGCTGCCGATCACCAAACACAACTATCTGGTAAAAGATGCGCGGGATATCAAAATGACGGTGAAATCCGCGTTTTACATCGCAGGAACAGGACGAAACGGCCCGGTCCTCATCGATCTGCCCAAAGATGTTCTGACGGCGAAAGTTGCCGCGGAAGAAGTTCTCTCCGGCGAGCCTGAACTCAGAGGATACAAGCCGACATTAAAGGGGCATTCCAAACAGATCAAAAAGGCCATTGACCTGATTCGGAGCGCAAAAAAACCTGTCATCTATGCAGGCGGCGGCGTCATCGCAGCCGAAGCGTCGGAGGAACTGATCAGGACTGCCGAGCTCTTCTGCCTCCCGGTCACGACGACCCTGATGGGTCTTGGAGCGATCCCTGCGGATCATCCGTTAAATCTGGGAATGCTCGGGATGCACGGGACAGAATATGCAAATTACGCCGTATCCGAGACCGATCTCCTTATCGCGGTCGGCGCAAGGTTCGATGACCGTGTCACCGGAAAGCTGAGCCATTTCGCTCCGCATGCAAAAATCATCCATATCGACATCGATCCCGCCGAGATCGGGAAAAATGTCAATCCCGACGTGCCGATCGTGGGCGATGCCAAATCGGTTCTTGCCGACATGATCTGTATGGCGGAGAATAAAGGTTGTATCTCTGAACCCTGGCTGGAACAGGTGAAATTATGGCGGAAAAACCATCCGTTACGGGTCGTAAACGACGGGAAAGTCCATCCGCAGAATATCATCCGCAAGCTCTCCGAGCTCCTTGACGGCGGCGGGATAATTGTGAGTGAGGTCGGTCAGAACCAGATGTGGGCCGCCCAGCACTACGGTTTTACCCGACCCCGCCAGTGGATCAGCTCGGGCGGTCTTGGAACGATGGGGTACGGATTCCCGGCTGCGATAGGAGCCTGGTTTGCGAAGCCTGAAGAAACGGTCATTGTGATCGCCGGTGACGGAAGTTTCCAGATGAACATCCAGGAACTTGCCACCGTTGCGCAGTACAAAATTCCGGTGAAGATCGTGATCCTGAACAACATGTATCTCGGGATGGTCAGACAGTGGCAGGAACTCTTCTACGACAGAAGATACTCCTACACGGAACTGCCGCCCGTGGACTTTGTCGGGATCGCAAAAGCATACGGGATCGAGGGAATGCGGGTTGATTCTGTTGGTCAGATCGACGAGGCTCTCAGAACCGCGTTAACGTACAACGGCCCGTATCTCCTGGATTTCAGGATCGAGCGGGAAGAGAATGTCTTTCCCATGGTCCCGGCAGGTGCTGCGATCAGTGAGATGATCGGAAAACATAATCACAACGGAGGATCCGAGTCATGAAACAGCATATCATCAGCGTCCTTGTCGAGAACAAGGCCGGCGTTCTCGCACGGGTTTCCGGTCTCTTCTCACGACGAGGATTCAACATCGAAAGTCTTGCGGTCGGGACCTGTGAAACACCGGGTATGAGCCGGATCACGATCGTTGTCATCGGTGACGAAATGCACATCGAACAGGTCAAAAAACAGCTCAATAAGCTGATCGATGTCATAAAGATCACGGATATCACGGAAAAAGAGCATGTCGAACGCGAGCTCGCGCTGATAAAAGTCCATGCCGAGCCGGGACTCCAGCGTTCCGAGGTCATGCAGGTCGCCGATATATTCCGCGCAAAGATCATCGATGTCGGCCCGCAGACCCTTGTTCTTGAGATCACCGGGGATCCGGAAAAGATCTTTGCTCTGGAATCTCTCCTGCGTCCCTACGGCGTATTGGAACTCGTCCGGACCGGCAGGGTCGCTTTGCAGCGTGGATCTTCCGGGTCGTGTCTGAGTAAAAAAGAATGATTTTAGATAAAAAAATAAGAAAGTGATGTAAATGGGATTGACCATAACTGAAAAAATCTTCTCCGCCCACTGCAAAAAAGAATGCAGAGCAGGAGATGTAGTAATGGCGCCGGTCGACGGTGCGATGATACATGATATCACAGGCCCTCTTGCGATCAATGTGATGAAAGAGATGGGTGGGGGCAGTGTCTTTGATCCGAAAAAAGTCATCATGCTCTTCGACCATCAGATCCCTGCTGATTCCATCAGCGCAGCAGAAAATCATGTGATGATGAGAACGTTTGCCCGTGAACAGGGCATCCACAACTATGACATAAAAGAGGGGGTCTGTCACCAGGTCGTTCCCGAGAAGGGGCGCGTAAAACCCGGCGATATCGTCGTCGGGTCGGATTCCCATACCTGTGCGTATGGTGCACTTGGTGCGTTTTCGACAGGTATCGGCTCGACTGATATGGCATACGTCCTGAAGTTCGGCGAACTCTACTTCAGAGTTCCGGAAACCATCCGGATCAATGCAAACGGGAAGTTCCAGGATCGGGTCGGTCCCAAGGATCTTATCCTGACCCTTGCCGGCGATATCGGCGCGGACGGCGCGACCTATCGGGCTCTTGAATTCTGCGGGAACGCATTCTCCGACATGGACATTCCCGGAAGGATGACCTGTGCAAATATGGCCATCGAGATGGGAGCAAAGGCAGGCATCGTTCCGCCGGATGAAAAGACCTGGGAGTATCTGCGGGGAAGAACGGACTGCACGCCGTTTTCACTCGCGAGCGATGAGGATGCAAAATTCTTTGAGACACGAGATTATGATGTCTCCAAGATCAATCCGAAGATCGCCGTCCCGCATAATGTCGACAATGTCGTCGATGTCACCGAAGTCGCCGGCAAACCGGTCGATCAGGTCTTCATCGGGTCATGCACGAACGGCAGATATGAGGATTTTGCTCGTGCTGCCGAAGTATTAGGCGACAATGTCTTCTCAGAAGATGTTCGCGTGATCATGGTCCCGGCATCCAAAGCAGAGTACATGAAAGTCCTGAAAGCAGGACTTATCGAGAAGTTCGTCGAAGCAGGGGCACTGGTTGAAGCGCCGTGCTGCGGTCCGTGTATGGGCGGAGCTTTCGGGCTTTTAGCTCCGGGCGAGGTCTCACTCTCCACATCGAACAGAAACTTCCGGGGAAGACAGGGAAGTGCCGAGAGTTTCGTGTATCTTTCCTCGCCTGAAACGGCGGCTGCCAGCGCGGTCACCGGCGTGATCACCGACCCGAGGGAGGTCTGAATCATGGGAAGAGCATGGAAATTCGGTAACGACATCGACACCGACGCGATAATCCCGGGCCGGTTCCTGACGATCTACGATCCAAAAGAGCTTGCATCGCATGCTTTCGAAGGCACGCGCAGAGAATTCTCCAAGGAGGCAAAGGACGGCGATGTGATCGTTGCCGGCAGGAATTTCGGCTGCGGGTCATCGCGCGAGCATGCCCCTCTCGCACTGAAAGGAGCCGGCATCGAATTTGTCGTTGCAAAATCGTTTGCCAGGATCTTTTACCGGAATGCGATAAACACCGGCGTTTTACCGCTCGTTTGTCCGGATACGGACAAAATTGCCGACGGAGCCGAGGTTTTCGTGAACCTCAAGGAGGCATACATCGAAGCGGACAAAAAGACGTATCCGCTTGAACCGATCCCGGTGTTTATGATGAGAATAGTTGAGGCCGGCGGCCTTGTTGAATACGCAAAAATGCGAGGAAATAAATGACAACATATAATGCGGCATGTATGCCGGGTGACGGTATTGGTCCTGAGATCATTGCCGAAGGAAGAAAAGTACTGGATGCTGCCGGTGAGAAGTTCGGGTTCGATATCAACTGGACCGATTTCGATACGGGAGCTGAAAAGTATCTGCAGACAGGAGAGCTGATCTCGGAGGATGAGTTAAAAGAGCTTGGAAAATTCCCGGCGATCTACTTCGGCGCTATCGGTGATGACCGGGTCAAACCGGGAATCCTGGAGAAAGGCATCCTGCTTGCGATCAGATTTTACTTCGATCAGTATGTGAATCTTCGCCCAATTAAACTCCTGAAGGGAGTCGAGACCCCCCTCGCAAATAAGAAGCCCGAGGACATCGACTTTGTCGTTGTCCGGGAAAACACCGAGGACTTTTATGTGGGTATCGGTTCACGTGCAAAGGCAGGAAAACAGCGGGATCATCTGGAAGTCATCCGCGATCTTTACTCGGTGAAGTTCGGGATCGATGTGGAGACCGATTCGGATGAACTTGCGTACCAGATCGGCGTTGTCAGCCGAGAGGGTTCGAAGCGCGTGATGGAGTATGCATTCGATCTTGCGCAAAAGCGGGAAAAGAAACTGACGTCTGTCGATAAGGCGAACGTGTTAACGGACGTCTACGGACTCTGGCGTGAAGTGTTTGAGGAGACAAAAAAAGGCTACCCGAACGTGTCGACTGAGTACAACTTCGTTGACGCGGTCACGATGTGGTTTGTCAAAAATCCGGAATGGTTCGATGTGGTCGTTACCCCAAACATGTTTGGAGACATCATCACCGATCTCGGTGCGATGATCCAGGGAGGCCTCGGTCTTGCTCCGGGGGGAAACATCAACCCGAAGGGGACGTCAATGTTCGAACCCATCCACGGATCTGCACCGAAGTATAAAGGAAAGAATGTGGCAAATCCGCTTGCAACGATCTGGTCCGGCTCACTTCTGCTGGATTCGCTTGGGGAACACGCTGCGGCATCGGCCGTGGTCAGCTCGATCGAGCATTCGATCCTTGCAAAGGCGGTCACAAAAGATATGGGCGGATCAATGCATACGTCGGATATCGGCGACTGGATCGCGAAGGATATTCTGAGAGGATAATTCGGAAAAGAAAAAAATGCGGGGGGAGAGCTGAGTTTCCCTTCGCTCTGTTTTTTTTCAGCGCGTGATCCCGAGCTTTTTCATATCCTCCGGCACCGTCGTGTTCGGCTGCACGCCAAACTCCTTCACGAGCATGTTCAGCACATCAGGCGACAAACATGCCGGCAGATTCGGTCCGATCATAATGTTCTTGATGCCCAGAGCCAGCAGTACCAAAAACACCAGGATCGCCTTCTGCTCATACCACGCGATATTGAACGAAAGCGGCAGCTCACCCACTTCGACACCCAAAGCCTTCGCCAGCTCCTGAGCGATCACCACGAGCGAATACGAATCATTACACTGTCCGGCATCCAGCACCCGGGGGATCCCTTCGATATCGCCAAGACCAAGACGGTTATACCGGTACTTCGCACACCCTGCCGTAAGAATGACCACATCCTTCGGCAAAGCCTTCGCAAACTCCGTGTAATACGCCCGCTCCTTGTGCCGGCCGTCGCATCCCGCCATCACCACGAAGTGCTTGATCTTCCCCCTCTTCACCAGATCAAGAACCTTCGGGGCAAGAGCAAGTACCGCGTCATGACCTGCGCCGGTTACGAGATCCCCGCACTGCAGATCCTTTGGCGGATCACACTTCTTCGCACAGGCAATGATCGAAGAGAAATCCTTCGACCCGTCCGGTTTCTCCGGGATATGGACCGCGTTTGGAAAACCAACAGACCCGGTCGTATAGATCCGGCCTTTATACGTGTCCGGCGGCGGCACCAGACAGTTCGTCGTAAACAGGATCGGGCCGTTAAATGACGGGAACTCTGCCTTCTGGTTCGCCCAGGACGTCCCGTAGTTCCCGATCAGATGAGGGAACTTCTTGAAACACGGATGGGCGTGGGCGATAAGCATCTCGCCGTGTGTATAGACATCAACTCCTTTTCCTTCCGTCTGCCGAAGCAGCATATACAGATCCTTGAGATCATGCCCCGTCACGAGGATGCCGGGATTTTTCCCAACACCGCAGTTCACGTTCGTGATCTCTGTTACTCCGTAGCGTTTGTTTGCCGAATCAAGAAGTGCGAGTACCTGGGCGCCGACTTTCCCGGATTCCATGACGAGAGCCGCGCGTTCTCCAAACGAGTGCTTCTCAAAACGCGAAGCCAGACCCTTATAGATGAAGTTCACGATTGCCGGATCCGTTTTTCCTAGCACCTCGGCATGAGAATAATACGCGCACATCCCCTTCAGTGCAAACAGAAGCAGGGAAAAGAGCGAGCGTTCATTTGGATCCTCGATCGAAAGAAGTCCGATCCCGCCGTCAAGGGTGATGATATCCTCACGGGATTTCGGAATCCATGAACACGCTTTGGGCTCTCCCGGGATCTGCGGGTAGGCGTCACGGAATGCTATCGCCTTTTTCAGATATGCGTCGAACCGTGATTCATCAAAGTTGACGTTCGTTAAGGTAGCAAACAATGCTTCAACCACAAATGTATCCTGGGCTGAGGTGTTTGCTGGAATTTTTGCTCCCTTCGGCTGATGGATCCTTCGATACGCGATCCCGGAGAGAACAAAGTTCACGGCATCCTGATAGCATGCCGTATCATTACTTTTACCGCAGACGCCGCCGGCCGTACAGCCGAGGTTTCTGGCGGTTTCTTCGCACTGCTGACAAAACATTTTCAAGCCTCCCTTGTCTCACGGGCGGAAAGCCGAGAGATAATTGATAGATGTATCTTTGAGTATATATAGATTCGTATCTGCGCAAAAAAAGATGAATATTAGGAGTTATGTGGAAATTCAAGCTGAATTATAGTTGATTTTTCTCATCAGATCATTCTGAGCGCCGGTCCGATGCCCAAAATCTGGGAGCGTCAAAAAGCGGCGTGTCGAAAAGGTCCACCGGTCCGGTAAGCCTGCCATTCGCGAGCGAAAAGCCGAGTCCGACCACCGGGATGACCGTTGTTCGAACATTCGACGAATCACAGAGACTGACTGGGCATATCCCCTGCTGATTCAGACCGCGGTGTGCGAACCGTTCACAAAACTCGGCCGTGGACGGGAACTCACCCCCGGCACGTGTAAGAAACAAAACGCCGTCCGCGAGAGTATGCTGATTCGGGATCATCACTTCTCCCCAAGGCATCATCTCCGACCCGGAGAGGAACAGAAGAAGCGGCTCGTTATCCCGCTCCTCTATTATCATCCGGCAGACCGAGACCGGATCAGGACCGCAGAACAGATGACGTTTTTCTGCGATCTCCTCGGCCGCGGAGAAGACCGCGGCAATAAGCGTGTCCGGCTGGACATCCGGATCATGGACCGCGATCAGGACCAGACGGTCGGCCGTGTGCGTCACGAACGAGTCGGTCAAAATGCCGCCTTCCGCCTTTTTGAGCATCTTTGCCGCGGTCTGGAGGATGTCGGGAAAGACCCGGGTCGTCCCGCATACCCCGCCGACCGGTTTTGCAAAGACCGAGACCGCTGTTTTCATGCTCAGCGGATCGCCTCGATCTTTGCGATCATTCCTTTGCTGCCGACATAGACGGGAGTTCTCTGATGGACCTTTGTCGGCACGATGTCCAGAGTAGAACACTCGCCGTTCGAGACCGCTCCTCCTGCCTGATCCGCGAGGAAGCCGATCGGGTTGATCTCGAAGACCAGCCGCAGTTTCCCGGAGGCGGACTTCTTTGTCGCCGGATAGGCATACACGCCGCCGTACTCCAGGATCTGGTGGAAGTCGGCCACGAAAGAGCCGGAGTACCGGTTCTTTCCGCCTTCGCACTCGATCTCATTCATGTACCGGATGTGTTTCTCGGTCCATTCGGGCCGCAGACCGCCGCTCCCGCAGAGCGTGCCTTCCGGGATTTTTACATTCTCTTTTAGGAGAATGTAGGTCCCTTCCGCGTTGAGCGCGAAGATCGAGACGCCGTTTCCAAGCGAGATGGTCAAGGTGGTCATCGGGCCGTAGAGCATATAGAATGCGGCGCGAAGCTGATTTCCCGCCTGAAGAACGTCGCCTTCATAGATCCCGACGATCGTCCCGACGCTGAGGTTTACCTTGATAAGTGAAGAGCCGTCGAGGGGGTCCATCACGATGGAGTACTTCGCAGAAGAAGACATCTGCACGATATCCTCCTGTTCTTCGGAAGCAACGGCACGTACAAGCCCGCTCTTCTGCAGAACAGACGTGATCCGGGCATCGGCCCAGGTATCCATCTCAGCCTGATCCTCGCCGGAAGAGTTCGTGGAGCCCGCATAATTCTGGTTGCTGATAAACGCGGAACGGATCGGTCCTGCCTGATCCGCGATCAGCATGATTATTTTTCCCAGATCCTCAGGGGCATGTGAGGCGGAAAGATACTCCTGCAAGGTTTTCATAGTACCTATGATATGCGTTTTGGAGGCAAAAAAACGTATCCTGATGTGAAAGATTCGGACCGCGCCGTATCGTGTATATGGTCATCTCATTTGTTCTTTCAGAGATGCGTATCGGAAGCGAAACCCTCTGAAACTCATGCGTGGAACGAACTGCTGCCGGCATGTTCTGAATAAAATTATTCAGGATGACGGGGGTAACGGTCGGAATCGATGGAATACAACACTCTTAGAAAAAGGAATGCGAGGGAAGGGATTCGAACCCTTGAACTCCTAGAGACAGGGTCCTAAACCCTGCGCCGTTAACCTGGCTTGGCAACCCTCGCGATTTTGACTGTAACATATTGACAGGAGGAGAAAAATAACCTTCGCATTAATCTATATGAATGGACAATAGTATTCTATGGTAGTTCAGCACACATGCGGCTTCAAACGCGAGATATTTTGTCGGGAGTGCGGCACCGAACTGACTCAGGACACGCGGGGTAAACTCTACTGTCCGCGGTGCGGCAGGCGGCTTGCGATCCTCTGCCCCCACTGCGGAAAACTCTGGTGATCCGCGGCCTTATGCCGCCGGACCGTTGAGCCACTCCATATACTTCTCCCGGATCAGGTCGACTTCTTCCTTTGTCAGGTCCAGCCGTCCGGTATGAGAGAGATACCGTTTCACCTCTTTTATGAGCACTTCAGCCTCGGAGAAATCGTCCACTTCCAGATACACCGGCACGTTCTGGACCGATATCACCTCACCGCAGACAGGGCAGAGCTTCCACTTTCCATAGTAGTCGGTATAGGTAAACTGATGACAGCCAGGACAGCGGATCACCCGGTAGGTACTCATAGATATCAAATGATTGGCGCAGGGAGTGAAAAAGATTCCCCCGGCATCTAAACCCTTGCTTTTATTAGCCGGCAGGTAAATATGAAGTGTCTATGTCAGTTCATGTAACGGGAATTTCCGGGATCCCGCTCATTCAGAAAGGCGACGATCTTCCGGCAATTATCTGCAGAAATACCACCTTTGAAGACGGGGATATCCTCTGTATCGCATCAACGATCGTTTCGAAGGCAAAGGGCTATACCCGCGCCCTCGCGGATATCACGCCTTCTCCTGATGCATTCCGTATCTCCGGCCTCACAAAAGAGGATCCGCGGTTCATTCAGGCGATCCTGGATTCGTCCACCGAGATCATCCAGGAGTATCCGTTCATCCTCTCCGAAGTCCCCTGCGGTCATGTGGGTGTGCGCGCAGGCGTGGATAACAGCAATATCGAGGGAGAAAATATCATCATCCTCCCAAAAGATCCGTCAGCCGAATGTCGGGAAATACGCGCAGCCATCAAAAAGATCACCGGCAAAGATGTCGGCGTGATCGTAACCGACACCTGCGGAAGAGCGTTCCGCCGCGGTCAGTGCGGAAACGCGATCGGCTGGGCAGGTATGACGGCGATCCGGGACTTCCGCGGAGATCATGACCTCTTCGGTCTTGAACTCGAGATCACCGAAGAGGCAGTCGTCGATGAGATCGCGGCCTTCTCCAACTTCATCATGGGAGAAAGCGACAACGGGATCCCTGCAGTGAAGTTCTCCGGCTGCGGCACCTGGAAAGGGCACGACTCGCTCTTCTTCACCAAAGAAGAAGACCTGATCAGAAAGGCAATGAAACGATAAATGGACGTGATTCTTGCAATGGACCTGATGGACGGGTATGTTGTCCACGGGAAAAGCGGCAACCGTGATCAGTACCGGCCCCTGACCTGGGGGCTTTCCCCTTCGGCCGAGCCGCATTCATATCTTTCGGTAATGAAGCCGAAATACGCGTATGTGGCCGATCTCGATCGGATCGGGCTCTGCGGCGATCATACGGAAACGATCCTGAGGCTTGCCTTAATTCCGGAAAAACTCTGGGTCGACCGGGGATGCAGTATCCCTGAGGAGTATCTTCCCGGGGTCGCCAACATCGTTGGGACGGAAACGGCCGATGCTCCTTTTGAGGAGTTCACCGGCGGGTATCTCAGCGTCGATGTGAAAGACGGGAAGGTCATCCCTTCCGGCCTTGACCCGGGCGAGGTGATCCGCGATGCGGAAAAATATGCGTTTGACGGAATCATCCTCTTAAACATCTCCTCGGTCGGCACCGGATCCGGGATCGATCCCGTGTTTGCAAAGCGGATCCGAGACGCAACGAAAAAACCTCTGATCTACGGCGGCGGCGTGAACTCTCAAGACGATCTTCGCATTCTCTGCGACGCAGGATATGACGGCGTGATCATCTCTACAGCCGTGCATAAAGGAAAGATCCCGATAGAGATCATCCGGGAGGGAACATTTTGCTGATCACGCTCGAAGGGATCGACGGAGCCGGAAAGTCCACGCTTTATGAAGGTCTCGTTTCCCGTCTTGCGGATCTCGCACCGGTGTTTACCAAGGAGCCTGGAAGTTCTCTGGTAAACAAGGCGGTTCGCCGGGAGATCGGGGCAAACCGCGATCCGTTCGCCGAGGCGACACTGTTTGTCGCGGATCATGCCGCTCATCTGACCCAGACCGTGCTTCCGGCACTCGAAGCAAAAAAACTGGTTATCTCAGACCGGTATTCCGACAGCCGATTCGCCTACCAGCAGGTATCCCTTGCCGGCATCATTCCCGATCCGAAAGCATGGCTTACTGCAGTGCATGCGGGCTGGTCGGTCCGTCCCGACCTCACGATCCTTCTTTTGATAGCGCCCAAGACCGCGATGCAGCGTCTTGCCGGCAGACCAGGTAAGGAACACTTCGAGGATCCTGCATTTCTCGAAGAAGTTCAGAAACGGTATCTTGAACGGGCAGCCGAGGATCCGGGCCGATTTCTTCTTATCGACGCAGAGCAGGATCCGGCAACGATCCTCGACTTCGTCGAAAAGAGCATCCGGGACCGGATGTCCGTCTGATCTTTTTTTAATCCGAAAGCTGATATGAGTGCAGAGCATATGTTTCCCCACATGTCGGGTTTCTTCTCTGTATACGGAATCTCCACCGGGCTGCTTGTATCCGGTGACGATATACTTGACCGGGTCATCTCCGCCCTCAAAAACACCGAGGCAAAGACGATAGAAGACGGCGACATCCTTTTGTTTGCCGAGTCGCCGCTTTCCACGACCGAAGGTCGGAATGTCAGGCTCGATGACATCACCCCGTCCGCCGAGGCATACAGACTTTCAGACAAGTATCATCTCGACCCCCGGGTTGCCGAGGTCGTTTTGATGGAGAGCGATACGATCGTCGGCGGCATTCCGGGATATCTGCTTGCCGGAAAATGGAATCTGATCCTCCCAAATGCCGGCGTGGACGAGTCGAACGCGCCAAACGGGTGGGTCACCCGTCTGCCGGCCGATCCGGAAGCCAGTGCCGGACGGCTGAGAAAAGGAATAATGGAGCGCACCGGAAAGGATGCCGCCGTCATCATCATCGACTCCCGGACCCATTCGATGCGTCTTGGGGTGTCGGGAGTCGCTATCGGCTGTTCGGGGATCCTGCCGATCACCGACGAACGGGGTAAACCAGACCTGTATGGAAACAAACTGCAGGTCACCCGAAGGGCGATAGCCGACTCTCTTGCTTCGACCGCCGAACTTCTTATGGGCGAGTCTTCAGAAGGGGTCCCGGTTGTGCTTGTACGCGGATACCCGTATGTCAGATGCGAAAATTGTAAAATCGAAACGATCTCCGCCGAAGAGGATCTCTTCCTCAGTCTCGGCAAATAATTTTTTAGAAAAAAAAGTTACTGGGCAGCCGGGACGCCGCCGCTGATGGCTTCCTGGATCTGCTTTTGGAGCTGGCCCGCTTTCGTGGTCATTGCCTTTTCCTGTTTGTCCAGTGAGCTGATGCGGAGTTCAAGGGAGTCGACCTTCTCTTCGAGTTCCGCTTTGACGGCCGGTTTTTGTTTCTGGATCAGAATCGAACCTACTGCCGAATACATTACTGCGTCTTCCGCTGCCGACTCGATCTCTTCAAGGGCGCGTTTCGTTTCACGCAGCGTCATCTCATACTGCATTTTCTGGGACGATACCTGCTGAAGCTGCTGCTGGATCTGCTGGAACATTCCAAGCTGCTGCTGGATCTGCGGCGGGATACCCGCCGCCTGCTGGGGTGCTGTCATTTTTTACAACTCCAATACTTCATGGGATACATTAACCAACCGCAGCCACATATTGAGGGATGCCCGAAGAGCTGCAGCATCTTCCGCCTCTACAGAGAGGAACACGGATGATTCGCTGCGGGTGAGCCGCACGTTGGATTTTTCTCCCGGATCACTTGCGATCTCCGGGGCGAGAACTTCATACAGTTTTTCTGCAAACCTGGTTTCAAAGACAAAACGGGCGGCGTGGTTCATACCATAACCTGCAGGACATACTGTCTTTTCTGTGTGCCGCAAAAAACGATAGGACCGTCAGCATTCTCATCATAGGTGATGGGAACATGCGGCGAGAGATAATCGAACAGCTCCTTTTCCCGGGTGAGAAATCCTTTGGTAAACGGACCGGTTCGTTCGGACTCTTTTACGTTGCTGATCAGCATGGAAAAAACCAGGGAATCATTCACCATCAAATCGAACACCGGACCCTGCCGTTTCGAGCCTGACAGGAAAATAACACGGGGGTCTTCTCCCCCTATATCATGAATGCCTGCTTTTCCCCGCTGGACAAACGGGAAGTCCAGAGCAAAAGCGATTTCTTTTGCCAGTTTCCGGACCTCCGGTGCTGGTTTGCGCGATGAAGTTACGATCGTCATCTGGCTTTCAGTTCTTTCGTGCCGGCACCGCGGGCCTTGAAAAGGATACGGTGACCGCAGTAGGGACAGCGGATGTTCGTACCGATTTCTACCAGCTGTTTACAGCGGGCGCACTTGTAAGCAACCATTGGGTTATACTCCTTTCGTCTCGATGGCGCGAAGAACAACCTTAAGGCCCGGGGTCTGCGGAACGTAGGCGCCGCCTGCGTATTTGTATCCGCATTTCTTGCACTCCCAGATACCGGTGCCGACACGCTTTACTGCGATCGTGTCGCACATCGGACACAGGTGTTTCGCGCGGGAAATCTTCTCGCTCTCATTGACCATCTTACGGCAGAAACGGCCGTATCTCGGACCAAAGCGGCCGGCACTGCCGGTTACGCGTCCTTTTGCAACATGTTTACTCTTGGATGCCATTTTTTATTCCTCCAGAAATATCTAGTAATATTCGTTCTCAGTTGTTTTAATAGTATGCGTTACTCAAGAATCTTCAGCTGTGCATCGCCTTTCGCTGCGGCATTTGCCAGATTGAAGAACTCCTCCTGCATGCCGGCAGGAATCGTTACGACGCAGATCCATGATCCGTCGCTTTGCCATTCGTTTTTATCCATGGTCACATAGGCCGCGCTCGAGATGGAAGCATAGGCTTTGGCCGCAAAGTCCATCGGGAACTTGGCGGCGATGCGCCGCTCCTCGAACCTTATCGGCAGGATCGGACGCAAAGCTTTGACGGTCTCCTTGACCAGATCATCTACAGATTTGAACGGATCGTAGTTTACCCTGACCTGTTCCAGAGCCATCTCGATCCGCATGACCGGGTGGGGAAGGCCGGTCTGCGGATTGACAGCGTTTCGTGCGATGAACGCGATCACGCGTCTGCGTTTTTCTTCGATCAGATGACGCCGCTGCTCGGTCGTGAGATGGATTTCACCTTTGAGAATGATGTGTTTGGCGACTTCCCGAAAATCAGTGGTCTTGAACACCTTCAGGATATCCTCATCCGGAGACTTGTCTCCGCGCGAGGCGTTCTCATACACATACATCGCTGCAACAACATCTTCAATGTCGAGATCCGCCCCGTGCCGCATTTTGTCGGCAAGTTCTGGATCGACCAACAGTTCAAACTTCAGTCCGTGTGTTTCCAGACGGGCGGTTACTGCATCATCAAGGGAAATCATAGATCAGCTCACTCCTTTTTCGCAGGAGTCGTCTTGGAAAATTTGGCAACAGCTGCCTTTACTTCATCTGCATTCAGTTTTCTGAACGAGAGTGTCGATATTTTTGCTCCGTTTGCGGTCTCAGTCTCCTTTTTGGAAGAGTGCTTCTTGGAATACTCACCGGCAATGCCGATCTCGACGGTGTTCATATCGAACTTGCCTTCAGTGGCGGTGTGCAAAGCCTTGAGGCCGAGCAGAACTGCTTCTTCGGCAGTACAAGTCTCTTTGTACTCCTGTTCAAAGAGTTTGATGACAGCCGGTCTGCCGATACCGATACCGGTTGCGGAGTATTCGAGAAGCGTTCCGGACGGGTCGGTCTCGAAGAGATGATACTTCTGCCCGGTCGGCGACGACTCGGCCCCGGCGATCAGAAGCGCCGTTCCGTAAGGCCGCGCCCCGCCGAACAGCGTGTAGCTCTGCATGTGATCGCAGAGTTTCTTTGCCAGAGTCTCCACATCGATCGGTTCGCCGTAACTGACCCGATTGATCTGGGATTCTATCCGTGCACGGTCAACGAGAATCCGTGCATCTCCGACGAGACCCGAGGAGGCGACGCCGATGTGTTCATCGATCCGGAAGATCTTCTCGATCGAGGAGGGCTCCAGGAGACGGGAGTTCACCCGTTTGTCAACGAGAAGTACAACTCCCGTCTTGCATTTTATGCCGACAGCGGTCGTTCCCCTTTTGACCGCTTCACGGGCATATTCTACCTGATACAGACGTCCATCGGGGGAAAACATCGTGATGGCACGATCGTATCCGCCCATTTGATATTGTTGTGGCTGCATTGTTACTCCTTAATTATATCATCTCTAGTTAGATATCTATGCCCATTCTCTTTTGAAAGATTATTAACCTTCTTACCTGCGCACAGATATCCCGGATACGCGGCATCATCTGCCGCCTCGTGGACCACCTTTTTTTTCAAAGAAAGGATGGTCCCGGAGGTTGCGACCGATCTGAATGCCGCCGGCTCACCGCAGATTTTCGTGACAACGGCCAAAGCGGCGATGAGGGACTTTTCATATCCGCGGGTACATCGGGCGATCGCATATTCACCTTCGGACCAGACGACAGCGGGATGCATTTTTGCCGCCCCCGCATCGCCGAAAAGTGCAGTTACCGATTCAGCCATGGATCGGTACACCTCCTTCTGGGTCGGATTCACGGGCGTGATGATCCGAAACAGGACGTAACGCCGGTTCTCACGAAGTGTCGGCGGAAGAACGCTCATGATCTCTCCTCCACGATCTCAACGGTCTTTTTCGGAGAAAGAATGCCATCGAGTGAGTCGAGAGCAGATCTGACTTCCTGTTCTGTCATCCCGAAGAGGTCGGCGAGTGCGATGATCTCGGTGATATTCCGCTGTCCGAGACACTCGGATGCGCCGCTTGCGATCAAAAGCGGGAAATGATACTTCCGCTGGAAAGCAAGTATCTCGTCATACCGGGAAAGAGCAGTCCGCCGTGTTTTCGGATCGATGATCCGTGAGAAGTCAAGAACGACGCCGGTGTTCTGCTGTGCCGCCATCTTCGAAACGATGTGATCGAATCCGCCTTTCGGAAGGTCAGAGATGCCGGTCAGAAGATGTACTCCTTTCGTGGTGACGGCCGTGCGGTTGAAACTGTTCTCACCGGCCTGCACGAAGACGACCGTGCCGGCAGGTGTTTTTTTGACCGCGTCGAAGAATGCCTTTCCGCTCAGTTTGCCGATCAGTCTGCCTTTCAGAATAGAAACGCCGGCATACTCGGAGATATCCTCGGCAGGATCGCAGGCGATGATCCGGGAAAAACCGCAGGATGCGGCGGTCAGGGCAAAACGACGAAGCGTTGTGTGTGATGAGTTATTCGCATACACGCATGCGTCTGTTATCATAATGAGAAAAAAATGAGAACAGGGTTATTTACCCTGGTTCCTGTGGGAAGTAATGCTGGGCCGGCACTTTTCAGTTCCGGTTCCGCGGTTATGGAGTCCGCGTGCCTTTCTTCCGGCGGAAGTCTTACCACGGAACACACGTCCGCGGGTTTCGGCAACCCATGCGAGGTTCTTGTCGGCGAGAACAGACGGGCTGTTTCTGTCAACAAGGATGATCTCGTAATACTTGCTCTTTCCGTCCTGGCCTACCCAGTAGGAGTTCAGAACTTCCATGTTCGGGTAGCGGGTTGCGGCGCGCTCTTCTGCGATCGACTGCAGGTTCTTGCCCGGGGTTGCTTTGCGCATTCCCATACGGTTGGTTCTGCGTCCGCGGATATATCTCGATTTTCTGCGGCCACCGCGGCGGATGGATGCGCGAACAACGATGATGCCCTGCTTTGCTTTGTAGCCGAGCTCCCGCGCTCTGTCGATACGGGTCGGGCGCTCAAGCCTGACAACGGCGCCCTGACGGCGCCAGGTCTGCATTCTCTCCCAGAGGAGTTTCTTTACTCCGGACTCTGCGGGCTTTTTCCACGCGTCACGGACATATCCATACATTGATTTCGACATGTGTTGGTTTCACCTCAGGTTCAGCCGTATAGGCTACATTCCTGTGATATACAGACCGCACTGGATGCGGCTAGCTGTAAACTGTATATTATTGGGGCTACGTTGTATAAATACTCCGTGATGACCTAAGGAGCCTTTACTGCGGAACGCCCTTTTTCTTCTCTATGACGGAGATCCCGTCGATCCGGGTCACCGGATACTGACCGGCCTCGTCCTTTTCCGCGGACTTGACCATATCCCAGATCGTCAGAAGTGCGAGTGAGACTCCGGTCAGGGCCTCCATTTCGATACCGGTCTTCCCGTAGGTTTTTACCCGGCAGAACGCCTCGATGTACTCGTCCGTCTGTTCAAACCAGATCGTCACCCCGCCAACCGGAAGGGGGTGGCACATCGGGATGAGTGCCCATGTCTGTTTTACCGCGAGCGTTCCCGCCACTTGGGCAGTTGCAAGCACATTTCCTTTCAGGACCCGGCCTTCGGCGATGGCCGCGAGCGTTTCAGGCCGCAGATAGATCCGTCCCTTTGCGGTAGCTTCACGTGAAACATCGGGTTTTGGCGTCACATCCACCATGTGGACTTCATTATTTTCATTCAGATGAGTAAAAACCGGCATTTCATTTCTCCTTATACACTATGTATGCAAGGTGCCTGAGTAAATCGCTTGCGATTAAACCGTCCCCGGTGTCTTCATCAGCCAGTTCCCCGGCCAATCCCGCGGCATACACCGCGGCGCAGGCGGCCTCAAAGGCATTCATTCGGGCAAGAAGTCCGCCGCATACGCCTGAGAGAACATCGCCGGTGCCCCCCGTGGTCATACCCGGAGCCCCGGACCGGTTGAACTTCACCCGGGCGCCGTCCGAGATCACATCGATCGCCCCTTTTAGAATGACCGTTCCGCCGACACGCTTTGCCGCCTCACGGACAATGATGCCGCGTTCACTGAGTTTCTCCGGGACAGGACCAAAGACCCGGGCAAACTCTCCCGCATGCGGCGTGTAGATCGTCTGCTCCCGTGCTTTCGGCAGAGGATTACGCAGGAGATCTGCGTCCACCACGGCACGTTTCGCGGCGACGACGATCTGCGAAGCCACCTCGAGACTTTCCGGATCAGCGCCGAGCCCGGGTCCGGCGATCACCACATCCGCGTTCTCTGCTAATGCAAGCAGCCGGTCCAGATGCTCTTTGCCCACTTTGTTTCCCGGCAGTCTCTCAAGGATCAGATCCGGTATGAATCCGTCAACGGGGGCCGCTACGCGGACGACATCCGCGCCCGAGCGGAGAGCGGCGCAGCCTGCAAGGAACGGCGCGCCCTGATACGGCCCCCCGCCGATCACCAGCACATTGCCTGCCCATCCCTTGTGCGCTCCGGACGGCTTTTTTGGGACTGAAAGAAGATCCCCTTTCCCGCAGAAAATCTCTGCGCCGAACGGGATCCCGATACTGTATGCCTCGGCGCCTTTTGTCTTTGCAAGATGAAATGCGATAACCCGGTCCGCCCTTGCCCCGGGCGTCGGCATATCACAGGCAAGGATCCGGCCTTTTGCCGCGTTCAGCATATCCACAAGGGATGCATACGGCTCTCTGAGCGGGAGGGATGCACCGGTACCAAGCAGGGCGTCCACGATCACATCGGCGGAGAAATCCTCAGGCTTCCAGGTGGAAGAAAGTTCCGCCGGGCACCCTTCCAGTGCAAAAAACGCCGCCCCTGCCTCCGGCGTCTTCGGCTTTCCGGTGAAGACCACCTTTACCGAATACTCCTTTGCCAGATGACGGGCGCACACAAATCCGTCTCCTCCGTTGTTTCCTGTTCCGCAGAGGATCAGAACGGATGCAGGAGATTCGGATCGGACGGCGGCGGCGAGTACGGATCCCGCGCTCTCCATGCGCTCGGCCGCGGAGATGCCGTAATCATCCGCGTTTTTATCAATGACACGCATCGTCTCCGGTGAAATAACGCCGGAGAGACCGAACTGAATCAGATCCCGCATATATGTTAGTGTGTGTCTGCACTGGTAATGATTTTTCCCCACATACATCCCAACAGATAAGGAATGGGATTCGTTGAAGATGTCAGCCGCGCCGCAAAGATAATTCTGGAAGCTGACGCCGCCACCCTCATCTCGCACATAGATGCCGACGGAATCTCCAGCGAAGCGATCATCTCGCAGGCCGTCACCCGGCTGGGGATCCCGGTAAACCCGGTCTTTGTCCGCCAGCTCGAGCCGATGACCATGAAGCATATCCCGGATGACGACACGCTGAAGATCTTCACCGATCTTGGCGGGGGTCAGCAGAATCTTCTGGAAGAAGCAGGCATCACGGCAGACAGTGTCCTCATCCTTGACCACCACATAAGTCAGCCGGCACCCGGCGGCACAGAATACTTTCAGGTGAACTCCCAGTTTTATGGGGAGGATTACGTAAAATGCAGCGCCGCAGGCATTGCTTATTTGGTCGCAAGAAAGCTCGACCCGGCAAATACTGATCTGGCAAAACTTTCCGTCGTTGGAAACGTCGGCGATATGATGGCGCGGGAAAATCACGGACTGGTTGGTGTTGCCAGATGGATAGCAGAGGACGGAGCTGACAGCGGGCATATCCGGATCAGGCGCGGGATAAACTGTTATGGCCTCTCAACAAGACCGCTTCACATCTGTCTCTCGAATGCTGACGATCCGCAGATACCCGGCATCTCAGGAAAACCTGCAGAAGCAGCCGCGCTGCTCTGCCGGATCGGGATCTACCAGTCACCGTCTGACCAGAGGGTTTGGGAAGAACTCTCTTCCGAAGAGGAAAAAAGACTTGCCAGCGTTCTTGCAGAGCAGATCATTGCCAACGGCGAGTCATCAGACGGGTTTATTGCCGAACATTACTTCTTCCCTGATGAGATGGAAAAAACGCCGCTGAGGAATGCTTCTGAGTATGCCACCATGCTGAATGCCTGCGGCAGATGGGCCAAGCCGAAGATCGGCGAGGCTGTCTGTTTCGGCGACCGGGGGCAGAAGTACCGTGAGGCCGAGCATATGCTCAGACATCACCGATCCATCATCCGCGAACTCTGCGAGTACATCATCGAAACGGGCGTGGAAGATCTCGGATCGATCCAGGCGATCCATACCGGAGATAAGTATCCGGATACGATCGCCGGGATCGGGGCAGGCATGGCTCTCTCAAAACTCGACACCAATAAGCCGATCCTCGTAATGTGCAGCGTCTCTGACGAACCCGATCTCATCAAAGTCTCGATGCGGACCTATGAAAAAGTTCTGCGCCGCGGGGTCGATCTGCAGGAAGTTCTGGTCACGGCCGCCGTCGAATCAGGGGGAGCAGGCGGAGGGCATAATATTGCAGCCGGCGCATATATCCCCAAAGGATGCGAGCATGATTTCACCAGAAGAGTTAACGAGCTTGTCAAAGGGCAGTTTGCAGCGGGTCAGAAGGATCGCTGACTTCCAGTTCGGGCGGGGGGCAGGAGAAGCGCTCTTTCCCGACCAGGTCACGTTTTCATACTCGACCACAAAGCGGGTACGGTACGTGAGCCTGGCCAAAGAACGGCTGGTCACTGTCCGGGCGAATGACGGGCGGTTCACGCTCGGCTATCCCGGAGCACAGGCTCTGCATGCATTTCTGCCGGCTCCGGCAAACCGGGTCGTGATCATGGAAGAGGCGGTACCTTTCGTGGCCGACGGCAAAAATGCGATGGCAAAACACGTAATATCGAGTGATCCAAATATTCACGCAGAAGACGAAGTGTTTGTCGTCGATGAATCGGACAATCTGATCGCCACCGGGATGGCAGTACTCTCCGGAAGCGAAATGATCGGATTTAATTACGGAACAGCAGTAAAAGTTAGACAAGGAAGGAACAAAAAATGATGCCAGGAGTAAATCCCAAACAGATGAAAGCAGCGATGAAGAAGATGGGTATGAAGATGGACGAGATCGCCGATGTCTCGAAAGTTGTGGTCTACACAGCGTCCGGAAATTATGTCTTTCTGAATGCCGAGGTCGTCGGCATCACGATGCAGGGTCAGACCTCATATCAGCTTACGGGCGAGGTCCACTTCGAAGAAGCCGCAGTCGAGATCCCCGAGTCGGATGTCGAGCTGGTTGCTTCACAAACTTCCGTCTCGCCGGACGCAGCCCGCGCCGCTCTCACCGAGTGCAAAGGGGATATTGCCGAGGCAATTTTAAAACTTACCGCGGTATGATCGGACCAAACAGAGTCATCGTCCGCGGACACGGACGCGAGTATTATGTGAAGGCCGGCGAGGGAAAACTCTCGACGGATCTTGGCATGATCGATCTTGCGGAGGTCGCGGGACTGGAGGATGGAGCTGCCGTCCTGACCCATCT
>Ga0265294_10001390_pt1 | contig 32618 bp, 32 predicted proteins | sample MunlanPumphouse3_FD_192504 | JGI IMG/M metagenome (GOLD analysis project Ga0265294, IMG submission 192504) | Groundwater microbial communities from a municipal landfill in Southern Ontario, Canada - Pumphouse #3 | ecosystem: Environmental > Aquatic > Deep subsurface > Groundwater | place...
GTGACCCTGAACTCGCTCACTCCATCGAGTCCCAGTTCGTTATTGACATCGAGAAACTCTTCCCGAAAAAGCAGGCTGAAGCCCTCCAGGCAGCAGTCGGCAAGTCCCTGTGGCAGTGTGTCCACATGCCAACTATTGTCGGTCGTACCTGTGATGGTGGAACCACCTCCAGATGGTCCGCAATGCAGATCGGTATGTCCTTCATTGCAGCATATCGTATGTGCGCCGGAGAAGCAGCAGTCGCTGACCTTTCCTTCGCAGCAAAACACGCCGGTGTCATCAACATGGCACACCACCTGCCGGCCCGCCGTGCACGTGGCCCGAACGAGCCCGGAGGAATGCTCTTCGGCAACTTCTCCGATATGATCCAGGCAGACCGTGTCAATCCGAACGACCCGGCAAAAGCATCTCTGGAAAATGTCGCAGCAGGAGCAATGCTCTTCGACCAGATCTGGCTCGGATCATACATGTCAGGTGGTGTCGGATTCACTCAGTATGCAACAGCAGCATACACCGATAACATCCTTGATGACTTTACCTATTACGGTATGGATTATCTCCATGACAAGTACAAGATCGATGTTAAGAACCCGAATCCGAAAGACAAGGTCAAAGCAACTCAGGAAGTTGTCAACGACATTGCAACTGAAGTCAACCTTTACGGTATGGAACAGTATGAACAGTTCCCGACAATGCTTGAAGACCACTTCGGTGGTTCCCAGCGTGCAGCTGTTCTTGGAGCGGCAAGCGGTATCACCACTTCCATTGCAACCGGAAATTCCAACGCCGGTCTGAACGGCTGGTATCTCTCGATGCTTATGCACAAGGATGGCTGGTCACGTCTTGGTTTCTTCGGCTACGATCTGCAGGACCAGTGCGGTTCCGCAAACTCACTCTCCATCAGACCTGATGAAGGCTGTATCGGAGAATTCCGTGGACCGAACTACCCGAACTACGCAATGAACGTCGGTCACCAGGGAGAATACGCAGCAATCGCAGCATCAGCCCACTTCGGCCGCGGCGATGCATGGACACTTTCCCCGCTGATCAAGATCTGCTTCGCAGACCCGGCACTTGTATTCGACTTCGCTCACCCGCGTGAAGAGTTCGCAAAGGGAGCAATTCGCGAGTTCATGCCGGCCGGTGAGAGATCTCTCATCATTCCGGCACAGTAAGTGGTTTTTAACCACTCACTTTTTTTTCTTTTTTTGCACATGAATGATATATGATAATCGAAAAATTACTATAGACTCATCTATTTGTAAAAAACAGTTTAATAATATAGTTCCGGTTTCTATGCCGGAACTAGTGAGTGTTACTTGGTGTTTCTGTCTTTTTCAGTTATAATTTGCGATGTATGAAAACTCTGAAACAACTGAAATAGTCTATTTTGTGATAACAAATGTATCTTAATGGATTTTACTGCTCTTCTTGTATGTTCATACTACGATACATTACTACTTTCTGAGAAATAGTAATTTGTTAGTGTTACACTAACATATTTTAGTAGCACATAGAACCACATAAATGTATCGGAAGTAATTGACGGGGAAACATGTAGGCAACTCAATGTTATTGACACGATTTTCCGATATCGTTAATGAGTGTATACATATGATCAAGCAGACGGCACGCTATTTCGTAATTGCAATCAGTAAAAATAGATAGAGAAAGTGTGTTCTCCCATGTAAGGACTCCTATGATAAACGGATTTCCCGTAGTGATATTTGCATAAACCACTGCATCTTTTACACTCAGTCCATCTCCAAAATCCACGATATCTTTTGCCAGCACGCCCACATTGGATATGAATGGTGCGAATGAGTAGTCTGTATCCTGAAACGGCATGGAAACGGCAGAATCCGGTTCCTCAATGGGAAACAAGGCCCCAATTCCAGGTGCACTCGCTTTTACCTTCCGCGTCGATGCAGCAACCCCGCGAAGAATTAATGGAATATCATTGCTGGGTATTGCTACAGAAGTCCAGTAAGGCACTGAGTAATTTCTGATTTCGTTCCTCAGGTATGGGGGATAATATTTCCTGAGATCGATAGCACTTCGGATGGGAATCTGCTTTATCGAAACTTTGAATTTTGTATCCGCATATTTCTTTAGTGCAGCTGCATAAACCGTTAGTAAAACATCATTGATCGTCGCGTGGTGTTGTTTTGCAAACAACTTCATCGCCAGAAACATCTGTGGTTTAATCTGCCTGGTAAAAAGTTTTGGCAATGATCTATCGGTTGGTGTAGTTGCAAAGAGTTTTTGATACGGCATTACCGCAAGTCTTTTTTCAGCTTCTGCTCGGCATAATGATTCACAAACTTCCTGTGAATATGACTGAATGAGAGGTTTGAGTGAACGGTCTCCTGATTGCGGAATGGGAAGTAATGACAAATCAGGATCCCAGTCCAGTGTCGCATAAGTAGAAGATATCATACCTGTAATTTCCTGGAGTCCGTGAGCATCAGTGACTGTATGATCCATAGAAATGACTAGTGTATCTGAATCATGATTCTTGTCCAGGACAATGTGCATGGGAGAATGTACCGTCGGAAGGCTTTTCAGGATTTTATGTAGGACTGCAGGCTCTGCAGAGCTGCATGTCACCCACTCGGGATTTTTTGGAAGGGGCCTCCATCCGCTTTCTTCCAGGGTTCCGCTGTAATAATACCGGAGGATTGGGATGGCATCAGCAACTTTTGCAACAGCAGTTTCCAGTCTATGAATGTCGATATTTCCCTCTATCTCCAATCTTAGAGAGAAGAAATAATACTTATTGTCATAGAACATCCGCTGATTGCGGTCGATACTTGAAGACGGGATATAGGTATCAGTCATGAAATATTTCCAGTATATGCTGTCTGTATATTTTATCCTTTCAAAAAGAATCCTGAGAAAAGGATATAACAGTTATAAATCACTCCAAAATGAAGTTTATATATTTCCCGAGATTCAAGGTATGAAGAAGAAGGTTTAGCCTCAATCGCAAGTATGGTGACCTGCTCATCTGAGAAATTTACTCCGCATCAACTGAGACCATCTCTTTGCGGCTCAGCCACAACTGTTGCTGTATCATCATCGCGTCTCTCTCTCTGCTCCCTGAAGATAGTATTCTTGCCCATCAGAAGACATGCAAACACAATCGCCGCCATCGCAGGAATCAGGATAGCAAAGTCACCTGTCATTTCAAGAACCATTATCATAACCGCAATAGGCGCATGAGATATACCGCCGAACAGAGCTATCATCCCCACGATAACAAACACAGGAACAGATGTTAGAGGAACAATTTCCGGAAGAAGCAGATGAAGAGCCATGCCGAAAGCCCCGCCTGCAAACCCTCCAACGGCAAGACCCGGTGCAAAAACGCCGCCGCTCCCACCCGACCCAATCGTCAGGGCAGTCGTCAGCGTTTTTACAAATGGAAGAAGGATCAAAACACTGAGAGGCAGCATATTGTACAATGCAAGCTGAACGAATCCGTATCCTGAGCCAAGACTACCAAGAGCCACTATCATGGTTTCCGGGGAAATCCATGCAAGGACGATCACCAAAATACCTATGAGAAATGCTCCACATGCTGGTTTCAGATATTTTGGAAGAGAATATTTTTTAAAAAATTTATCAAACACATCTTTGGTCCCGTAAAATGTTTTGATGTACATGAGACCGATTCCGGCACTAATTACACCGAGAATCAGGAAAAACGGGATCTGGATAATAGACCAGGTCAAAGTCGCTGCACCAAATATCGCATCATATCCCACAAAGAATCCAAAAATCGAATAGCTGATAATTGATGCAAGAAAAGACGGAATAAGTACATCTGCTTCAACATCACGTAGATAGAGAATCTCCGATGCAAGCACTGCTCCGCCAAGCGGGGCTTTGAAAATCGTTCCGATACCTGCACCTATCCCCGTTGCGATGGCGATTTTTCTCTCGCGTGGCGACAGGTGAAACACATCAGAGATAAAGGAACCAAACCCTGCTGCGATCTGGGCCGTAGGACCTTCACGCCCGGCACTCCCGCCTGTAGCTATTGTTATGATCGATGCGACGGCTTTTACGATCGGAACCCGCCAACGGATCTTCCCGTCACCATGATATGCCTTCAGTGCCGCATCCGTACCATGACCTTCCGCCTCGGGTGCAAATTTATACACAATCAAACCTGATAGGAGGGCTCCGATACAGATGATCGGAAGAATGAGCCATACGACTGCAGGCGGAGTCCATCCAACAATCTCAGCGGCAGACTGACCCTCCATAGGCAAATTTGCGCCAAAGAGAACATTCATCATAAAATGTGTGCTGTATTCCAGACCAATAAAAAACAACAGCGTTCCAAATCCCGATATAATGCCAATACTCACCCCAATCAGAAGGGTTTTTTTTAATGATATTCGTTCTTCTCCGGGATTCACCATAACACCAGTTTTTTATATCTTCGTTCTGAAACTATTTTACATGTGGGTTGCACCGAAGTAGATGTGCGCATAACCCCCAAGAACAGAACCTGCCATAATTCCGTCTTTTCCGTTTTGGATGCCCTTACCACGCTTTAACGCGAAAGAATATCTGACATCTGGATCAGGCACTGTTCTTGAGTAATGGAACTCGTGACCACGAAAGTTCATCCCGACCGGAAAGAGAGACACCTCGGTCACTTTTCCGATAACATAATTCAGAGCAACGAACCGCTTTTCCATGAAGCAATCTGCATCCAAAAGCCCGGTCATCTTATAATTTTGTCCGTTAAGAGTAGTAATTGAACGATTCAGCCACATCAGACCGCCGCATTCCCCAAAAACCGGTTTGCCCGCATCAGCTGCATGCTTCAGTTCTGCTTTACAGGGTGAGTTCTCCAGTGACTTTGCATACAACTCCGGATAGCCCCCGCCAAAATAATACGCATCTGCCTCAGGGAGATGATCATGGACCGGCGAAAAGAACACCAGTTCAGCTCCTTTGTTTCTGAGAAAATCGAAATTGTCCCGGTAGTAAAAACAAAATGCCTCATCTAAAGCAATACCTATTTTTTTTCCGTTCTCCGTTGCCGGAGGCTGGGGTTCTGCAGAAATCTCACTTGTATTTGCAGCGGCTGTAAGCAGGTCATCAAGTGAACAGTTTTCTTCGATAAATGCCCCAGTATCTTTCATTCGGGAATCCTCGCTTCCCATCTTCAAACCAAGATGCCGGCTTTCGATCTCGAGTAGATCACATCTTGGGATCCAGCCGAGAAGAGGAATAGTGAGCCCCGAAGACGTCATTGATCTGTGTTTCTCGCTTCCCCCTTTCGTCATAATAACACCCGCGAACCTGAGTCGTGGGTCAAATTCCTTATACCCTTTGATCAATGCCAGAACACTTCGGCTCATTCCTTGAATATCGGTAACGAGAACGACCGGAGCATCAAGAATTCTTGCGACGTGAGCCGTGCTCGAAATATCCCCTCCGTCAACACCGTCATAAAGTCCCATCACTCCCTCGATGACCGCGATATCCGCACCCTCGCATGCTGAAACAAAAGAACTGCGGACCGAATCTTCCCCCATCATAAAAGGATCGAGATTTCTCGAATCTCGCCCGCAGACCGCGGTGTGATGTGACGGGTCGATAAAATCCGGACCTACTTTGAATGGCTGGACAACAAGCCCTCTTGCGCGAAGGGCTGCCATGATCCCTGATGAGGTAGTGGTTTTTCCGCATCCGCTATGCGTGCCTGCAATTACGATTCGCGGGATGCCGGTTTTCATACTAAACACTAATGCTTACCTCATATCTACCTTATATCATTTCGAAGCAAATTATATTGACTTATATCTTATCGTAGATTAATTGGTGTTTCTTTCTTATGCAGATTTTGGATTGTCTTTTCTCGAGTCCCGCGTGGCAGATTGTGACGGTGTTTGCAGCGGCATGTATATTGGCAGGTGTAGTTATCTACATTTATCTGCATCATATCCATAAGAAGGAGCAACGTCAGGCAGCAAAACCCCACGTAATTTTCGATGAACATATTCTGGATGACGTCGCGATCCACAGCCCCCTGAGAAATGTTTCCGCGTGGCTGAAACTCCTGCTCTGTCTATCTACGATTGTGATCAGCGTGATGTCTCCCCTCCCGTATCTTCCTCTCTTCATAGCTGTAGTAATGATATTTGCAAGTCTTGTTATTGCGAAAGTCAACCCGCGTTTGTATGGTCCGCTTCTGTCTATCCCATTCGTATTTGCAGTGACAGGAGCACTTCTTCTTCTGTTTGTTACCGGAGGAGGGGATACTCTTGCTGACTTGTTCACCATAGGAACCATACACTTCCAGATCACCACAAAGTCACTTGACCTTGCGATTCTGGTAATTTCCAGGACCTTTGCCGGTATGTGTACGATGTATTTCCTTATCCTTACAACACCGATGACCTCGCTTTTCATGGTTCTGCAAAAAATCAGAATCCCGCAGACATTAATCGATTTGTCCATGTTGATCTATCGATATATATTTGTATTTATTGCCGAGGCAATTGAAATCCACAATGCACAGGTCATGCGCGGAGGATATAATACGTGGAAAGAAGGACTCAACACATTTGCCATGCTTGTTTCTATGCTGTTTATCAGAACATGGGAGAAGGGTGAGGATATTATCTTCTCCATGGACTCACGCTGCTATGACGGATGTATGGTCCTGCCCGATGAAAAAGGGAGGGCTACTCCGCTCTCCGTCATATCAGTGTTTGTGTTTATTGCTGTGATTATCTATCTTTTAATCTGGGAGATGACTTTGTTATGAATGATAATGTACTTACTTTTGAAAATATCCGGTTCTCGTATCCGGGACGTCCCGCATCGCTGAAAGGAATCTCGTTCTCGGTAAAGCGTGGGAAGAAAGTTGCCGTTGTCGGACCGAATGGAGCTGGAAAAACGACTCTTCTCCTGATGTGCAATGGAACTCTTGTTCCCGAAAGCGGGAGGATTTTGGTGAACAATGAAGAGATAGCTTATGACAGAACCGGACTTCGCAGCGTGCGAAGTAAGGTAGGTCTGGTATTCCAGAACTCCGACTCTCAGATTTTTGCACCAAGTGTGTTTGCCGATGTGGCGTTTGGTCCGGCAAACCTTCATCTTCCTGATGAGGAAATCAAAGAGCGGGTCAAAGATGCATTATTTGCGGTTGGTCTGAAAGGATACGAAAACCGTCCCCCCCATCACCTTTCCGGAGGAGAGAAAAAGAGAGTGGCCATTGCCGGAATTCTTGCAATGCATCCGGAGATCTTAGTTGCCGACGAACCGACCGCTTCTCTTGACCCTGCAACAGCTGTAGAAATCATGGATCTTCTTGATGAACTCCATGAAAATGGTACAACTATTCTTCTCTCGACGCATGATGTCGAGCTCGCTTATCGGTGGGCAGATGAGGTGATCCTTCTTTCAGATGGAACGATCCTGCATCAGGGATCCCCGGCAGAGATCTTTGCCGATAATGATCTGATGAAAACAGCGAGAATAACCCCCCCTGTCCTTCTTGATTTGTATCATGAACTTGTCAGAAAACATCTTCTTCCCTCCAGTATCCCGCCAAAGGGGATTCCCGAGATGACAAGACTTATAGAGGGTCCGGATTCTGCGGCTGTGACCGGGACCATTTATCTTGCGGATACGGATGCCATGACCGCAGAATCTCTCAAGAGTCTCCTCACAAAACATCCGGCATGGCACACTGGTGCTATAGAAACCAAGTCACGAAAGTTTTGTCTCATGTCTGAGGTCATGATTGAGTATACCCATGGTGTAGTGGATAAGTGTCTGCTCTCGGCGATGAACGGGGAGGACTCGCTCATTCTCACCTGCGGGGGTATGCTTGGACGAGTTGAGTTCCGGGTAGATACGTTTGCAAAAGAGAGCGGGACCAATGTGAAGGTCATACGGGTCTGATCAGGCATTTCAGCAGATACGCGGTCCATACCCCTTCCCAGGGTTTTGTATTCATACTTGCCGTTATACAAAAATATTTCATGCTGAATATCCATGATTAGTTCATGAAATATATTTTGCAAAGGAAAAATACCTTTCTTATGCAGGGGAGCATGACAGCATGAAAAATGCAAGGATCAACGCATGGGTCGATCTCGCTGCGTTCGTCTCCGCATTGGCTTCGATCGTGACAGGATATATTCTCTGGTTCTATTTCCCTCTGGGATCGGGTCGGGGATCAATGGATTTCCTTGATATCAGTTACCAAACATGGTATGATCTCCACTTCTATACAAGTACGCTGTTTGTTGTCCTTGTCGCAATTCATCTTGTTTTCCACTACCGGTGGATCAGAAATATGCGTACAATGCTCGGGAGTAAATAACTAAGGGAAACCCTTCCGGTCACCTCACGAAAACCGGTATTTTCCGTTTTTTATCTACTCTCTATTTACACAGAATATCATTTTTTTATATTTTCACAACCTGATCTGACATGAATTCCACGACTTTCGTATCATGTGAAATAAATACATACGACATTCCGTTTTCATTCTGGATCCCTTTCAAAAGATGCAGGATCTGTGCCTGGACCGAGACGTCCAGAGCAGACGTAGGCTCATCTAAGATCATCACCTTTGGATCCATCAGCATTCCACGGAGAATTGCGACCCTCTGAGCCTGACCTCCGGAAATCTGATCAGGATATCGTGATAAAATCTCCGGTTGCAAACCGACGGTAAGAAGTTTATCCTTCATCACCGCACACTGCTTTGATCTTTGGATTCCTGTCAGGTTCAGTACTAATGAAAGTGACTGTTGAATGGTATGCACCGGATTAAAAGATCCGGTTGGGTCCTGAAAAATCATTTGAATCTTTGGATTTGGAGAATAAAGTTTCCGCCCGAAAAATTTTACCACGCCTGTATCAGGTTTTTCCAGTCCCGCCAGGATCCGCGCACAGGTACTTTTTCCACATCCTGAGGGACCTGACAGGCCAATGGTTTCACCATCAGAAAGTTGAAGTGAAAAATCAGCGAGGGCAGATTTGCCGCTATAGGATTTTGCAATATTATCTGCTTCCAGGATCAGCATTTATGACACCTCACGCCATTTTGTAGTTCCGGGATACTATTTTGACACTCTTCATCTGCAATCGGGCACCGGGGATGAAAGACGCATCCTTTTGGCAGATCAGTAAGTGCTGGCGACATACCCGGAATCGGGACAAATCCGTTTTTCGGCAGACTTCCAAGAAGACCGCGTGTATACGGATGTTTCGGATCTGCAAGCAGTAATGCGGTTGCCCCCTCTTCAACGATCATCCCGCAGTACATCACTACAATTCTATCTGCAAGATGTGCGGCAACCTCCATGTCATGGGTAATCAGCAGCAGACTTGTTGTTCCCCCGGAAGTGATTGCTGCCAGCATCGCTTCAAGTTCTCCGAGACGATCTGCGTCCAGACCCTTCGTCGGTTCATCGGCAATGACCAGATTTGGGTGAAGAAGTGAAACCGCTGCAAACACAATTCGCTGACACATTCCTCCCGAGCACATCCACGGATAAGCATTCATCACCCACTCGGGATCAAGACCGAGACCCAGCAGAACTCCCTTTGCCCTGAGTTCTGCATCCTTTGCATTACAGTGTTTGTGCAGAACCTGTGGTTGAATAAGTTGTCTCCCGATTTTTATCACGGGATTCAATGCACGTTCAGGACTCTGAAAAACCATTGCAATTTCTTCTCCGCGAATATGCTCCATCTCACGTTCCGAGAGCTGCGTCAGATCCTGTTCCTGATAATACATATTGCCAAGGACCTCGGTTCCATTGGGCAGCAGACGCATGACTGCCTGGGCAATGACAGACTTTCCACATCCTGATTCTCCAACAATGGCAAGACATTCCCCGGGAGCAAGCGAAAGCGAAATATTTCTCACTGCAGGAATCTTTCCCGACGTGCCTGGGAAAGAAACCGAAAGGTCGGCGACCTCAAGTAAATTCATAACTGTACCACCTCACGGATCCCACGTTCGTGGATAAAGGCAAGACTGGTTATTGCCAGAACACCAAGGATGATACAAAGCGCAGGCGGGAGCCACCAGTACCACATACCTCGGAGGAAACCACTGTATGTGAAGGCATCCGAGATCATACCACCCCATGACACCATCATTGGATCGGAAAGTCCGAGAAATGCAAGTGATGCTTCTGAGATCATAGCAGCTGCAGTAACGAGCACAAACTTCGGCACAATTACCGGAAATACCACAGGAAGAATTTCGCGAACCATAATTTTCGCATCGGAAAACCCGAGACAGCGGGCAGCAAGAATGTAATTGGACGACCTGATCTGCATCACTTTGGAACGTACGACCCGGGCTATGGACTCCCACGAAAGAAGTCCAAGTACGAGAATCAAAACCCATGGACTTGGACCAAGATATGCGGCAAGGATGATGACGAGTGGTATTTTCGGGAGGATCAGCACGATATCTGTTGTTCCCATCAGAAACTCATCCAGGATACCTTTTCGCCATCCGGCAAGAAGACCAAAGCTTGTCCCGACAAGAATCGCAAGAATTCCAGAGGCAAATCCGATCATGAGCGTCCATCTCGCCCCATATATCAGAAGAGAGAAGATATCTTTTCCCATATTATCTGTACCAAGAATATGGTCACTGCTTGGAGGCTGATACGTTGCATCACGGTCGGTGGTTCCATACGGGGCAAAAAATCCCGGGAACAACGCAACAAGGAGAAGAACGGCTATGAGAAGAAACGGGAGAATATACCGTCGGTCAAACTTCATTGTTCCTCGCCCCGTTTAACTCTTGGATCAATGATTCCATAGAGAACATCGGCAATCAGATTGGCACAAATAACCATAATGGCGATCACGAGGAACAAACCCGAGAGCACCGGATAATCCAGGTTCAGAATTGCGGTATACATTACCCGTCCAAGACCGTTTAAGGAAAAAATGATTTCAATGAACAGTGCACCGGAGAGGATAAAACCGAAATCTATAGCAAAATGTGTAACGATCGGGAGAATCGCATTTTTCATGATATGCCCGTAGATGATTTTATTCTGGGGAATCCCGAGACTTTTTGCGAACTGCGGATAGAGCTGGTCCTTTTCAGTCAGAACAGATCCCCGCATGATAATCATGTTTCTGGCAAACACAAATAATGCAAGAGTCAGAATTGGCAGAGCCATATGATAGGCGATGCTGAAAATATCCGGGGTTTCGTAGAATCCTTTGTAGGGGAACCAACCCAGTTGGTAAACAAAGACCGAGAAAAATATAAGTCCAAGGAGGTAAGGGGGAATGCAGGAAACAACAACCCCGAACGCAGTGAGAACTTTTGAACGTTTTGTCTCACTCATCCATCCAGTCCATGTACCGGCAAGGAGACCAAATGCATACCCAATGAGCATCGAGACTCCGGTCAAAAGCAGCGTCCAGGGAACGCGACTCCAGATAAGGTCTGCAACATTCTGATGGCGGGTGTATGAGTAACCTAAATCTCCGGTGATAAGATCCTGAAGGTAGATTTCAAACTGCTCATAGAGGGGCTGGTCGAGTCCGAGTTTTACGGTGAGAGCGTCAAGAATTTCCTGTGTTACGTAAACGTCTTCTCCGACAAGGCACTGAACAGGGTCTCCCGGCATGCATCGTGGTAGAAAAAACACGAGTAGAACAACTATCAGCAAACATATGGAATAGCGGGTAATTTTTCTGGAAACTGCTTTGTTCATACGTATTTTCAATTGTGTATACTGTTGGTCACAACAGTTTAAAAAAGATGATTAATCTGCCGGGTGAATGGACAGCAGATTGATTTCGTTATAGATACCCGTTGCTTTGGAAATGTACCATCCGTCAATTTCTGTGTTGATGGGAGTTACATCTGTGCACCAGTAAAGTGCAATTCCGGGGACCTGTTCGGCATAGTAATCCTGCAACTCTGAAATCAGGGATTTCAGTTCATCTCCATCAGGGGTTACACTTATTTTCGCGCAGAGTTCAAGGAATACCGGGTCGTCAACATTCTGGAGTTTGCCCGCACCTACAGCATTGCTTGCAAAGTAGCCGGTAGCCCATCCGGAATCCATCATCATACCTTTGGCAGTGATGCCGTTATATGCAATGTCATAGGTATGGGCCTCCTTTAACTCAATCCAGGCATTGATATCCGAGGCAAATTTATATTCTACTTTGAGTCCTGCTTTTTCGAGGTACTCTTTGATGAGCTCACCTGCGACTTTGTCGCGGGTCAGGAGAGTGACAGTTAAAGCATCTCCGTTTGTGTCTTCGCGGATCCCGTCACCATTGACATCTTTGTATCCCGCAGCATCCAGCATGGATTTTGCTGTCTCAAGTTTGTAGGTGTTGGCAGTTGTTTCTTTGTAATAAGGAACACCACTTGGAATAAATCCGGAGTTTGCACTCAAACCGTATCCTGCTGCTGAGATCTCAACAAGTTCATCATAGTTGAGGGCGTAAGCAATTGCTTTACGGAATGCCAGGTCGCTTCCAACATCAGAGGTGATGGTGTTAAACCCAACATAGGACATTTTGAGAGAGGGAGTCTGTACAGCAGTGAATTTATCGGATGTTTCAAGGAGTGCAACAGACGTTGTTGGGAATGCTGTGCCGTACTTCCAGTACGTGTCGCATTCTCCGCCAAGCATAGCGGAGATGGCTGCATCTTCAGTTGCAAACCAGTGAATCTCAATGGTGCCATAGTAGGGGGCGTCACCTTTCCATTCGGGGTTTACCGCAAGTATGAGTGTTGCAGAATCGGTATCGATAGATTTGACATAATAAGCAGCTGAGCCGACATAAGGTCCGTTACTGATGTACTCTTCAGGGGTGTCAATCGATTGCCAGATATGCTTTGGAACGATGTTGATAGCGACCAGGTCGCCGCAAAGACGGTATACCGGTTCTGCGAGACTGATGGTAACAGTATTCCCACTGGTGGAAATAGTCGCGTTTTTGATCCATGCCGGAGAAGTTGCGATCTTTTCTCCAGTATATTCAAGAGAGAATTTCACATCTTCTGCTGACAGGGACGTGCCATCACTCCATTGATAATCCGGATCCAGAGTGAAAGTCCAGATTTTTCCATCAGAGGATACTGTCCAGCTTTTTGCGAGATCCCCGATATTATCTCCGTTTTCATCGACCTGAATGAGAGGCGGGGTGGTGACCCGCGTCATCTGTGCGAAGTTATAGTTGCCAAAATACGAGGCTTCGGTGATCTCGCTTGGCGTGGCAATTTTAAGTATTGCCTCAGAATTGGTCTGTGTCGAGCTGATACATCCGCTGCAAAAGATAAGCAGAATGACAATAAGGAGGATCCCTATTGTCGCAAAGTGTTTTTTCTCATACATAGTTACTATCATTTTCTTAACTTGTACTCTATTAATATGTTTGTTTCAAAAATATCAGTATTTTAAATGTGAGCAAAATAGAGATATGTATTACCAGGCGGAGAAAACAACGTGTTATGAATGAGCCCAAATCAAGTATAGAATTATATCCATTTTAAAATTTGCCGGAAAATGATACAGACTATAATTGGGCTTTCCCATGTCAAAGGATAGTTGAAGTTTTTCGATTTTCCCGGACCCGACTGTTTTTGATATTGGAGCCGGTCCCGGAACACTTGCCGTGCCGTTCGCAAAATCCGCTTGCCAGGTAATGGTTGTTGAATCCTTTGAGCCGATGATCCTTGCTATGAAGAAATACAAGTACTATTTTATTAGTAAAACTATGAAATAGTTTAAAAATAAAAAAAGAGGGTGACTGAATGACCCCGCATTTAAATAAATATATGCCGTATTTTATGTGCTGTCTTTTTCTGCTTCACCCTGGATCTTTGCGATCTCATCATCTGTGATAACGCCAAGCGTTTTTAATATTTCCGGCTTGATCCTGACGATATATTTTGCAACAAGGGCACAGATGATACCATCAATAATTGCGAGCGGGATCTGAACGAGTGCATACCCTGCCAAGAATGTGATAAACAATGATAAACATGACGACATAAACAATGCAGCACTGCCCATGTCAGAATACGCTAATGCATACTGCAGGGAAGCAACGATGCAGGTAACCAGATTTGCCACGATTGAAGCGAAGAAAATTGCAATAACGAGACCTGCTTTTCCTGTTTTTCTCAAACCTTTATAGACGAACCATCCAATAAACGGTCCTGCGATTCCCAGAGAAAACACTGTTGCTCCCATAGTCGTAAGTCCGCCGTGCGCAAGCAAAACTGCATCGAAAAACACAACGATCAGTCCAAGAACTGAGGTAATACCCGGTCCGAAAAATGCTAGTGAAAGCCCGGTTCCCGTAATATGAGAACAACCACTGGCAGTCTCGATGTGCAGTGCAGAGATCACAAAAATAAATGCGCCGCATACGGCTAGCAAGGGGAGAACATGGTGATTTTCCTTAATTATTCTGGTCATTTTCCAGATACCATAGATGATAAACGGAGCCGAAAGAACGGCCCAGAATATACACCAGCCAATGGGTAAAGACCCTTCCGCAAAATGCATAACAATAATTGATCTGATAAATATTAAGGATAGGTATCTCTCTTGTTTAATTCACCCGCATGACCATGATAGTGCGGTGAACCTCCTCAAAGCGTGGTGAAAGAAACAGAGATACTCATACCTAAATCATCAGATGAACAAGATAGTGTGCCATTATAGATATTATTATATACTTTCGCGCATATGAGTAATATTGTTATGTCAGCAGAAAACAAAAAAATAGCCATCGCACAGGATGGTAGTCTCGTCTCGCAGCATTTCGGGCACTGTATGAGTTATGCGCTCTTCACTTTGGAAAACGGCAAACTCACCCGGCTCCCCGATCTGGAAAGCCCCGGGCACGAACCAGGTAAACTCCCCCGCCTTCTTGCGGAGCAAAAGGTCGATGTCATACTGGCTGGAGGCATGGGTCCCCGTGCGGTCGACATGTTCGAATCGTTCGGTATCGACGTGATCCTTGGCGTTTCAGGAGACCTTGAAACAGCTGCCGAAGCCTACGCAAAAGGAACACTTACCGCTGGAATGAGTTCATGCTCGCATGATGATCATGAATGCGGCGGCGAAGAGCATCACGAGTATGAGCCTAAGGCACATGTCGTCTGCATTAGTTCGACTGGCGATAATATGGAGGCAATAGCGGACATGCGGTTCGGTCGCGCTCCGTATTTTGCGGTGGTTGATATCTCCGGCAAAACTGCTTCCGTATTCCAGAACCCCTTTACGAATGCTGAAAGCGGAGTGGGTCCGAAAGTGGTCCAGTTCCTTTCATCATATGGCGTATCGGTCATTCTTACCGGCAAAAGCGGTGTGAATGCAAGTGCTGCTCTAAAAGCAGGCGGGATAATGGCTTATGAAATCCCGGAACCCATGAAGCTCACAGATGCACTGGCGAAATATCTATCACACGAGCTTAAGCCCCTGCTCTGATCTATGAACATCGTTGTCGCAAGTGGAAAAGGCGGGACCGGAAAAACGATGGTCGCCGCAAATATGGCGTATGCCATGTCGCGGCTTCAGGATGTTTCTCTCGTGGATTGTGATGTGGAAGAACCAAATCTTCATCTATATTTTCCGGGATCCATGTCATCAGTTCCTGTGGATACACTAATTCCCTCGATTGATTTGAAAATCTGCGACTATTGCGGGAAATGCGGCGAGTTCTGTAACTACGGTGCACTCACTGTTTTGAAAAACACCGTAATGTTTTTCCGCGAAATGTGCCATTCCTGCGGGGGTTGTCGGATCGCCTGTCCGAAAAACGCCATCAGCGAAGTAAACTATGCCATTGGTTCTGTGGAGATACGAAAACCATCCTCTCGTCTCACAATATATAGTGGGGTGATGAATCCCGGTGAAGTTCTTGCACCTAATATTATCCGTCGGGCAAAGGAACTTGGCAAATCCGGTCTCATGATATGCGATGCGGCTCCCGGCATTTCCTGCCCCGTGATCGAAACGTGTTCCGATGCGGATTTTGTACTTCTGGTCACCGAACCAACACCCTTTGGTCTCTCCGATCTCAAGCAGATGGTTGGACTTATCCGGCTTTTAAATCTCCCTGCAGGCGTAGTGATCAATCGGAGTTTTGGCAATGATGAAATCATTCAGGAGTTCTGCCAAAAAGAGCAGCTTCCCATTTTCATGACTATTCCCTTTTCCCGTGAGTTTGCCGCAGTTCAAAATGCCGGGTCTCTTGTCTCGCGCGAAGATCAGGACTGGGAGGAGAAATTTCTGGGATTATATCGCAGAATCGTATTGGAGGCTGAGGCACGATGAGACTCGCAGTTATCAGCGGAAAAGGAGGTACTGGAAAAACCACTGTATCTGCGGCTCTTGCGGATCTTTGTCAGGGATCTCTCGTCCTTGCAGACTGTGATGTGGATGCGGCAAATTTCGGTATTCTCTTCCCTACAACAGATGTCGTTTCAGAACCTTATTCTGGTCGTGATGTTGTCGAAATAGATACAGATGCCTGTGTTGGTTGCGGCGAGTGTGAAGATGTCTGTCGTTTTTCTGCAGTGCAGGTCGACGATGTCGCAATAGTTCACCCCTTCTCATGTGAAGGCTGCGGGACCTGTACGCTCGTTTGTCCCTCAGATGCCATTTCCCGCAAAAAAATGGTATCTGGTGAGATCAATGCAGGAATGACAGAAAAAGGGCCGCTCGTATCGGCAAGATTATATGCCGGTTCGGGCAACTCGGGCAGGATGGTCCATGAAGTGAAACGTCATGCATTTTCCTGCGAAAAAAGCGATCATCTGATCATTGACGGACCGCCGGGTATCGGCTGTCCTCTAATGGCGACTGTAGTCGGGGTCGATGCCGTTTTGATGGTCACAGAACCAGGCATTTCAGCAGTTCACGATCTCAAACGGCTGGTCATTGTCTGCAAAAAAATGCATATCAGGATGTTTGTAGCAATAAACCGGTTCGATCTGTCCAATCAGCAGATGCAGGAAATCGAGATGTACTGTGATGAGGAAAAAATTCCCATCGTGGGTAAGATACCGTTTGATGAGCATGTGGTGAAAGCGGTTTCTGCAATGATACCGGTCACAAGGATATCGTGTCCGGCAACCGATGAATTATGTAAAATGTGGGAGAGAATCTCCGCCAAGATGCCTGGCGTCTGATCTCTCTTCACGCTTTTTCAGAATTTCCTTATTTCTTATTTTCTTCCGTTTTCCAGATCAATTGCCATCTTTTCGATCTCTTCCTCTGATATTTTGGCAAGGACCTCCTTTGTCGGACCTTCAGCGATGATCTTTCCGCCGCGTATAAACATGCATCTGTCGCATATATCCCTGACAAAATCCATGTCATGCGAGACGATAATGAACGTTTCATCCATCTCTTCCCTTGCGTGGACGATGGAATGTTTCACATCGATTTTTGTGATGGGATCCATTGTACCGGTAGGCTCATCCAGAATAATGATTCGCGGTTCTCTGATCAGGACCTGACTCAACGCCACACGGTGTTTCTCTCCGTCAGAAAGTTCGGATGGTTTACGGTTCAAAATATCCCTGGCCTTCTTCTCGGTGAACCCTGCCATGCGAAGGGTGATGACCGCCTTCCTAACTGCAAGCTCTTTTGGAAATTCCAGACCGATTGCATCCGTTAAATTATCTATCACAGTCCGGTGCGGGTAAAGATCATACTCCTGGTGCAGGAGTCCTATGTATTGTTTTGCCCTGCCTCGATACTGATAGCCGGGTTTTCGCATATCCACCCATTCGTCTCCCACTCTGACATCCAGGGTCCCGCCTGTCGGCTCATAGAGTCCTGCGATCATCTTTGACAGTGTCGTTTTTCCACCGCCTGAAACACCGATGATACCGAGGATCTCCCGCTCGTAAACTTCGAAGTTTATTTTATTCACGGCATTGATGACCCCTCTGTCGACTGCGATAAACTTCTTGGATAATTCTTTCGCCCGGATAATGGTATTCCCGCTTTCCAGATTCTTGTAATGGCAGTCATCATGGCACCCTTTCATGAACTCGGCAACGATCTCCTCAGGTGCTCCGGTTTTGGTTATTTTCCCATCGTCCATTAAGACTGCCCTGTCACACACATCTTCCAGGACCTGGGAGAAGTGAGATGTGATGACCATACCCATACGCTTGTCAGTCCCAGCTGATTTCAACAGTTCGTGAACGATTGTTGCGGTTTTGGGGTCCAGTGTTCCGGTCGGTTCGTCAGCGCAAAGAAACAGCGGTTCGCGTGCGAGCTGTCGTGCGAGAACGACCCTCTGCTTCTCGCCGCCTGAAAGATCACGTGCGACATGCATCATCCTGTGGCTGAGCCGTACTTCATCAACAAGGTCGGCTGCCCGTGCTAGGGATTTTTCTGCCGGGTAGTTGATATCGTCGAGTGCCCTGAGAACATTTTCAATGACCCGATCATCGCCGTAAAGTGAGAATGTTCTCTGGAACATGAGCGAGGTACGTGCCATGATTTTTGTTTTGATATCCTCATTTTTCGGGGCCCAAAAATCTATATCTTCAGGTGCGAGTGTTCCTCCGCAATTCGGGCAGGTTTTTCCTGCGTCGCTTTGAAACTCAATTCTGCCGCAGTTTTTACAGCGGGATATATGATAGATTATCCTGCCGCTTGTAGGGGGCATCTCGATCCCCCTGATAAGATGGATCAGAACGGTCTTTCCGCATCCGGACCTGCCGATCACACCAACTATCTCTCCTTCGGCGATCTCAAGGCAGATGTTGTCGAGAACACGGACCTTCTCGCTTTCGCCAAATTCCATACTCAAATTTTCTATCGTTATAAATGGTATTGACCTACTCTTCTCCACGATATTTTCACCACATTTCCAATGTAGATATGACTCAAATACATTTATATATTTTGGCGCATATGTGTAAGTACTGCCTATCAGATCAGTATGAGCCGCTTAATCGAAAACACTTTAGGTCTGGCATGAGAAGATATCCAGTAGAGTAAAATTATGCCCGGAAACCCTGAGATTTGTCCAAAAGGAAAATGTGGAAGACCAAGGATGCGGCGCTGTGTCGAGCTCAACGAAACGCCGGGCTGTTATGCCCCTGTCTGTCCCAGGAAAAAAGCCACCGTTGAAATGGTAACATTATTTCCTGAGGAAATCGCTGTGCTGAGACTTGTCGACCTTGAAGGACTTTCACAGGAGGATGCCGCCGGTGTTCTCGGGGTCTCAAGAAAAACTGCATGGCGTGACCTTCATGAGGCACGTTATAAAGTTGCAGATGCATTGAGCAATGGAAAAATGATCCGTGTCTCATGTTGTCCGCATTCCACCGGTGATACTAACCTGACTGGCTGCAGTATGAAATCAGATGATGCGTAGATCCTTATTCTGATCCTAGTAGATTGTTAACCCAATCTCACGTGAGGTCGCAGTATGGATGAAACATCCATGTACCTGTCAATGGTAAACAAGCGTTATGTTTAAAATGTAAGCAAACACATCCACATCCCTCTCCAATCACATAAAAAATACGAGTCTCCTATGTTAGAAAATGCCATAATAAATAAAGAACAGATGTCAGCCAAAGCAGATCCGAGGTATGGTAAATGACCGGTGAAGAATGCAGCGGAAATTGTGACAGTTGTTCTGAGAAATCAGAACCTGCCGCAAAACCCTCGGAGAAATCTGATATCCATGTACGTCATGTGATCCTGGTTCTGTCAGGTAAAGGCGGCGTTGGTAAAAGCACTGTCTCGGTAAATCTTGCGTATGCTCTTTCCAATCACGGATACCAGACGGGTCTTCTTGATCTTGATCTGCATGGTCCATCGATCGCAAAAATGCTTGGTATCGAAGACCTCCATCTTCAGGCAATGGGTGAGCGGATCATGCCGATCGCTGTTACCGGCTCTCTGAAAGTGGTTTCGATTGCACTTTTACTCAATGAAACGGATAGTCCGGTAGTCTGGCGTGGTCCGATGAAGGCCGCTGCGACAAAGCAGTTCCTTGGTGAAGTGGAATGGGGCAATCTCGATTTCCTTGTTGTTGATCTGCCCCCGGGAACCGGTGATGAGGCTTTGAATATCATTCAGTTTGCACCGAATGTTGAAGGCGCTGTGATTGTCACGACACCTCAGGATGTTGCCATTCTTGATGCCACGAAAGCAATCAAATTTGTTGAGATGATGAATCTTCCCGTACTCGGCGTCATTGAAAACATGTCAGGCATGGTCTGTCCCCATTGTGGAGAAATCATTAATCTCTTCGGCAAAGGCGGCGGAGAGAAAGCAGCCTCACGTTATCACGTTCCCTATCTTGGTGCGATCCCGATCGATATCGAGATGCGAAAAGCCGGTGACGAAGGCAGACCATTTATCGTCAGAACCCCGGGTAAGACCAATCCAACCTGGGACGCTGTTGATAATGTCATGGAAAATCTGATCCATGTCATAGAATCCAGGGAGTAATCCTTCTACCCCTCTTTTATTTTCAGGCAATCGTTTTCCCGGTTCATATATTCAAACCAGATATTCTATATCTTCTTACAACCAACATTTTATCAATAAATTTTCTTTACAGAAAATACTTTTTAGGAGATTTGAAGATGGATTTACCCGGAGGACCGACTCAGCCGGAAGTCATGGCAGTATCTCTTGCAAAACTCGGAATCCGTTCCGGTGACACGGCAGCAGATATTGGATGCGGAACAGGTACGGTAACTGCAGAAATGGCAAAACTCGCAGGAAAAAGCGGACATGTTTACGCAGTTGATAGAAGAGTTGAAGCCATTGAATGCACGAAAGAAATCTGCCGCGGTATGAATGTTGAGATTTTTGCCGGAGAAGCTCTGGATTTTTTTGCCTCATCACACAAACCAATCGACTGTGCGTTTCTTGGCGGAAGCCGTGATATGAGGGAAATCCTCATTTACCTTCAGCAGGAATGTACCCGGAGTGTTGTTGTGAATGCCGTCCTTCTGGAAACTGCCGTAGATGCTATTCATATCATGAAAGAACTTGGAATGTTCATCGATGCTGTTCATCTTCAGGTCTCCAGATCACATGATCTTATGGAGCGTATTATGTTTCAACCAATAAATCCCATTTATATTATCCACGGAGGAAAAACATGCTGACTGCCGTTGGTCTTGGTCCGGGTGATGCCGAGCTCCTCACGCTGAAAGCTGTTCGTATTTTACAGGAGGCAGACACGGTATTTGTGCCTGGCGGCATAGCTCATGAGTTAGTCAAACCCTATGCCAGACATATTGTCACTCTGGAATTTCCCATGACCAGAGATGAAGCGGTCATATCTGAATGCATGCAAAGAAATGCGGAGAAAATTCTGCCGGTAGCAAAATCCGGTATGGCAGTTTTCGGACTCATCGGTGATCCGAACTACTACTCCACATTCTCCCGTCTGGTAGAAATGGTCAAATTAGAGGTTCCCGACTTGGTTGTAGAGACAATCCCTGGAATCAGTTCGATCACTGCTGTTGCCTCCCATGCGAAAATTCCGGTGAACGGAGCATTTCTGGTTTCAGATGGACCGGTCATGCCAACAACAAAAATTCTGATGAAGGTAATCAGACCCCGTGAAAAAGCAGAGATGCTGAAGGCAGAAGGCTATAATGATTTCATCGTTGTCGAGCGGATGTATATGAAAGGCGAAAAAGTCTATCGTGGAGTTCTCCCGGAGAAAACCAACTACTTCAGCATCATGATCGCGAGGAAAGTATGAAGTATTACATCGTCGGTGCCGGATGCGGGGATCCCGGATTGATCACAGTAAAGGGGCTGGATCTTCTGAAACGTGCGGATATTCTCATCTACGCCGGTTCTCTCGTAAATCCCGAACTCGTAGCCGCATCCCATGCATCTGTGAAACTGGATTCATGGGGTATGAAACTTGAGGAGATCACTAAAGTTATTGAAGACGGGGTGCTTGCAGACCGCCTCGTCATTCGTCTTCATTCAGGGGATCCGGCAATCTACGGATCCATTGTTGAACAGATGGCGCCGCTTGAAGCAAAGGGCATCCAGGCAGAGATTATCCCCGGGGTTTCTTCTATGTTCGGGGCAGCGGCTGCGCTGCAAACAGAATACACTCTTCGCGGGGTTTCAGAATCGGTCATTGTCACCCGTTCCGCCGGGGAGACTCTCGACTCTGACCAGATTGCCGAACTGTCTGTTCACGGTACAACAATGGTGATCTTCCTTTCGACAGGTCACATTGATACCGTGATGAATAAACTCCGGCGCCCGCCGACCACGCCGGTCGCAGTAGTCTATCATGCCTCGTGGCCTGACCAGCAGATCATCAAAGGAACGATCGAAACGATCGCTGACAAAGTTCACGATGCGGACATAACCCGCTCGGCTCTCATAATTGTCGGCGATATTGTTGCCGGAATCCATGCAGCATACAAAAACTCACACCTCTACGGATGAAAATCGTTGTTGTCACTCTACCCAGGTTTCACGAATCAGGGATGCGCATTGCGAAGTATCTGAATGCAGAGACTGCAGTCTATTCAGATCATGTCTTTGCAGATCTGTATGGGAAATATGAAGTTATCATTGCCGTAATGTCTGCGGGAATCGCCGTTCGCGGCTGTGCTCCGCTTTTATCTGACAAGTGGCACGACCCTGCGGTCGTTGTTGTTACTCCGGATCTGCGTTACGCGATTCCGGTTCTCGGCGGTCATCACGGTGGAAATGAAGTCGCAAAATTACTTGCGGGGTTAGGTATCGAACCGGTAATTTCAACGGCTACCGAGGTCATGGGCAGACCTTCTGTCGAAGAGACCGCAAAAATTGGCGGGTTCACGGTTGTCAACCGTAATTCTACACGGGAGGTCAACGGAGCTATTTTAGATGGAGATGTACCAATCGTCCGTGTTTTGCCTCCAAAAATTGTTGTCGCTAATCCCGGGGTTTCGGTTCTCGTAAATGAATCTCCGTATGTTGTTGGGATCGGATGCAGACTTGGAACAACTGCCGGTGAGATATGCTCCGCGATCTCTGCAGCATGTAAAGATGCGGGGATCTCTGAGGATTCTGTGACACTGTATGCTACCACAATGAAAAAGTTTCATGAATCAGGACTCCGCGAGGCAATCGCATCTTTATCCGGCAACCTCATCTTTCTGGATGATGAAACGATTAACGAACAAGTGCCGGAGAGTTCTTCACGTGCAGAAATGCTCGGACTCTGCGGGGTCGCAGAGCCATGTGCTCTTGCTCTTTCAAAAACCGGCACTCTCATAATGAAAAAGACCGTCTATGGGCGGGTTACCGTAGCAATAGGAACATAATATGGGTACTCTTTGGATCGTAAGTACAGGACCGGGAAGCATGCAGCAGATGACTCCGGCCGCAATGAAGGCCATCGCTTTATCAGATGTCGTTATCGGCAATGCGTTTTATCTCGAAATGCTTGGATCGCTTTTGAATAATAAACAGGTCATCAGAAGTTCGATGGGAAAAGAGCTGGATCGTGCCCGTGAGGCGGCACGCCTTGCAGCAGATCACAATGTTGCCATGGTTTCCGGCGGAGATGCCGGAGTTTATGGGATGGCAAGTATTGTTCTGGAAATAATCGAGCACGAATTCCCAACTCAGGATGTGGTCGTTCTCCCGGGCGTTACCGCCGCAACTGCGGCTGCAAGCCGTCTCGGCTCCCCGCTTTCGGGAGACTATGTTACTATAAGTCTTTCAGATCTCCTGACCCCCTGGGAGATCATAGAAAAACGTATGGACCTTGCGTCACAGATGGGCACGCCGATCGCTCTTTACAATCCGAAAAGTAGGGGAAGGCCGTTGAATCTCGGCAAAGCGCTCAATATTGCCCTGAAATACAAGGATCAGGAGACCCCGGTCGGCATTGTAAAGAATGTATTCAGAGATGGTGAAGAGGTTCTTATTACTACGCTTGGCTCCCTTACCGAAAACTATGACCTTGTTGATATGCACTCAATTTTAATTATCGGCGGCGAAGAAAGCAGAATATGGAAGGAGGATAAAAATGTCAAAGGAATCATTACACCCCGCGGTTACGACAGAAAATATGTATACTGATATCGGCGCAGACACACCCGAAGGATTTTCCATCTCATCACGGAGCCGGAGTCTTGCACGTGCTGCTGTAGGAAACACGACCCCTGAAGACCGGATAAGGCAGAGATGTTCGATCGCGGTTGGAGACTGGGCAATGGCTGATCTTCTCCGGTTTAACAATGACCCTGTTGGGGCCGGTCTTGCGGCTCTCGAAAACGGTGCTCCGATTTTTACGGATATTAGAATGGTATTGACCGGCATTCAGAAGAAAGGGCACAATTCGACGGTCGAGTGTGCTCTGAATTTCGGTGCGGATATTTCCAAAGTGAAGGGGATCACCCGGAGTTCTGCCGGATTTGTTGCGTTAAAGGAACAACTGAATGGCTCGATCATCGTGATCGGGAATGCTCCAAGTGCTTTGCTTACGGTCTGCTCATTTGTGGATGAAGGGATTCGTCCCGCTCTTGTAATCGGGACCCCGGTTGGGTTTGTCAATGCAGCCGAATCCAAAGAGATACTTCGCACGAAAAATCTGCCCTCGATATCCAATTTTGGGACCCGGGGGGGTACGCCCATTGCTGTTGCATCGCTGAATGAAATTATCACGATGCATTCTGAACTGAAAAAATGATTGATCCCGTAACAGGTTTTGCATATCCGGAGTCGTGGGTGGCAAAGTGTCAGGATAACAAAGCATTGGCACTTGCAAAAAACGGCTTTGGTGTGCTCACCTCGAACGGGTCTGTTTTACGAAGGGGATTTACTACGGGATCCACTGCGGCTGCTGCGTGTTTTGCAGCCGTTGCCTCACTTGCAGGTCTGGTGACTGTTTCCCCGGTCCTCCTCCCCTGCGGGATCATGGCAGAAATTCCGGCAAATGGAAAAGATGGTGAGGGAACTGCACGAAAATTTTCCGGAGATTATCCGACGGATATCACTGCCGGCATTCTGATCTGCGCGAAGGCAGTGCCTGCGCAGGAGATCACTCTTGAAACAGGTGAGGGGATCGGCAGATTCGTTCGTGATACGCCGAGGTATGCCAAAGGCGTTGCTGCCATCAGTCCGCCTGCTAAAAAGGAAATACTGGATGCCATCTCTGCAGCCTGTAAGACTGCAGGAATAAAGGGTGCTTCGGTTTATCTCACGATCCCTAAGGGCAGAGAAATTGGTTTACTCACCCTGAACCCCAAAGTCGGCGTCGAAGGAGGCATATCTGTTGTTGGAACGACCGGATTTGTTGAACCATGGGATGATCATCTCACGGAGACCATAGGCGAACGTATCAGCGAAGCAGAACGTGTGGTTATCACCACAGGCAGGATAGGACTTCGCTATTCACGGCTTTTGTTCCCTGACTACGAGGTGGTCCTTGCCGGGTCTAAGATCGCCGAGAGTCTAGCTGCAGCTGAGCATTGTGCAAATGCGGTTCTCTGCGGTCTTCCGGGTCTGATCCTCCGTTTTTTTGATCCTGATGCTGCAACATCGCGGGGTTTTGCAACAGTTGAGGAGATGATGGCAGGACCTAATGGTAAAATTACTCTGGATGAGGAACTAAAGGCAGCAAAGCTGAAATATCCGCGGCTTCGTATTGTTATTGTTGACAGATCCGGTCAGGTTTTAGGAGATACAAAATGAAAATAATCGGCGTGGGGTGTGGAAAAGATATGCTCACAAAAGAGGGGGAAACTGTGCTGCGCGAAGCAAAACTTGTGTATGGTTCCAATCGTGCAATTGAATTAGTCCAATCCTTCATCCCGAAAAGTGCAAAGGTTTTTGAGATCACTGATTACAAAGACCTTCACACACTCCCGGGGGACACAGTGGTCCTTTCCACCGGCGATCCCCTGATGGCAGGGCTCGGCTACCTTCCCGGTGAGGTTATTCCTGGTATTTCTTCGATGCAGACAGCGTTTGCCAGACTTCATGCCCCATGGACAAATGTGGCTGTAGTGAATGCTCATGGGAAAGATCATGCAGATGCCATTTCACGGGTCGTTTTGGATATCGCCGCAGGTCATTCGATTTTTCTTATCGCTGACCCGGATTTTTCTGTGACGGAACTTGCAAAATCCCTCCCTTCCTCAGTGAAGATAGCTGTCTGTGAAAATCTTGGGTATCCAGATGAGAAAGTGGTTGAGGGCACGGCAGAAGCGCCTCCAACAGTTTTAAGCAGACTCTTTTGTGTGGTTTGCGGGTATTGATCCCCGCACCTTTTTTTGTGTGGCGCGTGGACATGGGAAATATATCCAAAAAAATGTAGATGCCATTATATTATTTAAACAAGTCAATATTTTATATAATATACAAAAATATTATATAACAACTATAAAATAGATTTAATATCAATTTACTTGTGCTGTGTGTACGTCGCATCTCCACATGACTCGTTACCACAGATCTCTACGGAGTAAAAACATGCACATTAAGGAGTTATAAATATGCACATTATGGAAGGTTTTCTGCCTATAGAATGGGCAATTTTCTGGTGGATCGTCATGATCCCGTTCCTCATCATTGGGTGTTACCAACTCAAAAAACTCATCAAAGAGCATCGTGAGACACTACCTCTTCTTGGTGTCGCCGGTGGTTTTATCTTTGTCCTTTCAGCCCTGAAGTTGCCTTCGGTGACTGGTAGTTGTTCACACCCTACCGGTACCGCTTTGTCGACGATCGTATTCGGACCATTTATCACCACTGTAATCGGAACTATTGTTCTGGTGTTCCAAGCATTGTTCCTCGCTCACGGTGGAATAACGACCCTGGGTGCAAATGTCGTTTCTATGGCGCTCGTCGGTCCGCTCGTAGGTTATCTTGTTTTCAAGGGTCTGAGAAAGGTGAATTTCAACTTCTTCGGCACAGTATTTATCGCCGCGGTCCTTTGTGATCTGATGACCTATGTCGTAACGTCCCTTGAGCTCGCACTTGCATTCCCAGCAACTTCCGGCGGTTTCCTGCTCTCCTTTGGCACCTACCTTGGCGTTTTTGCCGTCACTCAAGTACCGCTCGCTATTGTAGAAGGGCTGCTCTTTATCGTTATCTTCAAGTACATCACTATCTTAAAGCCGGATCTTCTGGTGAAAATGCATGTCCTTTCCGAAGAAGCAGTTTCAAAAGTTAAGGGGGAATTTGAAGAATGAAGTATTTATGGGAAACCTTATTGATTATCGGGATTGTCGCATTCATCGGTGTGTTCCTCTTTACGAACACTGTTGTGTACAGCGGTGATACGGATGGTTGGAGCGGATCGGATAATGTCGGTGCCTCGCTCATTCTGGAAAACAATAATTACACGCCGTGGATCACCAACGCTGATTATACATTTGTCCCGCCATCCGGTGAAATCGAGTCCTGTCTCTTTGCACTTCAGGCAACCTTTGGCGGTCTTCTTATTGGCTGGGTATTTGGCGGCTGGACAACTGAAAGACGCATTAAGAAAAACAACGCAAACAAGCAAAACTGAATGATAAAAAATCCGGCATAAATTCCGGATTTACCATCTCATTTTCTTTTGTCTGGTCGTTGATCATTAATTTCATTTTTTTATAATATTGTAATCTTTCAGCACAGTGTAAAGTAAATTATTTTGTCTTAATAAAAAATGTTTTGATAAATATAAATAGGTGTAAAGTTAATCTAATTTTCACTAAAAACTGAGTGCATATCTAAAGCAGGGATAAAGATGCTGAATAAAGAACCAGGAGATTAGATCAATGTATTACGAATTCATGGAGAATATAGCGCAGAACAACCGTCTGAGTGATATCCACCCCGGCATTAAACTTGTCTTTGGTTTAGGCTGTATTCTCATTGCGATCTCATCACAGAGTCTCATCGTCCCGCTCCTGATCATTGCGATAACAATGTTTGCGACGCTGGTCCTTGCAAAGATCGATTTGAAATTTTACCTGATGCTGCTGACGGTTCCTCTCGGATTTGCGATCATCAGTGTTCTGGTCATTATATTTCTTAGGAACTCGGGAGATGTTCTCCTCAGCATCCCCGTATTTGACTGGTTCAATATCATTGTCAGTACCGGCAGTTTGAATGAAGGTCTGCTGATTTTTGCACGGGTATTTGCCGGGATGTGCTCGTTGTTCTTTATCGCACTCACAACACCGGTAACCGAACTTTTCACTATTGCAGCTAAATGCAGGATACCGCATGAGTTTATCGATCTTGCCATGCTCATCTATCGTTTTATCTTTGTTTTGATTGAACAGGCGGTTCAGATACATTCATCCCAGGTCATGAGGCTTGGATACGGCTCGACGAAAGAAGCAATCAACTCCTATGGTATGATGGCCGGATCCCTTTTCATCAACACATGGGTGGCAGGAGAAGATTTGATGAAGGCGATGGACTGCCGGTGTTACGATGGAAAGTTTGCCCTTAATGATGATGATCTGAAATTTTCACCAAAACTCATGATCTATGTTATCATTATTTTGGCAGTTCTCATAATAATTGCGATATATACATATGGATTCACCTTATTTGGAGTTTAAACCATGGAATCGATCATTGAATTAAAAAATGTCTGTTATAAATATCCGAATGGACCAAAAGCACTGGATAATGTATCGCTCAAGATCAATGCCGGAGAAAAAATTGCTCTTGTAGGTCCGAATGGTGCCGGAAAATCGACATTGCTTCTGATGTTCAACGGTATGCTCAAACCGGATAGCGGGGAGATCCTATTCAACGGAGAGAAGGTCACTTATAACAAAGAGGCACTGCGGGAACTTCGGAGAAGAGTAGGATTCGTATTTCAGAACCCGGATATGCAGGCTATTGCCCCGACAGTTTTTCAGGATGTTGCATTCGGACCAGTGAATCTTGGGATGTCACGCGATGAGGTCAGGAGTATTGTTCTTGATGCTCTCAATGATACTGGTCTCGACGGGTTTGAGAGGCGACCTATCCATCAGCTTTCCGGCGGGGAAAAGAAACGTGTGGCGATGGCAGGGATACTTGCCATGGATCCGGATGTATTGGTCTTTGATGAACCAACGAGTGCCCTTGATCCGGCTGGTTCCGAAGATATCATGGAACTTCTGGATGAAATGCAGATAAACGGAAAAACCATTATCATCTCTACACATGACGTTGAACTTGCATATCCATGGGCGGATCGTGTTCTCCTCATCAAAGGAGGCAATCTCATTTTGGAGGGGAAACCGGGAGATGTTTTTTACAACAAAAACCTCGTCAAATCCTGCAAACTCTCCATGCCAGTCCTCCTGGAACTCTATGAAGGACTTGCAGAGAAAGGGATGCCGTCAATTGAAACCCTCCCAAAATCCGCTCTGGACTTTATCACATATCTCTGTGAAAACTGCGGGCTGCAAAAGATGAAAGAGAATACACCAATTTCAGGGGATATCTATCTAGCTGATGCAGAACATGTCTCTCCGGAAATCGTTAAAGATCTCCTGGAATCCGGCAGGATTGCGGCAGTTGGTGCGATGGGGACGAAAGCAAAAGCATTTGCCGGGAATGAAAATATCTCTCTTGAATTCACGTATGGGGTGATCGATAAATGTGTATTGAAAGCTATCAATAAAAAGAACACCCTGATCCTTTCATCCGGTGGAATGTTTGACAGGGTCCGCACACGGGTAGAAACATTCAATCAGGAATATGATCAGAGCATCAGGATAATCGAGAACTTCTGAATCATCACAACTCTTATAGAAAAAAACAGAAAAAAAGGTTATTGATATTTTTGAATGGCTATTCGTGCATTTTTCAGCATGAGATCTGCAAGAAGCGGGTCCATTCCTATCGGGTCAGCATAAATAAGCGGGATCTCTCTCCCGTTCTCCAGGGTGAAAGTCCCTTTGAATTCTCCGGAAGCAAGACCAAGAAGCTCCGGGATATCATTAAGAATGTGAACCCCTTTTGCAAGGAAAAGCGGGACGACGACAAGAAGTTCAATATCTTCTTTTTTCATTTCAGCGATCCCTTCCAAAACATTAGGGGAACTGTGTTCCATAAAACAGGATTTTATCAGGAATTCGTCACTCTTATTTTTCATGAGCTGCGCCGTGGAGGCGGCGAGTTCTTTATTGTACCTGAGTCGACTTCCATGACTAATAAGCAGTAAACCTTGTTTGCTCATAAATATTGTATGATTTACTGATTATAAAACAAGTAGGTTTTATCTTTTACATCATTATGAAAAATGAAGATATATGAGTTGATCAACGTTGGAATCACATCTACATCGGTGCATCGATCCTCACTTCATAGGGTTTGATGTCGATGACCGGTGTTTCATCCAAGGCATCTAACCCGCATACCGTTAGAATATTGTCCGTAATATCCTGAATGGTAACAAGTGTCAGAGATACCGGATTCGGACGTGCAGGTGACCGGGTATTGAAAACTCCCGTCAGGGGGTTTTCCATTTTCCCTCTTGGGTGAACTTTTATAACGTCGCGGGCTGAGCGGTCAAACCAGCAGAGTACAAATATCTGCTGACCGACAGTTAGTCCTTCCAGACCACCGGCAACCCAGGGATCTATGATTATTTTGCTGACGAGATTTTTTTCGCGTCCCTGTGCCGGGGCATCACCTTTTTCTTTAAATGGGGATGATACCCTTCCAATCGGATTACATACATACTGTTCTGCCATAATTACTCCTGATTATTATTTACATCACCAGATGGGGGCATACATGCCGTTATCCGGAAACACAAATTTACCATCTTGTTACATAAGATTCTCTTCAATGAACTAATTCCGGGCTGAAGACCCAGAAGCTTCCTGCTTCACTCACAGAACCATTGTTTGTGAGTCCGCAGGTCCACACCCTCGTTTCGAAGGTGTGAAAATTTTATCAAATGCCGATCAGCTTTTGTTTATCAAGTTCAAATGTCTTGATATTTATTACTGCATTGATATCTCTCTTGTGATTTGATCCACAATCGTGACATCTCTAATTTCTGTTGGATAATGTTAATTTCCGATTATAGTAACCACACTTGGTAGAAATTTTAGTGTAAGGTTCACAAACTGGCCAAGGTGTAGGATTGTTTTACCGTGATGTTGTGTTTTATATTGCAATTGTAAACGAATCTATACGCACTGAAATTTATAATGCCAGCACCTTGAAGCATGCTGCTGGTTTTATAGATTTTGGACTGTAATGGTGAAAATACTGGTTTCTCCTCAACTCCACTAAAAACAAGGATTGGTCATAATATAAGCAATCTCTTTTCACAAAGCAATTCCTAATATCAATGAAACTATTATTTCTTATGTTACCCTATATACAACTTAGTTATAATTGATTTAAAGAGCAGTATTAATGGCAATGATTACCAGGATACAATATCTTGTAGATCAATATGCCCTTCTGTTTTGCCAGTGCGAAAAAAACCAACCTTGAATTGCACAAAGAGTAGAAAGGGAAAATCAGTTAAGAATATTACTCTGTTTCATAGAGCAATTATTTCTTCACAAATAAATGAGTAAAAGGAGAACGCAATGACTTTTCATTTACCCCACAAATCCGTAATTGCAGGTATTATCGGCAATGTTATGGAATGGTACGATTTTGCACTTTATGGTTTTATGGCTATAATTATTGCCAAATTGTTTTTCCCAACTGGTAACCTCATGATATCCGTAATTGCAACATATGGTATTTTTGCAGCCGGATTTCTAATGCGTCCTATAGGAGCTGTATTTTTCGGTCGTATGGGAGATAAGATAGGTCGCAGCCGCATAATGCTGATATCTGTTATTATGATGGTGATTCCTACATTTTGCCTTGGTTTATTGCCAACTTATGATAATGTAGGTCTTATTGCTCCAATGTTACTCATCATCATGAGGTTGATTCAGGGGTTATCCGTGGGTGGAGAATTTTCCAGTTCAGCTACTTTCCTGGTAGAAACCGCACCGAAAAACCGAAGAGGTCTCTCAGGCAGTTGGGCAAACTTTGGTAGCACTCTGGGGATACTGCTTGGTTCTGGAATGGCTACGCTCACTCTCACGTTATTTGATGAAACAGTTGTCATGGCGGGGGTATGGCGATTACCATTCCTGTTTGGTGGATTGTTGGGTGTCCTTGCCATTTTCTTAAGGATAGGACTGCCAAAATCGGAACATTTTCAAAATTATATACTGAATAAGCCAAAAGAATCTCCATTAAAAGCAGTATTTACTACGGGGTTAAAAGAAATGATACAAGGGTTTCTTTTTGCCGCATCTTATGGTGTAATCTACTACTCCACCATGGTTTATCTTCCCACCTGGATTAGCAGTCAAACATCCATTCCCTTAAAAGAATCTATGCTCTTTAATACCATAACATTGATTATTGTGGTTCCGTTGATTATTTTTGCCGGATGGATCTCAGATCGATATATTAGACGAACTCATTTTCTTGCTCTTAGCATGGGCTTTTCTGCAGTTCTGGGTATACCTGCTGCTCTATGGATGATTTCAGGTAGCTTAGTAGCTGCGTTTACTTGCCAATTAATTTTTGGTATTTTAATGGCTATAGCGCTGGGAGTAGCAC
>Ga0265294_10001392_pt1 | contig 32612 bp, 37 predicted proteins | sample MunlanPumphouse3_FD_192504 | JGI IMG/M metagenome (GOLD analysis project Ga0265294, IMG submission 192504) | Groundwater microbial communities from a municipal landfill in Southern Ontario, Canada - Pumphouse #3 | ecosystem: Environmental > Aquatic > Deep subsurface > Groundwater | place...
CGGTAAAGCGAGAGAATGAGTCCGGCACCGTGGACCGTGGCGATATCCCCTGGAAAGCCGTGCACGGGTGTGCGATATTTCGAAGGACGAGGAATGAAGCGAAGCAAGCGGCAGCCGGTCCCCGTCAGCCCACCCTGGAGAAACCCCACCCCATACCTATATATGATATCGGCATAATGGGGACCGGCTGCCGCCGCCCTCTTCCCCGGGAACTCCGGAGCGGCGCAGGCGAAAGGAGGCTTGACGTATGGAGCATGAACCGGGTGCGGGACATGGCCTGCCGGGCAGGCATGAGTCGTTCTGGATGGAGACAGCCCCGGAGACATCGTATCCCCCTCTGCCGGGGGACCTGGAGACCGACGTTGCGGTCGTGGGCGGCGGCATCACCGGGATCACCACCGCCGTCCTGCTCAAACAGGCAGGCTACACGGTTGCCGTGATCGAGGGGGACAGGATCTCTCGGGGTGTGACCGGCCACACAACGGCAAAGGTCACCTCACTCCACCGGCTCATCTACCGGGAGCTTGTCGACCGGTTCGGAGGCAGTCGGGCAAAGCAGTACGCAGACGCAAACCAGGCCGCGATCGGGACGATTGCGTCGTTAGTCCTGGATTACGACATTCCCTGCGACTTTATCCGGAAACCTGCCTACACCTACGCAGAATCAGAAGACTCCCGCGACCTCGTCGCGGCAGAGGCGGACGCGGCACGGAGCCTCGGCCTCCCGGCGGCATTCGTGGACGACGTCCCACTGCCGGGAAGGACCTACGGGGCAGTGCAGTTCGCCGACCAGGCGCAGTTTCATCCCCTGAACTACCTCATGCGGCTGGCCTCCCTGATTCCGGGCGATGGGAGCCAAATCTTTGAGAAGACCAGGGCGCTCGAGGTGCGGGACGAGAAAAGCCGTTGCACGGTCCGGACTGACCGGTGGACTGTCACGGCCCGGTCCGTGGTCCTTGCTACCCACTACCCCTTCTACGATGGGCCGGGGTTCTACTACGCCCGGATGGAGCCGTCGCGCTCCTACGTCCTCGGCATCCGGACCGATGAGCCGTTCCCGGAGGGGATGTTCATCAACGCTGAAGGCCCCGCTCACTCCTGGCGGTCGCAGCCGGCGAGCGGCGGCGAACTGGTGCTCGTCGGCGGTATGGAGCACCGGACCGGCGAGAACGTGGACACGAGGGAGCACTATCGCCGACTCGAGGGGTATGCCCGGTCGGTCTACCCGGTCAAATCCGTCGACTACCGCTGGTCCGCGCAGGACTACATCACCATCGACGGCGTCCCCTATATCGGCCCGCTCGCCGACGGTCACGAGAACATCTACATCGCAACCGGCTTTCGGAAGTGGGGGATGACCAACGGCACCGCGGCAGCAATGATCCTTACCGATATGATCCGGGGACGGCAAAGCCCGTGGGCGGAGGTCTACGCTCCCGACAGGTTCAGGCCGATGGCATCGATCCAGAGATTCCTCGCCCACAACATTGAGGTGGCCGAGAAGTACATCGGCGGGGTCATATCCCGGCCTTCCGGGGACCTGCGGGATGTCCAGCCCGGAGAGGGAAGGATCCTGATGATCGAGGGCAGAAAGACCGGGATCTACCGGGACCAGGAGGGGCGAGTCCACGCGGTCAACCCCACCTGCACCCATATGGGGTGCGTCGCCGCATGGAACAGCGCCGAAGAGACCTGGGACTGTCCCTGCCACGGTTCACGCTACTCGGTCGACGGCAGGGTGATCCACGGCCCGGCAGTCAGGGGGCTCCCGCCGCCCGGCGAGTGAGAAGAGCAAAGACCGTTGAGGAACGACAGGTGGACGGTTGCATCCCGGCACGGATTCCCGGCGGCTAATGGCCCTTCGCGGTGAGGGACTGCTCGCAAACCCCCACCCCGCCCGCGCTTAGCGCTCCTCAATCGCACCTTCGGTGCTCAAACTCCGCTCCTACCGGAACGTCGTTCCCCTGGGGGTGCAGTGGCAGTGGATGGGGATCCGGTGGGAAGCCATGCCCGGGCAGGCCTCTGGACCCGGTTCATCCACGGTTTTGTCCTCAGGTTTGTTCCCGTACAGTGGACCGTGGTGGCTATCGCCCCTGGGGGAGGGGCTGACGGGGAGGGGGGCTTGCCCCCATCCCCTGTCTCACCAGGTAGCGATACTCGCAAACCCCCACCCCGCCCGGCCTGCAGCCTCCTCCCCCGCCCCGTAGAGGCACTACCTATCCCCACTCGAAGACCAGAGTTTGAGCATCGCCAGATACGCAGGCCTCCATTGCCTACCGCATCGGGCTTTGCCCGTCCAGACCCCGACCCCCCGGGACGCCATAACCAGCAGAATACAAGAAAGATAATTATATATCCGGCCGGCCGCACATTCCCATAAATGTACCTTGTCATCCGCTGCCCGGGCTGCAAAACCTTCACCTACGTGGACCGCTACCAGCGCTGGAGGCTCTGCCCGATGTGCGGCGAGGCGATCAACATCGGGAAGGCTCCTGTCTACCTGGACGCCGATGACTTCCAGGATGCAGAACGGGTGGTGGAGCAACTTGAATCATACCTGCACCGGACCGGAAAGAAAGACCTGACAGAGAGTGACATCCAGAGGCTACGGGCCCAGTACGTCCGGTGGGTGAAAAACCGGGTCTGATCACCAGAGGCGCCCGCAGCCGGGACAGAGGATACTCACCCTTCTCCCGCAGTGCGGGCAGTAAAGGCCCGTGCGTTCGTTGTGCGATAGCGGTCTCCCGCACCTCTTACAGTGAATCGGGGCCTCAAACCCACACTCGTGTCTGACCATCAATCCAGATATCTGTAGTCCTTCACAAAAAGATTTCCCTTTCCCCGGTTTGCTATATCCCCGGTGAAGTGGATAAGCGTCTGTCCCTCATGCCGGACCGTCCCAATCTTCTTAAACGTGGGAAGCATCGCATGCGCGGTCCCGTAGACGTAACAGGAACCCCCCTTCATGTTCGCCGCCGGACGACTACAGTCCCCGTGGACGATGAGCGTGCCGTCGCGCATCTCCGCCCCGGCCATATCCCCGGCATCACCGTGCACGGTCACGACACCGCCTGAGATGTTCTCTGCCAGGAAGTGCCCGGCGCGGCCGAAGACCTCCACCGTCCCGCCGGTCATACCCTTCCTCCCGCCGCGGTATCCCGACGCGCAGTAGTTGGCGGCATCACCCCGGCAGAGGATCGTCCCGCCCGCCATCTCCCGGCCAAGCCAGCCGTCAGCGTTGCCGTGGATCTCGATGGTCCCGCCGCTCATGAAGTTGCCGCAGTGCATACCGATATCGCCGAGAACGGTGATCTTGCCGTCGTCCATATACTCACCCACCCGTTTGAGCCTGAACGTATCGTCGCCCAGGATGACGACCTCGACCTCCTCCGGCCGGTCGGCCTCGCCCTCCACAGAGACCGAAAAGACCTCATCGAGTTTGAGTTCCCGATTCCCCCGCCAGACCGAAAGGTCGGTGCCGGAAAGGAAGTTCTTCGGGACGATCGACTCCGCTTCGATGGGGATGAATGACTTGCTGGTGGGTTTCATGGCGAGCGTAACTTTTTTCATATCTCCGCCTCCGTCTCGATGCACCGGCTCCGGTTCACGTACTCCTCCTGCACCGGGTAGTTCCTCATCCGGACCGTGTAGTAGCGGTCGAACTTCTCGATGAACTCGGGGTCTTTTCCCATATCATAGTCGTCGGAGACCTTCGGCCTGACCCAGAACGTAGCGTTGCTCCCGTCGACCAGGCAGTCGCCCCTCCGGGCGACGACCCTGCCCCGCTTGATCGTGTACTCGGTCCGGCCAAACGCCTCGATCACCTTCTGGTAGTCGGTCGAAGGGTCGACCTCATCGATATGAAGCGGGTAGATAGCAACGTCAGCCTCAGCACCCGGGCCAAGATGGCCTTTCCCGAGGTCCTGGATCCCGAGCGCCTTCGCCTGGCCAGCCCGGGTCATCACCGCGATCTCATACCAGTCCAGCTCACGCTCGATCGCCGGGAGGGGCACCCTTGCCCCGGTATCCGGGTGGATGGTGGCGAACTCGGCGTCACGGTACCGCTTGCTCATCAGGAGCGCGATGATCTCAGGGTACCGGACGAACGGCGCACCGTTCGGGTTATCAGTCGTGAGCAGGCACTGCCAGGGGTTCTTCGTGAGGAGCGCAAGTTCAAGACCGATCGCCCACATGATCGAGTTGACCAGGTTCTTGCGCCGGTAGATGACCGGTATGATCCCGGAACCGGTCTCAAGTTCCACGTCGTGGTTGCTCCACTTGTCATGGTGGAGCCGGTAGAGATTGAACTCCATCGGCCCGTCGGCGGTCATCGTGGTGGTCCGGCCGAACATCACCTGCCCCATATCGATGACGATCTGCGGGCGCATGTTGATGAACCGCGCAATCGGCTCGCTCTTTGAGCAGAAATCCTTCCACCCCGACCCCCCGTAAGCGTGGAACTGGACATGCGTGGCATACAGGGTCTGCCGCTTTGGGTTCAGGTCGGGGATGAGGCCGAGGGACCCCAGCGTGCAGGTGTAGTTCCCCGGCGTCCCGAGGTTGTTGCAGTGGAGGTGGACCGAGTGCGGGAGATGGAGAAGTTCGTTCGCCTCGACGACCGACCTGATGATCTCTGCCGGCGTCACCTCAAAGTAGGGCACCGGGTCGTTGATGCACGAGACGTTCTTGCCCCACTGCCAGGCCTCGGTGCCTCCTGGGTTCGTGAGTTTGATGCCAAACCCCTTCACCGCCGAGAGCGTCCAGGCGATGATGGCCGCAACCCTTTTCGTATCGCCGTCCCTGATCGCCTCCATGATCCCCCAGTTCCCGTCAAAGAGGGTGTTTGCCATCGTATCCTGGAGCGGGGTGTAGGTGAACTCCTCGTGGGTGTGGCGGGCCTCAAGCGGCGCCATTGCGCCCTCGAGCAGGGTGGTGTAGCCCATCACGCTGTAGCGGTAGCTGTTGCCGTAGGTGGTCGGGACGCTGTAGCCGGACGTGGCGTGCATTGGCCCGCGCCGGGGCGTCCTGCCGGCCCGCATATCCTCAGGGCTCATGTACCTGCCGAAGTTCACCTTCGTCCCGCAGATATGGGTGTGCGAGTCGATCCCGCCCGGGAGGGTGAGCGCACCGTGGGCGTCGATCACCTCGGCCGCGCCGCTCACCTCCTCGACGACCGTTCCGTCACAGATGGCGATATCCATCGTCTCGGCGTTGATACCCCTGAGGGGATCGATGACGCAGGCGTTCTTGATCAGAAGTTCGCTCATCTCTCTCGTCCCTCCTGCATCAGTGCATACATACGGGAAAGGACCTCCTCATCAGAGGGGTAGTCGGTGGAGAGGACCTTCCTGGTCCTGATGGGCACCCCGTCCATCCGGTAGGCCGTCCCCTCCGCGTCGATGCCGGTCACCGCCACCGGGATCTGGACGTTGCAGAACGCGGTGGTGGCGTTCGGGTAGGGGTCAAGCTGGACCACCGGGATATCGGCGAGGTGTTCCAGGCACCGGCGCGGGAAGTGGGCGGCCGGGTCGCTCCCGACGATCAGCGCCGCGTCGCACTCCTTCCGGGCCAGGACATCCACCGCCGTGGTCTCCCCGGGGTTGTAGAACGCGATACCCCGGGAGAAGTCGATCCCGAAGGGGTAGCCGGTCATCCAGGTATTCACTTCGTTTGACCCGTAGACGTTGTAGTGGCCACGCATCGCCGAGATGGTGAACTTCGTGTGCCGGTTCAGTTCGGAGACGAGTTCGATGGCGTTTCTGATGTTCTTGTACTTCCCCTGGGTCATCGTGAGCCCAAGCCCGAAGTAGACCGCGCCGAACTTCGCCTCTTTGCAGAGGTCGACCACCCTGACGAGCTGCTCCCGGGTGACGCCCGCGACCGTCCTCGGTATCGTCTCCGTCTTCCCGCGGACGATAGCCCGGAGCGCTGAGAGGACCGCGTAGTCTCCGCCGGGTTTGATCTGCACGAACTCATCAGCGATGTTCGCGGTCTCGGTCCGCCTGATATCCACGACGATCACCTTCCGGTCGCGGAAGGCGTTCTCGAGGAAGAACCCGTCCGCGTAGCGCGTATACCGGGAGAGATGACGGGGATGGGCGTCGATCGGGTTGGAGCCCCAGTAGATCACAAGGTCGGCCCGGTTCTTCACGACACCGAGCGTGCACCCGGGGTGCCCGACTTCCTGGATCGCAAGGATCGATGGCCCGTGGCAGACCGAGGATGTGTTGTCGATGACGCCGCGCACGAGCTCGGCCATGTGCACCCCCACGCACTGGGCCTCTCCGTGGGTGCCGCTCCACCCGTAGAGGAGCGGCCGCTCGGCCGAAAGAAGCATATCGGCAGCGTACTCTATCGCCTCGTCATAGGAGATATCCTTCCACGTGTTCCCATCACGCAGGATCGGGTTCTTCATCCTCTTCTCGCCCATGAGTTTCGTGGTACCGAGCTCACAGGCGTTTGCGACGGCGACTACCCGGTTCTCCTCCACCTCCACCTCGATATCGTCGCAGAGGCACCCGCAGAAGGGGCAGACCACATCCTTAACGATCATAGGCAAGCCCTCCCAGATCTTCCATCAGTTTGTGAACAGTCTTTGGTTCTTTGTCCGTCGGTTCAATCTCCACCTCGTGCGACTTGAAGTCCGGCATACCGGTAGAATGGGTATCGGCATCGATGATATGGTTTGCATACGGCCCGTAGGGGACGAAGACGGTGCCCATCTCCACCTCAACCGACGCAACCGCCCGCATGACGACCTCTCCGCAGGGCCCGGTGACCAGGATGGCGTTCCTATCGTCAAGCCCGAGTTCCAGCATATCGAACTCGTGCATGAAGCAGGTTGAGGTTTCCTCCGCGTAATCAACCGAGGTCTTGTTCTCGACGGTCACACCCTGGGTCACCGTCCGCCCGGTGACCATGAGATAGGTCATGCCTCCACCTCCTCGTGCACCCCTTCGACCATGCGGGCGACCCTGATTGCACGGTTCGGGCAGTGGGTCTCGCAGGTCTTGCACCCGGTGCACTTCTCCTCATGGAGTATCCGCACCCGGCCCCCCTCGATCCGCATGATCACCTCATCGCTCGACGAGGTCCCCGTCGCCCCGAGCTGCGGGTCTTCCTGCTTGTTGATCGGACAGGAGACACAGCAGTTCCCGCACCGCATGCAGATGGTATCGTCGACCTCGAGATGATACCACGACCGGAACGCCGTCCCATCGTGCCGGGTGACGTCGAGAATCCGCCCGCTCGTAAGGACACCTTCCGGGCACGCCTCGACGCAGAGGCCGCACCTGATACAGTGGCCAGGGTAGACCTCCGGAACCCACTGGTCTTTTCGGCGGAGAACCTCGATGGCCCCGGGCGCCGGACAGATCATCATGCAGGAGAAGCACCCCGTGCACTCCTTGCCGGTCAGGGACGGGTAGTCCTTGAAGTACGGGGGGGTGACCAGGGGTGCGGTCTTTGCGAAGAAGAAATTCTTCAACCACTCAGGCCGGAGAAACTCTCGTATGTAGTAGATGATCGAACGCATAACCTCTGCCTTACCTCTCGTTGCACGCGACACAGGGGTCGCTGCTGATGAACGTCGACGTCACATCGGCGATCGACGTGACATCCTTGATCATCGAGTGGGCGCATGCCTCGATGTTCATGATCGAGGGCGTCCGGATCGCGATATCAACCACCCTGCCGTATTCGTCGGTCTTCACGTAGTAGGTCAGCTCGCCCCGGGGGGCTTCGCCGCTGTACGAGGTCTCGCCCGCCTTGCAGAAGCCGCCGCCCCGGATAGGGCCCTCAGGGAGGGTTTCGATGCATCTCCTGATCAGGTCGATGCTCTGGAAGACCTCCTGGAAGCGAACCATGATCCGGGCGAAGTTGTCGCCCTCGGTCCTGGTCACCTGCTTGAAGCCCAGCGCCTGGTAGGTCGGGTGGCGGAGACGCAGGTCGCAGTCAGGGACACCGCTCGCCCGGGCCGTGGGGCCGACGGTGTGGGCCAGGACTGCCTCCTCACGGGTCATGACCCCGATCCCGCGGCTCCGGAGCGCAATCAGCGGCCCGGTCTCAAAGATCCGGACATGCCGCTTCATCTCCTCCTCCACCTTCGCGAGGTCGGCAAGCATCGCCGCGGCGTCCTCGGGCAGGAGGTCGAACCTGACCCCGCCCGGGATCATGTAGGCGGTGTTGATCCTCGAGCCCGTGAGCCGCTCAAGGTTATCGAGCACCGTCTCCCGGGTGTTTAAGATGTACATCGCGAGCGTCTCGTGCTCGATCGTGTAGCAGTAGGAGAAGTTCGCGATGAGGTGGCTTGCTATCCGGTCGAGCTCGTTTGCGATCACCCGGAGGTAGGCAGCCCGCGGCGGAACCGTTATCGCGCTGATCTCCTCCATCGTCTCGATGAAGACCATGTTATGGACGACCGAGCAGATACCGCAGACCCGCTCCGCAAGGAACATCACCTCCTGCCAGGGCCGGCCCCGCATGATCCGCTCGATCCCCTTCTTCATGTAGCCGAGCTCGACCTCAGTCCTGAGCACCCGCTCGCCCGCCGTCTCGCACTTGATGCGGACGGGCTCCTTCCAGCAGGGGTGCACTGGGCCGAGCGGTATGGATACGTCGACGGTCTTCTTCATTTCAGCTTCTCCTCGTAGTCTTTGAATACCAGCGGTGCGACCGAGAGTATGGCGTTTAAGATCTCTGTCGGGCGTGGCGGGCAGCCCGGCACCTGTGCGGCGATGGGGATGTACTTCTCTGCCGGTGGGTCGGTCAGGGTGCCTCTCCTGTTATAGACGCATCCTGATATCGGGCAGTTCCCGATGGCGACCGCCACCTTCGGCTCCGGAATCTTCTCCCAGATATCACGGAGTTTGTCCACCCACTGCGGGGTGACGGAGCCGATGACCAGGAGGACGTCGGCCTCACGGGGGTTGTTGTGGACGTAGATGCCGTACTGCTCGATGTCGTAGCGCGGCGCAAGGCAGGCGAGCACCTCGATGTCGCAGCCGTTGCATGACCCGACGTCGACGTAACTGACGTGGATCGATCTTGAACGCACGGCGTTCTTGATGCCCTGGAGGATGCTCATGAGAGGATCGCCTCCCGTACCCGTGCCTTCCCTCTCGCGAGCGCCTCGTCGGCGGATGAACCGTCTCTCATCATTGCTTTGGTCTCGTTGTATATTGACTGCATCGTCCCGGGGTCTACGAGGGGTATGAACCTGGTGAAGAGTTCACACCCGAGTTCTCCTGCTACCTGATCGTTGCCGTCTGCATGCCGCTGTCCCATCTCCCACCTGACCTGCAGGTTCTCAAGCAGCGACATATCGAGCCGCCTGATCATCACCCTGCGGAGTTTCGCGTCGGTCGTATCGAGATGCCGGGCGATCTCGCGGACCGTCTCGTCGTGCTTCGTGCTCGTAAGGATGGTGTATTTCATCGGCCGAAGGTCCTTCTCGTAGAGGTAGCGGGTCATAGGTATCCTCCCGCCCTCAGCAGGGCATAGCCAAGAAAGAGGGCGATCGCCATCCAGAGCCCGACCATCTCGATCTTTTTGAGCCGCTCCTCGTCCGGGGCATGGTGGATGAGCGAGAGAACAACCAGGATCCCGGCGAAGAGCACCGCCTCGACCTGAACGGTCTGGTTCTGCACCCACTGCACCAGCGCTATAATGATGTAGGCTACCCCGCTGAGGAGCACCAGTTCACGAATCATGGCATCACCCACCAGAGACAGCCAACGTAGACAAGCATCAGCCCAGTGATGATCCCCTGGACGGTGACGCTGTCAAACGGCGAGAGCATAGGCGTTATCGCGCAGACAAACGAGAGCGATATGAGGACCGCGGTCATGATGACAAGAGCCGCCCAGAACGGAACAGCCCCGATGAAGATCGCCACAAAGGCGTAGAGGAGCACGAACGTCTTGAGCCCGTCGGTCACGGCCAGACCTGCCCGCCAGACCCCGAAGTGCTCTGTCTTGTAGCCGCTCACGAGCTCTTTGCTCTCCACGATCGAGAAGGGGCCGTAGGGCATCTTCGAGAGGATCACGATGTACATGGCTATGGCGACGGGCGGCGCGATGAGGAGGAGCGGCCCGTGGACTCCCTGGTAGGCGGTGATGTCACGCAGGATGAGCGATCCCGTGAAGAGGTAGATCGCGGCGATCGTGACGAAGAGCGGGATCTCTGATGCCGCCGATATGACCGACCGCACACCGCCGAACTTCGCGTAGGGCGAACCCGACGAGAGCCCGTAACCGTGCTCCACGACCTTGTGGAGCATGTAGATCGCAAAGAGGATCAGGATGCTCTCGCCGGCAAGGACGACGAAGAGTGCTGCGCTCCATATGCCGATGCCGATGAGCACGACTGCGACGTAGAGTGTCGCGCTTGCAGTCCTCGGCACCCAAGTGCTCTTGAACGAGAACTTCAGCGCATGGAGGATCTCCTGCCAGACGGGAGGTCCCGGTCTTGCCTGTATCCGTGCGATGACTTTCCGGTGGACCCCGAGCAGGAGGAGTCCGAAGACTGCTGCAAATACCAGGTACTCGATCATGTCAGTATCCTATGAACGGTATATCCTCTTCTCCCCCCGGAGCCCGCCACCAGAGCCCCAGGAAGAGCACCAGCACCGGGAACGCGACCACGAGGACCGTAGCCGCCGCCCAGGGCGGTATAAGGGCTGCTGCCAGCGCCGCCCATGCGGCAGCGATGGCGATAGCCGATGCCGCGAGTCCGTAGGTAACCGTCTTTCGTTTCATGGTCATCAGATGGTTATGACAATCTCCACGACGCGCAGGAAGATCAACAGCGATGAGAGGGAGCACATGATGACGTAGGGGGCGCCCGGCGCCCGGAACATCTCGGCTTTTGCCGCGTAGAACGGCGCCATCCCCTCTCCGACGACGCCGAGGCCGAGGAGGATCTTCGCCACCAGCGGGACCGCATAGCCGCCGGCCGCAAGGGCCGGAACGGAGAGCGTGCCGGTGGTCCCGAGGACCAGCGCGGCGCCCCCGAAGAGCGGCAGGGTGGCGACCATGGCGACGATCCCGTACTCATACGCGGCGTTGAGGACGTGACGGCTCTTCACCGCCGCGACGATGCCGACGTTGGTGATGCCGACCAGCGAGACGAAGAGCGTGAAGTTGAAGAGATCTCCGCTCGCCATCGCCCCCATGGACGCAAGACCGCAGGCTATCGCCATGAACCGGCGGAACCGCATCTCGGGGACCGTCGTCTGCTTCGCGTAGTAGGCGTCCCCCCCAAACGCTATATCGATCTGCCCCTCAGGCCTCGCAACGATGACAAGCCCCGTGAACAGCAGTGCGAGCAGGAAGAGCGTCGCGGTGTAGGGGGTGAAGTAGTGGAGGATATCCCCAAACGCCAGCACGAAGAGGTCGGCCCCGCCGATATCAGGCATTCGGACCACCCCGCATGGTGCCGATGAGCGACATCTTGGCCATGACCTTGACGAGGATCGCCGATCCCGCGAGCATGACCGCGAAGAACCAGTACTGCGGGAGGATCATGAAGGTGAAGAACGCGACGATCCAGAGGATCCAGGAGTAGCCGCTCGCGGTCTCGATAACCTCGAACCGCTCGCTTGGGTTGCGGCTGAGGAAGTAGAAGATCACGCCGAGCCCGGCGACGGCCCCGCCTGAGAACCCGGAGAGCACGATACCGTAGCCGACCAGGAGTGCGGCGAGTATGGGGGGAGCGGTCTTCATCACCTCGATCTGCAGGGTGTCGGTTGGCGGCCGCGTGTAGCCTTCCTTGATCCGGAAGATCTCGGAGAGCGCGATCAGCTCTGAGACGCCCACCACAAGCCCCGGGAGGATGAGGGCCTCAGCGAGGTCGGTGCCGACCAGCGCGATGAACGCGAGGGTGACGACCTCGACAAGATCGGTGAGGAGCAGGCGGTGGAGCCCGTCGGTCTCCCGCATCAGGGCAAAGAAGGCTATCCCTGCCGACGCGAACGCTACGAGGAGACCGAGCGGGTATGCCGGGATCATTCTTCTTCTCTCCTCCGGTAGAGATACGACGCGATCGCAAACGCTGTAAAGAGGATGCTCGTCTCGACGACCGTATCGAGCCCCCGGGTGTTGTAGAGGATCTCATCGATGATCCCGCCCGGGTGGGCGACGATCGTTGTGCCCAGGTGGTGCGTGTGGTCCGCGAGGTACTGCGAGAGCGGTGTCAGGTAGGTGGTGACATATCCCGCGTAGGGCGAGTTCTCCGGGTACTGCGTGACGATCTCCGTTGTGCCGAAGGGAACCCCGCCCCGGTCGTAGGGGTAGAGCGAACTCGCTGGGTCGAGGGTCTTTGGGTAGAGCTGGTGCTCCTCGAACGCGAGCGGCAGGGAGAAGATGCCGATGAGAGAGACGATGATGCACGCACCGGCAAAGAGCGCCACGAGGTTCTGGAAGTTAGAGAGAACCCGGGAGATCCTGGAGATGATCAGCACGAGGCATCCCTCCACTCCATCAGTCGCACGATGACGAACGTGCCGATTGCGGTGACCGCGACGAACGTCAGGAGCGCCAGGGCCTCGTCATAGGCGAGCATGATCAGGAGAAGCCCCCAGGCCGGTATCTCCAGGTTGATCAACCGGGCGATGTAGGTCTTCGGCCGCACGAAGGCGACTGCAAGGACACCGATCACGAGGATCACGAGCCCGAGGATGAAGGTGGCCTCCATCACGCCTCATCCCTCCTCACGGCCATCAGCACAAATATCGTGGCGATAGGGGCGATCAGGGAGACCGCGATGGCGACGTCAAGGTAGCCGCGGTCCACGATGAACGGCACGATGCCGCCGACAAGGATCCCAAGCGAGATCAACTTCCCGTAGGAGTCCCTGATGAGGGCGGCCGAGACCGCGCCCGCGAGCGCGATTAATCCGAATGTGACCTCGAGCGCAAGGATCATCGCTTCACCCCTCCTGCATAGGTGCTCGCAATTGCGTTCGCCTCAAGCGTGGAGCCGACGAAGTAGGCTGCCGCCGCAACGAGGGAGAGCGGGTGGTCAAGCAGCAGGACGAGCGCGCCGGCAACGGCGAAGTTCATGACGTTCACGTAGGGGAGTTTCCTGCCGGTGTTCTTCTCGATGAGGGCTCGCGCGACGGCAAAGACCGCAACTGCGGCCACGAGGTAGAGCGCGATCACTGCCTGACCCTCCAGAGCCGCGCAAGAAGCCTGCTCGCGCGGGCGTGTGAGAGCCCCTGGATAGAGAGGATGGCGAGCACCATGCCTGCGATGAAGTCTGTAGCGGCAAACCCGACCAGAGTGAACCCGTAGACGATGAATGTGGCAAGAACCGCGCCAGTGGTCCCTGCGTAGCCGGGGTCGTGGCAGATACGGTTGCCGATGAAGACCATCAGGGCCGCAGCGAGTCCGCCGGGGATTCCGGCGACGTAGACGCCGCACGCGGCAAGGAGCGTCCCGGCCGAGGCATCAGGAGAGCAGACGATGTTTCCCATCATGTTCCCGCCGGCAAGAGCGCCTCCACCGGCCTCGATATCCCGCGCGATGGCTGATGCTCCGCTGACGCCGCCCGCTTTCGGCAACTCAAAGAAGATATCGACGGTTACGAAGAGCACCCACGCAATGACCGCCGCCGCCAGGATATGTAGGATCTCACCCAGCATTCTTTCCCATCTATTGAAAAATACGGTTGATCAATTCAATAAAGGTTGTGTTGTTGACATTTTGGGCTCCTTTCCACTGGAAAAGCCCGTTAGACACGCGCCTGGTATGACGACCAAGGTTAATTTTCTTACTAAAGTAATGGTTTTTATATGCATTAGATTTTTCTACGTATATTCGAGTCCCCCGCACCTCGCAATCGGGATATCCTCCTGCCGCGGTGTGGGCGGCGCCACCGGGATGTCCCGGGTAGATCTGCGGCGCGCACCCAGACGCGGCCTCACGCGTCACAGCCGCCGTGATACCCTGAGCACCAGGGCGATGACGGGCACGACCTCCAGCCGCCCGGTCCACATGACGATGATGAAGACCCACTTCGCCAGGGGGCTCATTCCGGGGTTTATGTACCCGGTGCTGATCCCGACGTTTGATATGGCGGAGACGACCTCGAAGATGACGTCGGCGGAGTCGAACCCGGCGTATGGCGCGAGGTGGAGCAGGAGGAGCGTGGCGATGGTGACCACCAGGGCGAAGAGCATGACGACGAGCATGCTCTTCGATACCTCATACTCAGGGAGGTGCGTGAGGATCGGCCGCCCGTCATGCCGGAGCGGGGTGACCACCCGCCAGCCTGAATGCAGCCTCCGGAACCACCATTGGAGCGTTTCAAGGCCGAGGATAACCCGGCCGAGTTTGATGCCCCCGGCGGTACTCCCCGCCGACCCGCCGATCAACATCAGCATGGCAAGCACCATCACGGTCGCGCCATACCAGTTGACGGGGTTTGCGTTCTGAAACCCGGTGCAGGTGATGCCGCTCACCGTCATGAAGATGCCCTGCCTGATGGCCTCTGCGGGGGCAAGGGAGGAGATGGTCACGAGATCGAAGGTGATGACGGCGCATCCGGCAAGGATGAGTGCGAAGAGGAGGATCGCCTGCGGGTCCTGCAGGAGTCCGAATTTTCTCTTGTAGTAGAGAAGAAAATAGAGTTTAAACGGCAGGGCTCCGGCGATCATGATCGGGACGACGAGCATCTCAAGGAGCGGGCTTTCGTAGTAGAGGATACCAGCTGAATGCACCGTAAACCCGCCGGTCGATATCGCTGTCATGACGATGTTTACGGCATCCCAGAGGGATACGCCCGAGAGGAGAACGAGCCCGATGCCGAGAGCCGTGAGTACCAGGTATATCCGCCACATCTCTGCAGCAGTGGCCACGACGCTTGGCATGAACGTCTCGGACCGCCCTTCCGAGCGGTAGAGCCAGAACCTGGTCAGACCTGACCTGCCCGCGAGTGCGATGGTGAACGCGACGATCCCAAGCCCGCCCATCCACTGGGTCAGCGACCGCCAGAAGAGGATCATCCTCGGGGCGGTATCGATCGATGGTATGAGGGAGAACCCGGTGCCCGTCCAGCCTGACATCGCCTCAAATACGCTGTCGGTATACGGCATCCCGAGACTGAGGGTATAGGGCAGCGCGCCGATCAGGGCGGCGATAAGCCAGGTCAGGGCGACGGCGGAGAGGGCGACGGAGAGGTGCGTCTCACCCTCTCCTCGTTGGATATTGGTGAGCAGGATCCCGAGGATGCCGAACCCTGCCGGCGCGGAGGCCATCGGGAGGAGGAGATCGAGTTCGCCGTACCAGATACCGACCAGGAACGGGGTGCAGGATACCAGCGCGATGAAGAGGAATATGAGCCCTATGTCGGGGGCGATGACGGCAAACCAGTTACCCGCCGCCGACAGCCCCCCTCTCCGTGGAGGCGCAGGTGAGAAATGGTTTTTCCGATGCACCATTTTCGGTACCCGATGCGGATCAACGGGGACTCCAGCCGCATCATAGACCTGATGCACATTGTCTATGTAGTTTTTGCTCTCCTCCACTCTCAGGGCGGTGCATCGAGCGGCCTTGCTTTGAGGGGATCTGGTGCGGGAGACGGATCGCCGATACCCCACTGACTTCGCGCACTTCTGCGTGAGGCACCGTTGTAGGTGAACTTTCGCATGAAACGCCCATGAGGCAGGGCCTCATGCTGCACGGATGAAAACAACCTCCCAGCAGTAGGAGGTTGCAGGATAGACCCCGCCTGTCTTTTCCGCCGGGGGAGACTCCATTGGCGCAAACGTATCATGGGGCACTGCATTCCCGGCTGGTATGAGTATGCAGAGCAGCCGCTGGACCAGGTACTTCATGCGCCCGGGTGAGACAGATACGGGCTGCACACTGGGCAAAGCCAGGTGCCGGATGCCAGACAGTGGACCGTGGTGGGCATCGCCCTGGGGGGTGGGGACCGGGGAGGGGCCCGCCCCCATTGGCGCGAACTTACCACATGGGTGCACTGCGTTCCGGGTTGGCGATCGGCGAGGTGCAAGCTCTGTTGAACCCCCATGTCGGTTCTGGTGATCGTCCCCACCCACCTCAGCGTGAGTGGTGAATGCGGAGTATCCCCCGGCTCGCCCCGGGCAGGGGACCGTGGTGGGCATCGCCTCGGGGGTGGGGACCGGGGAGGGGGTTTCCCCCTCCCCGCAGGCGGCGGAACTCGTAGATCCCTCCTCGTAGCCCCCACCCCACCCGGCCTGCGGCCTCCTCCCCCGCCCCCTCAGGGGGCGGGGGCAGTGCGAGGCGATACCCAGGGGCAAACCCTGCCCGGGCACGATGAACTCCCGGTGCGAACCGGTCGGGCTCTCGCCGACAAGGATCAAGACCGTTTTCCGAGGAGGTGGTGGACGATTGATCGCAGACCGACCAATAGTGCCCGAAAGCGACGTTCGTCTCCTGAATTGGACGGTATCCTCACAAGTCTCCCTACCGAACGTTCGCGCGTATGGGGCCCGCCCCCTCCCCCCCTAAAAGGAAGCCGTGCTCGGGTACGATGGCAACGTGGGAGACTGGCCGCCGGGGAACAAGTATAATTTCCCCGGCATCGACATATATGCACGCGGGGGTTGCCAAGCCAGGTCAAAGGCGCTGGATTTAGGGTCCAGTCTCGCAGGAGTTCAAGGGTTCGAATCCCTTTCCCCGCACTGCCATTTTGTGCAGACATCACACAGGCAAGCGTTGTCCCGGGATGTATGTCTGTCTCGCCTCTCTTCACGCGCGTCCATTTTGCGTCGTCTAATCGCGGACGCCCGCACTCGCTCGGCGAGGCCTCGCTTCGTGACGGCCGCTTGCATCGCCGGCTAGCGCCGGGCATGCTCGTAGATGCTGTTCTAGTGCATCGTGTCACCTTATTTTAGGAACTTTTGTCGCATGATGGGACGGGCACCATGGCCTCACACAGGAGAGCGCAAAGTTTGGTATAATCCCCTGCAACGTCCCTTCGCGTGCTTCGCAGCTTCGCATGAGGGGTAACTAGAGAGTACCGAAGTCTCACGCAGAAGTGCGCGAAGACGCGAAGAGAGACGGGAGATCTCTACATTGAAGATGACAACGAGCCCTGGTCGGTCCATCCACCTGACTTTCCAGGGCCCATAGCCTACCACATAAATAGGCAAAAACTCCAAATCGGAAACGTTCCTGATAGAAAAGAGAGGTAAAAATCCTCTCTCTTCACTCCAGCGCGGGGACCAGGTCTGCCGAAGGCGCTCGATCTTGTTCCGGATCGCGTCGTCCTGGTAGGACGAGATCCGGACGGTCTTCCGGGTGAAGGTGACGTAGTAGTCGTCGCCCGAGGGGTCGTGGCACTTGAGCTGAGCGTAGTAGCTCTCGCGGCCGAAGTCGCGGACGGCGGTGCCGCCCATCGCGGTCGCAAGGCCTGTATTTGCAAGCGCCTCAGCGGCGTTCGCCCCGAACGCGGCGATCGAGGGGGACTGGAGCGAGACGGTCCCGACCCGCTTCCCCGCACCGTTGACGAAGCTCACTCATCAAGGTGTAGTGCTCGCGGTTGCGGACAATCCCCGGCACCTCAACGCCGTCGCTGTCGGTATACGCGACGCACCCGAAGGAGTTGTCATCGATGATCATCTGGATGAGGGTGTTAAACGACGTTACGTCGGCGATGGGGACCGCCGATTTGTTCACGGTCTTCTGGACGAAGTCTGCCCTGGTTGGTTACTCCTCGCCTGCCAGGCTTCCCGGGAATATGACAGACAATAATACAATATGCACCATAGGGATATGAGCCTGACTTTATTGGGAGGGGCACAGAGGAGATCGCACAGAAAAAGCGCCGCACAATGGGTACTGGCCACGGAGGCATTCCCCATAACAGGCTACCGGTTGGAAATGTTTTAGTGTACGGGAGATAAACCGATCCACAACGGAAGGGAAGACGTGAATCACAGCAGAGATGAGATCATCGGGTTGGTAGACCGGGATTCGGTCATCATCTCGCATCATGCCCGGGTCAGGATGTATTGATGCGCAACATCTCCACTGACGATCTCCTTTCGGCAATCAGGGTTGGGGAGATCATCGAATCGTATCCTGACGACGAGCCCTGTCCCTCTCTGCTCATGCTCGGTTTTATATGTGACCATGCGTATCATGTAGTGCTTGGAATTTGTGATGATCATCTCCGGGTCATCACCGCCTACATGCCAGACGATGAACATTGGACAGATATGCGAAGAAGGAGGAGGTAGAAGTGATTCCAGAGAGATGCACGTTCTGTAAAGGGACCCTGCAGGAAGGAAAGACCGAGTTCATCGCCCGTGTCGGGGATGAGATCATCGTCATCAGGGATGTCCCGGCCTACGTCTGCGACCGGTGCGGCGAGGCATACTACAGCGCGGAGATTTCACGGAAGATCGATGCCGTGATGAAGGATGCCCACAGCGGCAGACTCTGCTGCCGGCCTCTCGCGGCAGGCGAGGTTGAACTCACCGGGTAAGGGAAGAGACCGGCAGGTCTTCCGAGGAGGTATGGTAGCTTCTGGACCGGCGGCAATGCTCCGTAGCCGGTCGTGGCAGAGCAAGGATTTTTCCGCCGGAATTTCTGTATATCGTTCTTACGGTCAGGCTTTTTAGGTTCTCCGACCTATCGTCCATCAGGAGGCGTACCAAGATGACCGAGGAGAAGACCACCCGGGAACTCGGTCTTACGAGACGAACCGGGACGTGAAGTGGATTTGCCGGGCGCTCGCGCGGATGGAGGCGCAGGACCTGGATTTTGAGGCCAGGATCCGGGCGCTGGAGCGGCTCTCGGGCGGAGAAGGTCGGCGAGGAGCGGCGGCTCTCGACGGTCAGCGCTCGCGGGCCGGCGGGGTCGTCGCCGGGGTGGTGGCAGTGTTGGTAAGGGTGCTGGGCGGGGGGTGAGGGGGTTACTTCAGCATACCGTCGCGCCGGAAGAAGGTCTTGTGCATATCAAAACCCCGATCCAGTATACACGACGGACGTTATGCATACCGGAGTATACGCAAAACCATACCCGGTGAGGTTGTGGGACACCCATGACCCACAACGGAATTTGTGGGTCACAAAACGCATTCCATGTCCCACAACAAATTTTGTACGACACATACGTGCATTCCATGTCACACAAGAACGGTAGTGCGACACCGGCGACGCACAACAATCGGACCCTGTCAGCGCTCGCGGGCCGGGGGTTGCGGCGGGGCAAGCCGTTTTCGGGCACCGAACCACGGCAGAAGGTGATCAGGCGGCCTCGTCATCAAGCATCTGCCTGACTGCAACCTGTAGTTCCGGGATCTTGTTTCTAATAACGTCCCACACGATCTCGTTATGGATCCCGAAGTATGCGTGAATGAGGATGTCTCGCATTCCTGCAATCTTTCTCCAGGAAATATCGGCGTGTTCGCATTTCAGCGGTTCGGGGATGAGTTTCACGGCCTCACCGATGACCATGAGGTTCCGAATCACTCCGTCCTGCACCAGGTCGTCTGCCAGAAACTCCTCGTAGTCCATTCCCCAGGTATACCGCTCAATTCTCCCGATGGCCGCAAGGATATCGCGGAGATAAAGGTTATACTCCCGGGACATATCGAACATTCCTGAGGATATGCGGTGCGAGAGCCGGTTTTATGGCATCGCGGTCGACGAGGTCGACTCTCCTCCCGAAGAGATCTTCGAGGAAGAATTTGAGGTCCATGTACGTGTCAAAGGAGCGCCCCCCTTCCTTGAACTCGATGAGGATATCGATATCGCTCTCTTCGTGCTCTTCGCCCCGGGCAAACGACCCGAAGACTCCGATCCGCTGGACGCCCAGGCTCCTGATCCGTTCGCGGTGTTCTGCCAGCGCACCGAGGATGTCGTCAGCCGTAAGCATGCCGTATCATACTCCTGTTACCCGCCCATCAGGATAACGTTTTTCCCCCGGGGGTTGTGCCGGCAGGCATTCACCATCCTATCGTTGCCGCATCACCGATAATGGTCAGCATGCGCTCGATCCCGGCGCGTTCCAGCCGGCGGCTCCGGAGTTCCTCAACTTGAGCCAATGCCTTCGGAGAACTCCTCGATGCTCAGTATGGCATCAAGGATGTGGTGACGATACGCGAGGACCTCCGGCGTCATAGATCACCACGGCATCACGGTGGATTGCATCGGCAAGGTACGGACTCACGGCGTTCTCGGTGACGAGGTCCACCTTCATACGGAGAGCCCGGGCAAGTTCGTCCTCGATCCGGACAAGCGAAAAAAGGCTTTTTTTGCGGGCGAACCGGACCAGGATATCGATATCGCTCGTCGCGTTGGCGGATCCCCGCGCATAGGAGCCGAAGATTGCGATCCATTCGGCATCGTTTCTGGTGAGTATCGCAACGATAGTCTCCCGTGCTGCCCTGGTTAGTGTGCGTCCTGCCATTGCTCCCGCCCGTATCTATGCAGGTTCGTATGACGCTCACCCCGTATCAGTCTTTTGAAGGATGAAGCGGCTCCCGGGGGAGCGTGGATGATCAGCCTCTCCTGAAGATGGGGGCGGCCGCGGCGGGATCCGGCAGCGGATGATGTCCTCGTTTGTCAGGCGATCTGGGAGGCGGTGGGGGAGGAGATCCTCACAGTCCGGATCCCGTTCGCCCGGCGGATAGAGTTCTCCACAACCCAGAACCGCCGGAACCCGGGCATGCTCTTTGACCTGATCAAGTGTCATGCCCGGCTCTTTTACCTGCAGCGGGACCGCGACGACGAAGGGGCGGTGGTCGCCCGGGAGGAGGATTTCTGGGCGGCAGCAAACCTCTACTCCGCTCTCTCCGGGGCGGGAGGCGGTCAGGAGACCAAACTCACCAGGAACGAGGCCGCGGCGCTCGCGACGGTGGCGAAGATGGGGGTCGAGGTCTTCACCGTCCGGGGGCTCCAGAGCGCTCTCGGCCTCTCGTACCACCAGACCTACCGGCTCCTCCACGGCTACACCAACAACCGGGCTACCTATACCGGCATCCTGGACAAGTGCCCGGCGGTGAGTTTTATCGATGCGACCGTGGCCGGAGAGGTGGTCGAGGTCGGGGAGACGGTCAGGCGGCGGGAGCACTACTTCTCGTTTGACCTGGAGGCCTACCGGGCCTGGTCGGCGCAGGCCGCGGTCTGGCTGGATGATGATGAGCCCGATGGACCTGGTGGTTCTGGTGGTTCTGGTGGCCCTGGTGGTCCCGATGTTTGCACTTTTGCACCACGTTTACACCAGAATTCCAACGAAAGTGTAAACGAAGATGCTGTCCGAAATGACGGGGATTCTTCTATTGGAGAGATATATACAGAGATATGTACTGATCAGAGTACTCATTTACACTATTTACCGGGAACGGAGAGCCTGCGTGCAGGGGCGAGTTCCTCCTCCCGGGGTGTCTGTGAAATTCGCGCTGGTGCAAACATACCGACTATTCGCGAGAAGATGCACCCGATCCGGGAACAGCCCGCATCGGGGAGTTTTTCGCGGTGCAAAGTTGGGTGCAAAGATGTGCAAACGGGTGTAAATGTGCAAACGGGTGTAAATGTGCAAACGAGTGCCCCGGTGAACCCCCGCGACTACATCGCCCTCCCGGTGGCAAAGGACGAACCCTGCCACGTCTGCGGGCGGCGGCCGACGTTGTCGGTGAAACGGGGCGGCGGCGGGGAGTATCTCTGTTATGACTGCCTCCGCAAGGCAAAGCGGCCAGGGAAGGTGCAGCCGCTCCCGGGGGTGCTGGATCACCGGGAGTTTGAACGGGTGAAGGTCGAGCTCGGCCGGTGTGATGTCTGCGGGGCGGGGAAGGCGGTGTATCGGTCGCGGGAAGCACAGGCGAATATCTGCGATCAGTGCTACGCCCGGCTGGTCCGGGAGTGGAACGGGCGGGAGGGGGTGCGGTGAGCCGTCTCTGCGGGGCGTGAGAGTATTAGCTGCTCTGGTCCGCTACCTCTCCATCCCCCGGCACCCAAATCACCTCTCCCTGAATCCCGGCATACGGCGTGTCGTTGCAGGTGGCGACGACGACCTGGCAGTGGTTCGTCGCCACCTCCTCAAGTATCTGGCAGAGACGCCGCATCCGGACCGGGTCTGCATTCACCAGCCGGTCATCGATGACGACAAGGTTGCGCTCGTCGTTGCTTAAGAGGACGCCCATAGCAAGACGCAGGAGGACAATGACCTGTTCGCGGGTTCCGTAACTCAGGTTATCCAGGGGTAATGCCTCGTTATACTGTGGGTTTAAGATCCCTACCGGGAAGAGGTTCTCATTCATCTGGACCGAATCATACGACCCGTTGGTGAGCATCACGACCCAACGGGTCATGAGATCGGCCACCGGGCCGGAGAGTGCCGTGGACTGCTCTTTCTTGAATGCCTGCACCATATCACGCAGGAGTTTTACGGCTTCGGCCTGCCGGGTGACCTGATCGAGTTTGCGTCTCTTGAGATCGAGTAATGCTTCCTGATCTCCGATGCTGGAGTAGAAGTCTTTGGATACAGCCTCCTCGATCCGGGCATTTCTATCTACGATCTCCCTCTCGACGGATTGCATCTGCTCTTCGAGACCCCGGAGTCTTTCCAGAGCCTCATCGTACTGCGCTCTCGGTTCTTCGACCCGGATCCTGTACTCAGTAAGGAGACCTGCGAAATCCTCTTCTGCTTGCTTGAGCGCTTCAGTCTCTTTCGCGAGCGCCGCTTGCAGGTTCTCGTATGTACTGTATGACTTCAGCGTCTCATCGTTCGCGCGCCTAAGCCCTCTAATCTCTGTTTTGAGTTCGACCAGGTGGCTGGATGCTTCCTCTGCTTTCCGGGATGCCTCGGCAAAAGCGGTTCGGGCCTCAGCCTCTCTGTCCTGCTCATGCTCGATCTTTTTATTGAGTTCCTCTTTCTTCTGGGCGAGATCTTCAGACATCTCCCTGATAACATCGCCTGAAAGGTCCTGCCACCCGGGAGGGGTTGCACTGAGCTTGCTCCTCTCATCTGTAATCTTCTGCCGGGTCCGGGCAACATCTTCTTTGAGTTGGTCAAGTCCTTTTTTGGAGGTGAGGTCCTCAAGGGTCTTCTTGAGACGCTTGATCTCCTGCTCAAGATCCTGGCGGCGCTGCTGGAGGTCAGAGAGTTCCTGCTCATCCGCCACACCAAAATGTTCAAAGATTGACGCAATTTCGGTGGAGAGAGATTCTGCCTTCGCCTGCAGTTCTTCAAGCGATGAACCACCACCCCGGACAGTGATCGTTCCGAGATCGCCGATCGTAAACTTCGTCGGCCCGAGAACCAGATACTCGCCATCCTCGGTAAGACGTTCCACATCAGGCTCTGTGATGATAGATATGTCCTCTGCCTGTAGATCAAACCCAATACGAATGGCAGCCTGTTCTATCTGGCCGTTGACGGTGGCAAGTTCCAGTTTCTGGTCCTGGTACCTTTTGAGGTCTTTCTTCCTGGGGAGGGGGGTTGTGGAGAGTTCTTGCTGCCGTTTCCGGAATTCGGTCTCAGTGGTCTCGATACGGCCGATCTCTTCCAGAACTCTCGCCACCTCCTCTTCGAACCGCCTTATCCGTTCTATTGCCTGGAGGATACCGAGATCCTTCTCCACCTGCCGCAGTTCGGGCTCATGGACCGTCTTCCAGGTATTATGGTGAGCATCAGCCGTCCTCTGCTCAATGCGTGCATCAGCCTGGAGGACCTCTGTCTCACGCTGTTCCTCTTCGAGATCCCTTTTTAGCTCATTGATCTGCGTTATGCGCTTATCTATCGCCGCAAGGTCTCCCGCGAGTTTCTCCCTGGTCTCCTTTATCCGCCGCAGAGTTTCTTCCTTCTGGTTCTTCTCCTCCTCGAGGGCGGCCCCCTCTTTGAGTTTCTGTTTAAGGTCGGCAACCTCGGCGTGGGCGGCCTTGAGGGCAGCGTCCTTCATTTGCTGCTGTCCGGCGAAACTCTCCAATTCCAGGCGGAGAGCTTCCGCGCGCCGGGCACGCTCATGGAGGGTCTGCAGTTCTTCCTCGATATCCTGGATCTCCTTCTGGAGGAGAGCAAGATCGCTTTTGGAACGGACCTCACCGTTTTTTGAAGTGTAGATCGCACTGTACACTTTCTCAATCTTCTTGAGTATCTGGTCCTCTTCCGGGGACTTGACAGCCAGCGAGACAATACCCGAAAGTCCTTCATTTACTCCCTCTGCCCATGCCCCTTCTGGGAGAGGGGCATCATCCTGGAGGTACCAGAGCGCCTGGCAGAGCCCACGGTGCTTGGTTTGTGACGCGCCCGGGGGTGTTTCCCCCCGTAGGATCTCCCGCACTGCGTTATCTGCCGCATCTCCCTCGTGATCGAGCTCCCAGCGGTCCCCCCGCCAAGTGAAGAATTCGGAAGCGGGTGTCTTGAGGAAGCGCTTCCAGACCTTGTACCTATTGCCGTTTGCCTGAAAGAAGATCGTCGCCTCTGGACCGAGCGAGCTTCCCAGCGGTTGAATCTGCCGGATCTTTTCAGCTGTTGAGGTATGCCGGTCGAAGAGGACCCGGGTGAACGCCTCAAACAGGGTTGATTTCCCGGCCTCGTTGCGGCCGACGAGGAGGTTGAACCCCTCATCGAACCGGAAGGTGTGCGGCTCGCGGTAACTGCGCCAGTTCCGGATCGTGATCTCTTCGACGATCATGCCGACCGCCCCCCGGCAAGGCGGTGCAGGAGCAATCGCGCTGCCAAGACAACCTCTGGATCCTGATCAGCGAACTGATGCCCGGGGCCTTCAGGGATGCGGCCGTCAAGGATGGTGGCGAGGGCTTCATCGACCTCGTAGAGTATCCCGTCCGGGATCCGGTCCGCCCCTCCGCTGATGACGGGCTGATGAACGGGATCTATCCACTCCAGGAAGAAGGCGCTCTCCCTGACCTCCTCCCGGAGCGTCTCAAGGCGCTGCAGGGCTCTGCTATCGGTGCATCCACTGAGATCCGGCGAGATTTTGAGGAGGACCGACGCTAGCGGCCCCAGATCCCGTATGGTTCTATCGAGCATCTCGACATCGTCTACCGTAGAGATTTCCGGTGTGATACCAACCCATGTCAGGGAGTTGACAGGGCAGACCTCAATCTGCGGTTCGGCATGTGCTTCTTCGATCTCGACGATGAGCACGTTGCCGGAGTCCTTTTCGCTGAAACTGGTGGGCTCCATCGTGCCCGGGTATACCGCTCGCCCAGAGGTCAGATGGCTGTGCCAGTCCCCGAGCGCGAGATAGTCAAGCCCGCTCTGTTCCGGGCGATCTGCAGTTATGGGGAAGTTGACACGGTCTGGAAGGATGTTGAGGGATCCGTGCGCGACGCCGATGCGGATCCGGTTGTCTCCGTCCTCGCGGCGCGGGATCCGGGCGGTTGGGTCAAGGCTGCTCTGTTTCTGGGCAAGCGGGCATGCGTAGAGGGCGACGTCGTCACTGTGACGGTATTCCTGCTGCTCTCGAAGCAGGGTAACATGCTGGTCGATCCGCTTCCAGCTGTCCCGGTCCCATATGCCGCCCGGCACCATGGGGTCATGGTTGCCTGGCAGGACATAGACAGGGGTTGAGCCGAGCTGGTTGAGGATGTCGACCGTCCGCTTCACGGCGACATCACCCACGTTGTGATCTTCAAACGTGTCGCCGGCGAGGATCACAAAATCGACGTCCTTCTCTTCTGCGAGTTCAACGATACGGCTGGCCGCATCAAACCTCTTTTGCCTGACAACTTTCGCTTTTTCCCCGGCATGGGCCGCTTTCATGCCGATCTGCCAATCGGCTGTATGCAGGAACCTGACCATCTGACCGCCTCTCGGTAGAGGTTGTTATCCCTGCAGGTTGCCTTAAAGGCGCCGGTTTGGGTTTTGGGGGAGGGTGCGGGGATCGTGCGTCTAATTCCTCCGGGGGTCACATGTGGTGACCAGAAGAGGTCCCGTTGAAACTATTAGAAACCTATTTCACTATGTTCTTCGTACTGTTGAACAATCGATATGGGACGCATCCAGACACTCCAGAACCTGAAAGAGATGTTACAGGCTGGTTTTGAGGACAATGAGGCGCTTTTAGCGCAGTATGGCCAGACACATCTCACGCAGCTCAAAGCCTACCTGCTGGAGACCAACTATCCGATCGACGAGATTGAATGCCCGCTTGGATCCTGGAGCAGCCTCGGCGGTGCCGGCTGGTATATTAATCGTGGAGGCCGGTCGCCCAGTACCCTCTTTTTAGATGCAACCCGCAAACGGATCTGGATTCTGTATACCATACTTGATGCGACAGAAGCGGATGCGGTCACCGATAACTGGGTCAGGTGCATAAAGGGTCTTGACAGGTGCTGGTTATCGAGAAACCACCTTCTTCATTACGACGGTAATGAAGCATGGCAGCAACGAGGTCTTGGCCTGAAGTTCTCCGACGGGTTGGCATCGGATGAGGAGGCCGGGCGCTTCAGCCTGAAGGCCTGGTATGGGGCGACGGAGAAAATACCCGGCCTAGCGGATGTGCTGGATACGGCGAAGGAGAATTTTGCAATATACAGTACGCGCTGGCAGAAGCTTAAGGAAGACTCGGTGACACTGGCTGTAGAGTGGTATAGCAATGGAAAGGCGACCATCAACAGGGCGATTGATATTGACGAGGTTATGCTCTCGATCTCTGATATGGCGAATCGCTACGAGGATGCGCTGGATGAGGCAACAAACCTGAGGGATGATGGTCTGGGCGCCTTTGAATTGAACTTCACTCAGAGTATCGACCTGGAAGCATTTTCTAAGACCGTAGCGATGGGCAGGGGAAGGATGAATCTCTGGCTCATCGAGACCGAGACAGAGCCCGATTTCAGGCGTTTCAAGGGCGTAGACCTGCACACCTGGGATAGGGTCTTCCTGGATGTCGGGCCCGACTATGCGTACCTGACGGTCCCAGGCAGAGGGTGTGTCAACGCTGCCCCCCGGATAGCAACGATCCAGGGTGAGGATAACGCCGGCAGGACCTCTATCTTCTTTGACGGAGTGGAAATCTTTGGCTAAACTGGACAGAAGGATTGTCCTCTGGCGTAACACTATCGCACTCTTTCATGAGCGAAATCGGCCGAGATTCGTTGGACCGTTCCGGAAGGCCGGATATGCCTATCGTGTCGAGACGGTCCTGTCGACGCGCAGAACCGGGGAAGAGAGGAGCCCGGATATCGTCGCAAGCGGCCCCTCCGGATGGTTGGTCCTTGAGCTGACCTGCAATGATCGCTCCAAAGAGGATAAGCTGGACTCTTACAGGCAAATCGATCCGAGGAACCTGGGCATGTATGGTTTGAAGGTCCACCAGAGTGCTCCTGACACGATCTGTAGCAGGCTCTCAGAGATCGACGATGGCAAGCATACCCAGATAATCGTTAAGGATACTGTTGTCGTCAAAAAAATGGAGCTTCTGGGAGACGAGAAACTCAAACTTGCTCTTCGCGATTTCTCCGGAACCGAGCTGACCAAACTGCCGACTATCCCGATTAGCCTGTTGCCGGAGTCCAAAAATCACGAGGTCCGGAGAGGGCTGGTTGATATTGTGATGCAGATCTTCCAGCCGGGTAGCAAGGGAAAGACAGCGCATCAGATGGTAGAGGAGGGGCTGGACAAGCTATCGGGCAGTGTTGGAGCAGGCAAGAAGACCGCAATGAGGACCAGGGTGGAAAAAGAGATGAAGGTCCTGATGCATCATTATCTGAAAGGCTATCTTGAACTGAAAGATGATGGCACATACGCCCCCACTGATACGGTCAGGGAACATCCAAAGACCCTTGAGCGGATATCATCAAAACTAAAGGAATGGGCGAATACAACCCAAATAGACTTGTTTGAGACTGATATTGATGGTTTTGAATGTGACGGGCAGGATGGTGATGATGTACACACATCAGAAGAATCCGATGATTGAATGCCCCATGGTCCAGAGCTCTTTTGCGCATGTTCGTGGTGAGTTAAGCCACACCTGACATCCGGAACGGCGGATACGGTTTTCCCTTCAGGCATCGCCTCTCGGGGGAATGAGGCATATACGCACTAACTTTAGGGGCCAGGATTCGAGGAAAATAACCCATACGTGAAGGAGCGAAGCGTATCAGGTCCATAATTGATCTGAAGATTGGGTTGGTCTGCGGCAGCGATTATCATTCCCTGAAATCGGTGCTGACCCCGGTCAAGGTGCATGAGATGAGAGCTCGTCCGGAGAGTCCGGATGCTGAGTGCGTAGATCATCGCACAACAAAATCCAGTCCTATTGATTGGAGAAGGTTTTCGGTACATTCGTGACCGCCACCAGTTAGATTATCCCAATCTGATCTCCATTTGGCTCCGTATCCCCCCAGGTAACGATTTTTTGAGAACAATCTCTGTTTCTGCAGGAAACTACTTCAATAGATTTTTATCCGCCAGGGACAAGATCCGAACATGTGAACAGAAGGATTTCCGGAGTCCATTCTTTCCCAGAAGACCTCGGATTCGTGGACTCAGCGAGCGCTCATGCCGGACGCACAATTATGTTTAAAGAGCTCTCTTTGCTGCTCAAAGTTACTCCACACAATAGTTCGTTCGATGATATCTGCAAGCGTGTCTACAGTGATAACATACTCCAGAAGAGCAGCGTTTCAGGGAGAAAGAAGAGTTTCTATCATCTGAAACTGTCTTATGGACTTGATATCCAGGTTCCTGTATTCCGCGCACTTCGTTTCTTGTGGGATTTCGATGCCGGAGAGCGACGAATGCTTGCCCTCCAATGTGCCCTCGCCCGTGATACCATCCTCCGTGCATCTGCGCCGAGCATACTCTCGTTACAGAAGGGGGAGGAGGCTCGCAAAGAACCGCTTATGGATCTGATCGAGAAGGAGTACCATCAGCGGTACAGTCCGAAGACGGTCAAATCGATAAGCGAGAATCTCCTCTCGTCCTGGACCCAATCCGGGCATCTGGAGAGGAAGGTCAGGAAGGTCAGAACAAAAGCAACTGCAGGCCCGGCGTCACTGACGTATGGCCTGTTTCTTGGTTATCTCTGTGGTGTGCGGGGAAACCTGCTCTTCCATACATTCTGGGCAGATGTGCTGGATGCGACAGACACGGAAATCCGCGAGTATGTTGACGAATCGATGAGGAAAGGATGGCTGATCTATAAGGACGCAGGAGGGATCGTTGAGGTCTCCTTCTCCTCTGATTTTGCTAACGGGTTTGGATAGTTATGAGTAAGATTGACGACCTTCTTGAAGCTTACAGGACGCAAGTTTCCTTGCAATGGGATGAGATGCTCTCCGGACAGGAAAAGGTCTGGTTCTGTGTCTACGATCCTTCCTACGAACGGCGCATACGTGCTCGTCTCAGCGAATTCAAGATAGTTACCGTGCAGTCCGGGCACACCTGGCAGGAGGTCGATATCACCGGGCTGTTTGAGAAGTGGCTGGTGGGGAACGAGTACCGTGAGGACTACTTCGCGGACCCGTCACTGCTCAGGTATGACCTGGATGACTTTGTTGCCCGCCTCGCTGACCACCTTGCAGAGAGAGTAGGTTCTGCTGAAAATTCAACTGTGGTCGCCGTAATCGGGATCGGCAGCCTATATGGAATCGTCCGGGCAAGTGCAGTTATCGACCGCCTGGTCAGAACCACGGATATCCCCGGTCGCCTGATGTTCTTCTTCCCGGGGGACCGGGATAGGCGCAATTATCGGCTGCTGAAAGCCCGTGACGGATGGAACTACCTCGCAACGCCTATTGAGGCGTAGGAGCGGTAAGTATGGCTTCTCCTGATGTAATCTTAAATAAAGATGTCTTCCACCGGGACCCTCTCAGTTATACCATCCCGAACGATGGTGTAACAAAAGTCGGTCCCATTACAACAAAGGATGAGTGGGCTGTCGCCCGCTATGAACTTGAAAATTTTGTCTGTAAAGGATCGTATCACAGAGGACTGAAAAATATTCTCGAATCATTCCTGGATAACCTTGACCTGGCGGTGCAGCCCGCGGTGTGGGTGAGCGGGTTCTTTGGTTCCGGGAAATCGCATCTTGTTCGTGTGCTGGAATTTCTCTGGCGTGATCTGGATTTTCCTGATGGAGCGAACGCACGGGAGATCTGTACGCTCCCGGATGATGTGAGGGATGCGCTCAGACAGTTTTCCACCGAAGGGCGCAGACATGGGGGTATCTGGTCTGCTGCGGGGACGTTGAGTGCCGGATGCGCTAACGACCCGCGGATTGCAGTACTCCAGGTTGTTCTCCGTTCCGCCAGACTCCCGGAGAATATTGATACCGCACGCGTTCATCTCTGGCTCGCAGAACTCGGGATCCTCGATGCGATGAGGACAAGGCTCAGCGAGCAGGGAAATGAGAGGGATATGAACCGCCCCTTCGTCTCTCGGAAGTTTGCAGAAGCCCTCATAGAACTTCACCCCGATTTCCGGGGTATGACTGTGGAGCAGATCAAGGAAGACCTGCGACGGCAGTTTGGGACAGATTTCCAGATGACAAATTCGGCTATGGTTGAGATGCTCAAGGACATCTTTGCCATGAAGAGTACTGTGCCCGGGAAGCTGCCATTGGTTCTGATAGTTCTTGATGAGGTCCAGCAGTACCTGACGATCGGCGAGGGTGCAGAGCAGTTGCTCACCTTCCAGGAGGTCGTTGAAGATTGCTGTAAAAAATTCGGGTCAAAAGTGCTCTTTGTTGCAACCGGACAGGAGGCGTTGCAGGCCAATATTCTGTTACAGCGTCTCCAGGGGCGGTTCTCCCTGCGGGTTCCGCTCGAGTCAAAGGATGTTGATGTGGTGCTCCGTCAGACCATCCTCCGGAAGAAGGAGTCGATGAAAGAACCGCTAGAGGAAGTGCTGGAGTTGGCCAGTGGTGAGATCTCCCGCCATCTTGATGGCTCGAACCTGGCGTCACAGGTTGAGGATGAGGAGGTTCTGCTGCTTGATTATCCCCTGTTGCCTACCAGGAAGCGGTTCTGGGAGCGGATCCTGCAGAGTGTCGACAGGGGAGGGATGAGCACCCAGTTGCGCAATCAGTTGCGGTTAACCTTTGACGGCGCACGCACCTTTGCGGCGGACCCTGTTGGAACGGTCATCCCGGCAGACTTTATCTTCACTCAGCAGAGCACCTACCTGATACGGAATAATATCCTCTCCCCGAAGATCTACGAGAGTATCAGCAAGGAGGATGACGGGACTCCAGAGGGACAGCTTCGTTCCCGGATAGCTGCGCTTCTTTTCCTGATCCAGCAGGTGGACGAATCTTTCGGGATTAGGGCTACGCCGGATACCCTCGCTGATCTCCTGGTCACGGATCTTGTGGCTGGGAGTGAAGACCTCAGGCGAGAAGTCCCGATCCTGCTCAACGATCTCCATGACCGCGGGGTGATCGCAAAAGTCGGGGATGAGTATCGCATCCAGACTGAGGAGGGGAGTGTCTGGGAAGGGGATTACCAGAAACGAAAGGCCGACGCCAGGGCGAGCGACACCAGTATCATGTTCAGGCGCGATGAGATCCTCAAAACCTTCGCCAATAAGCACCTTGAGAGGCTCACGCTCGCGCAGGGCGAGAGTAAAACCCCGCGTGGCATTGAATCAACCTATTTTACATCACAGAAACCCGAGATCCGGTCGAATGTGCCGGTATGGATACGACACGAGTGGGAGGTTACCGAAGGAGCTGTCAAGTCGGAGGCAGCCGCTGAAGGGAGCGAAAGCCCGATGGTGATGGTCTTTTTACCACGGATCGACCATGATGCGTTCAAAGATGAGATCGGCGGTCTGCTGGCCGCCGAGGGCGTGATACGGGACCGCCCGGCTCCGACCACGCCTGAGGGGGGCCAGGCGAGATCCAACATCGAGGCGAAGCTGAGCGGGCATATGCAGCGGATCGATTCGATAGCAGCTGAGATCTTCAAGCACGCGAGGGTGTATCTCGGTGGCGGGATCCTCGTCGAGAATGATTCGTTTGCGGGTGCTGTCCGGAAGGCGGCAGACCGGGCGATCCAGCGGATGTACTACCGGTTCTCTGATGCTGATGCCGTGGGATGGGACCGGGTCATCAACAGGGTGAAGGGCGGGGACAAGACGCCGATGAAACAGATCGGGTTTGAACGCGAACCTGAGGAGCATCCGGTCTGCAAGGAGATCCTGAAACGGTTGAACACACCAAAGACCGGGAAGGAGGTGCGAAAGGCTCTTGATGCGCCGCCGTTTGGGTGGCCGCGGGACGCGGTGGACGGGGCGTTGATGGTGCTGGTGGCCACCGGTCACCTGAAGGCCCGGTTCAATAACAAGCCGGTTTCTGCCCCCGAACTGGATAAGACGAAGATAGGTAAGGCGACGTTTGAAGCGGAGAATATCGTCCTCTCTCCCATGGAGAAGGTGGCGGCCCGGGAACTCTATACGAAGTTTGATCTGCCTTCAGAGCCCGGACGTGAGGTGGAAGAGGCGGTGCAGTTCCTTGACTGCCTCCATTCCCTGGTCAAGGCTACCGGCGGAGATCCCCCGCTGCCGCCACGGGTGTCACCCCAGTACCTTGCTGAACTCCGGGCATACTCGGGCAACCAGCTGGTGCGGGAACTGGTTGCGCGGCGTGTCGATATCAAACAGGATATTGACCGGTGGATAGCGGTAAAAGCGAAGATCGAGGAGCGGG
>Ga0265294_10001394_pt1 | contig 32595 bp, 29 predicted proteins | sample MunlanPumphouse3_FD_192504 | JGI IMG/M metagenome (GOLD analysis project Ga0265294, IMG submission 192504) | Groundwater microbial communities from a municipal landfill in Southern Ontario, Canada - Pumphouse #3 | ecosystem: Environmental > Aquatic > Deep subsurface > Groundwater | place...
TAATTTATGTCATAAATATAATAAAAACAGTTTAAAATTAGCTAAATATATTAGTGAAATAAATAATTATTTAGTATATGATAAGAATGAAGAAGAAGTAGGAAATGGTACTGATGGCACTAGTACTGATTATTTATCTGAACTAGCATCAGGTTTTAAATTTAGCATCAAAACAGGAAGATTAAGTGCTGATAGTTATAAAAAACCAGTTATAAAAAAAACTGGAGATATTAGTATTGTCACCTTAGAAACACTTGAGAATATTACCTTTAATATAAAAAAAATAAAAGCCGAATATTATAATAAAAAATTAGGAAAAGTATTTGATAAAATAATAGAATTCTATATTATATAAAGTAATATACAAAGAAAATGAAGTAAGCTTCCAATATTAACAAAAATATGAAAAACACTATGAAAGTATTTCTTTTTACTACCTATTCCATACAAAACGGCTCCGATAGTATAAGCAATACCACCAGCTAATAACAATATTACCGCCGGAACTCCAAGGATTGAGATAATATCTTTAGCAGTAATAACAATACACCATCCCATAGTTAAATAACATATCATTGAAAACTTTTTATATCTTTTTAAATCAATGGAATTAAAAATAATACCTAATATAGCAACTCCCCATATTATTCCAAATAAACTCCAAGCTAATGCAGGAGAATGAATTCTTATACCAGTTAATAATATTGGCGTATAAGTACCAGCTATTAGAATAAAAATTGTACAATGATCAAGGACTTGAAAAACTTTTTTAGCGGTACTTTTTTTAGGACTTAATCCATGGTATATACTAGATGTAGTGTAAAGTAAGATCATCGATATTCCAAATACTATCGATCCAGCTAAAGCATAACCATCTTTATGTAAACATGAAAATATAATACATAAAATTAATGCTACAATACCAATAACCCCACCGATTATATGAGTAACCATATTCATTATTTCCTCACCTTTAGTATAATTAGGTAATATTCGGTCTTTTATTTTTGTTCTTTTCATTATGTATCTCCTTATATTTTCAAATTTATTATATGAATATAAATTTAAAATATTTATGTCTTATTTAATATATCAAAATAATAAGGTTTGAGTCAATTTATTTAAAAAATCAAATAACTATATTGATATTATAAATTATGATATAATTAATTTGTAGATTTTGATGCTAAGAGGAGTGATAATTATGGATAATAAAACCAACATCAATTGGTATCCTGGGCATATGGAAAAAACTAAAAGAGAAATAACTAAATTATTACCTATAATCGATATAGTATATGAACTTATTGATGCTCGAATTCCTTTTTCTTCTAAAATAGTTGATATTGATAAATTAATTAAAAATAAAGTAAGAATATTAATTATGACTAAAAAAGATTTATGTGATCTTAAAGTTACTAATAAATGGGTAAAATATTATGAAGACAAAGGATATAAGGTATTACTATTAAATTTAAATAATAATAATGATTATAAAAAAGTAATAGATTTAACTAGTGAAGTAGTTAAAGATATTAATTATAAAAGATTTTTAAAAGGCTTAAAACCGAAAGAAATAAAGTCATTAGTTGTTGGGATACCTAATGTAGGGAAAAGCACATTAATTAATAAAATGGCCGGTAAAAAGGTTGCTAATGTTGGAAATAAACCTGGTATTACGAAAGTAAACTCTTGGCTTAAAACTAAATATAATATTTTAGTCCTAGATACTCCTGGTATTTTATGGCCTAAATTTTCGTCTGAAGAAATTGCTTTTAATTTAGCTTGTACATCAGCTATCAAAAATGAAGTTTTACCTATAAATGAAGTTGCTATCTATATTTTAAATACCCTAAATAAATATTATCCTCGTATTCTTAAAGAACGATATAATTTAGATAATTTTGATGAAACAAATATAGAAGATGCATATAGTATTATTGGAAGAAAAATAGGAGCAATTACTAAAGGTAATATTATTGATTTTGAAAAGGTTAGTAATATGGTAATTAATGATCTTAAAAATGAATATCTTAAAGGTATTACACTTGATAGAGGAATATAATGTTAAATGAGTATGAAAAAGAATTGAATAATAAAGGCATTACATTAATAGCCGGGGTTGATGAGGCAGGAAGAGGTCCTTTAGTTGGTCCTGTTGTTGCAGCTGCAGTTATTTTACCTAAAAATTATTATCATGAAGGTATAAATGATTCCAAAAAATTAAATCCTAAAAAAAGAGATTTAATGTTTGAAATTATAAATAGAGATGCTTTAAGTATTGGAATTAGTATTATTGAAAATAATATTATTGATGAAATTAATATATTAGAAGCTACCAAAAAAGCTATGATTGAAGCTATTAATAATTTAAGTATAGTTCCAGAACATATATTAATTGATGCAGTTAAACTAGATTTAAAGATAAAAAGCACTAGTATTATTAAAGGAGATGCTAACAGTATAAGTATTGCAGCTGCTTCAATTATTGCGAAAGTAACAAGAGATAAATTAATGGATAAACTTGATTTGAAATTTCCAGAATATGGATTTAAACATCATAAAGGATATGGAACTAAAATGCACATGGAAAATATAAAAAAATACGGATTACTTGACAATTATAGATTTACATTTAAACCAATAAATGTTTTAATAAACGAAGGTGATATAAATGAAAGAAAAATTAGGAAAACAAATATTTAAAAATACATTTATTTTCTTTTTATATATATTTAGTATCGAACTTATTGTAAGATTCAATACTTTAAGTGATATCATTGGGTGGCCGATATTAAGAATATCATTTAGTTCTTTAATACTTGCTTTAATTATTGGCTTGATTATTAGTGTCAAAAATAATTTAATTAAAAAAATCATTGCTACTTTAGTAAGTACTACTATAGTTGTATACGCATGGGTTGAAGTAAATCTTTATTTTTATCTGGGATTTTTTATGGGAGTTGGAAATGCTGAACAAGGAACTAAAGTTATAGATTATATTAAAGAATATTTAACTGCTGCTAAAAGTACTACTTATTTATTATTAATACCATTTATTTTAATACTTATTTATTATTGGTACTTAGAAAAGAAACTTAAACTAAAAAAATTAAATAAAACAGTTTATTTTAAATTCTATATTGAAAAAAAATCTCAAAAAATTCTTACTTATTTTATAGTGTTAATTATAATTGTAATATTATTTTTTGGATATTATTATTCTTTAAAGGTAAAATTTATGCAAAATGAGTTGCAGTCTACAAATAATTTATCTTTAATTAGATATCCTGAAAACTCTAATTTATCAGTATGTCAATTCGGAGTTATAGTTTATGGAATAACTGATTTAAATAGTGTAATATTTAAATTAAATTATAATAACGATTATGTTTACACATATTTAAATGAAGATATAAAAAGTCATATAACTGATTATTCAAGAATAATAGATGATTATTCTTGGAAAGAATTAATATTAAATGAAACTAATAATAATTATAATAATTTAAACAATTATTTTATAAATCGAGAAATTACTCCTAAAAATGAATATACAGGTCTTTTTGAAGGTAAAAATTTAATTATGATTCTTATGGAATCAGCTAATGATATATTAATCAATGAAGAATTATTTCCTAATATATATAAATTATATAATGAAGGAATCAGTTTTAGAAATAATTATTCACCGCGTAATAGTTGTAGTACTGGAAATAATGAAATGACGGTTATTACCGGTCTTTATACAATAAATAATACCTGTACTGCAAATACCTATAAAAGAAATACTTATTACCAATCTTTGTTTAATCATTTTAATAATATAGGATATTCTACTAGTAGTTATCATGATTATGCTGAATTTTATTATTCAAGAAGAATAATACATGCAAATATGGGAAGTCAAATATATCGTAATGCACCAGATTTAAGTATAAAATGGAGTTCATTATATAAAGAATGGCCTAGTGATGTTGATTTAATAGAAAAATCAGTACCATATTTTATTAATGAAGATAAATTTATGGCTTTCTTAATATCAGTAACTTCTCATCAACCATATTCAGTAGACAGTGAATATGGAAATAAAAATTTAGATCGACTTACTCAATATAATTATAGTAAACCAATTAAAAGATATTTATCAAAATTGCTTGAACTAGATGCAGCTATTGGTTTACTAATGCAAAAATTAGAAGAAAGCGGTAAACTAAATGATACAGTAATAGTTTTATTCGGAGATCATTATCCTTATGGTATTAGTAATAAATATTTAGATGAAATAATGAACTATGAATTAATTAATAATGAAGTTGACAGAACCCCACTTATAATTTATAATTCTGAAAAAGAAGCTGAGCAAATATATAAATATACTTCTTTAATAGATTTAGCACCTACGATTCTTAATTTTTTTAATATGAATTATGATCCTCGTCTTTATTTAGGAAATGATATTTTTAGTGATTATGATGATCGAGTAATATTTGCTGATGGTTCATGGCAAAATAAAAATGGTTTTTATAGTAGCACTAATAGTAAATTTATTAATTCTATAAATAATGATTTTACATATAATAATGAAGAATTAATTCAAATAAATTATGAAATAAATTTAAAACAAAAAATGAGTTCACTTGCTATTAAAAACAATTATTTTAATTATTTAGAAAATGGACTAAAAATATATCCGAAAATAGAAGAAACTTTAGAACCAGTAATTGAAGAATAGGAGGAAAATTTAATGAAACTAGTAATTGTAGAATCACCATCTAAAACTAAAACAATCGAAAAATATTTAGGAAAAGACTATAAAGTAGTTTCTAGTAAAGGTCATATTAGAGATTTAGCTACTACTGGTAAATATGGTCTAGGAATTGATATTGAGAATAATTTTAAACCCAATTATAAACCAGCTAAAGGTAAAAATGCAGTTATTAAAGAATTAAAAAAAGATGTATTAAATTCTAATTATGTCTATTTAGCTACTGATCCAGATAGAGAGGGAGAAGCTATTAGTTGGCATTTATATGATTCTTTAGAATTAAACGATGAAATTTATGAAAGAGTCATATTTAATGAAATAACTAAAGATGCGGTATTAAAAGCTTTTAAAAATCCTATTAAAATAAATAATGATTTAGTTAAAAGTCAAGAAACAAGAAGAATGCTTGACCGAATTATCGGTTTTAGATTATCTAAATTAATGCAATCTAAAACAGGTGGAAAATCAGCAGGAAGAGTTCAAAGTGTTGCTCTTAAATTAATAGTTGATAGAGAAAGAGAAATAGAAGCATTTATTCCGGAAGAATACTGGAATATTACCGCTCAATTTAAAGACTTTGAAAGTATTTTAGAAAAATACCGTGGTAAAAAAATTAAAATAACTGGTGAGGCAGAAGCAAATGAAATTTTAAATAAACTTTCTAAATCATTTGTTATTGAAAATATAGAACAAAAAGAAAAAACTAAAAAAGGCGTAATGCCTTTTACAACATCAACTCTACAACAAACATGCGCTAATAGATTAAATTTTGGATCAAGTAAAACTATGAAAATTGCGCAAAAATTATATGAGAGTGTTAACATAGGAACCGAAACAGTTGGTTTAATTACCTATATGCGTACCGATTCTACTCGTCTTTCTCCTGGGTTTATTGACGATACATATAAATATATTAAGAAAAAATATGGCGATAATTATATTGGCTATGTAAAAACAAATAAAAGTAAAAATAAAGTTCAAGATGCTCATGAAGCAATAAGGCCTACATCTATTGAAAGAACACCCGAATCAATAAAAGACTATTTATCAAATGATGAATATAAAATATATAGTATAATCTATTATCGAGCTTTAGCTTCATTAATGTCTGATGCTAAAACTTTAGCAACAACTTTAATATTAGAAAATAATGGTTATACTTTTAAAAGTACAGGTAGTATATTAACCTTTGATGGTTACTTAAAAGTTTATGGTAAATATGTTAATAATGAGGATGTTATTTTACCTGATTTTAGTAATTATAAAACTAATATTTTAATCGCAAATGATATCCTCCCTTCTCAACATTTTACTAAACCAGCTGCAAGGTATACTGAATCAACTTTAATTAAAGAATTAGAAGCATTAGGTATTGGAAGGCCTAGTACATATTCAAAAATAATGGAAACTATTAAAGCTAGGGATTATGTAAGCGTAATTGATAAAAAATTTCATCCTACCGAAACAGGGATCGAAACAACTGATAAATTACAAGAATACTTTCAAAATATTATTAATATTGAATATACAGCTAATATGGAAAATGATTTAGATAAAATTGCTGATAATAAAATAGACCACATTAAAGTATTAACTGATTTTTATAATAAATTTGAGCCTTTAGTAGATAAAGCATTTGCTGAAATGGAAAAAAAAGCCCCATTACTTACTGGTGAAAAATGCCCTGATTGTAATAGTGATTTAGTAATAAGAAAAGGTAGATATGGAGAATTTACTGCTTGTAGTAATTATCCTACTTGTAGATATATTAAAAAAGAAGAAAAAGAAAAAATAATTGTTGGTAAATGTCCAGAATGTAATAATGATATTATCCAAAAACCTACAAGAAAAGGAAAATTATTTTATGGATGCAGTAACTATCCAAATTGTAAATTTGCATTATGGGATAAACCAACTGGAGATAAATGTCCAGAATGTTCAAGTTTAATGGTTGAAAAAGGTAAAATCATAAAATGTAGTTCCTGTAATTATAAAAAATAATAGTATAATAACTATTATTTTTTTGATATAATTATATAAGGTGATTAAGGAAAAGGGTTTATTTAATATTTGGTTATAATAGCTTAAAAAAAAGCTGAATATGATAAAATTTCTCTATATAAATTTATAGGCAAGTAATGTTTTTATTTGTAATAAGTTTTCTTAGGTATGATATTGTTTTTTTGCACTATTATATTTACATTAATATATAATAATACCGGAAACCGATTTAAAATAAAAAAATGAAAAGAGATGTTAAAATTGGATGAGTTATTAAATGAAGTCTTAATAGAAGCAAGTAATGGGAATATAATAATTGATGGAGATCCATTTCCAATTGGATTTAATTCAATGATATATGAAGAAAATAAAGTAATATCTTATAAGAAAGATGATAATTTTCCGATATTAATGATAAAAAATAAAAAATTTTTTTTTGCTAAGTTAACAGAGTATCTTAGTATAGCTATTGATAAAGTTAAAAAATTTCCTAATTTTTCAAAAGATAGAGAAAGAAATAAACTTAAAACTTTAGTAACTTATCTTTTTGTTAACGCAACTTCTGAAGATTTTGCAAATCCTTTAGAACTAATTGATAGAAATATTTCTTTTTTAAAAGATGATACTTTCGATTATTTAAATCAAGGAATTAATATTCCTTTACTAAATAGTTTTGATGGGAGCATTATTAATATTAAAAATACTGATCAAAGTGTATTTATGGAAACAAATAATAAAATCAATATAACTTTGTATAAAGAAATTAATAATGAAAAATTTGAATATATATTACCTAATATTTCTTATGGTATTAGATTAAATTCTGATAATGAAAAAGTTTGTTATATTTATTCAATAATTAACCCTAAAACTAAAAAAGAAGAAAAAACAAAGTATTCAAAAAAAGTTGGTCGTAATTTGTATAAATTAAATTCCGGGGTATTAAATGTTGAAAGTGAAGACTATAAAAAATATAAAATGGGTAAAAGTGATTATTATCCTGAAAACATTTCCGATATTTCGCCATCTGCTTTGTTATCCTTATTTATTTTTATTAGCTTATTAGAAAAAGAAAATATAACTGATATAAGAGCAGTAACATATTTACCGGTTAGATATTTATCAAGAGAGATAATAGCTCAAAGACAAACAAATAAAGATTATACTAAACTATTTCACGATAGAAATAATGAATTACAAAATAATATTACTGATAAATTTTTAAGAACATTTAATAGATTAGCTTTTCATTTTAAAGGTTTAAAAATAATTTTTTTGCCTTACAGTGATTTTATGAAAGTAGAACTAAATAAAATAAATCATGATATAAATAATATAATTCTAAAGGATGTATATAATTCTATTTTAAATAAACTTCAAGATAAAAATATAAAAAAAACTAATAATTCTTTATAAGAATAGATTTAGGTCTTGTTTATTTTTATTATGTAGCATGATATAATAATATTCAGGTGGTATAAGATGGGTAGTTTAATTTGTATTAAAAATAATAAAGCATATAATACTGATCCCAAAATAATTGATTATTTAAATCCGGATTATATATATATTCCTTATGAAAAAGTCTATAATCTTAATATAAAAATTAAAGAAAAAGTAATAAAGGAAAGTATCCTTTTAACAAAAGATAATAAAAATATATATAGTCCTATTTCTGGCATTGTACTAGGTGTTACTAATATGATTATTAATAACCAAAAAGTACCTTGTATAGTAATTGAAAATGATTTTAAAGAAACAACAAAAAAAATTTCTCCAGCCAAAAAAAATATTTACAATTATCAAAAAGACGAAGTTAATAAACTAATAAAAGAATATAATGCTTTTAATAAAAATTTAGCTGGTAATTTAATGCTAATAAATGGTATTGATTTAGAAATTTATGAAGAAACATATAAAACTATTATAAGTAAATATAGTAGTGAAATACTAGAAACTATTGATGCTATGTATGATATTTTTAAATGTCATAAATGTATTCTAGCTATCAAGAATAATGATAGTAAAATAATAGAAAAATTAGTTTATCAAATAGGGACATATCCTAATATCGAATTAAAATTAATGCCAAATTTATACCCGTTAGGTCATAAAGATATCCTAATAGATGAATTAAATCTATTAAAAAATAATAATAAAATAATCTATTTAACTATCGAAGATGTTTTAGCAATTTATAATGTATTAAGAAAAAAAAGACCTATAACTGAAAAAATAATTACTATATCAGGAGACGCTATTGAAAAAGCAAAAGTTATTAATGTTAAAATTGGAACATCTTTAAAAGATATTTTAAATAATAATATTAACATAATAAATGATGATTATAAAATAATTATTAATGGTTTATTAAGTGGATATGAAGTTGAGTCTAAAGATGTAGTAATAACTAGAAAAATTAAAAGTATTTTTATAAATTCATTAGATCAAGAAGAAGCAAAAGAATGTATAAATTGTGGATTATGTCATCGAAAATGTCCAGTTGGATGTGATGTGAGAAATAATTATAAACTTGATAAATGTATAAATTGTGGAATATGCACTTACATATGCCCATCTAAAATTAATTTTAAAGATAGGGTGGTTAAAAAATGAATAATATCTATTTAAGAAGTGATTATTCAATTAAAAAAATATCTAAATATATTTTATTATCTCTTATTCCCTTGATTTTAGCTGGTTTTTATAAGAATGGAATAAAATTATATATTAATGATTTAGTAAATATTTATGGGCTATTTAAACCTTTAATGATTACTATAAGTGGTTTTTTAATTGGAATATTAGTTAATTTAATATATGAAAATTTAATTAAAAAAAATAAAGATACATTAAGTAATAAGATATTTTCTTCATTTCATCCTATATATGGAATAATAATAGGTTCAATTATTAGTATTAATACTAATATATTTTTATATATAATTGTTACATTTATAATATTTATGATTAGTAAATTTATAAGAAATACTAAAATAAATATCATGGCATTTACTTCTTTAATTATAATATTTATTATTAATATAACATCTTCTTTTACATTTCTTAATATTTATGAAGCAACTAAAACTTTTAATTTAAGTTCATTTGATTATTTAATAGGTAAAGGTAGTGGTGGAATAAACACTACTTATGGATTATTATTGCTTATAAGTTTAATTATTTTAGCCAGTAAAAGTTATTATAAAAAAATGATTCCTTTATTTAGTGCTTTAACATTTACATTTCTAATATGTGGTTATGGAATATATAATAATGAAATAGAATTAATATTTAATAATATATTTTCAAATGGGATTTTATTTTGTTTTATTTATATTGCAACTGATCCAATATCGAGTTCATATACAATGTATGGAAAGTTAATTTATAGTTTGCTATTAGGTGTATTTACTTTTATTTTCTTTTTAATAGAACCAACTCTTGCTGTTTTAGGAGCCATATTAATAGTAAGTATTTTACATGATTTTATTGACAAATTATGTTTAAAATAAGCCAAAAACGGCTTTTTTTCATCATAAAAAGTTAAAATATTTAAAATTTGCCTAAAAAATAAAGGAAAAGGCCATTAATAAGTGAATATATAATAAACAGAGGGTGATTTATAAGGTGATACCAAATGAAGAAATAAATTTAATTAGAAACAAAGCTAATATAGTTGATGTAATTTCTTCTTATATTAATTTAGAACCAAAAGGTAAAAATTATTTTGGAGTTTGTCCATTTCATGATGACCATAATCCATCTTTAAGTGTTTCACCAGAAAAACAAATTTATACTTGTTTTGTTTGTGGAGTATCAGGAAATGTTTTTTCTTTTGTCAAAGATTATGAAAATATTACTTTTCCTGAAGCAGTAAAATTAGTAGGAATAAAGATAGGTCACAACGTTGATTATAAAATATCTGAAAATAAAATGAATCATGAATATTATGAAATAATGAATCTTGCTAATAAATATTATTTAAATAATTTAAAAAGTAAGGAAGGTCTTTTTGCTAAAGAATATTTAAATAAAAGAAAGATATTTGATGAAACTATAAATGAATTTAATATTGGAGTATCGTTTAATGATAATAATTTATCTAAATTATTAATAAATAAAAAGTATACCGAAAAACAAATTATTGAAATTGGTTTAGCAAATAAAAGTGATAATCTTTACGACGTATTTAGAAACCGGATAATGTTTCCGATAAATAATGAAAAAGGCGATATAGTAGCATTTAGTGGCCGAATATATAATAATGAAGATACTAATAAATATATAAATAGTAAAGAATCTATTATATTTAAAAAAAGTAATATTTTATATAATTATGATAAAGCCAAAAGTGAAGCTAAAAAAAGTAAAGAAATATTTATTGTAGAAGGTTTTTTAGACGTTATTAGAATGTATACTATTGGAGTTAAAAATGTTGTTGCAACAATGGGAACAGCATTAACTAAGGAACATGCTTTATTATTAAAAAAATTGAATGTTAAAATAATATTATTAATGGATAATGATGAAGCAGGGGAGAAAAGTACTCTATCTGCTGGTGAAGAATTATTAAAATATGATATTAATGTTGCTGTAGTAAGAATTAGTGGCGAAAAAGATCCAGATGATTATATCATTAAAAATGGTGAAAATAAATTTAAAGAAGTTATTAAAAATCCAATATCTTTTTTTGATTATAAATTATTATATTTTAAAAAAAATAAAGATTTAAATAAAAGTAAAGATTTAGCTAGTTATATAAACGCTATTATAGATGAATTAAATAATGTAAATGATGATATTTTAAAAGAAGTTACAATTAATAATTTAAATAAAGAGTTTGGTGTTGATAAAAACTTATTATATAGTAAATTAATAAAAAAAGAAGTGAAATTAAAAGAGTATAAAATAGTCAAAAAGCCTTTAAAACTTAATAAAAATAAAAAAATAAGTGAAACCCTTATTTATATGATGCTGAAAGATGTAAAATATATTCGTAAATATGAAAAAGATTTAGGTTATATTCCTGATAAAGAATATGGGCAGATAGCTAATGATATTTTAGCATTTTATAAAATTAATAAAGATTTTAATATTGCTGATTTTATTTCATTTGAAACTAATAATGAATATTATGAAACAGTATTAAGGATAATAAATAATTATGAATATAATGAACCAATATATGATGAATTTGATGACTATATTTTGTTTATTTATAAATGGATTAAAGAAGAACAAATTAATACTTTATTAAAAGAATTAAAAACAGAATCAGATATAAATAAAAAACAAGAAATTAATGATTTAATAATTAAATTAAAAAGAGAGTGTGAAAATAATGATTAAGGAAATTAAAGAAATAAAAACTTTAGAAGAAAGAAAAAAAGTTTTATTAAAATCAGGAAATAAAAACGGATTTATTACCTTTGAAGAATTAGCTAATTCATTAAAAGGGTTAGATGTCGACGGTGATTCATTAGATGAACTTTATAATACTTTTATTGATAATGGGATTAATGTAATTACTGCTGAAGATTTAAAAGCCCATAAAAAAGGTGAAAAAATTAAAGAAACAGAAGTAAAAATTTTAAATGAATCTGATTTAACTAAAAATATTAATATTAATGATCCAGTAAGAATGTATTTAAAAGAAATAGGAAGAATATCATTATTAAGTCCTGAAGAAGAAATGGCTTTATCAATAAGAGTTGAAGAAGGTGATGAAGAAGCTAAAAATATATTAGCTGAATCAAACTTACGATTAGTTGTATCAATTGCTAAAAGATATGTTGGTAGAGGATTATTATTTTTAGATTTAATTCAAGAAGGTAATATCGGCTTAATGAAAGCAGTCGAAAAATTTGATTATGGTAAAGGATACAAATTTAGTACATATGCTACTTGGTGGATAAGACAAGCTATTACTAGGGCGCTAGCTGATCAAGCAAGAACAATTAGAGTCCCTGTTCATATGGTTGAAACCATTAATAAAATGGCTAGAATTCAAAGACAATTAACCCTAGAATTAGACCGCGAACCTACTGAAGAAGAAATTGGTGCTAAAATGGGTATCTCAGTAGAAAAGGTGAGAGAAGTTATTAAAATCAGTCAAGATCCAGTAAGTTTAGAAACTCCAATAGGCGAAGAAGAAGATTCGAGTCTTGGTGATTTTGTACCTGATGATCGAGCTAAAACACCAGAAGATTTTGCAACTAATACTATTCTAAAAGAAGAAATTCAAGCAGTATTATCTACTTTACAACCAAGAGAACAACAAGTTTTAGAACTTCGTTTCGGTCTTATTGATGGGACAAGCTATACTTTAGAAGAAGTTGGTAAAAGATTTAATGTTACTCGTGAAAGAATAAGACAAATAGAAGCTAAAGCTTTAAGAAAATTAAGACATCCATCTAGAGCTAAAAAATTAAAAGATTTTATGGTGGATTAAAAATGCTTAGTAATAGATTAAAATCCATCGCCTGTTTAATCAAAAAAGAAGATAAAGTTATGGATATAGGTTGTGATCATGCTATATTAGGCATTTACTTAGTAAAAAACAATATATTAGAAAATATTGTTGTTAGCGATATAAATCAAAAAGCGTTAAATAATGCTATTAAAAATATTAAAAAATATAAATTACAGGATAAAATAGATCCTATATTAAGTAATGGAATTAATATAATTGATGAAAACATTAATACAATAATAATATCAGGATTAGGTACAAACACAATAATAAAAATTTTAAGTCATCCCAATTTAAAACAAATAAATAAACTAATTATTCAATCCAATAATGACCATTATTTATTACGAAAATATTTGGTATTAAAAGAATATTATATTACTCATGAATCAATTGTCTATGATAGAGGTCATTATTATATAAATATTGTCTTTGAAAAAGGAAAAAGAAAATATTCATTTAAAGAATTAAAGTATGGACCATTTTTAATTAATGGTAATAAGAAATATTTTGAATTTTTATTAAAAAAGAAAAGAGCCGTATTAGAAAACATTCCTAAATATAAAATTATTACTATAATAAAACATAAGAAAGAAGAAATCTTTTTAAAAAGATTAGCTAAATAAGATGTATAGTTATATAAAAAGTTTATTAGACTTTATTTTGGCATTAATTTTCTTAATCATTTTATTTCCCTTAATGATTATTATTTATTTAATATTAAAAATCAATTTAAAAGGTAAAATAATATTTAAACAAGAAAGAATGGGTTTATATAAAAAACCATTTATAATATATAAATTTAAATCTATGAAAGATGATATAAACTTAAACCGAGATCAAAGAATTACGAAAGTATCTAAAGTAATAAGGCAATCTGGTTTAGATGAATTACCTCAGTTATTTAATATTATAAAAGGAGATATGTCATTTATAGGACCTAGACCTTTTATGACTAACGATGAATTACCTAAAAATTCATATAATCCTAAAAGATATTTAGTTAAACCAGGAGTATTTGGATATGCTCAAAGTGAAGGAAGAAGATATTCTACTCATGATAATAAAATAAAAAATGATTTAAAATATGTTGATGAAATATCATTTAAAACCGATATCAAACTATTTTTTAAATCAATATTAATTGTTATAATTCAATTTTTTGATTTATTTACAAATAAAAACCTCAAAAATTGAGGTTTTTTAGTTATTACCATAAAGATATAAAACCAATAGTACTTATAACCATAACTAATACTAAAATCCAAACAAATATTTTAGCCCCTAAATTTTTCTTTTTTTTCTTAGTTTTATTTGCCATTTCTTTTATCACCTATATACAATTATACAAAATAATTCATAATATTGGAAGACTAAAATATAATTAAATGGTGATTATATGAAATTAAAATGGACAAGCAATAATAAATTGTTAATTAAATTTCTGGTATCATTATTTATTTTAGGCTTTTTAATAGGAATATATATATATATTATTCAACCGGATATTACTAAAAGTAGCATCATAAATGAACTATCTAATTTAGGCAATACATTATCAAATACTAAACAAAATAATTTTATTTATCATTTAATAATTATATCAATATTTACTATATTTTCATTATTTGTTTTAGGAATACCTGTAATGTTATTTTATTTATTTTATGAAGGAATAAGCATTGGTTTTTTAATAGGGGGTTTTTTTCATTATAAAAAAATAAAAGGATTATTGTATGGATTTATCTTCATTATTATAAATAAATTGATTTTCTATTTCATTTTAATATATATGTTAATCATTGCCTTAAGATTTAGTAAAAAGCTTTATAAAGTTATTAAAAATAAAGATTATAAGATATATGAACTAGTATTTTTACAATTATTAAAAAATGGTTTTGTTTTTATAATTGTAATAGTATTTGATTTACTAATTTATTTATTTGGTAATAAAATCCTAGCTTACTTTCTTTTTTTACTATAAATTGATATAATTACAATGTGATTTATATGAAAAAAGTTGTCATTGGAATGAGTGGGGGAGTAGACTCTTCAGTAGCTGCATATTTACTGTTAAAAGAAGGTTATGAAGTTATTGGTCTTTTCATGAGAAATTGGGATTCTTTAGTCAATAATGATACTGAAGGTAATCCTAATTTAAATATGGAAATCTGCCCTCAAGAACAAGATTATAACGACGCTCTTAAAGTATGTGAAAAATTAAAAATTCCTTTACATAGAGTAGATTTTATTAAAGAGTACTGGGATTATGTGTTTAAATATTTTTTAGATGAACTAGAAAAAGGAAGAACACCTAATCCAGATTTAATGTGTAATAAATATATAAAATTTGATTTATTTATTAAAGAAGCCCAAAAATTAGGAGCTGATTATGTTGCAACTGGACATTATGCTAAAATTTCTGGCAATAGATTATGCCGGGCTAAAGATTTAAATAAAGATCAAACCTATTTTTTAGCTGCGGTACCTCTTAATAATTTAAAGAATGTTTTATTTCCTTTAGGAAATATTACTAAGCCTGAAGTTAGAAAAATAGCTGCAGAATTAAATTTATCAACTGCTAAGAAAAAAGATTCAACAGGTATTTGCTTTATTGGTGAAAGAAACTATCAAAAATTTATTTCTAATTATTTAAAACCTAATCCAGGTAAAATAATTGATATAGATACTGGTAATGAAGTAGGAACTCATACTGGATTAATGAATTATACTGTTGGACAAAGAAGAAATGTAGGTATAAGTGGTAATCCAGAAAAGCACTTCGTTGTAGGTAAAAATGTTAAAGATAATATATTATATATTGCCTTTGGTAAAAATAATAAATATTTATATAGTGATGCTTGCTTAGTAGATCAAGTTAATATAATAAGTCCAACTAATCCTACTTTTTGTACAGCTAAATTTAGATATCGTGGGCCAGATATAGAAGTAATACTTGAATATTTAGAAAATAATGAAATACTAGTTAAATATCCTTCCAAAGTAAAAGCTGTTACTCCAGGTCAAGCATGTGTATTTTATTTAGGAGAACAATGTATTGGTTCAGGTATAATTAAAAATATATATAACGATAATAAAAAATTAGATTATTTATAAGCTGTTTTTATTTATATTAGCAAAAAAGCTTAAATTACTTGACAAGTAAGTGTTAACTACGATAAAATTAATATGTAAATAGAGTAGAGGAGTATATAAAATATGGAACAATTAAATAATATATTACTAGAACTAGGTATATCAAAAGTAAGATTAGCAAAATATTTAGGAGTATCAAGACAAATGGTTTATAACTATTTAGAATTACCAAACTTAAGTAAATGGCCGAAAGAAAAAAAGATTTCTTTATTTAAGCTTCTTGATATTGAAGACGGTGATAATGAAACTTTAGAAAATATAAAAATAAATACTGAATATTTGTTAGCAGTAACTGAAAGATTAAATAAAGGATTAAAAGATAATGTTCAAGGAGAATTTTTAGATTTAAAAGGCTTAAAAAAAGAAGAACAACAATTAATAGGTGATATAACCTATTTAATTAAAGATAAGTTAGTAGATACTCAAGAACACGAAGAAAATTACTATGCTTTGTTATATTTATACCATTTACTACAATCTCTTGATAATGTACCAGAAATTAGATATTTACTTGCGTATATGTCTAAAGCAACCGGATTTACAAAACCTCATGAATTTAAATTTAATGAAGATAAACAATTTATGTTTGAAGGTATAATCCACTCTGCTTTTTCTTTATATAGTAGTGGAGGAGCAAGCAAAAATAAAGTTGTAGAATCTCATAAAAGGTTTGTTCAAGAAATAGAAACTAGAACTGAAGAAAGATTATCTAGAACTCAACAACTTAATTCAGTAAAAATTCAAGCTTTAAGAGAACTTGGTTATAATGATATTAATCAAGATAATGCTACTGAAGTACTAGAGAAAATGGCTGAAATAGAAACACGAAGAGCTTAATATTTTTAATAAATAGTAACTTCCTATAATGTATATTATGTTAACTTGTTAATAGTAACCAAATTATTATTTTAAAATATATCAAAATACTCTCTTTCACTAATATATTAATTTAAAAAGTATTATTTTTAAAAAAATAATATTTTTTTTTAATTTCTAACATCAATAATTTTTTCTATTATGTTAATTTAATATTAGTGAATTGATAGTAAAAAATATACATGCTAAAAATATTCCTATTAACACACTTTTTCTAGAGTATTTATTTGCTTCTTCAAATATATCATTTATAGCAATACTAATCATTAAAGCTGCAACAAATAAAAGAATAATACTAATTATAAAATTATTTAAGTATCTATATAAAAATATCCAAGCTAATAAAGCTCCGATAGGCTCTGATAATCCACTTAAAAAGACATTTTTAATTGCTTTCCTTCTTGATTTTGTAGCGTAGTATATAGGTATTGCTATTGCTATACCTTCTGGTATATTATGAAGCATTATTGATGTAGCAATAGATAAACCAAAATTAATATCAATCATTGATCCGAGAAAAGTTAAAATACCTTCTGGAAAGTTATGAATGATTAAAACTATCATACTTAAAATCCCTACTCTATATAAATTATTACTATTTTGAGCAATTTTATTAATTTTTTTATTTAAAGTACTAGATATTAAATTTCCGATAAATAACATAATTATTAATATAAACATAGCTAAAATAAAACTATGTTTATATTTTATATAAATAAAACCCTTCGGTATTAATTCTGTTACAGAAATAAGAAGCATTATTGTTGCTGAAAAAGCTAAACAAGAACCAATAAAATTATACTTATTTATTGGTTTATAAAAAATAAATAAAGCTCCTAATACAGTAGATAAACCTGCTACAAGACTAATTGTTAAGGCAATTAATATTTCCATATTTAATTAATATGAAATATCATTAAAAAAAGACTATTTAAAGCCAAATATTACCATAAAAAGAACCCTATTTAATGAATTATTATTCTAATAAAAACCATAATACTAATAGGAGGTAATTAGTATGAACAGTAAAGCTAAAAATAAATCAAGATCTAAATCATCAGCAAGAAGTAATAATGCAAAATCAAATTCTAGAGCAAGAAACAATAATAATAGTAATTCTAACAATGCTAATAATAGAAATAATTATAATTAATTTCTAGGGTGAATATTATTATATTCAGATTGTAACTTTTCTTTTGAAATATGCGTATAAATCTGAGTAGTAGATAAATTTTCATGACCAAGTAGTTCTTGAATAATTCTTAAATCAGCTCCATTTTTTAAAAGATGAGTTGCAAAAGTATGACGTAAGGTATGAGGAGAAACATTTTTCTTGATACCTTTTTTTAAGCATTCTTTTTTTATCATATTAAATATAAATTGACGACTTATTTTATTACCACTTTTATTGATGAAAATATAATTATTATTATTTTTATTTATTAGAGGACGGTAATTTTTTAGATAAATATTAAGAGCATCAATTACATAATCACCAAAAGGAATAATTCTTTCTTTTCTCCCCTTCCCCATTACTCTAATAATACATAAGTCAAAATCAATATTAGCATATTGTAAATTAATTAATTCAGTGACTCTTATTCCAGTAGAATATAATAATTCTAAAATAGCTTTATCTCTAGCATTATAAGGAGTTTTAATATTTATATCCAGTAATAAATTTATCTCTTCTAAATTTAGAACATCAGGAAGTTTAAAGGTGTTCTTAGGTCTAATTAAATTATTTGCAGGATTATTATGAATTATTTCTTCTCTTAGCAAATAATTATAAAAAGCTTTTAAAGAACTTATCTTATGAGTTATTGTTTTATTACTTAATTCCTTTTTTATTTCTAAATATTTTTTTATATCTTCTGTTTTAGCAGTACTAATATCTTTTTTATAATATGAAGCAAATTTTGATATTTCATTTTGATAAGATAAAATTGTATTATCTGAATAATTTCTTTCGATCGATAAATATTTAATAAACTTATCAATAAATAACTTATTTTCCATGTATATCACCATAATTAAATTATACATAGTTATGGAAAAATTAGCAAATATATTATATAATTATGTTTGGTGATAAGTAATGGAATTACTTGCAAACAAAATGCGTCCTAAAAAATTAAAAGAAATAATTGGCCAAGACCATTTAGTTGGACAAAACAAAATAATAACTAATTTAATTAAAAATAAAAAAATATTTTCTATGATTTTATATGGAGCTCCCGGCACTGGTAAGACATCTTTAGCTGAAGCTATAATAAATGAACTTAATAAAAATTATCGTTTACTTAATGCCGTAATTAATAATAAAAGCGATTTTGATATTGTTATCGAAGAAGCTAAAATGCTAGGAGAAATAATATTAGTTATCGATGAAATTCATCGTATGAATAAAGATAAACAAGATATCTTACTTCCATATATTGAAAGTGGTATGATAATAATAATTGGTCTTACTACATCCAATCCTTATCATTCTATTAATCCCGCTATTAGAAGTAGATGCCAAATATTTAAAGTTAATCCTTTATCTAATGATGAGATAAAAAAAGGTTTAAAAAAAGGGGTTAAATATTTAGATAATATTAAAGTAAAGGAAGATGTAATAAATGCTATTGTTGATTTAACTTCTGGTGATTTAAGAAGTGCTTTAAATCTATTAGAAATGACTTATTATAGTACTAGTGATGGTAATGTTACTATTGATGTATTAAAAGCAATTAATTCAAAACCAGTTATATATATAGATAAAAATAATTCTAATTATTATGATATTATAAGTGCTTTTCAAAAATCAATTAGAGGTAGTGATGCTAACGCGGCTTTATATTATTTAGGTCTTTTGCTTGAATCTGAAGATCTAGATATCATATTTAGAAGAATGACAGTAATAGCTTATGAAGATATAGGTCTTGCTAATCCTGGAATAGGCCCTAAAGTAATAGCAGCTATTGAATCAGTTAAATTATTAGGGCTACCTGAAGGAAGAATTCCTTTATCAGTCGTAGTAATAGAAATGGCTTTATCTCCTAAAAGTAATAGTGCTGTTATATCTATAGATAGTGCAATAAATACTATTAGAAAAGGAAATACAGGTAATGTCCCTAACCATATCAAAACATCAAGTAAAGAATATAAGTATCCTCATAATTATAAAAATTATTGGATAGACCAACAATATTTACCTAATGAAATAAAAAATTTAAAGTTTTATAAGCCTAAAATAAATAATTATGAGAATAATTTAAATAAAATAAATAATGAAATGAGGAGTAAACATTGAATGTAACAGTAATAGGAACAGGTGCTTTTGGTTATGCAATAGCAAAAATGCTTTATAAAAATGGTAATAATATTATAATGTGGACCCATAATAAAGAAGAAGTAGACTTACTTCAAAAAGGCAAAAAAGAAATAATACCAGGACAAAAAATACCAAAAGATATAAAATTTACTAATAATTATGAAGAAGCACTAAAAGACGCAGAAATAGTATTTATTATGGTTGCTGCTAAATATGTTGGAGATGTTGCTGCGAATATGAAACCATTTATTAATGATAAGATGCATTTTTGTATTGGCAGTAAAGGGATAGAACAAGGAAGTTGCAAATTTGTCCATCAAGTTTTTAATGATTATATAAAAACTAAATATATATCAGTTATTTCAGGCCCTTCTTTTGCAATTGATGTAGTAAATAATGAACCGATCGGATTTGCTATTGCTTCAAAATCTTTTAAAACCAAATCAAAAATTAAAAAAGCTTTAACAAGTGATACCATTAAACTTAGAAATAGTACTGATATTATTGGTATTGAAATATGCGGTTCAATAAAAAATGTAATTGCTGTTGCATCTGGGATATTAAATGGTTTAGGATATAATGAATCAACAAGAAGTTTTTTAATAGTTGAATCAATGCATGATATTAAAGAATTAATTAGAGTACTTGGAGGAAAGAAGAAAACTATTCTCTCTTTTGCTGGTATAGGCGATTTACTTCTTACATGTACTAGTGAAAAAAGTCGTAACTATTCATATGGAATATTAATTGGTAAAGGTAAAAAAGACCAGGCTAATAAATATTTAGAAACAAATACCGTAGAAGGATACTATACTTTAAAATCCATATATACTCTCCTTCGTAGAAAAAGAATTAAAATGCCAGTCATTGATTTGATATATAAAATCATTATGAAAGACGCCGATCCTAATTTATTAGTTGATTTCTTAATCAAAAAAAAGTAGAACAATCTACTTTTTTGTTATATCATTAATAACATAACTAGCACATAATAACCCAGCAATTCCTGGTATATAACTATTTGTACCCAAATTTTTATTTGCAATTGGTGTTTCAGTACTACTAACAACTGAAATCTTTTTATTAATTTTTAATTCTTTTACTTTTTTTCGTAATATCTTAGCAATTGGATCATTATTTGTTTTGGATAATTCAGTAATGGAAAGTAAAGCGGGATTAGTTTTATTTGCTGTTCCCATGCATGATATTAATTTAAATTTATATTTTAATGATTTTTCAATAATTAAAACTTTTGTATCGATTGTATCACAAGCATCAATTACATAATCATATTTATTTTTAAGTATAGAATCAATATTATCTTTAGTTAAATTTTCATTAAAAATAGCAATTTTAAGATCAGGATTTATTTTTAGTACTCGTTCTTTAGCTACATCAACTTTATTAAGTCCAATATTATCATTAGAAGAAATTATTTGTCTATTTAGATTAGTAATTTCTATTTTATCATAATCAATAATTGATATATTTATAATTCCAGATCTAGCTAATGCTTCTAAAGCATAGCCGCCTACTCCACCTATACCAACAACTAAAACATTAGTTGTTTGTAATTTAGAAAATTTATCTTTACCAATTAAGCTAATCATTCTTTCAAACATAAAAACCTCTTAAAAAAAAATGCCTAAAGGAAGCCAAGTGATTAAACCTACTCTATTGCAGGTGGGCATCACATAAAAGACTTTAGGATCCTAATTTAAAATTAGTCTTCAACACAATCTCCTAATTAGATTCCCAATTATCACCATATCTAGGTTTTATTTTAGCCATCCTCTAGGTAATTATATTATAACATTAAATTATAAAAAATAAAAGAAGAAGTGATAATTTATACATATTATTTAGCAGCCATTCCGCCGTCAATTCGATATTCATTGCCGGTTATGTATGTAGATAAATCGGATGCTAAAAATAGAATCATATTTACGATATCAATATTACGAGCATATTTTCCAAAGGGAATGTCTTTAATAAAATTATCTCTTACTGCATCTGGAGCACCAGGTGCTACTTTTATTTCGATGTTTCTCATCATATTATTATTTACTGGGCCAGGACATATAGCATTTACTCTAACATTATAAGGCGCTGATTCTAGTGCAGCTGATTTATTAATACCTAATAAAGCATGTTTAGATGCAACATAAGGAGCCATTCCAAGACTACCTATAAATCCTGCTATTGAACTAGTATTTATTATGCTTCCTTTCTTATTCTCATACATAACAGGTAAAACATATTTAAGGCCATAATAAGCTCCTTTTACATTGACATCTAAAACATAATCTAAATCTTCTTTTTGAGTTTCGATAATTGAAGCTACTTCTCCTTCTACGCCAGCATTATTTAAAAAGATATCTATTGTTCCAAATTTATCAATTGTTTTAGAAACATATTCTTTTACTTGTTTTTCATCACTAACATCAGCAGTAACTAATAAAACTTTATCATTATTAAGTTTTAATGTCTTTTTTAATTTATCTAAATTATTCTTAGTAAGATCAACTAAACTTAATTTTGCTCCTCTACTAGCAAATTCTTTTGCAGCTTCAAACCCTATTCCGCCAGTTGCTCCTGTAATTAGTACTACTTTATTTTGAAAATCCATAATATCACCTTGCTATTATAATAACCAAAAAAAGAAAGAATAATACCTCTAATTTATTATTCTTTCTTTTTTATATATTTTTATTATCCTTGCCATCTTTGTAATACATCACAGTTACTAGAATATGGCATTGGATTAGGTAAATCCATTTTAATTAATAATGGGATTTTAAATGCCCCACCAAACGATACTAAAGTACCTGCTTGAAGAGAGTTTAACTTTTCAATAATATCTGATGATATATTAGGCAACATTTTTTCGACATATTCAATATCTTTAGGATGAGTCATTTTATGAACTAAGAAATTACTCATTTGAGCTACAACAGTTTCACTGATATCTCCAGGTCTTTGACTTATTAAATCTATTAATACCCCATATTTTCTTCCTTCTTTAGCAATCCGCTCAAATATATTATAACCAAGTAAAAATTGATCATTATCATGGACTACATATCGATGGGCTTCTTCAATAATTAAATGAAAAGGAATGGAAGCTCGTACTTTTCTTGTTTTAGAAAAATCAAAAATCATTTTACTTATAACTTTTACTATTACTTTAGCTAAAATATCATCTATATCTTCTAAATTAATATTAATTATTTGACTTCTTTTATTATTCATAACAATTAAACTTGAAATATAAGTATCTAAATTAATATATTGTTTAACATCAAAATATCTTCTATTTTTACTATTTATTAATGAATTTAATCTTACTTTAAGAATAATAGATGAATCTTGCATTATATTATTATTTAAAAACCCTTCGCCAATTAATGTGAAATTTAATGCTTTTTCTAAATCTAATAAGGTAAAGAAAGCATCACTAGGAACACTCATAGTTCCTTCTAAATCATCATTTAAATGTTTTGCGATATATTCATTAATAAGTACTGATTCTCCAAATTCACCCTTAGAATCAATTTTAAAACATTCTGAAAATCTTCTTGTATATCCAATACCTGCTAATTCCGCATTCATATTGAATGCATTTGTTGAACAAGAAGCTATAATAGTAAAGATATCATTCTTCTTTCCGCTAGCATTTAAATTACTAAATAATACCGCTTGAATAGCTTTTGCAATTAAATGGTTTTTTAATCCTTCTGTTTTTTGATCATTTTTACTGAACATTTTAGCTAATTTCATCATTCGATCAATAATTGTTAATTGTGAATGATTTTCAGCTGATAATAATAAAGCTACATCATCATTAGTTAATAAATAAATTGGGATTTGTAATAACATATCAGTATCCTCAGTTGGATTAGTAGTTAAAAATTTATATTGATAATTTTCATTAAATTCATTTATTACTCTAAAAGCAGTTTTATATTCTCCATAAGCATCAAAAATAAATATATTAGCATTATAAGATAAAAAATTTTTATTTAAAAAGATATTTTGAATAATTCTTGAAACCGAACATGATTTACCTGAACCAGAGTTACCAAATATAGCTAAATGATTAGAAAATAGATCATTTATATCCACAAATATACTTCTATTTTCATAAGTAGGACTTTTACCTATATATAAACTTTTAATATCAAGTTTTCCCATAATAATATCTAATTCATTATCATTAATAACTCTTAAATTAGAACTAAGAGATGGTTTTTTAATCGTGCCGGCAATAAACCTATCACCAGCAAATTCACCAAGTAATTCAATTCTAACTGTATCTTCATCAATGTTTTTTACTTCTCCTAATAATTTATCATTACCACTTTCAAAAACAATATGTAAATTCATCAAGTTTGCAATTATTTGTCCTTCTTTATTAATATAAACTACCGCATTATTGTCACTAATATATTTAATTTTTCCAAACATAATTAACCAACCTCTTTATTATAAATAAGTATAACATATATAAATATAAAATAAAAGAACAAAAATAGTTAGAAAATCTAACTATTATTATCTTTTTTTCTTAATAAAATCATTTGTTACCTCTACTGCATCATTAAAAGTAGTAGGAGTTAAAAATTGATACTTTTTTTTATCTATTTCCCAATTATTTTTATTATCTTCAATAAAACTTTGTTTAAATAATGGACCTTGTAATTCATAATCTCTTAAGAATTCATCTTCTTTAATTCTTTTCTCTAAAATTTCGAAAACTTTATGTTCATCAATATTACCGCTTCCTAGGATAGTATGGATATCAAAAAAATCTTTTAATCTCCTAAAATTTCTAGATAGTACAGTATATAATTTCATATGAAGTAATACAATATATAATTTACTAGCTAAATGTTCTTCAATTGAAATAGATTGAGTAATAAAAGTTTTATCTTTAGTAAAAAGTAAAGGCATTGGTGCAGGTGAATAATCTAAAATTTCTTCCCTTTTTAGATCAAGAGATATCCTTCCCGTTTTACCATCAAAATCACATAAAATCTTATAATTTAATGTCGCATTAGTAGTAGTGAATTGATTTAATATTTTAAATTTTATATTACTATTATCATTATTATTTATAATATCATCTATTTGTTCTTTAGCATCTTCAATTCTATTATAAGTTATAATATCAATATCTGTTAAAGGTCGTTCAATTTTTCCTAGTCTAATGAATTGAGAATAACTACCTTTTAGAACTAGTTTCATACTAATATTATGATAAATTTTTTCTATAAACGCTCTTGTAAAAAAATAATTATATCCATAATTTGAATTTATTTTATATTTATTAGTTTCTCTTTGAATATATCCTTTTAATTGATTACCAGTTTCAATCATACTTACCTCACTATTATTATTGTTATTGTTATTATATCATATTCTATATTTATTATTTATTTTAATTTAGATAGTAATATTTCCTTTACTTTAACTGGGTTAGCTTTTCCTTTCGTTTCTTTCATAATCATTCCGATAAAATAATCAAATACTTTTGTTTTACCAGCTTTATATTCTTCAATTTGGCTTTGATTATTATCGACGATATTTTGAATAATAGCTAATAATTCTTCATTATCAACAATTTGCTCTATACCATATTTTTTAATTAATACTTCTGGTTCTTCTTTTTCTTCGAGTACTAGAAAGAATAATTCTTTAGCTTGCTTAGAACTTATAGTATTATTATTTAAAAAATTTATAATTTTTAAAAGTCTTTTTGGAGTTAAAAATATATCCGTTATTTCTATATCATATTTATTAATATATCCCATAATTTGACTTGTAATCCAATTTGAAGCTTCTTTAGGATTCATTCCTAATTCTAAACATTCTTCAAAATAGTCACTAACTTCTTTAGTTTTGACTAATACTCCAGCATCATATGATGATAAATTATAATCTTCAATGTATTTAGTTTTTCTTTCAAGTGGTAATAATGGTATTTCGGATTTAATTTCTTCAATCCATTCTTTTTCAATCTTAATTTTAGGAATATTAGGATCAACATAATATTTATAGTCAATACTCTCTACTTTTTCTCTCATTCTAATAGTAGCTCCAGATTCTTCATCCCATCTTCTAGTTTCTTGAATTATTTCATTATTTTTGCCAGCTTCAATAAGCTCAGTTTGTCTTTTAATTTCATAAAGAATGGCAGCATAGACATTACTAAAGGAATTAACATTTTTAACTTCAACTTTAGTACCTAATTCAGTAGCATTTTCTTCTTTTAATGAAACATTTACATCACATCTAATTTGGCCTTTTTTAGTATCAGCTTCAGAACAATCTGTATACTTATAAATATTTCGTAAATGTTCTAAAAAAGCTACTGCAGCTTCTGGTGAATAAATGCAGGGATCAGTTACAATTTCTAGAAGTGGTACCCCACTACGATTATAATCAATTAATGAATAATCAAAATAATGATCAAGAGATGCTGTATCTTCTTCTAAATGAATATCATGAATAGTAATGGGCACTAATTCATTATTTACTTCAACATTAATTTTACCATTTAAACCAATTGGTTTAGTATTTTGAGTAATTTGGTAATTTTTAGGTACATCAGGGTAGTAATAATTTTTACGATCAAATATTAATTCTTCAGGTATTTTACAGTTTAAACATAAAGCCATCTTGATAGCTTTTTTAACAGCTTCTTTATTTACAATTGGAAGTGTTCCTGGAAAAGCTAAATCAATAGCCGTTACTAAAGAATTAGGAATATCATTATAGTTATTTAATGATTTAGAAAATACTTTGGTTTTAGTATTTAGTTCACAATGCATTTCTAAGCCGATTACTACTTTTAAAGCCATTATTCCCACCCCTTAGCTGTTTGATTTTTATATCCTAATTTCTTTTCAAGAGCATAAGCAATATTAAGTATATTGGCATCGTCTTTAATTTTACCTGTAATATTAATTCCAATAGGCATATCGTTTACAAAACCTGATGGAATGGTAATCGATGGATAGCCACCAAAATTACCAATTGCTAAATATTGTTCGGTTCTTAAATGAGCACTTCTATCACCATTAATATTTGAAGCAGGCTCACTACTGGCAGGTAAAATTAAGCCATCAAATTCATTAAATAGTTCATTCATTTTATTAACGATTAAATGACGAATTTTAGCTGATGCAAATAAATACCTTTCTTGATTTTCTTTTTGTAATACATATGATCCAATGACAAATCTCCTTTTTATTAAAGAAGAAAAACCTCTAGTACGATGATCTTTCATCATTTCGTCAATCGTATTACCTTTACCTCTTGGACCAAATATAATACCAGTTAAATTAGACATATTACTAGTTGCTTCAGCTGATGTAATAGTAAGATATGTAGGATATATAGAATCTAATAATTTTTGATCAAAGCTAACTTCTTCAACTTTTATTCCTAATTCTTGACATTTTTCAATTGTTTTATTAAATTCTTCTAAAGTCTTTATTAATTCATTTGTTTTTTCTTCATAATTATTAATATCACATATTTCTTTAATATAAAATAATTTTTTGTTTTTAACATTGCCATCTAAAGAAGCTAATAAATTAATATTTTCACTATTCCATGAAGTCATATCATATTCATCTTTGCCTTTTATTTGATCAATAACAATAGCTGCATCTTCAACACTTGTACAAAGTACTCCAACAGTATCTAAAGAGGAAGCAAAAGCAAAAACCCCAAATCTAGACACCATTCCATAAGTGGGTTTATAACCTACTATTCCACAGTGAGCCGCAGGAATCCTAATTGAATCACCAGTATCAGTTCCTAAAGCATAAGGAACAATCCCAGCTGCAACAGCTGCAGCTGAACCAGAAGATGAACCTCCTGTGATTTTATTTATATTCCAAGGATTTTTAACAGGACCTGTTGCAGCCATTAAACCTGTTCCTCCCATACCTAATTCATCTAATGCTGTTTTTCCTATTATAACAGCTCCAGCTGCTTTTATTTTTTTGATTGCAGTAGCATCAAAATAGGGAATATAATCTTTTAATGTGTTTGAAGAACCGGTTGATAATATATCTTTAGTAGAAAAATTATCTTTAATTGCAACTGGTATTCCTGAAAGTAAATTATTACTTTTTACTTCTTTAGCATCCTTAATAATAGTAACAAAAGCATTTAATTTCTTTTGTGATTTTTCAGCTTTAGTTATAGCTTCTTTTACTAAATCATCACTACTAATTTCTTTATTTTTTATTTTATTATTTAATTTTTTAATCATTATCCCACCACCTTAGGTACTTCTATTTCTCTTCCTTGAGTGAAATCGGCATTAGATAATAAGTCTTCTATATCATGACCTTCTTCATAATCATCATCTTCTCTTAAAGATGTTTCATATAAATTAAAAGGATGAGTTAAAGGCTCCAAACCATCTATTTCTTTTATTTCCGATATTACATTCATGCTATCAGCCACAAAAGTCAGTTCTTCGACAATATCTTTTACTTCTTCTTCACTAATACCAATTAATAATTTATCTGCTAAATTTATTACTTCTTCATTTGTAAATTTATGATTCATTTTTACCATCCTTTATAATATTAATTCCTAAATCTTTTAATTGCATAGCATCGACATCTGAAGGTGCTTCACACATTAAATCAGCAGCTGTTTGCGTTTTAGGAAAAGCGATTACATCTTTTATATTGTCAGTTCCAGATAAAAGCATAACTATACGATCTAATCCAAATGCTATACCTCCATGAGGAGGTGTCCCATATTTTAAAGCTTCTAAGAAAAAACCGAATTTTTCTTTAGCATCTATTTCACTAATCCCTAAAGCTTTAAATACCTCATGTTGCATTTTTTGATTATGGATTCTAATCGAACCCCCACCAATTTCATAGCCATTTAATACGATATCATATGCTACTGATAAACATTCTTCAGGTTTGTTTAATTTTTCAATTGATTCAGGCTTTGTAAAGGGATGATGAGTTGCCATATATCTTTTTTCGGTTTCTGAATATTCGAACATTGGAAAATCTGTAATAAACATAAAATTTAATTTTGATTTATCAATTAAGTTGAAATCATTAGCAATTTTTAGTCTTAATGCTGCTAAAGATGCAAATACTATTTTAGGTATACCACAAACTATTAATACTAAATCACCATTTTCAACCATTAATTCTTTTTTAATAGTATCTTGAATTTCAATTTCTAAATTTTTAGCTATTACGCCCGTAAATTCATTATTATCATATTTTAACCAAGCTAAACCTTTAGCACCATATATTTTGACAAATTCAGTTAAACGATCTATTTCATTACGAGAATATTTATTTTCTTTAACAACTAATCCTTTAGCAATACCGCCATTATTAATAGCATTAGCAAAGACATTCATTGAAGTGTTTTTTAATATTTCAGTTAAATCTTGTAATTCTAAACCAAATCTTGTATCCGGTTTATCACAACCATATTTATTCATAGCTTCGCGATAAGTTAATCTTGGAAATTTATAAGTAATATCCTTATTAATACTTTGTTTGACCACATATTTAATTAATTCTTCAGACATAGATAATATGTCTTCTTGATTAACAAAACTCATTTCAATATCAACTTGCGTAAATTCAGGTTGACGATCAGCTCTTAAGTCTTCGTCTCGAAAACATTTAGCAATTTGATAATATTTTTCAAAGCCAGAAATCATTAACACTTGTTTAAAAATTTGGGGACTTTGAGGCAAAGCATAAAAAGAACCTTTATTAATTCTTGAAGGTACTAAATAATCTCTAGCTCCTTCTGGAGTGCTTTTACATAAAATTGGGGTTTCAAAATCAATATAATCATTGTTATCTAAATATGATCTAAAAGCCTTATTGATTTTATGCCTCAAAATCATAATATTTTTTAATTTATCTCTTCTTAAATCTAAATAACGATATTTTAAAGATATTTGTTCATTTATTTCTTTATCTTCATAAATATTAAAAGGTAAAGATCCACTTTTACTTAGAATAGTTAAATTACTTGCTATCAATTCTATATCACCAGTTTTTAAATTAGGATTTATTTCACTTTCAGTTCTTTTTGATAAAGTACCAGTTACTTCTATACAATATTCATTTTTTAAATCTTCAGCTAATTCAAAGTTATCTTTCAAATATTCTCTATTAAAGACTATTTGAAGAATTCCACTTTTATCTCTTAAATCAACAAAAATAACCCCACCCATATCTCTTCTTTTATTTACCCAGCCATAAACTGTGATTTCTTTATTAATATCTTTTAACCTTAATTCACCATTATTATATTTTTTCATTTATATCCTCCTATTATTAATATCTTTCTTTTTAATTAATCTACTTTTTGAGAATTATTTAGATACTCTGAAACTTTGATCTTTTTATTATATATTTGTATCTAAATAATCAATTAAATTATTAATCTCAATTTTTTGTTCTTCTTTAGTTAAATTATCTTTTAAAGTAACTTTATTTTCTTTTAAATCTTGATCATTTAAAATAATTAAATACTTAGGATTTAATCTTTCAATTGATTTAAATTGGGCTTTTAAACTTTTATTTAAATAATCTGTTTCAGTTATGAATCCATTTAATCTTAAATCTTGAAGTAAATATGCAGCTGTTTCTTTTTCGGTTTTTGATACATACATAATATAAACATCAATATCATCTCTTAATTTTAGATTTACATTACTATTATCCATAGCAAGGATAGTGCGATCATATCCCATGGCAAAACCTACTGCAGGAATATTTGGGCCACCTAATTTTTCTATTAAACCATTGTAACGGCCACCGCCACCTAAAGCTATATTACCTAATCCTGGCACATCTGCGATAATTTCAAATATCGTATGATCATAATAATCAAGTCCTCTAACTAAAGAAAAATCTTCTTGATAATTAATATCCATTAATTCTAAATATTCTTTAATATTATTATATCTTGTTAGACTTTCTTTATTTAAATAATCAATTATTTTAGGAGCTTTTTTTAATAAATCTTGATCACTATCTATTTTACAATCTAATATTCTTAAAGGGTTACTTTTTAATCTTTTTTGACAATCTTCACATAAAGAATTTATTAAAGGATTAAAATATTTAATTAAAGCATCTCGATATTTATCTCTTGAATCTTGATCACCTAAAGTATTTAATACAATAGTAACGTTTTTTAAACCAAGTAAATTATAAGTATTATAAGCAACACTAATTACATCAATATCTGCTAAAATATCATCTGAACCAATAAATTCTACCCCAAATTGAGTAAATTCTCGATATCTTCCAGCTTGAGGTCTTTCATAACGATACATTTTACCATTATAAAATACTTTAGTTGGTTCAGTAATATTACCATAAAGTTTATTTTCTATAAACCATCTAACAACACCAGCAGTTCCTTCTGGTCTTAAAGTTAGACTTCTATCTCCTCGATCTTTAAAAGTATATGTTTCTTTATTAACAATATCAGTATCTTCACCTACTCCACGATGATATAATTCGCTTGCTTCAAAGATAGGCGTTTCAATATAATTATAATTATATTTATTACAAACACTCCTTAATATCTCATTTACATACTCTCTTTTTTTAGCATCAATTCCATATACATCCATTGTTCCTTTTGGTTTTGTAATCATTTTATTCCTCCTTTAAAAAATAAAAAACACCAATTATGTAAGGACGAAAAAGATACTTTTCCGCGGTGCCACCTTACTTTACTAGTGTACGCTCATTTAATATTTATCGCATATTAACGTTTGTTTTTATAAAAGTTGTTCTTATTTATCACTTATATAGGCTTTTTCACCATTTAGCCTTCTCTTTAATACAGTTTAATAAATATCTTCTTTCAAACAAATACTACAATTATATTACTCTAAATGTGATAAAAAGTCAACTAAGTTAATTTGCGATGACCTTCGTCTATGCTTAGCATATGATAATGTCT
>Ga0265294_10001395_pt1 | contig 32589 bp, 30 predicted proteins | sample MunlanPumphouse3_FD_192504 | JGI IMG/M metagenome (GOLD analysis project Ga0265294, IMG submission 192504) | Groundwater microbial communities from a municipal landfill in Southern Ontario, Canada - Pumphouse #3 | ecosystem: Environmental > Aquatic > Deep subsurface > Groundwater | place...
TATTCATGCTTTGTTGTTTACCTCTATTATTTTATTGCTCGTCAATATTTTCAAGAATATGAACATCCAGCTGAAGAAAAAGTAGTCGATGATGCATACTTAAAAAAGGTGGGCATTAGCCCCCGAGAAAAAGAGATTCTTCTTTTATTATTTAAAGGAAATACATCCTATGAAATTGCTACAGAATTATATATCTCACACAACACTGTAAAAACCCATATTAAACATATCTATGAAAAGTTACATGTATCTACTCGTGTTCAACTATTCTCTCTACTATCTAGTCACAAAAAAGTATAATCTAAAAATTCGATTGTCATTTTTTTTGCAAAGAAATTTATTTGAATCTTTTAATAATCCTATTATTGTGTATAATATCTGTGGAGTAAAAATATGAAAAACTTAACAGTAATATCTTTGGGAGGTTCTATCATAGCCCCAAATGGAGTTGATATTGAATTTCTAAAAAACTTTTATAGCAAAATATCAGAATTTCTTCAAGAAAACAAAGAAAGAAAAATTATTATAGTATGTGGCGGTGGCGCTCCAGCTAGAGTCTATCAAGATGCTTATTATAAAATTGCTGAAAATATAAAAGACAGTGAAGCTGATTGGATTGGAGTCAAAGCTACTCATCTTAATGGACGACTAGTAAGAGCTATTTTTGATTCTTGGTGCTCAGAAGATCTTATTATAGATCCAACTGAAAACATTGAATTTAAAAATCAAGTTCTTGTTGCAGCAGGTTGGAAACCAGGATTTTCTAGTGATACAGATGCAGTATATCTTGCCCAAAAATTCAATGGAAAATTAATTGTAAATCTATCAAACATTGATAAAGTTTATTCTGCAGATCCAAAAACAAACCCTGAAGCTGTTCCTGTTGACCACTTCAGCTGGAAAGATTTCATAGATATGGTAGGAACTAAATGGACACCTGGAGCAAACACTCCTTTTGACCCTATAGCTAGCCAAATTGCTAGAGATAACAAAATGAAAGTAATTTGCAGCGATGGAAGAAATATTCAAAACACACTTAATATACTAAATGGTCAAGCTTTTGAAGGAACCTTAATAGAATAAGCATCCTTTAAACTTGAATAATAAGGTAAAACTGAAGCCGAATCTTCATTAAAAGGATTTGTTCTTGTAAAATCTGGAATCCATTTTTTTTCATTTTCTTTTGGACTTCTTTCTTGAACAAATCCATTTTCTATTTCTGCTTCATCCAAAAACCTTAAAATTTTTTCATAATCTTTTTTACTTATTGCATTAAAGTCATCATCCTCAAAGGGAGAAACAAATTGAAACATTAAGGATAAATAGTATTTATCTTTAAAATCCTTAAACCACTTTAAAAATTCTAAAGTTTGTTTCACAGTATCTGGAAAAACTAAATGCCTAACAAGAGTTCCATAAAGGAAGCCTTTTCTCTCGTAAGTTCTTTTTTGAATAGAAGACAAATAGTCCATCACCATTTGAATATTTTTAACATATTTTTTCGTTCCACAGAATTTTTCTGCCACTTCATACGAAAAAGTCTTTACATCCATAAGGTATAAATCAACATAACCATTTATTAATTTTAATTGCTCTACATTTTCAAATCCAGAAGAATTCCAAACAACGGGAAGTTTAAAACCTCTTTCTTGGGCATTTTTAAGAGCAATTATAATTGAAGGAATAAATTGGGTTCCAGTTACCAAATCAAGGGTATAAGCCCCCTCTTCTTGAAGAGCCAACATTAAGTTTGTTAATTCCTCAATTGAAACCTCTATTGAAGGTGGATTTGGATTATTTGCTATTTGATAATTCTGACAATAATGACAATGAAGAGGGCAAAAAGCAAAAAAGATAACTCCAGCACCCTTTTTACCTGATATACAAGGCTCTTCACCTTTATGTAATCCTACAAAGGAAACTGCTACATTACTAGTAGCAAAGCAAGCCCCTTTTTTTCCAGCGTTTCTGTTTATTTTACATTTATGAGGGCACAACTCACAGTTATCATACATTTTCAAAAGTTCTTCATTGCTTGTTTTCATGTTTCACACTCCAATTATTGACCTTCAAAAGAGATTGTATCATAATTTGTAACATGAATCTTCCAAATATACTAAGACCCAAGAATAAAAAACTAAAAGATCGTTACATCCTCTGTTTAGATGGAGGAGGAATGCGAGGAATAATTCCAGTTGTAATACTAAAAAAATTCTATTCAATGCTTAGTGGGAAAGAAGAAAAAACAAATTACCCCATTACCTCTTATTTTGATCTCATTTCAGGTACCTCAACAGGTGGTTTAATAGCCACAGCCCTTACCTGTGGAACAGGTATGAAACAAAGTCAAACAGGACATGGTGATCAAACTGACCTTCAAGGCTTAATTGATATTTACAAAGCCGATGGAAAAACTATTTTTCCTCAAGAATTGTTTACCAACCTCTTAAACCCAATTTCAGACAAATACCCAGTTCAACCAATTGAAAATCTTTTAAAGACTTGGTTTGAAGATACACCTTTTCATGAAGCAAAAATACCAACCCTCGTAATGAGTTATAATGCTAGTTTGGGACTTCCTTTTGAAATGACAAGCACGGAGAACAAAGAACTTTTGGCTTGGGAAGTAGCAAGAAGCACCAGCGCAGCTCCAACTTATTTTTCTCCTTATAAAATTGGAAAAAATCTTCTAATAGATGGTGGAGTTATAGCAAATAACCCAAGTTTATATGCATATAAATATGCAAAAAGGCTTTATCCAGAATGTCAAAATTTTCATATTTTATCCCTTTCTACTTGCACTATCCCCTACACGTTCAAAAAGAAAAGTTCCTATGGACTTTCAAGCTGGCTTTCTGTACATAAGATTTATTCAACTAGTCAAATGCAAACAGTAGAAGAAATTATTACTTGTTTTGAAGACTGTGACTATCTAAGAATTGATAAACCCTTGTCAAAAAGTATTCCAATGGACAACAGCCAACATCACAATATGATAATGCTAGAAAAACACGGAGAGAAACTTTATAATAATTCTGAAGAAAAGCTCAAAACTTATTGCAATGGTCTTATTAAGAACAGAAAAATAAAGGAAAGATAAATGGCTTCACATCCCAAACAAATAGTACTTGAAGAAACCATTCAAAAAATGTGCAATGAGCTTGACATTTATCTTGAAGACCATTTTGGGTCAAACTATCCTCTCCATCCCAACCGTCCAAAAAGGGGAATGACCGCAAGTGGAATATATGATGGGCTTTTTTCAACCACTGCTGTTTTTACCCTTGGCTATGGGTCAAAATCAGGACGGGGTTATATAATTACCATTGAAATTAGAACCTTAAGTAATGTAAACAAAGTTGATAGGGATGCTATAGAAGAAAGTGGAATAGGATACTTTAAAACACTACTTCCGCAATTTTTCCCTGAAAGAAAATTAATAGTAGTAAAAGATAAAAATGTTTATAAATTAGTTGGAGACTTCAGTCTGGGAGAGGTCTGATAAAACTAGAGAAGGGCAAATACCATGCTTTTCTTCAAATCCAGCCTCAATTGTCCTTTTAATTGCTTTTTCAGTAAAAAGAGAGGCTAATTTCAAAGCTGAAATAAAATCTTTTTTTCTAAGCATCAAAGCAACCATTACAGAACAGAAAAAATCTCCACTTCCAGGAAGAGAAATCTTTTCTCTATTATGAGTATAAATACCCTCTTGATTACTCTTTGTAAGGAATGCTAATTTACAAGTCTTTTGATCAGAAGGAATACTTGTTATTACAATATTTGAAAGAGGAGAAAGTTCTCTAAGTCCATATAAAACATCGTTTATTCCAAACTTTTCAACATCTTCTTCCTTCTTTTGAGTTAAAAGGAGAGCCTCTGTAAAGTTTGGAGTAATTAAATCAGCATGTTTAATTAAATCTTTCATTTTATCTCTTTGCAAATCATTAAAACCTGTATAATAAGAGCCATGGTCCCCAAGCACCGGATCAATAACAGTAAAAAGATTATTTTCCTTATTTTTGATTAAAAACTTCTCAACCTGATTCATGATAGCTACATCTGAAATAAACCCTGAATAAAATCCATCGAATTTAATCTTTTCAGTTTCAAGAACTTCAAAAATTCTTTGTGTTTCTTTTTTGAGACTATGTTTATAAACACCCGTAAACCCATCAGTTTGAGTTGATAGCACGGCCGTAGCAATTGGACAGGCTTCAACTTTTAAAGCCTCAAGTACGGGTATTACTACAGTCAATGAAGACTTAGAATAGGTACATAAATCATGAACAACTAAACATTTTAAAATATCGCTCATCCTTAACTCTCTTTTAACTGAGTATAGTAAATACCTGTACTGTAATCAATGAAAAATTGTTTTTTTGTTTCATCTCTCTTTCCTTTCTGATAGAATACCTACTGTATTGGGAGGAATAATGGAACAATTTATTTATGATGAAATTCAAAAAGAAAAACAAGATATGATAATTTCAGCCAGTGGATGGAGGAAAATCTTCGTAGAAAGCCAAAAAGAAGAAGATCCCAACAGCAAAGTTAATCTTCCAAATTTATTGATTTGTCGCTCAGTCGCTTTAGCTTTTGCAAAAGCTCTTAAACCGACAAAACCAATATTAATTGGAACTGATACTAGACCAACAGGACCAGTTATTGCTGAAAATTGCTGTGCAGTTTGGGAAAAAATGGGAATTGAATACAAATATGTAGGACAAATAGCTACACCTGAAATTTTGGCTGAAAGTCAAACTGGCTCTTACAGTAGTTTTTATTACATATCAGCCAGTCATAACCCAATTGGTCATAATGGTTTTAAATTTGGATCTAATGGAGGAGTATTCAATAAAGAAGAAGTACAACCTATAATTAATGAATTTGAAAAAATTATTGAAAATAAAGTTGAACTTGATTTTTTAAGTAATATAATAATAAATAAAATTAATCCTGATTTAGAATTAAAAAGAAAAGCCAGTGAAACCTATCGAAAATTCATAATTAAAATTATATTTGGAGAAGAAAAACCAAAATCTGGAAAAAAGATAGGTGTAGCAATCGATTTTAATGGTAGTGCTAGAACACTCAGTATAGATGAAAAATTATTATCATCTCTTAATATTGAAACCTCCTCGATTAATGCAAAGGCTGGAAATATAGTTCATGCTATTGTTCCCGAAGCTGAAAACCTTGAATACTGTAAAGAACAACTTCAAAAATGTTACGATGCAAACCCTTATTACGCTTTAGGTTATATGCCTGATTGCGATGGAGATCGGGGAAATCTAGTTTATATAAACAAAAATGGAAAAGCTGAAATTTTATCCGCACAACAAGTTTTTGCCCTAACAGTTTATGCTAGTCTATCTTTTTGCAAAGACTCAAAAAAAGCAATTGCCTGTAACGGACCAACCAGCTTAAGGATTGATGAAATATGCAAAAGAAAAGATGCTAAATGTTTTAGAAGCGAAGTCGGAGAAGCTAATGTTGTGAATCTAGCTCATAACTTAAGGAATCAAGGTTACAAAGTGCCAATGTGTGGAGAAGGATCTAATGGAGGTTGTATTTTGTATCCTAGTAAAGTAAGAGACCCTCTTACAACAGTACTGACAGTAATAAAACTTCTTCAAAGTTCAAATAATGATCTTCCAAACTTACTTGAGGTTTTACCAAAATTCACCACTACCGATGCCTTTAGTGACCTAGCGGGATTAAAGGTTCGTAACAAAGATTATAAAACCTTAAAAAACAATTATGAAAAGCTTTTCAAAGAAAGATGGAATAGTCTTAAACAACAAACTGGATTTGATAATTTTCGTGAATACCAAACTCAAGGGACAAAAGAAAAAGAAGGAATTGGAGAAGAGTTTAGAAGTGGAGAAGCTAAAGGAGGACTTAAAATAGCTTTTTTTGATGATAAAGAAGAAGTTTTAGGTTTCATCTGGCTTCGGCCAAGTGGAACAGAACCCCTTTTAAGATTAATGGCAGATGTAAAAGGAGAAAATCAAGAATTACATGATTTACTTCTTTCCTTTCAAAGAACTTTGATAATTGATGCTCAACAGAAATAACTATTTACTTAATGCAGCTATCGCAGCACCAATTGTTGGAGAGTCTTCAATATTGATAAATCGATAACTAATTCCAAGTTTTTCAGTAAGATGAAGATGAAGATAATAATCGGTGTAAAATTTTAAAAATTCTGTCTTATAAAAAGTTGTACCATCAGCATTTATACAAATTGGATGACAAGGATTGAACCCTTCTCCAGTCTTTAAAATCACAGCTGCAAGATTTGCGGCTGTTAAAAAAGCAGAACGCTTAATATAAGCACTTAGAAGAACATAAAGAGAAGCAGCATCTTTTTCATTATCTTTTACTAACCTCACTAAAAGATAATCTTCATTGTAAGGTTGTTCCAAATAGTTACTCATTTGAGTAGTATTTAAATCTTCTAAATCTAAAAATTTCTTACTAGTTTCTTTCGAAAAAACTTCTGCCTTGGCTGCTTTTTTCATAAGATGCAAAGCGGCCTTTCCCAAATACGCTCCACTTATCATTTTCTCAAAATGATAACTCGTAGGATCTTTGGTAGTATCTAAAAACTCTCGGTCCGTTTCTGTAAGAACAAGATCATAATTTCCACTTTCAACATTTATAATCTGCCTTCCTGCCTTTAGAGCATCAATCTTCTTAATCAACTCATTTCTTTCGCTATAGGCAGTATTTGTCCCAGTTCCAAGAATATATCCAATAAAGGAGGAATAATAATTATTTGAATCAATGGATTTTCCAGCAAGAAGAGTTGCAACGGTATCATTTACAACCGCATATTTCATTTTTTTAACATCATGACCTCTATCAGTTAGTTCCTGAAGTAAAGATTTTGCTACGGGTTGACCTACTACTTCCTTTGCCTTTATTTCTTTACTGAAATACAAAGGAATACCATCTAAATCTTCGGTAATTTTTGCTGCATAGGAAAAGCAAATTCCAATTCTATTACAGCCTGTTCCAATAAATCTTTCAACTTGGTCTGCAAAAATAGAAAAAAATTCTTTTTTGGAAACTTCCTTCTCAATACCAGGCATTTTTGTCTTTTTAAATCCAGTAATTTCTGGTTCTAAATTTTTCTGAAAAGTTACCATACAAGATCTTAAATTTGTTCCACCTGCATCTAAGACAATAATAGATTCACCCTCTTTTATTTCAAAACTATCCTTACAAAAAGTTGGAATCATTGGTAAAGAAGAAGAACCGTCATATAATCCCTTACTCATCTGTTCAAGAAAATCATTACAAATATCTGAAAATTTTAAATTTTGCACATCAAAATTTAATTCCTGTAAAAACTGCTTAACTTTCATAAAAAAAATCCTTTAATTAAAATTTACATGATAGAAAATTGGTTCTGAAGAATATTTTTTGCCATTAATATAGAAAATATCAACAGGACTTACTTTAAAATCTCCATTACCTAAAATTTCAAGTTCAAAACTTCCTTTGATATTTATATCTTGGCAAACTCCACTTCCTTGAACGGTCATATCACAAACTAGATAAAGATTACCATCAATTTCATTTTCTGAAAACACATCTTGATATAACTTTGTAAATTCTTCAGAAAAGTTGTAATAAAGATATATATTACCACTTAGCAAATACTGTCCCGTCTTGTAATTCTCTTGAGTTAAATAAGAATAAAGATAAAACAATAAAGGAGAAAGTTTTACACTTTCTTTTCCCGTAATTAATCTTAAAATATAATTAGTATTTCCAATATGTTCACTCAAAGTTTGCTTATAACTATAAAGATCAGTTAGAAGAAAAGAAATTCTTGAAGGTATATCTTTATTACTAGAAATATTAATAGAAGTACTAGGCAATTCAATAACTGGTTCGTTCATTGAACAAGCCAAAGCCGTAATCGCGGAATTGACTATTACTGCAAAAGATTTTGAAATATCTTTATTAGAAATAGCAACAGGTTCATCTGTTGCACATAAGGAAAAAGATAATACCAAAATTAAAACAACAGTTATCAGCTTTTTTTCTGTCATAAATATATAATACATTGATTATTACTTTATTTTCAACAAAAATTTTGGTAATATGATTAAATATGAACAATAAAGAAACTTTTTTTTGGTATGATCTTGAAACTTTTGGATTATTACCGACTTTTGACCGAATAGCTCAATTTGCTGGACAAAGAACCGATATGGATTTAAATCCTATTGGACCTGAAATTATACTTTACTGCAAACTCAGTAAAGACTATCTTCCGGATCCTTTAGCTTGCCTTATTACTGGAATAACTCCAGATGAAGTAAACGCAAAAGGTAAATGTGAAAGTGAATTCATTGAAGCAATAAACAAAGAATTTTCTGTTCCAAACACCTGTACTGTTGGTTTTAATTCTATTCATTTTGATGATGAATTTATTCGAAATGCTCTTTATCGAAATTTCTTGAATCCCTATCAACGGGAATGGAAAAATAGAAACAGCAGATGGGATATTCTTGATTTAGTAAGAGCTTGTCATGATTTACGTCCAAAAGGATTTGTTTGGCCGGAAAAAAATCCAAATACTCAAAACCCTGTTTTTAAGCTAACAAGTCTTACTGAGGCAAATAAAATCAACCAAGAGGGAGCTCATGATGCAATGGTTGATGTAAGAGCAACGATAGCAATCGCTGATCTTATTAAGAAAAAACAACCAAAACTTTTTGAATATTCCTTTGCAATTCGTAAAAAAGAAAGAATAAAAGAAATGCTAGGAAAACCTTTCGCTACTCCTGTAATTATGACTGCAGCGGCCTTTACCAATCCAAATGGTTGTTCAACTTTAATTTGTCCAATTACAACTCAGTTAGAGGATTCAAATACAATTCTCTGTTTTGATTTGGCTTATGATATAGAACCTTTGTTTACCGCCTCAGAAGAAGATCTTCTAAAAACTCCAGGACTAGTTAGAGTTGCAGTTAATAAATGTCCAATGCTTTCTCCCCTTTCTGTTTTAAATGACAAATTGGCTACAAAACTTGGAATTGATAAGAAACTCTGCCTTTCAAGATATGAAAAATTAAAACAACACAATGATTTGATTATTAAGCTAAGAAGTATTAAAGATAACTTTCAATTCCAAACAATTGAAGATACAGATTTTCAACTTTATAGTGGTGGCTTTTTTTCCGATCGCGACTATCAAACTTTTTCAATAATCAGGCAAGCTCCTCCAGAACAAAGACTTTTACTTTCACTAAACTATCAAGATACTAGAATACCTGAAATGCTTTTCAGACACGTTGCTAGAAATTATCCTGAAGTATTAACAAATAGTCAAAAAGAACAGTTTAAATCTTTCTGTGCAAACAGAATTTTATGCCCACCAGGAAATTCTCTTTGCAATCTTCAATTCTTTGAACGTAAAATACAAGAAAAGCTTGAAAGTAACGACGTTTCCCCTAAAGAGAAATTGGTTCTTTCAAGCCTTAAAAATTATGGAATTAAGCTTAAAGATTCTTTATTTAAATAATATTAAACTTTTTTCCAACTCTAATAAAAGCATCTACTGCCTTTTTAACATCTTCAGTTGTATGAGAGGCAGTAAGTTGTACTCTAATTCTTGCCTTTCCTTTTGGAACTACTGGATAACAAAATCCAATAACGTAAACACCTTCCTCAAGTAATTCATCCGCCATTTTTACTGCTTTTACTTCATCATAAAGCATAACAGGAACAATTGCAGTATTTCCTTCAACTAAGTCAAATCCAGCTTTACTCATTAAATCTCTAAATAAAAGTGCATTGGCAATTGTCTTTTCTCTGTAGGGATTAGATTTTTCCAACATTTTTAAAACCTGAATTGTCCCACTTGCAATAGCTGGTGCTAAAGTATTTGAAAAAAGATAAGGTCTTGATCTTTGTCTATAAACATCAATGAGTTCTTTCTTACCACTTATACAACCACCACTGGCTCCACCAAGTGCTTTACCAAAAGTTGTCGTAATTAAATCAACTCTACCTTCAACCTTCCAGTATTCACTTGTTCCTCTTCCAGTTTGTCCAATGTAACCTGTAGCATGGGAATCATCAACTAAAACAAGACACTTATATTCTTCAGCAAGGTCACAGATTTCATTCAACTTGGCAATATCACCATCCATTGAAAAAACTCCATCAGTACAAATCATTTTTCGATTTAAATCTTTACTTTCTTCAAGACATCTTTTTAAATCAGCCATGTTTGAATGTTCATATCTAAACCTTTTAGCTTTACAAAGTCTAACTCCATCAATTATTGAGGCATGATTTAAGGCATCACTAATAATGGCGTCTTCTTGCCCTAATAAAGGTTCAAAAACAGCAGCATTTGCATCAAAACAAGATGAAAATAAAATAGTATCTTCAGTTCCCAAGAAATTACTTACTTTTTTTTCAAGCATTTTATGCAATTCTTGAGTTCCACAAATAAAACGAACACTGCTCATTCCATAACCCCAACGTTTGAGACCATTTATAGATGCTTTAATAACCTCTGGATTATCGGCAAGACCAAGATAATTATTTGAACAAAAGTTCAAAACTTTTTTAATTTGGCCATTCTTTGTTAAAATCTCAATTTCTCCCTTTTGAGGAGAATTGATAACTCTTTCTTCTTTGTAGAGGCCTTGTTTTTTCAAGTCCTGCGAAAACTCTAGTAATTCTTGTTGTAACTTAGAATTTAGCATAATTTTTATCTCTCCTTTTGTTTTATGTTTTCAATCATTTCTTTTGTCATACGATCTAAATTGTATTCCGGTTTCCAATCCCATTCAACCCGAGCTGCATAATCTTCAAGACAATTTGGCCAGGAATCAGCAATAGCTTGTTTTACAGGATCAATATTGTAGCTTATTGTAAAATTTGGAATATAATTTCTAATCCAGGCAGCTTGGTCTTCCGGACAAAAACTCATACTTGCAATATTAAAAGCATTTCTATGCCTCAAACGGGCAGGATTTGCTTCCATAACTTGAATTGCTGCCTTTACAGCATCAGGCATATAAATCATATCCAGATAGGTATCATCTCTTAGAAAACATTCATAATGTTGATGTCTAACTGCTTCATAGTATATTTCAACTGCGTAGTCAGTTGTTCCTCCACCAGGAGGAGTAAGACTACTTATAACTCCAGGAAATCTTACACCCCTAGTATCAACATCATATTTATGATAGTAGTAATCGCATAAAAGCTCTCCAGCGACTTTTGTAACACCATATATTGAAGTTGGTCGTTGCAAAGTATCTTGAGGGGTAAAATCTTTTGGAGTACTTGGACCAAAAGCACCAATGGAAGAAGGAGTAAATACTGCACAATGGTTTTCTCTAGCTACTTCAAGAGTTGTAAGTAACCCATCAATATTTATCCGCCAAGCAAAAAGTGGATTCTTTTCAGCATTTGCACTAAGTAAAGCTGCAAGATGATATATAGTATCTATTTTATGTTTATTAACAATATCAGTTAACTTTTCTCCCTCTCGACAATCCATTTTATAAAATGGCCCAGACTGAATTAACTCCAAATTTACATCATTCCTTATATCCGTAAGAACAACATTATCTGCTCCATATTGTTTTCTGAGTCCAATTGAAATTTCACTTCCAAGTTGACCCAATGCACCAACAACAAGAATATTTTTCATATATTCCTCCAATTAACAAATTCATTATATTGAACAATATTTGATATGTCAAACTTTTTTATATTTTAAACTATAAAATTTCTTTTTGTAATTCATTCATTCATCAGTATAAGCTTATTTTTTTATTGACAATTTAACCCGCTAAATAATAGAATATATGAATATATTAAAGAGGAGAACAAAATGTCAGAAAACCCTCCAATGATTGGAAGAAACATACAAAAATTACGTTCAAAGAGAAATTTAACTTTGAATGTTCTTTCTGAAAAATCAGGCGTTTCGAAAGCTATGTTAAGTCAGATTGAATCAAATAAAGTCAATCCTACAATAGCAACCGTTTGGAAAATTGCAAAGGGCCTCGATACAGACCTTCAAAATCTTTTAGAAACTAATTCAGAAGAAAAAAGGACTTTTTCTGTAAATCCAACTACCACAGAAACAGCTGCAAAACTGGAAACTATGGAAAATGGGGTTTTAATCAAAGTTCTTTCACCTTTGAATATGGTAGAAGATTTAGAAATCTACTTACTTACTTTCCCTCCTCATTCAACTCTTCCTTCTGAGCCTCATTTCCCTAATACTAAGGAATTTTTAACTGTTGTTAAGGGTCAAATAAGTGTAAAAGCGGGTGAAAACCACGCTGATTTGAAGAAAAATGACTTTATCATCTACCACAGTGATATTGAACATACAATTTCAAATAACAGCAACCAAATTTCAGTTGTTCATATGGTTGTTCGTTATCAAAATAAAAGAGACTAACAATAGGAGATTTTTGGTATGGAAGAAATAAAAACAGAAGAAAAAAACTCTGTCGGGATGATAATGTCTTATGCAACGGGAAAATTCCTTGCTGAATTTTTAACGGGAGCTTATGGAATAATGGTTTTTTTCTTTTTTGAAAAGGAAATGCATCTTAATCCATGGTATGTAACTATTGCAACAATAATTTATGCAATCTGGAATGCGGTGAATGACCCATTAATTGGATATTTAACCAATAAAAAAGCTCCCATGTCAAAAATATTTGGTCGACGTTTCCCTTGGATAGTAATTGGCCTTACTTTTTGTCTTTTAAGTTTTTGTCTTATTTTTGCACTTCCAAAATCTTGGGCAAATACAATAAATACTAGAGCTATTTTCATTTGGATGGTTATTTTTGTATGTTTATATGATGCTTTTTACACCTTATGGGAAGTAAACTACCAAAGCCTCTATCCTGATAAATTTAGAAACGAAAAAGAACGAATCAGAGTTTCTGGAATTTCAACAGCAATTGGGGTTCTTGGGATTGTAGCTGGATTTTTAATCCCTCCTATGGTTTATGAATATGGAAACCCTGCCTCTTTTGCAAAAGCTGCGGTAATTATTCTTGTTATTGGAGTTATTGTTTCAATTCTGGGAATTCCTGGACTAAAAGAAAATGATAAAATGATTGAAAGGTTTAAACTTAAACAGAATTTTGAAGAGAAACATCCTGAGGAAAAAGTATCTTTTGTTAAATCCATGAAAATCAATTTAAAAAATAAAAACCTTCTAGGATTACTATTATCTATGTTTTTCTATCAAAGTGGCTGTATGTGTATGACAAGCAGTGTTAATTATGTTGTATCTGGAGTTTTAAATAAACCAAGCTCTGCATCAACTCCTATAATGGCTGCAATGTTAGTTGGGGCACTCTTATCAATTTTGATATGGACACGCCTTTCAAAAAAGATAACAAATAATATTAATATGTTGGTTGTTACATGTTTTATAATGGCTATTTTCTGTCTTCCTATGACTTTTATGAGAACAACTCTAGGTTACATTATTTTCATGGGACTTTGGGGACTTGGTTTTGGAGGTTTTTGGACTTTCTCGATTCCTGGGATGGCTGATATTGTCGATGATTTAGTAGTACAACAGAAAAAAAGAAATGATGGAATAGTCATGGGTTTAAGGGCCTTTTTTATGAGACTTTCTTATGCTGTTCAAGCAATTACTTTTGCTCTTTGCCACCAACTTACAGGTTTTAATCCTGAAAATGGTGCAATCCAAACTGCTAAAGCTAAAATGGGAATAAGCTTGCATTTTGCCTTTTTCCCAGCTATATATTTCATTCTTTCTGCACTTTGCTTAATAATTATCTGTAATTTATCAAATGAAAAGATTGAGTATAACCATAAAGAATTGAAAGCTTTAAATTTATAGAGTACAATGAATGCAGTTTAGGAGAATCACAAAGTGCTAGAAAAATTAGAAGAATTCAAGCTTCAACTTGAAAAAATAGATAATAAAATTTCTCAACCCGATACTATGAGAGATATGAACAAATATAAAGCTTTAATGAAAGAAAGAGCTCATATTTCTCCTATAATTGAAGAATTGGTAAAACTCAAATCCTTTAAAGAAGAACTTCAGGAAGCAAACAACATATTAAGAACGGAAAATGACCCAGAACTTATTTCAATGGCAAAAGAAGAAATCGGTGAATTAAAGAAAAACATCGAAAAGACTGAAAACCAAGCAAAAATGTTGATTATTCCTCCAGATCCACTTGATGGAAAAAATATTATTATGGAAATCAGAGCAGGTACTGGTGGAGAAGAAGCAGCATTATTTGCTTCAGATCTTTATCGAATGTACTCCCATTATGCTGAAACGAAAAACTGGACATTAGAAACAATCAGTTTAAATGACACCGGAATTGGTGGAATAAAAGAAATCGTTTTTTCAATAAGCGGAAAAGCTGTTTACGGAAACCTCCGATTTGAAAGTGGCGTACATAGAGTTCAAAGAGTTCCAGAGACTGAATCCGGTGGCCGAGTACATACCTCTGCTGTGACTGTTGCAGTTCTTCCGGAAGCCGAAGAAACCGATATTGAAATTAAACCTGAAGACCTTAAAATTGATGTTATGAGAGCCGGTGGACCTGGTGGACAATGTGTTAACACTACTGATAGTGCCGTTAGACTTACCCACCTTCCTACAGGTCTTGTTGTAATACAACAGGACGAAAAGTCCCAGCTAAAAAATAAAGTAAAAGCTTTAAGAGTACTTAGATCACGTTTATACGACCTTGAAGAAGAAAAGAAAAGGAAAGAAAGGGCTGAAAACCGAAAAAGCCAAGTTGGAACTGGCGATAGAAGTGAAAGAATAAGAACCTACAATTTCCCACAAAATAGAGTTACTGACCATAGAGTTAATTTAACTTTATATAGACTTGATCAAATTATGTCAGGTGATCTTCAAGAAATTATCGATACTTTAAAAGTATCCGCCGGTGAAGAAGCTTTAAAGGAAGCTTGATGACTATTCAAGAGGCAAAACTCAAAGCTGCTGAAAAGCTAAAAACAAAAAGCCCTACTCCAGAATTGGACAGTAGGGTTATTTTGTCTGAACTTTTAAAGCTTAATCAATCTCAATTGATAATCAACTACAAAATGCAACTTTCACCAACTCAAGAAACTCAATTCTTTAATCAGATAGAAAAGAGAGAACACCATGTTCCTGTGGCTTATATAATTGGGAAAAAGGAGTTCTATGCAAGAGATTTTTTTGTAAATGAACATACTTTAATTCCACGTCCTGACACTGAAATTCTAGTTTCCAAAGCTCTTGAGTACCTTAAGAAAAATGCAAAAAAAACCGAAGAATTTTCTATATTAGATTTATGTACAGGAACAGGTTGTATTGGAATATCCCTAGCCTCTGAAGCCGAAAAAGAATACAAACTTAAGCTAACTTTAGCTGATATTGATGAAGAAGCATTGAAAATTGCTAAAAGAAACTCACATTTCATACAAAAAACACCTTTATTTTTCAAAATAAGCGATTTGTTTACTAACTTAAGTAATGAAAAATATGATATAATCACTGCAAATCCTCCTTATTTAACCCAAGATTGGATTGAAGATTTAGAGGAAGATGTTAAGTTAGAACCTAAACTAGCACTTTATGGACATTCAAAAGATGGCTTAGGACTAATTAACAAATTATTGGATAATGCTGCTTATCATTTAAACAGTGGTTCTGCGGTATTTATTGAATGTGATTTCCGTCAAGTACAATTGGTTAAAAAAAAGTTCCTTGAAAAGGGATTTTCTTCAGTTAAAATCGAAAAGGACTTAAACGGATGTAACAGGGTTGTATGGGCAAAATATGCATGAAGAACTTATTAAACAATTTCTAATCCATGTCTCCAGCTATAATAAGGAAGACTATGAGAAAATTAAACAAGCTGCATATTATGCTGATGAAAAGCATCAAGACCAAAAAAGGCGAAGTGGAGAACCTTATTTAATCCATCCCTTAGCTGTTGCAGAAATCCTTATTTCTCTAGGAAGTGACGCAGATACCGTTTGTGGTGGACTTTTACATGATACAGTTGAAGACACTGATGCGACTTTAGAAGAAATCGAAAAACTTTTTGGACTTACTGTTTCCAATATGGTTGAAGGTGAAACTAAAATTTCATCAATTAAAGCCCAAAACAAAAATATTCAAGAAGCAGCCACAATAAGAAAACTATTTTTTACAATGAGCAATGATATTAGAGTTATCATTATTAAATTAGCTGATAAACTTCATAATATGAGAACTCTTGAATACCTAGACCGAACAAGAGCAAAAGAAATTGCTCAAGAATGTTTGGACATATACAGTCCTCTGGCTGATCGACTTGGTATTGCTTGGATAAAAACCGAACTAGAAAATTTATCCTTAAAGATTTTAAAACCAGATGTTTATAAATATATTGAAGACTATCTTGCCTCAAAACAAGTTGAACATAAAAAGTATATTGAAAGAATAACTAAAATTGTCCAAAAAAAATGTTATGAGGCGGGTTATAAAGTCAAAATTATTGGAAGAACCAAACATATTTATTCAATTCATCAAAAAATGAAAAAAAGGAATAAAGATATTGAAGATATCTATGACTTGTTTGGAATAAGGATTCTCTGTGACACTCCTTCAGATTGTTATATACTGCTGGGAATAATCCATAGCATCTGGCTTCCTATTGAAGGAAGATTTAAAGATTATATAGCAATACCGAAATCAAATAATTATCAAAGTTTACATACCACTGTAGTTGCCCTTGAAGGAAAAATTATTGAAATTCAGGTAAGAACTTTTGAAATGGACCAAATCGCAGATTTTGGAGTCGCTTCGCATACTTTATACAAATCAAAGACTGGCAGTGGTCAAGGTTGGAATCCTAATTACAATGTTGATATATATTCTCGTTTAAAAAACTGGAAAACAGAAATTCAACATTCAGATTCCTTTATGGATGACATAAAAACAGAACTTTTAAAAGATACTATAATTGTATTTACCCCAAAGGGAAATCCTATTGATTTACCAGTTGGTTCTACTTCCTTGGACTTTGCATTTAAAATTCATACCGAGGTTGGTTTTCACACCACTGGAGCTAAAGCTAATGGATCCATTATTCCTTTAGGCCAACCATTAAAACATACTCAGGTAATTGAAATTCTTACCAGTCCTCAGGCTCACCCTAAACTTTCTTGGCTTAAGCTAGCTCATAACAACAGTACAAAAGGAAAAATTAGAGCCTGGTTAAATAAAAATGATGAGGGGCTTCTTCTTCAAAAAAATATTATTGCAAAAACAAAAAAAGAAGAAAAAAAGGAAGCTACTGAAGAACCTGAGTTAACTACAAAGATAAAAGATGATGAAATAATTCGTCATGTTACTAATACAACCAATGCCTCATTAATAGTTGGAAAGGAAAAGAACCTTCTAATTTCATTGGCTCATTGTTGCAATCCAACGCCGGGAGACAAAATTATTGGATATGTTTCTCGAGGAAGAGGTATCATTGTTCACCGAAAAGATTGTCCAAATTTGAAAAACATGACAGAAATTGAACAAAGAAGCATAGAGGTTGAGTGGGAAACAGAAAGTACCATGATAACCAAACGTTTTCGACTAACTGCACATAGAACTACCGATCTATTTAGTGAAATCGAAGGAGCCATTAAAAAATATAATGGACACCTTCTTGAAGGAAAACTAAATGATACAGACGATGGTGATTTTGTCGGTAACTTCACAATGGAATGTGACAAAGAAGATTCCTTCAAAAAAATTATTAAAAATCTTAGGGCTATACCAAATATTATTCAAATAGCACCTAGGCTTTAACTATTTTGTTTCAAGATTCATTATTTTGTTAACTCTTCTTTGGTGCCTACCTTCTAGGAATTGTGCATCTAAATAAGCATCTAAAATATCAAGAACATCTTCTTTATAGGTAACTCTTCCCCCAAAAGCAAGGAAATTTGCATCATTATGTTCTTTAGCAAGGGTGGCTGTCATACAATCTTGAACAAGAGCACAACGAATTCCTTTAATCTTATTAGCAGCAATGGAAATCCCTATCCCAGTGCCGCAGCATACTATTCCAAATTCATAGCCACCTTTGTTAAACTCTTTACAAGCTTTCTCAGCTTGATCAGGATAATCAATGGAAACCACTTTATCAATTCCTAGGTAGTTTACTTCATATCCTTTTTCTTCAAGATGTTTCTTAATCTTTAAGGCCAATTCAACTGCACCCTGATCGTTCGCCATAACTACTTTTTTCATTTCATTTCTCCCTATTTATAGTTTGTTTTCCAAGTCCCTTTAAAATAATGATCATACATAGCAACGGAAAAAAACATACTAATATCATTTGTCATAAAATTATAAGCCAAACCCAAAGGCAAAATCCTTTCCCTTTTTCCAGAGGCAGGAGCTCCTACGGTTGCTGGATATAACCTTAAAACCAAAGTTGTAGGCATAAAAATATTTTTATCATTGTGATTATTACAGTAAAGACCAAATCCCACCATAGAATTTATACCCATTCCTGCATTTCTATTTGAAAAAACCCTTTCTCCAAGTAAACTATAATTTAATTCCAAACCCAAGGAAAAATCTTTAATAAAAGAAGGAACAATTTCAAAAGTTCCTATAAGATTCAATTCAAGTTTTTCGGTTAAACCTGCATCAAGACCTAAAAGTAAATTCAAACCATATTCATAGTTATTATCAAAATAATTTTCGTTATGACCAATGGTAAAGCCAATATCTTTCAAAAAGTTTGAAGAATCATCTTTGCTTTCAGCAAAGATTGAAAAGGCAATAATCAATACCAATATTGTTATAATAATTTTTTTCATTCATTTCTCCACTATAAACACATATAGGTAAATCTACAAAAGGTTAATCCCCAAGAATTAATTCCATCTTCGTTAAAATTAACAAAAGGTGAAAACCACTCATAAACAAAATCTTTTTCTAAAAACCTAAAAGCAGCAACTTCCAAAGTAAAGTTTGGATAGAATTCATCATTCCAAAAAAATCCAACTTTTATACTTGGACTCCAAAGAGTAGGATTAATACTTATAGAAGGAAATAATTTATTTTCAAGATAAAACAAATCAAACATTGCTAAAAATCGTACTCCACCAAATTTTATACCTTTAGAACTTGCAGATAAATCAACATTGATTTCTACTCCAGGAGAAAAAAAAGGACAATCCATAATTTTATGATAGGTACTAATACCAACAAGTTGGGTGCTATCACTTTTTCCTGAAAACTCAAATCCAAATCCACTATCATAGGGAAAATCATAAGCTGCAAGACTGAAGGTGATTACCAAAATCAATAATATTAAAATGTATTTTTTCATGCATCAACCTCCAAAAAAGCAAAAAATGAAACCAGGTAAATATTTTAGCTTTTGATAATTATTTGCCGTTTCTAAATCTAGAAGGTGAGTAGTTTGTTTAAGTTCCTGATAATGATCTTTTACTTGTTGAGCAAATTCAATATCATCGACAATAACAATCATTTCATTTGATAGATTCATTGATCTATAGTTGAAATTAGAAGAACCAAATAATGTATATCTTGAATCAACCACTAATAACTTTTCATGAAGTAAAGGAACCATTTCATCACTTGAATTTTCAATCAAAACATTAGCTCCGGTTTCAACAATTCTTAAAAGTGCATAATAAGTTGAATTTCTTTGACTAATTCTTGAGTCAAAGGGTATTATCATTTCATAATAAACATCACGATTTATGGCATTTGAAACCATTTCAAGCATATTTTTATCAAAATACGGAAGGAAAGGAAGACTTAAAACTTCTTTTTCGGCAGAATTTATCAAAACAGAGTAAGCCTTTGCGATATTAAGATTAGTACCATATTGGTCTACAAACCAAGCATTTAAGGTTTCACAGCTACTTCTATTAGGTATTTCAAAGGACGATCTTTCTACTTCATCAATACATTCATGATTCCAATAATCAACAAAATCATCCATGATTAATGAAGCAACATCTGAAGAATGAAAACAGTACATTGCATCTCGCTGTCCTCCAACAGAAGGAGAGCTAGTTGAAATATAATTAATATTCATTCCACCTATGAACAAAGTTTTTCCATCTACAACAAAAAACTTTCTATGTTCTCTTTGGAAAAGTCCAATACCACTGGAAAGTCGATTTACAGAAAATGGGTTATATACAAAAACATGTACTCCACTTTCTTTTAAACTATCCACAGGTCTTAGGTGATATCTTGATTCAGTCATATCAAAAGCTCCGGTGCCGTCCGTAATAAAAAATACATCTACACCACTTTCGCTTTTCTCTTTAAGAATATCAAATATTTTCTGATTCTCATCACATTCCGAACCTAAAAACATTAAACAAACTATATAATCATCGGCCTTCTCAAATTCCTCACAAAGTCGATCCACCCAAAAACTTCCATCATAATACACATCAGGTTTTGAAATTTTAACACTTGGAATTCCATAATCTTCCATCTTTTCAGAAATAGACAAATCATTGTTAATTCCAATTCCATCAACCATTTCTCCAGTTGTAGAACACCCTGTCAAAAACAAAACCATAGAGGCCAAAATAAAAATAAAAACTCTTAATTTCTTCATAACTTTTATAGTTTGATATAATACTATAAATTGAAAGGATGTGGAAGTAATTCTTTAAAAACAAATTTATTAATTACCCCATTAGCAGAAATCAATACAACCTGAGTGTTTTCTAAGGCAAATTCGTTTATAACCTGTAAACATATTGCACATGGAGGTGCAGGCTTTTTATCATCACTTACCACAACAATATAGTCTATAAGGATTTTACCTTCATTAGCAATAGCCTGCATTATTGCAGATCTCTCAGCACAAATTGTTCCGCCATAACTAGAGTTTTCAACATTACAGCCACTATAAATATTTTTAGTGGAAGTAATAAGAGCTGCTCCAACTTTAAAATGTGAATAAGGGGAATAAGAATTATTAAAAGCTTTCCAAGCCTTTGAAATAGCTTTGATTTTTAAATACTCATCCGTTTGTTGCTCAAATATTCCATCCAATTTATCTTTTAATAAAGCTTCAATAGGAAAATCATCCAAATTTGAAACAACTAAATCAGCTCCTGAAGCAATCAACAAATCTCTTTTAAAAGTTCCTTCTACTCCAAGACAAGCGCAACCTGCATTTTTGGCGGAAACTATTCCCGATGGAGAATCTTCTATAACAAGACACTGCTCAGGAGAAAGATTAAGACTTAAAGCTGAGAAGGTATAAATATCGGAAAAAGGCTTCTTCCTTTTTAAATTACTTCCTGAAATAAAAAAGTTAAAATCATCTTCATCAAACCCAACAGTTGCCAAATTTATTTTTGCTTTAATATAATCAGCACTTGTAGCCACTGCAATTTTTATTTGATTTGATGTTAATTGAGATATTAGTTTTACTACTCCCTCTTTAGCATTTAATTTTGTATGGCCCTTTCTCAAACCAAGAGCAAATTGTCTATAAATTTCATACATTTCTTTTTTTGAAGTTTCAAGATCTAACTTTAACCCATATTTTTTTGCAACTTCTCCAATATAAGAATCTTCTCCTGCTCCCACAAAAGGTTCAAAATCTTTGGCTTTGACTTTTACCCCATTGTTTTGAAATAACTCAATAGCAGATAAACAAGTATATTCTTCAGAATCTATTATTACACCATCAACATCAAAAATAATCCCTTTAATCATAATTCCCCGCTTTTTATTTATAAGCCGAACTTAAACTTTCGTTTAACCTTGTTCCTGTTCCAGGTAAGCCCAAATAAACCCCATTTCCCATAACCAAATGGCCTTTAAGATAAGTCATTACAACTTCTCCATTTACCTTCATTCCTTCATAACAAGAATAACCACTTTTTGAATGTATTTTTTCCTTTGTTATTTCCCAACTCATTTCAGGATCAAATAAAATGAAATCTGCATCAGTACCTACAAGAAGACTTCCTTTTTCTGGATATAACCCAAAAATCTTTGCAGGATTTTCACTAAGAAGTTCAACTACTTTCATCAAGCTTAATCTTGTCCCACCTGAAGCAAAAGTATTAATTAGAGGTAAAAGTTCTTCTGTACCAGGGATTCCAGGGAAAATGGTTCTACAATCATTACTTTCTAGTTTTTGTTTATAAGTAAAACTGCAGTGATCAGTTGCAACCACTTGAATTTCTCCATCAATTAAGGCTTTTTGAAGAGCCTTATTATCTTCTTTATCCCTAAGAGGAGGAGTCATAACATATAAGGGACCATTTTCTCCCTCAAGTTTACTTTTATCTAAAAAAAGATAATGCGGAGTCGTTTCAACAATTAACTTAGCACCTTTCTTTCTTAAAGCTCTAACTTCTTCCAATCCTTCTTTACTAGAAAGATGAACAATGTATAAAGGCATATCAAGAGAAAGTGCAATTTCTCCAACCATTTTTATTCCTTCAGCTTCTACTCTTGGAGGTCGAAGTAGAGCATGATCAGATGGTAGGTATCCACCTTTCCAGTTATTGTTAATATCTTGGATAACATCATCACTTTCACAATGTGCTGTAATTAAAATTTCAAGTTTTTTACAAGCAGAGAATAAACGCTTTAACTCTTCTTTATTTGCTAACATGTAACCTACATTCTTGTAGGTGGTAAAAATCTTTATTACTCTAACACCCTTTTCTTTAAGAAGAGAAAGTTGTTCCTCAAGATTTTCTTTCATTGAATAGACCCCTTGATGCAAGGCATAATCAATGGCCATTGTTTCACCCATTTCTTTAGTTCGTATTTCTTCAGAGTCAGATAAACTGATTGTTTTTTGATCATCAGAGAAATCAATTACTGTTGTAACTCCACCATAACTGGCAAGTTTGCTCCCTTCTTTAAAGCCATCAGCAGTAGCTGTTCCTCTAGATACCAAATGATAATGAGTATGACTGTCAATAATGCCAGGAAGGACACATAAACCTTCTGCATTTATAACCTTAGCATCTAATTTATTTTCATCAATTTCTTTTTCAACTTTGGTTATTTTTCCATTACTAACCAGAATATCAGCATGAAAAGCTTTTTTAGAACTAAAAAGCATTCCATTTTTAATCAGTAAATCTTTCATAAAATCCTCCGTTAACTTTTAGCCCTTCAAAACTGGATTCCTAGCGGCAAGAACCTCATCAACTCTTCCAATTACTGTTTTACAAGGAGATTTTTTTAATTCTTCAGGAGTTTTTTCAGCTTTCTCATACAAATCTAGAATTACATCACAACATTCATCCATTACTTGAAGACTTTCTGTTTCAGTAGGTTCAAACATCAATGCTTCATGTACAATCATTGGAAAATACATCGTAGGTGGATGATACCCCCTATCAATAAGGGATTTAGAAATATCTAAGGCACTTACTCCAGTTGAATCTTTCAAATTCTGAAGTGAGAGTACAAATTCATGCATGCATATTCTATCATAAGCTACTTTATATTTTTTCTTTAGTATAACTCTCATGTAGTTTGCATTTAAAACAGCATGCTCACTTGCACTTTTAAGACCATCGCTTCCCATGCTAAGGATATAAGCATAAGCTCTAACTATAACTAAAAAATTACCATAAAAAGAACTAACTTTTCCAAGACTTTTTTCTATATTCCAATCAAGTTTGTATTTTCCATCTTTAAAAACTACATCCGGAATGGGAACAAACTTCTTAAGTTTTTCAACAAAAAGGACTGGACCACTGCCCGGTCCTCCTCCACCATGAGGAGTTGAGAAAGTTTTATGCAAATTAAAATGAACTACATCAAATCCCATATCCCTTGGCCTTGCTTTACCCATTATGGCATTCATGTTTGCTCCATCATAATAAAGTAAACCACCTGCCTCATGAACCATTTTCGAAATCTTAAGAATATCGACTTCAAAAAGCCCAAGAGTATTAGGATTTGTAAGCATTATTCCTGCCACATCAGCTTTGAGATTTTTCTTTAAATCATCAAGATCAACTAAACCCCTTTCATCAGATTTAACAATCCTAATATCAAAACCATTCATATGAGCACTGGCAGGATTTGTCCCATGTGCAGATTCAGGAATCAAGATAATATTTCTTTTTTCCTCTTTTTTATCCAAAAAGTAGGAACGGATAATTTTAAGTCCAGTGTATTCACCATGAGCACCAGCACAAGGTTGAAGAGTTCCCCAATCCATTCCTGAAATCTCACATAAGTCTTTTATCATTTCATAATAAATTTTCAAACAACCTTGAACTGTATCTTCATCTTGAAGTGGATGTATATTATTAAAACCATCAAGACTTGCTAATCTTTCATTTACTTTAGGATTATACTTCATAGTACAAGAGCCTAAAGGATAAAATCCAAAATCAACACCAAAGGCCATTGAAGATAGTTTTGAAAAATGTCGAACCAAATCAAGCTCAGACACCTCAGGCAAAATTGCTTCATCTAATCTTGTAAAACAATCTTTAACAGGCTTAGCTGGTTTTACATCTAGAGGAGGAAACTTATAAGCACTACGTCCTTTTACTGAATTATTTATTAATAATTTTTCACTATTCATTTTCCAATCTCCCGACTATTTCAAGATATTCATCCAGCTCTTCTTTTGTTCTTTTTTCAGTAACTGCAACAAGAAGGGTTTTCTCATCTTCTTTGTTCTTTGTTAGTGAATATAGCCGAACTCCGCCAAAAATACCTTTTTCTTTTAAAAGAAAAAGAAATTTTTCCAATCTTTCAAGACTATCAAATTCTATTGGAAACTCTAAGAAAAAATCATTATTCTTAGTACTAACGAAAGACAATTTCTTAAGTCCTTCAAAAAGGTATTGGGCTTTAGCTCTACTTTGAAGTGCCGCTTCTTTCATACCCTTAAAACCAAGTTGACTTGTATAAATTACATTCATTATTGAAATTAAAGCTTCATTTGAACAAATATTACTAGTGGCTCTTTCACGTTTAATGTGCTGTTCTCTTGCTTGAAGAGTTAAAACATAGGCTGTATTTCCTTGATTATCAAAAGTTTTTCCAACAATTCGACCTGGAATTTTACGCATCAAAGCATCACTAACTGCCATATAACCAGCACTAGGTCCGCCAAAAGCCATTGGAACACCAAGACTTTGAGTATCACCAATTGCAATATCGCTTCCCCACTGTCCTTGTGACTTTTGAAGAGTTAAACTAAGAGGATCACTAGAAATAGCAAATAGACCTTTAAAAGAATGAACAATTGAACTTATCCCAGTCAAATCTTCAAAAAATCCATACTTATTTGGAGTTTGTACCATAAGACCAGCTGTTTTATTTGTAATTAAACCTTCTAAAACATCAAAGTCACTTACTCCCTCTTTTTCGGGTAGTATTACCAAAATATTCCCAGTTCCTTTAATCCAAGTTTTTATACACTCTAGAGAAAAAGGTGAAATAGTCGAACTAACTATTATTTCATTGCAGGATCTTTTTGATGAAAGAATTAAACTTGCAGCTTCTGCTGCAGCTGAAGCTCCATCATAGAGGGTAGCATTTGAGACTGGTAAAGAAGTAAGACTACAAATCATAGTTTGAAATTCAAAAAAAGCCTCAAGTATTCCTTGAGATATTTCAGCTTGATAAGGAGTATAACTTGTAACAAAACCAGGCAAGGAAGAAAGTGAAGTTACTGCACTTGGAATTATGTGATCATAAACTCCAGCTCCAAGAAAAGAAACACCCTGAACATTCAACTTTGCCAGTTTTTTAACTTTCCTTATTACTTCTTCTTCGCTTAAACCTTCATCAATATTGAGAAAATCTTTTAAAAGGCAACCACCTTCTTTTAAATCCACAAAAAGTTCATCAATTGAATTGACACCAATAGCTTCCAGCATTTTTTTTTCATCGCCGAAGGTATGGGGAATATATGAATACATTTCTACCTCTAATCTAAAGTTTTTAAATATTCGCGGTAAGCCTCTGCATCAAGCAAATCTTCTTCCATTTTGATATCTTTCAGTTTGAAAATAAAATTACTGTAACTATCTTTATTAAGTAATTCAGGATTATCTGAAAGTTCTTCATTAACTTCACTAACAGTTCCAGATACTGGCGAGTAGATTGCACTAGCAGCCTTTACAGACTCAACATTGGCAATTTCTTCTTTAGCACTAAATTCATCATCAACAACTGGAAGTTCTACATACACAATTTCTCCTAAAGAAGTCTGTGCATAATCAGTTATTCCTACGGTAGCTTCAGTTCCTTCGACTTTTAACCATTCGTGGTCTTTTGTATAAAGCAACCCGTCAATTATTTTACTCATATTTTCCTCCAAACAAAAATCTATTTAATTTGAAAACTATCTTCTAAAAATTTTAGGTCCAATTCAGGATACAATAAAAACTTTTTTAGAAGTACATGGACTCTTTTATTTGCTTCTTCTTTAACACTTTCATCTAACAAATATTTAACTTTGCTCGGTTCACCCGCATTTGAACCTTTGGTAAGAATTTTTGGTTTTATATTCTTTAGCACAAAAGAAATTATATCAGCAATTTCCTTCATTTCCCTTTCGCCCATTTTGAGTGTTGTTACAGCTGGAGTTCCAATTCGAAGTCCACTAGTGTACCAAGGGCCATTCAGGTCATAAGGGAGGGCATTACGATTTAAGGTAACTCCACATTCTCTTAAAGCAGCTTCTGCTTGTTTTCCATTAATACCAAATTGTGTTACATCCACCAACATAAGATGATTATCAGTTCCATTTGTTTGAATTTTAATTCCATCTTGCATGAAATAAGAAGCCATTGCTTTGGCATTTTTTACTATTGCTGCAGCATATTCTTGAAACTCAGGTTTCCCTGCTTCAGCCAAAGCAACTGCTTTTGCTGCCATTACATGTGGTAAAGGTCCACCTATAACCAAAGGACAACCTTTGTCCACTGATTCAGCAAATTCTTCTTTACATAAAATCATTCCACCTCTGGGGCCACGAAGAGTTTTATGTGTTGTTGTCGTTACTACATCAGCCCATTTTACAGGATTGTATATTCCTTCAAATACCTTTCCAGCAACCAATCCACAGAAATGAGCCATATCAACCATGAAAACTGCATGGCATTTTTTAGCAATTTCACTCATCCTCTTAAAATCAATAAGCCTTGGATAAGCGCTGTAACCGGCCAAAAGTATCAAAGGTTTGATTTCCATCGCCATTTTCTCTATTTCATCATAATCAAGAAGCCCAGTCTTCTTGTCTACTGAATAACTGTAGGCATCAAACATTTGAGCTGAAATATTCTGTCTATAACCGTGAGTTAAATGTCCACCACTATAATAATCAAGACCAAGCAATCTCTGGTTTCCAGTCAATTTCCTAATTTCATTCCATTGATCCCTTGTTAATTTGCTTACATCAGTAATTCCCATTTTTTCAAGTGCAGGATTTTGCACCACATGATTTATTATTGCCCAATAAGCACATAAATTAGCATCTGCTCCACTATGAGGTTGAACATAAGCATGATCAGCTTTAAACAATTTACAAGCAAGTTCATCTGCATAAGATTCTATATAGTCAACATTATCACAACCTGAATAAAATCGGTGATAAGGATAACCTTCACAATACTTGTCTGTTAACAAATTTCCCATTGCAAACTGAACCGAAGGGCTACAATAGTTTTCACTGGCAATCAACTTTAAATAAGATCGTTGGTCTCTTAATTCACATACAATAGAACTTGCAACCTCAGGGCTAACTTCTTTTATCTTTTCTAAAGAAGCAACATAGGAAGCCATTGTAGCGTTTATCTTGCCACTTTTCAAATATTCTTCCAGTTCCTTGGACATAAATACCTCCTAAACAGTATCCCCATTCTATAACTAAAATAGCGTAAATACAATTATTTTTTCAATAAAAACTTTTTTTGAAACAAAATAAAATAAGTGGATTAACTTATTTTATTCAAATTGTTTAAATAAAAGAAATTATAACAAATTATTTAACTTTATAATTGAATATCGTAACTGTATCATCTGGATTAAATCTAAATGAAATTGAAAAATATTCTGTGTGCTGGAAGAAAAAGTTATTATATGGAGATCTTCCATTATGATAGGTTAGTTCAATAGAAACAGTTTTAGAAAGGTTTTGGGAAATTTTAATATTATGTTCCATTTCCCAGGGGGCATTTTTGTCAAAACTAACTGAACCACCATTTTCATGATCATACTGAATTTTACCTTCTTCATATAAATGTAAATCATAACCAATAGTAGTATTTCCCAAAGTCTTAAATACAGGATAAGCTACCTCAATTCCAGTAGAAATTATTCTAGCATTATAAGAATCAGGATAACCAGGGTCGACAGACTGGCCTTTTAACCTCTTTAGCCAATTAGGGGCAAACATATTAGGTCGTAATGTACTAATATCTTTAGGAGGGAAATTATACTCTACATAAACCCTTAACCAAGAATTTGGTTCAATTGAAAGACCAACAACATAATCATTCATCCTAATATACTTATAGCCCATCCAGTTTTCAACAGTTGGAATAATGCCACTTGCCTTTTTGTAAATAGCATCACCGTAATGAGTACAATAATGATGGTTTCCAACTCTCATAGACACAAAATCAGCAACTCTGAAAGAAACTCCATAAAAATAAATACCATCATAGCCATAGCTATCATTAAAATCACCTGTGTAAAATGACTGTAGTTCTGCTTGAATTGAAAAATCAATTGATAAGGGGCTTAGCCAATGATTGAATGTGAAAGTATTTCTAGCTATTCCAATAGTCTCTCCAAGTTTAATTTCAATCATTGAATCCTTAGATGAAAAATCTCCACTAAATTTCCAAACTTTTACTTCTTGCTCTCCACTAGAAACATATGAATCTTGAAGGATTTTATCAGGGGAACCTTCAAAATAGTTTAGATAATTAAGACTTATATCAGGTCTTACCCTATCAGCAAAATATTCTTTGTGCAGAGGATGTAAGGAAATCATATCAAATTGATAACCAAAATCTGCAAACAATTCCGTAATAACTATCAAAAACATAACCAAACCTATTAATACTTTCTTTTTCATAAATACATTCTCCTGAAAATCAATGAAAGAACTCTAGAACGTCTCATTAATTAATTGGTTTTCTATATATCGAAAAGTGTTACTGTATCATCTGGATTAAATCTTAAACCAATTGCAATATATTGAGTATGTTGGTCAAAATTGTTATTAAATGGAGATCTTCCATTATGATAAGCTATTTCAACAGAAACTGTTCTTGAAAGACCTTGAGCAATTTTAATATTATGTTCCATTTCCCAAGGAGCATCTTCATCAAAAGTTATTTCACCACCATTTTCATGATCATACTTAACCTTACCCTCTTCATAAAAACGTAAATCATAACCAATTGCTGTTTTTCCCAAATTTTTAAACAAGGAAAAAGTTAATTCTATTCCAGTGGCAACTATTCTTGCATTGTAGGAATCAGGATATTCAGGATTAATGTAAAGACCATCTCTCATTATCCAATTAGGAGCAAACATATCAGGTCTAATACTATAAATTCCTCTCGGTGGATAATCAACCTCTCCGTAAATTCTTAACCAAGAGCAAGGTTCAATTGAAATGGAAAATAAACGTGTTTGCATTCTAACATATTTATAGGTTAACCAAAAATTATTACCATTTTGACCAAAAGTATTATTTTGAACTTGTTTAAGAATAGCATCTCCATAATGAGAACAATAATGATGATTACCAAATCTAAATGATATAAAATCGCCAATCTTGCAGGTAAGACCATAAAAATACATTCCATCGTAACCTATATTATCATCAAAACTTCCTCTAAAGAAAAATGAAAGAACACCTTGCATTGAAAAATCAAAAGAAATTGGACTTAGCCAACTATCAAAAGTAAAAGTATTTCTAACTAGGCCAAAAGTTTCTCCTGTTTGTAAATTAACCATTCTATTCTTTGGTTCAATATCAGCATCAAAAGGAAAAACAACCACTTTTTGTACAGTATTATCTTTATTAAAAAAAGTATCTTGAATAATCTTATCAGGAAAACCTTCACTAAAGGACAAATAACTTATACTTAAGCCTGCCCTACCTCTATTAGCAAGATATTCGCTATATATCGGATCCAAAGAAAGCAAATCTAGCTTATAACCAAAATCCGCAAAAACTGAAAATATAATAAAAAAACACAACAAAAAACATATAGAAAATCGCTTTTTCATAAATAAAGTCTCCAAGTCAAATACTTATATTTTAGTTAAATAACAGAAAATAATTGAAAAAAACTATTGTGTTCATTTATTCATGCCAAAAATTATTCTGAAATTTAAATTAAACTAATTTCAGATATTAAACCATGTTTTCTAATTTGTAAACTACAAATAAAATATTAAAAATTTTACTAAACTCTTAAATTTCCTTAATTTTTGCCTTAAATTAAGATTTAAGTTCAAAAAAGCAAAAAATTGCTTGTTTAATGTGTTTTAGAATTGAAAAAAAGTTGACACAGATTAAGCGTTAATTTATACTTTGAAAGAAATTTAGGAGGGACGATGTCCAAAGAAGAAGCAATTGAAGTTGAGGGAATAGTTAAAGAATCACTCCCCAACACCATGTTCAAAGTAGAGCTTAAGAATGCTCACATAATTCTTGCACATATTTCAGGCAAAATGCGTAAGAATCAGATTAAAATAGTGCCTGGTGATAGAGTAAAAATTGAAATGTCACCATATGACCTAACTAAGGGTCGTATTGTTTATAGAGAGAAATAACACTTTTTTTCATGAATAAAGAGAAGAGACTATTGTAATTTTTTACAATGGTTTCTTTTTTTATAATATTTTATTCAACAATCTTTTTTAAAATTTTAATAGCTTCTTGAACTTCATCTACAGTTGTATAGGGCCCTGGTGACAACCTAATTGTACCGGAAGGAAAAGTTCCCATAAATTGATGAGCAATAGGGGCACAATGAAGTCCAACTCTAGTTTCAACCCCATTATTGGCCAATTCAGCAGCCACATCGGCATTGTCTCGTTTATTGCAGGTAATTGAAATGGCACTAGTTCTGTTGGCAGATGTACGCTTTCCATAAACTTTAATATTGTCAATAGTTAGTAATCCTTCCAGTAATAAATCAATTACTCTATGATAGTTTTTAGTTAGTGCCTCTTTATTGTTATTAAAATCTTCAATAGCAGCTAAAAGGCCGACTATACCATCTAAATTCAAGGTTCCAGCTTCAAGATGGTCTGGAAGAAAATCTGGCATAGTAAGCTTATCACTGCTACTTCCAGTTCCACCTGCTTCTAAAGGAGGAAGAGATTTTAATAATTGTGAGGTTCCTACAATTCCTCCTATACCAGTTGGGCCTGCCAGTCCTTTGTGGCCTGTAAATGCTACTGCATCCACACCATCAAGACTTAATGGAACAAAAGGAAGAGCTTGAGCGGTGTCAACAATTAAAAGAAGATGGCATTCATGAGCAAATTGTTTAGCAGCATTTAAATCCTGAACAGTTCCAAATACATTAGATGCTTGTGTAATTACAAGAGCTTTAGTATTTGGTCTAATCAAATTTTTAGCTTTTGAAAATAAAGTATCTCCTTCTTTACTACAGGGTATTGTTGTGTAAGAAATACCAGAAGCAACAATTGGTCTAGCAACTGCATTGTGTTCAAGAGAGGTAATTAACACATGATCGGCTGCTTTAAATATTCCTTTAATAAGGATATTCAAAGATTGGGTCACGCCTCCTGTAAAAATAACATTTTTTATGTTATCACACTTGAATAATTTTCCCACTGCCCTTCTGCAATTCAATAACATAAGTGATGAATCCAAGGCACTTTGGTAACAGCCTCGAGATGGATTACTACCACCATTTTCCATAAAATCAACCATGGCGGGAATTACTTTTTTTGAAATAGGATAAGCAGTACTTGCATTATCGAGATAAATTCCGTGTTTTGTATACATGTCGAAAGTATAACATAGCAAAAATAGATTGCAACAGTTTTTTGTTGAATCAATAACCAGATAGTGATATAACCTGTCTTTGACAGCAGAAGAAGAAAAAAATCCTTGTAAAGCATTGTAATATAGATATTTAAAAAGAATTTCCAATTACATAAAAGTGTAGTGTTTTTTTATATTTATATATTTATTTTTATAAAAAAAGTTTATCAGTAACTTTATCAAATTCAGTTAATATTTTATTGTTTTATAATGAATTAAGTTTTAAATATTTTACATTTTATTGTAGGTACTTACTCTTATTTTTTTGTTTTTGCAATTATATTCCTTATTTCACCAGTGGTTAAAAATTTTCTATTAAATGTAGTTCCAAGACTTTTATCTATTGCAGCTAAAGTCTTGTTGAAATAGTCAAATAAATAAAAATTATCTTCCATCTTAGATCCATTTGCTTTTCTTAAACTGTCTATTATCTCTTTTGTTGTATATCCTGGACCTAAATTCTTTTCTATTAATCTAACTA
>Ga0265294_10001396_pt1 | contig 32588 bp, 39 predicted proteins | sample MunlanPumphouse3_FD_192504 | JGI IMG/M metagenome (GOLD analysis project Ga0265294, IMG submission 192504) | Groundwater microbial communities from a municipal landfill in Southern Ontario, Canada - Pumphouse #3 | ecosystem: Environmental > Aquatic > Deep subsurface > Groundwater | place...
TTTGCCTTGAATTCTGCGCTGAATGTTCTTCTTTTCATAGATAATCATCCTGCTTTCTTCTTTTTTATTTTATCAGGTTCATTATCTTTACGCAATATTTTTGTCGAGTTTTCTTAGACCATTATAGAAGACGCGATGAACGCTCTTATGAGCATTGAGGGATTCCGCAGTTTAAATACCGAAATCAATGATATTATTATAGCGTCAGAGAAAGTGAAAAAAACAAAGGCAAAAGGTGACAAGCTTACTCCGGAAGAGAAAAAAGAAGTTTCCGCGGAAGAGAAAGAATATAAATCCAAGCGGAAAATGATTCAAGAGAAACTGATTAAATTTGCCACCCGAATTCCGATATTCATGTATTTGACCGATTTCCGTGAATACAGCCTGAAAGATGTCATAACTCAGTTGGAACCGGGTTTGTTTAAGCGCGTTACGGGCTTGAATGTAAAAGATTTTGAGCTTTTGGTATCGCTCGGCGTGTTTAATGGCGCATTGATGAATGACGCTATTTATAAGTTTAAACGCTATGAGGACACCAGTTTGGATTATACCGGCGTTAACAGGCATGAAGGTGAAGCTGTCGGCGGGTATGACACCGTGCTTACCCGCGAGGAGTATAATCGCCTATTTGGTTCGTAGCAACTTTGGCAATAATCGCCGGTTCAGTTACCTTTTTCGACAACGCCGGAGCGATTTGTGGCAAAACCTTATCTGCGGTTGTTTTTAATGAAATTTTGGATATCGTCCGCGACGGCTTCGTCAACTTTGGCGAAGGTCTGGTAGTCGCCGGGGGTGCCTTTGTTCTCGGAAAACGTAAAGCTGTGGGTTAATTTGGGGTAAAGCAAAAACGCCGCCTTTTTGTTGCCCGATAAAGCGGCTTTCCACATATCAAAGTCAACTGTCGTCACCTGATAATCGTTGCCGCCCTGCAAAAACAAGAGCGGTTTTTTTACGTCTTTAATTTGTTCGGTCGGATTATAGTCCGCCAAATCAAGCCAATAGGCGGGGTACGCCCCAAGAACCATTTGATTTGTACCCTTATCCGCTTCCGTAAAGCCTTTTATTATTTTATCGGCGTCCTCGATTTGCTTTTTGTAAGCGGCCTTTTCACTGTCCGACATGCTTGTCTCAAGCGAAAGGATATAATCGACCTGCTCAAGCATTAGTTCCATAATCGACCTCGCCGAGCCGGCGAGCGAAACATACCCGGCGATAGAATTTTCGCTGTCCGCCTCATTAATTTTAGGGATTAAATAGCCGCCCATGCTGTGGCCGACGACAAATATATTCCTCGCGTCCACGCGCTCCGACGCCATTGCGAACGACACGGCGCGGAGCACGTCCTCGACGGTTTCTTCCGTTACGGTCAGGTTATAGTCGTCGGCCATTTTTTCCCCGTACAAATAGGTGCGTTTGTCATAGCGCAGGCTCGCGACCTTTCGCCCCGCGAGATAGGCGGCCAAGTCCCTGAACACTTTTATTTTGCCTATCGTCTCGTCCCTGTCGGCGGGGCCGGAACCGTGGATAAAAACAACCAGCGGGAAAGGCCCTTCCCCGTCGGGCAGGGTTAAAGTGCCGGTCAGCTCCCATTCGCCGGGGTTTATTATAACCTCACTCTGAACCCCGGCAGGCGGGGGGTTGGCTTTCGAGCCGTCTTCGCCGGACGGATCCGCCGGATGTGAATTACACCCGGACATTACCGCCGGCAGCAGCAAAACAACCGCTAACAATATAAATGATGCTTTTTTCACGATATCGCCCTCTTTTATGTTAATTTATAAACTTCAACCGGAGACGTCAAGTACAAACGATTCGTAAGCCCGAATTGCTTTTTCTCTTTTTTTGTTCGTTGTCCGCGTTATCCCCGTCGTAATGCAAAGCGGAAATATAATCGTTATTTGTTTTTTCGTTATAAATCAGCTCGAGGATTGCTCCGCCTCCCGCCAGTACTCAAGGGTTTCAAGCTTTTTGCGCAGCCAGTCTGACATTTGCTCCGGCGTTCCCCAATTCCATTTGGGAACAACATCGTCAATAACCTCCTGCGGGGAGTGATATTTGTGAACGCCGTCAATATAACACCATTTGCAGTATTTTTCATTAACCGAGCCGTCAGCCTCAGCGCTGTAGCAGTCGTCGTTAAGCGGCGAGCCGCAAACCTGACACACAGTGTTTTTAGGCGCCGTTTCTAAAGCCTTAATTACCTTTTTGGCGGTTTCAACGTTTTTTAGTTCTTCAAGCAGCGCTTCTTCAAGAAGACAGGCTTGCTTGTTTCGGGTTTCCCTGCCGATATCTTTTCCCAAAAAACAGGAGACTCCGGATTTTAACAGCTCTTCTTTAAACGAATGCAGACGCTCTGCAAAGACGCCGCAGCTCCCGGCGATTTCCTTTAACATTGAAGTGACTTCCCTGTTTGTGAAACTGTAACATTCGGTAAGATATTCCACGGCGCAGCGGCGTGAATCGATAAGGTGATAAACTGTTGAAAGATGCACGTCAAAACGGCGGGCAAGATCGCTTTGAGGACAGCTCCCGCTCCATATACTGTCGTTTCTAAGGCCTTCTATCCATTTTTCATAACCTTGTTTGCCTTGAAAATAGTTGCTCCTCGGCTTTTCTTCAAAAGATTCGACAAACGCCCGCAGAGAGCCGATCAGCGCTTCGGACTTAGTGAGCTTTTCTTGTTTTTCGCCAAAGTGGGTTATTAAAAACGGCCAGTTTTCGCTTTCAAGATAATCATTGTCCTCGTTTAGCTTATCGGCGTCAAAATAAGTGCGGCAGTAAAATGTTTTACCGTTGTCCTTGTACCCGGTGATAACCCCCCACTCCGCCGCGACCCGCAAATTAATGGCGACCACGGGCTTCCCGTTTAAAATGTCCGCCACTATACGCCTGCGCTCGACTTTTCGTTCGTCTTTATCAAGCCTGCACGCCCAAACAGAAGTATAACCAATGGCGCGGTACAATGGATCGTCGTAGGAAAACGCTACGAGCGCATCGGTCGCGCTCCAATCCCAAGCGTCGCAGAAAGTAATCCGCCAGCATGCGCCCGAAAGCCCCATCAACCGCGCGTAGGTGTAGTCCTCGCCCATATATTTTAAGGCGGCATACAGCGCTCCCGCCCATGTGCAGGGCATTATATTTTGCGGGTCGGAGTTTGGCGTCTCCCATTCGAGAACCATAACACCCGGCAGTATACAGCTTGAAGTGTCCTTTACCTCAAGGGATGTGCGGCCGTTTGAATAGCGGAGCACTCCGTTTTCCTCGCAGCTTATCACATGAATACCGTCTTTATTCATATAGACAAGGGTTAAGTACTCCGACTCGTCAATGCCGGGGGAAGAGGGAAAAGTCTCGTGATTTACATAAATCTCGTCCCATTTAAAGTAGTCGTAATGCCGCATTTTCTCCATGACGGATTTATACCGGCTCCCCACGCCGTAATACGCGCCGATGATATCAAAGCCCTCGTTCGCGGTAAACAGCTTTGAGCTCAGGCTCAGCTCAAGGGTCTCCCCCTGCGGGGAGAAGGCGTAAAACATCCCGTCCGGCGTCTGATATTTTACCGTCAGTACAAAAACCGCCGAACCCTCTAAGGAATAACCGCCGATAGGGCACTTCGCCTTAAACGTCAGCGAATTGCCCTCGACTTCGCGGTTCAGCGCGTCGGTCACGACGATATAACTGTCCCCGCATGTGTAGCGCGCGTCAAGAATGACAAGCTCCTGCGGGATTAAAATGGAGTCAATGGAAACTTCGAGCAAAGCCGCGAGCGCGGGGAGAAGAGCGGTTTCGGGGAGGTTTTTCCCGTTCTCCCATTTGGAAACAGCCTGCGGGGAAACGCCGAGGGCTTCCGCGAGTTTTTCGCCGGTTAGCCCTTTTTCGCGGCGGAGGAGCGCGATTCGGTTGCCGATTTTGTAAAGGTCAAGCATAGTTTTTCTCCTTTTTATTGTGATGCCCTTACTTTACCACCGTTTAAAGCCAAAGCCCATACATTTTGGGTTAATGTTTTTTGTATTATATCAACTTGAAGTTGACGCAGGTTTATTATACGATAAATTGTAAATTTTAGCAATACAAATACAAATACAAATACAAATATAAATATAAAAATAAAAACTGCCGGGGTTTATTCCGGCAGGATTTATGTATATGAAATTGCTCACAGCTCTACGCTGAACAGATAGCCAAAACGATAATTCCCCTCGCGCGGGCGGCCGTCCGTATATACTTCCGCGTGCCAATAAGCGCGCGGGTAGGGGATTACAACGCCGTCCGAAAGTATTTTGTCGCGGGTGGTGTAATATGCCGAGCCGAGAGCGCCGTCATATTTCCCGGTCGTATATACGGCATAAGCGGCGTGTTCTGTCGGAACGTCATAGTAGTCATATCCCTCCGGAACAGGGGTCTCCGCTTTGAAAAATCGCCCCGCAAGGAAGTGATTTTCGGAATCAACCTCATTCCCGTTATGGTGCATCATAGAGGAGGTTTCGGTAATTTTTGCCCCGTATTCAGTCGCAAGCGCATCTAAAGCCGGCATAAACTCATTGCTTCGGTTCCATAGCGCGTCCCATTCTTCGCCTGTGCGCAAGGCGTCAATGCCTATAAAGCGAAGTTTGCCTAAACTTATATACCGGAAACTCTCTTGTGTTACTTTTTCATTTTCCATTAGTTAATGCCCTCTATTTTTTTGATATTGTCATTCAGGACTTTTATTATTTCATCTGTCACAGTTGCAAACTCACGGAGCTTCGCCGCGATTTTAGTACGCCGCTGTTTGTCCCGCAAGGCTTCAAGCGTGACATTAAACCCGCCTCCGAGGGCTTCCAAGTCGTTGCCGTTATCATTGTTCCACATAGCACCGATGCGTTTGTAAAGGCGACTGATTTCTTCCAAGAAGACCATATCGGGATTGAGTTCCCTCGCCCTATCCAAAAATCCATAACAGCAGCTTCCATTGGTGGCGAGAACGCATACATAATTGGTATAGTAAGCCCAAGGATCAAATTCATCCGCAATCATGCTGTCAAATTTGCCATTTTCTATATCTTTTGCCCATGATCTGAAAGCTTCTGCGCCAAAACAATATATATTCGTTTTAACGCTTTGCAAAGGAGCTATATTTTGAATGGCCTTGCGGTAGATATCGGCAAGCGAAAGGGTTTCCTTTTTCTCTCCTATAAAAATCCAGCCGCCTTTCCCATCGGGATCCCAAATGTAATGATCGCTTAGCGCTTTTTCCAAAGTCATTCGTTCCGGCTCGCTTTTATCCCCTGTGATATAAAGCAATACTTTTCCGTAATCTTCATAACCTACTAAAACGCCGACAGGATAACCCCATGTAATAACCGGAATGCCCTTATCAATGTAGGCAATCAGAGTGTTTAAGTACATTTCTGTGTTTTTGTGTATTTCTTTTTTCGGTACATAAGTGGCGGCATAACCGCATTTCGCGAAAACTTCCTCAACAAATTTTACAAGGTTTCCCCCCATGTTTTCATCCATCATATAACTTGACAAAGCGTCGCCCGAATATTTTGTATAAGTATAATGCTGAGTAAAAACATCTCCGGTAAGACCGGCAAAAAACCAATAGTCGTAGTCTTTTTCACCAAGGCATTCCATAACATACTTTGCGCACCCGTTAAACCAATAGTTCTCACCGTATTCGCTTGTGATAAGCCGGTGAATATTTGGAATAATGTTGTTGCTCTGTTTAGTAATCATGACAAGTCCCTCTTTTCTGATTTTATTTTTTGGTGTATACACAAGCTGTGAAACCTTAATTGAACGAAAATACCTTAAACTCTGTCCGTCACCGCCGACAATAATCGGCAGAGCTTCTTCACGGCTTAAATCAAAGCTCATATAAGGAAAGTTTGTTCCGCAGTATCGGATTTCATCATTGACGATAACCGCCAGATGATTTTGCCCCAAAATCCATGTTACGCGATTATAACCATCATTATTAATTTTACCGATTTTATTGAATTGATAACGGTTTTTTAAAATAGGCTGATAGAAAGTAAGAGCTTCCATTGATAAACGGTCGTCGGGGTTATTTCCCGCGTTTACGCAAAAAGCAAAATTAATATCGAAGCCATGATGGATATTAAGTGACCCCTCGCTACTTCCATAACCAAATTTCGCGCGGGTAAAATCGGTTCGCCATTCAACGTCCACCCGGAATGGAAACCTCACGTCCACGTTAGTGTTCAACACCCTTGAGCCGATCCAACCGGTGTACTCTACTTCTCCATTATCCAAAACCTTATAATGAGGGTTGTTAATGGGCGTCAGCTTGTCAAGCGGCACATCAACTTCCCACAATGTCGGGTTCGCAGCTTCGATTTCTTCAAGGGTAATATCGGCGACCTCCTCCGGCTTTTCAAACAGCGCGTGGTCGGCAAGCCGCTTTTTAACCGGGGCAAACATGGTTACAAGGGCTCTCTTGTCGTCGGGGGATATTAAATTCTCAAGCAAAACCGGGTGGCGAAGGCTACCGTCATTGTTATAGTCGATCTGATAAAATTTGTTATCGTCAAAGTATTTTACAAGCGAGTGGAACTTCCCTCCCAAATCCTCGTCGAGATAAGCGTTTTCGGCAGCGAACAGCCCGCCCTCAAAGCTAAAATCCAAAAAGCCGCCTTTGTTCTCAAAATTATCGGGAACATACTGTATAAGCACGTCGCTTGCGGCGGCCTGATACTCAAACCGCTTATGCGACCCGGGTTCGTCGTTTGGCAGGCATTGCGTCTGTACCCACCGCCAAAAGCCGTCCGTGTCGGATTCGCCGGGAGAATTCTTCAAAAAAGATGATATTACCCGCATGGCGGGCAGGAGGACAATCGCGGGGTTTGCCGGCGGGGCAAGCCTGTCGCTTAGTTTTTCCAAATCCTCATAGCTGACCGGCTCCCGATCCTCAAAAACCGTAAGCTGCTTGTCCATTTCCTCATAAAGCAGGGGCAAAGCCGAAATTTTGGTTACACCGTTCCTCTGCATTGTCAGCAAAAATTCGTTTGTAATGCGTTTCAGCTCGGAAAGCGCTCCGATCTCGTCGTCAATGGCGGAAATACGGTTGACAAAGGTTTCAACCACCACGCTCATGCTCCGGCTCTCATAAATCCGCAGAATATCCTTGACGGGTATTTGCATTTTGCGGAGCACTATGATTTGCTTTAGACGCTCGATGTTTTCCTCGTTATAAAAGCGGTATTTTTCAAACTCGGGGCGAACGCTACGGATCAGCCCGATTTGCTCATAATAACGCAGGCTTCGGGACGACAGCCCAAGCTGTGTAGTTAAATCGGTAATTTTAACAAGCGCGCTGCTTGCGCTATCCATAACGGCATAACCTCCTTTCGGCTATAATCTAAGTTTACCACTTGACCGTGGGTCAAAGTCAAGGGGTAAATCAAATTATTACGCAATAATATTAGCGTTTTTACTTTTGTTTGCCGGCAAAATAATCCTCCGCGAGAATAGCGTAATTAACGCTGTCCGCTAAACCCTGATTATTAATATCGTTCCGGCGCGATGTTCCCTCATACTTCAGCCCGCATTTGCGCATAACTTTACCGGAATTTGGGTTGCGCGGGTCGTGGCGGGATTCAACGCGGTTAACGCCGACTTCCTCAAAGAAAAAGCGAAGAAGTTCGCCAAGAGCTTCTGACATAATGCCTTTATTCCACCACTTACGCCCGATACAGTAACCGATATGAACCATTTTTATGTCGTCCTGCCGTCCGACGGCGGCGATACTGCCGATAGGCTCGCCAAGCTCTTTTAAAACAATCGCCCAGCTGTAATGATTATTTTTTTCGTAAAGCGGGAGCCAAGACCCGATAACGGCTCTTGAAGAATCCGCGTTTTTATGCGTTTGCCATGTCAAAAACTTTGTAACTTCCGCGTCTCCCGCCCAGTTGCGGTACATCGCCTCCGCGTCGTCGGTTGTAAACCGGCGCAGAATTAGCCGCTCTGTTTGGAGCGTAACGGTGCCTTTGTGGGTCATACACCTAAACCTCCAATCTGTAACGGACAATATAAAAAGATTTATATTTTTTCACAAAATCAAAATTGTTGTCATTTGTCAGCCGTTCAAACACGCCGCCACAGGCGATTATTGTTCGTCTAACCGGCGTTTTCAAGCAGGAAGTCAATTGATTTTGAAAAATTCATAATTTTTAATCCCTTTCAGTCAGAATTTATTTACCAAGGTTTTTTTATAATATTTTACTCATTTCAAAATACAGCCGCCCGTCTTTTTCGCTGACAAAAGGGTGGCTTTCTTTAATATAACTAAATTCCGGGAACTTGCAAAGACAGTTCCGCAATATGTAAAAAAGCAGCGGGTGAACGGCTTTGTCGTGGTCGCTGTTCATAACACAGCTTTTGTTTTCAAGCCAATTTCGCATTTCATCCTTATATTTCATTATCTCGGGCTCTGCCGTACCTGACGGCAGTTCTGAAAGGCAAAGCCAAAAATACCAGCGCGCGAACCACGGCCGGGTTTTATCCCCCGCGTGAGCGTGATAATTGTTTATCCTGCTTTTTATAAGTTCTGTGTCGTTTGAGACTGCGGCCAAAAACCGGAGCACCACAAGCGAGGTGTCAAAACATTCGCCTTTTCCGTCATCCATGCTCCCAAAACAAGTGGTTCTTAACCGCTCTAAGGTTTTCGCGGTCATTTCGCCGACGGTTAAATCGCCCGGCGCGAACATAAAAAGCAGACGGATAATCTCAAGCTCATACATATTCGCGGAGAATAACTGCGTTTTGGGCGTCTGGTTGAAGATTGTTTTAAGCTTTTTGCCGTTATTGGAGGGCGGTATAAAGAAGTCTGGGTACATTCGCCGCCCGGAAATATCCGTGTTGTTCGGGTATTTTACCCCGCGGTAAAACCTTTCTTTTGTGTTTTTATCGCTCTTTGCCGCGAGAAGTCTCCTCACTATACCCGCTTTTTGCCCGTCGGTAAGCTTCCCGTCTTTAATAATAAATCGGTTTGTCTTAATCATCAGCTCATACGCGTCCATAATACTCTCCTTTTTGCGTTATTTATGCCTTTTATTTCCGTCTGCGGGCAATCCCGATTTTTTGTTAAACGGCGTTTTCGCGGATGTTTTTGGTTGACATAATGTCACTCAACCGTTTCCCAAACAATCACCCAATATTTTATTATTCACAAGGTTTTAAGCGCCTCGTATCTGTGGTTGCCGTCGTTTAAGGTTAAAATGTCTTCTTCGCGCCCGACAATCAGCGGCGGCATATCCCAGCCGCCCGCGGCGTATTTTTCCGCTATTTTATGTACGCGCTTTTCAAAACCGTCTTTTGGTATTTGATATTTCATGTTTTCTTCAGGGCCGCAGCAACGCTTAACGCGGTTTAGCTCCAGCAGTTCCGGGGGATAAAAACGGCGGGGTTTAAGTTTCAGCCCGTCTGAAAAAGCTTTGTTAAACCCCTCTCCGCGCAGAAACAAATGAACCCATTCCTCGACTCTTCCCGCGCTCGCGAACTCCAAAGCCGACGCCGAAGTTGGTTTATATATCACTTATCTTCCCCATTCCTCTTAAGTACAGCATATTTCCGACACAGCCCTCGCAAAACCCGCCGGCCTTTTTGCCGCACCCGTCACAACACTCTCCGCAAGCGGTTATTTTCGCGAAATCAAGAAGTTTCATGGTCTGCCCTTTCAATACAGTAATACACAGCGCCGGAAACACGGCCGTCATCATATTCCCACGCTTCTTTTTTACTCAGCGGTAACATTCCGCATTTTTGCATCACTCTGCGCGAGGGTGTGTTTTTCTCATCGCACGACGAAATAACGCTTTCAATATCTAAGACCTTAAAGGCGTGTTCAATAATTTTCCTAACCGCTTCTGTCGCGTATCCCTTGTTGTGGTGATCTTTATGTATTATCCACCCGATCGACGCTTTTTTTGACGGTGGAACGACCCCGAGCGCAACCTCTCCGATTAACTTTTCGCCCAGAACGACAGCGTAACAAAAGTATTTTTGCGTTTTGCCTTTGCCCCATTCACTTACAACCCAATCGAGATATTCCCGAACTTCGTCCATGCTTTTATTCGGCGAGGTAAGAAAACGCGTGTTTTCGCTATCAGCGGAAAACTCACTCATATATACCAAGTCTCCCGATTCAAACGGCCGAAGAATTAATCTGTTTGTTTTTATTGTTCTGTTCATAAGTTTTATACCATATATTCTGACGTAAACTGCAGGTGTTTTACTCGTCGCAAGTTTTCATAATATGTTCTGCCAAGCGAAGGCTATATTTTTATTTTTCCCTTTCCATTCATAATTTTACCGTTCATTATCATATCCATTACCTCATCTGCTGTTTTACATTTATCATAGTCGCCGATAATCTGGTTTGGGTAGTGATAGACAATGCCGTTTTTTTCGTTTCGTTCAAGACATTCAAGTAACCTTTCCTCGCCGTGTTCTTTTATAAACAGCGCAAGTGCGTATATTCGCACTTTCTCGTGCATACCACCGCAGGGGAAGTTGTCGCATTCCCAGCAGCCGCGGATGTTTTTTTCTTTGCAACAGACAAAATGCTTGCACCGCTCCTTATTTTTACAGCCGTCGTTTCTGCACCCGGCGCAGTTTTCATTCTCGCCGCAAACAGCGCACGCAAGTCCGCAATAGGCAAGCCCTTTTTCATTCTTCATATGTAGTCCCCTTATCAATACTATCTATAATCTCTCTCATCTCGCTTACAATTTGCCCGGGGGTTTTGTTGTCGGTGAATATTACATGGTCGCCCGGGTGGGGGGGCAGGTTCAGCCAGTAAAACGAAACTTCCGTTTTGTCGCCGCGGGCTTTATGCCGCGAGGTAAGCGTTTGCTCCGAGCATTTGAGAGTAAAGCCGATAGTTTCGTATTCGGCGGTTATGCCTTTTAGTATATTTTCTCGGATCTCCCCGCCGATAACCACCACCGATGAAAAAATCACATAGTCAAAGCCGGATTCCAAATAATTCGTCAGCGCGTACGACATGGTCTTGTCGCCGTTGCGGAGCCGCGGGTCGGAGAGCGAAAAAGGGTTCACACACCACGCCCAGTCGCCGTCGAAATACGCGCTGTTTTCGTATGACTCAAGCAGTCTTTCGGCAACGGCGGTTTTCCCCACGCAGGGCGAGCCTGTGATAATAATAAGCTTTTGTTTATGTTTGGCTTTTTGTTTTTGTCTCATATTAACCCCCGTATTTTATATAAATGTATAAATAAATGAAGAGTATTATAGTTTGCGTTTGCTTTTGATCTTTTTTATGTTTCGTGTTACAAATCTTTTCTAAAAAAAATACATCTTTCCGTTTCGGCAAAGCCAATTTTAAGGTGAAAATTATAGCTTTCGGTGTTTTCAAGCAGACAATCGCTTAAAAACTCGCGGCAGCCATTTTGCTGAGCCCATTCCTCGCATACAGCTACAAGCGACGAGGCGATACCGCATAACCGATAAGACGCTCTGACATAAACGGCTTCCAAATAACCAACCGTCCCGTCATAATTTTTACCATTTATATATTCATTTCTAAGCGCGCAATGACAAACGCCTATGGGCTTTTCTCCGTCATAAGCAAAGAAAAACGCTTGCTTACCGTTATCAAAATGCAACTTGTTTTCTTCAAGCAATTCTTCATACGAATGGTTCTCATATAATTCGCAGAGCAGCTCTGTCAGTGTTTCAATATCACTGCGTTCGGCTTTGCGAATAGTTATTTTCATGTGTTTCATATGGTGTTATTCATCCTTAACTTGCGCTCTATTTCGGCAGTCGCCCTTACAACAAAATTGTCCATATCGGCTTTGGTGAAGTATGGATATTCCCTGTCCGGTTCACCCTTGAAACTCTTATAAAAATCCGAAATATACGCGATTTTGTTTTCAAAAGCTGTTTTTGAAAAATAGTCTAAATATGTGTTGGGGAAGCTTTTTATACCCACGAAAACAGAAAACGCCAGAAAGTCCGGATGCTCCTTTAAATACAAGTGGTCGAGGTCGTACATATCTCTCTTTATTTCCCAGATAAACCCGGGATTTTTGGCAAACTCCTCCGCATACTGTTCCTTTTGCGGCAAAAATATATCGCGCGACCATATATAATCCGTTAAAAGATGAATATAATAGCCCAAATAAAACGCCTTATCCTCAAGACCCGAAGCGGAGTCGAAGTGTTTTTGACGAAACATTTCCGCCCTTTCAGAACGGGGAACGCCTTCTTTTTTCCAATGGGAGACAACTGTCGGAGGGGAGAAAACGTTCCAGTTTCCGTCCACGGGCTCACCCGAGTCCGGCGCGATATTACCCACAATAAAATGCTCATAAGGCAGGTTTCCGATATGCTCTGAGAGCTTGTCCGCTATACGCAAATGCGCCATCCAGCTTGCCATTTTTATAATTCCTTTCGCATAACTCGTCGGTTTCCCGTTTCGTAATAAACAGTAAAACCCTGTTTTTCATACATATTTGCGTAGCCGACAAAATTTTCTGATTCGTTGGTAAGAGTTTTGTCGGGATAGACTTCCACAAAACGAAAGCCGTTTTCTTTAGCGTCACGGCAAACCCGCTCTAAAAGCTGTGTGGCGATACCTTTTCGTTGAAATTCAGGCGCTATTGTAAAACAGAATATGGATTTTGTGTATTTGTCGATTTCGCTGTCGGTAGGGTAAGCAGTTCTGCCCCATTGCCAACCTAAACATTTTAGACACTCCGATTTGGTATTGGCATTAACCCAGCCAATCACGCGCCCATCAAAATAAGCAAGATAACCTTGCAGGTTGCCGTTTCTCACCATTTGCAGAGCGACAGTTTCATTGGGGCTAACATCAAAATCTTCCGGCACATTGCTTGCCCAACAGACACAGTAGCATTTCATATTGTGCTTTTCGTTGTGCGGTGTAGTATTAAAAAAATGCACATAATCCTCAGCGAGGTCTGGGGTTAGTTTTTTAATTGTGATATTCATGCTTTTAGCTCCTTTACCATAATCATTTTATCCGGCGTCGCGTCCCCGGAATGTACAAACCCGTGTCTTTCGTACAGCTTGATTGCCTTTGTGTTGGTCTTCTCAACATGAAGCCGCATTATTTCCATGCCCATATCCCTCAAGTATAAGACAGCAAATTCAAGCAAACGGCTTCCTATCCCTTGCCCGCGCAAATCGTCCCTTACAAAGAAATGCGAAAAATGGCCGCATTTTTCATATCTTTCAAATATCGCGAAGCCGCCGACATATTCTCCGCCTGTTTTATACACAAAGGTTTTGCGTTCGGTAAGCCTTTTATCACTCGTTTCGCCCCAAAAAGATACGCAAAGCGGAAGCTCGTCAGGCGTAATTTGAATTATTTCATAGCTGCTTATATACTCGGTAGCGCTCATTTAATTTTCCTTTCTTAACGGCGAATCTATACCGGCATGGAGTCTGCGGCGGTGCGCAGCGAGAGAGATTCGGCAACGCCTTTTATTTATATTAAAGCTTTCTCGCCCATCCATTGATAAGCAACGGGTACGAATCCGATTTTTTTATACCAATCAACCAGCTCTACATAGCGCAGCTCGATTGAGTGGCAGCGTTGATTTTTTAGCCATTGCGCGCCCTGTATTACCATTTGGCGGCCTATTCCTGCGCTGCGTTCACTGTGTATTACACCGACACAGCCTATAGCGCCGACTTTTTGATCGGGCGGAGCAAAGCGTCCGCCGTTTGGCGATAAAATCTCAAAACCAACAATTTCTTTTCCTTTTACAGCCAAGAGAACCGGGTCGGCACAATCAAGAAATATCCCCTCCCACGCGCTATGCGCGTCAATAACGGCCGCTGATAGGGCTTGTCTGTCCTGCTCTGCCGCGAATCTAAATAAAACCCCCTCCGGCAAGGACGGCACATCCAGCCGTTCCGGACTGAACTCATTCAACTTCAGCGTCATATTCGTGCTTACCCAATCCGCCTTATAGCCCCTTTTTTCAAAAAAAGCAACCTCGTTTTCTTTATGCGGCACACCCTGTAATAAATAGTGTGTTCCCCGCCCAAGCACAACTCTCTTTGCGCCCGCGTGGGCAACAATGCGTTCCGATTCGTCTAACAAGCGCGAGCCGAGCCCTTTTTGTCTATGAGAGGGTTTTACGCATAATATCGCGATTGAGCTGTCATGAATCATGGAATATCCATCGATATCCCCGTCTTCACCATACACGCAAGCAACAATAGCTTTCTCCGGGCGCAACAAATTAAAGAAAAGTTCTCTTTGCACCGAATAATCAGGAAAGCACTCTAAATAAAGATGGTATAATTCGTTTTGGTCAGGTTTGCCGTATGTTATATCCATATGTTATACCTCTTTCTCAGGCAATCATACCCGAACGGGGGATCCCGGCAACGATTATATTATTCTTCATGAATGCCCACCCAACTCCGAGATAAGCTTTTGAATCCGATTTGTTTTGGTTTCTTCCCTCTTCGCCAACTCAATCTTGTTGACTTGCTCGCGCTTTAAATAATCCGGCTGTTTTATAAACGCTTCCAATACACCGCCGTCTCTCAAAATGGTTTCGAGATAAGGCGGAATGGTAAACACTCTCGGTTGATCGTCTTTTTCCAATGTGACATGGATTATATCGCCCATATTTTTGCCGACAGCGCGACGGATAAATTCGTTGTAAACCATATAATGCCCGTTTCGGGAACTTAATAGCGTGTGATCGAATGAATGCCCGTCCACCGTGATTTTAACGGGAATATTTCCTTTCGATCCGAAGCACTCTAAAGCGGATTCTGGAAAGTAAAAGACGCTCCATTGGATTTTACCCTCAAGCCGTTTAATTTCCGCGTCAAATTCGTATTTCATTGTCGCAGCTCCTTCCTCATTACCATGGTTTTGCCGTCTTCCCTTACCTTGGTAAAACCGCACTTCTCAAAAAGTCGGGCGGGGCCAGCGCAGTCCCACTCATATCTCTCTTCCCGCTTTGCGGGGTAGCCCTCGACAGCGGCGAATCCCTCCGCCTTGGCGTCGGCGGCGGCGCGGCGCAAGAGTGACTCGGCAACGCCTTTTCCGCGGAACTCCGGGGCGATTAAAAAGCAGACGACAGCCTTTTCGCGTTTTTCCGGCGGGGAGTAAAAACGGGAGCCGTCACACGACTCGGCGGGAAAGTTCGCCTTGGCGTTGATATTGCACCAACCGATCGCCTTTCCGTCAACATAAGCCAAATAGCCCCGCAGCGCGCCTGACTTTATTTGCCGCGCGGCGACTCTGCGGGATATTTCGCCCCCGCCGAGCCCTTTTGCCCGCGCTTCGTCCTCCGCTTCTTTTTTGTCTTCTTTTGTCATTTGATAAATCTGGCAATAGCACCGATATGGCGAGTCGTCCGTAAACGCCCGGTTGTCAAAAAAATCAAAGTAATCGGCGGCAAGGTTTGGGGTGAGCGGTTTGATTGTTAGGTTCATGTTTATAATAGCGTCTCCACATATTTATTAAGCCAATTACTGACTATAGTAAAATTATCGAAATGTTTTTCGCAAGGAACATGAATGAATATCGCCCTTGTACGGAAGTTATTTTCTTTTATATATTTTAGGCTTTCGTAATATACATGGTTGCACAGATAATTTCCCGCGTTATCCGAAAGCTTGTATTCTATATTACATTTATTCAGACTTTCAAGCAAACCAAAATAGTCAAAATTCGTTTTAAAGAAATTGTTTTTACGTGCTTGTGATTCTATATAAATACAACTCACTTTAGGCTTTTGCCCGAAAGCAATAAGAAAATCTGGATTGACTTTTTGAATAGCGGTGAGCATTTGTTTCTCGCTTGAAACAAAACTATTTGTTAAAAGCTGCTTGTCGGCCGCTTGTATACTATCAAGCAATAATTTTGATGTATTTGTTTTCCCTGCAAATGCGGTAAGCAATATTTTCATGAGATATCGTCCTTTCGTCAAACTGCGGAAATTTTAAATATTTGCTTATTACGTTGTTTCCAATTTATCTAAAAGTCGCGTTACTCTAAACGTGCAATCTCGCTTTCGATCATCGGTTTTACGCCATGATTCAGATAGCGGGAAATAAATACCATCCTTAACATCAGAACCCATATCCCATAAGCCGTTTTCGTCTTGCTGTTTTTTTAACCAATCCACCACAAAATCCAACTTTTTTGGAGCAAGCGAATAATCAGACAATAATTCCATTGCCGCTAAATAGCTGCTTGCCAAACGCGAAGCGAAATTTTCGGGTAATATACTTAAACGGCTGTTGTAAATATAAACAATGCCCCTCTGATGTTCCAAAACATAATCAATCATCGGAGATTCAATTTCAGGCCGTAACAGCCCCGGCAGCAAAGCAAGTTGATAGAACACAACAAAATCAGCCAAACAGCCTGCTTTCGGATTCAACTTTATGAACTCGGATTCATAGGACGCCACATAATCAGCATGGGAGTATTTACCGCTTTTAAACGCGTGAGTTATTATCCGCGCCCATTTCGCCGCGACAGAAAGAGCAATTTCGTTAACGGGATCAAATAGGCGTATCCACGCCGCAAGCATTAAATCGCCGTATGTTTTGGAATCGTGTTTTTTTTCGTGAAAAACAGTAGGGTGCGTTTGCAACAGATTGTATTCCATATAATCAAGCGCGCGGGCTATCGGTTTATCATGCTTTGTCAAACCGAGAACGCGAAGTCTCCTGAGAGCTTGTTCGGTCGTAATGGGTTGCGCCTTAGTCGGTTTACTCAAAGTGTGAAAATTTCCCCATGAACCATCCTTCTGTTGAAGATCAATAATTTGCCGTATCCATTTGTTGTCGTAAAAAGACATAGACTATCCCTCTTTCGTCAAACTACGGAAATTTATAATATTTCCGTCAGGGTCTTTGAATTGAAACGACCGCGCGCCCCAAGGGTGGGTTTTCGGTTCGCTTTGCATTTCCACGCCTAAATCAAGCAGTCGTTTGTATTCAGCATCGATGTTGTCAACGTTAAAGCAAAGCAAGGTATTGTTAGAGCTTTGCGCCGACACATAACCAAACATGGAATTATCGGCTATTTTTACACTGTCAATGGTGAGGTACAATCCACCAATATTTATCGATGAATGAATATCGCTTTGCTTAGCCCCATTTATGCCATACATATCGACTGTAACGCCGAATATATTTTCATAAAAAGCGACAAGCCGCGGCACATCGTTGCTTATAAGACATAAATCAGTAAATTTAATGCTCATACCTTAAACCCTTTCTATAAATACGCTCCATGCGGGCAGCTTGTACTTCATCTCAAAACCGCCTTGCAGATATGCTCTTTGAGCAATGTCATTCGCCGCGAGCTCCTTAACGGCCGCCGAATTTATGCTGAGATTTTTATCGAGCGACCGCTCGTACAAGGTTCTTTTACTTGCTGGCATTTTCTTTCACCTTCAATATTTCTGAATAAAAGGCAATCAATAAAGCACGGAATGTAATATCACATTCCCGCCGCCGTGTTTTTGCTTTCCAATCCACTTCAAGCTGCAAGCCTGCATACGGCCCCCAATCTTTAAAAATATCGTCCAAAACTGGACTTTGGCACACGCCATCTTTATCAATAGAATGTACAATTTCATTGACAGCTTCTTTCAATGCGGAGATATATGGCACGACACCGCAGCGCGCAAGCCATTCAATATATTCCATATGATAGAGTTCCGGTTTTCCGCGATTTTCAATTGAGATAGGAGTTGGAAGCAGACAGGTGGATTTTATTTTCAATCCTTGTGACGGAAAACAGCCGAGCGTACCGAGCGGATAGCCCACCCATGAATTGGCGGTGAGACCAACAAGTTCCGAACGATTGGTTTGCATCATTTTTGAAACGGAAGCGGCAATCATTTTTATGTTATCTTCGTTTTTCCATGATGTTGTGTGCGCTAAAATATCCAAATGATAACGGCAAGGCCATTTTTCATAATCATTGAATGTATAGTAAATGCCGCTCGGATTGCTTCTGCTTCCTTTTCCCTTACGCGGGCGTGATATATCCAAAATCGAATCTACTTCCAATACACGCTTGAACGAATCCAACGATAATTGAATCTGCGGCGTTATATCAATTATATCGGCGTACCCGGCGCGGGCAATACAAGCACAGCGAATAAGGTTCTGACCGTTTGCGGCGTACCTAAATTCGTCAAAATATTTTCCTTTGGTACGGTAGCATAAATCATCCAACGGTACAGTAATAAAAGCATCCATTGACCGTCTTAATTCCGGCGTATCTTTATCTACCGCTTTTTCGCCGAGGTATTTTGTGACGGTTTCTTGATTCTCAAATTGTCCGGCGTTTTTATTTGTGCCGTGAAAACCTTGCCCAAACCATCCGTTTTCAAGTTGGCTGGCAAAAGCCGTTTTTATGTTTGGCTCTTGTAATATTTGTTTTTGATATTCAGCCGTTTCTTCCAAAGTGAGGTTGTTTAGAATTTCACTTTTTACTCGTCGCTTAATGGATGGGTTAGAGTTTTCAAGCAAAAAATCAATAGATTTAGATAGGCTCATATGACCACCTCCCAATGTTAAAATTCCAATTCGTATTTTGTTCCTTGATGAAATAAAACGCCGTCCGTCAGGCGAACACGCAAAAGGCAAGTGTTCGGGTCGCTTTTCCCGTTCCGGCGCCTATTTCAACGGCTCGCTTCCCCGCGCCGCGCCCGGCATACCGAATGATATCGGCAAACAACTCATCGGGATAATCCCAGCGAACTTTTTCATAGTTCGCGACAATTTCATCAAAATGCGTTCTGTTGTTCCGTTCCCACCCTGTTTTTGGCATTGGTCACCCTCCTGTTTGTTATAAGTCAATTAAACCGAATTTTTTAAGCTTTAGCAGTATTTCTTATGTATGTTATCTCACAGCAGACACGATGCAGAAATGACATATTACTTTGTATTCCACGGAATGGAATCGCATATTTCAACTGTCCCGAGCATTTCCGAGGTTCTCTCTCCTGTCTCCGGATTGGTGGGGTTGTCGATTTGGAACAAATACCCGCCCTTTCCGTATCTGCCAAGTTTGCTCTGGTCATAATGGCCGCTGTCCATACAAATGTTGACGGCTTTCAGCGTAACCATCGTTCCGACGTTTCCGAGTTTAAAATCATGTTCCTCTAAAAACTCACACTCGATATTAAGAAAACATTCTTTAATTCGCGGCGCGTTGACTTTTTCGGCTTTTTCCGCCGTTAAGCCGGCAACGGTAATTTCATTTGTTTCAAACTCATTGTTCCCTATGGTTTTTATACAGCGGTCATATATGTCATACGAGGGGAAGTTTAGCACACAACAGCCGCTTTCTTTCAGCGATTGATACATATGCCCGCCTTTTGAAACAGGCATGATGCAAAAAAGGTCATCTGACCCACCCCATGCCGGCGCACTCCCGATAAAGGACGACCATGATTGCAGACAGGCGTTTTCTTTTCCGTTTGATTTCCAAGTCGTAACGACAAACACAAGCGAGGGGATTGCCGTTAAAAAACTTTTCCAGTCATTCCACGGTTCGGTAATTTTTTCAGGTCTTGAGGAAAATTCTTTTTTCATTGCGCATTACTCTCCTTGTTTTTTTATAATAACGCTGTTGACAATACGAACCGCAGGGCGGCTCCCGTCTATGGTCACCCTCCTGTTTGTTATAAGTCAATTAAACCGAATTTTTTAAGCTTTAGCAGTATTTTATTTGTAAAATAAGCTTCACACGGAGTGAGTGAAAAAATAATTTCGGATTTTGATGAAGTTTTTATGTTTTAGCTTCTTCATAACGACTTCCTTATGCTTATTATCCCATCAGTTCCACAGAATGGTTTTACCGCCCGGCTCGCCCAATATGACGGTATTCCGTCCGCGATCGCGTCAGGGTCATTGTCAAAATCCTCGTAAACATCCGTAATTAGAAACCCCGCTTTGAGTTGACCGCCGATTTGTTCCTCAAGGGTATGACTAAACTGGATTCCGTCACGGCTGCCGGCTATTTGTTTAAGCTGTTCCTCCGGCAGTTTCAAAGGATTATACGGCAGCTTGCCCGAAATAACCATCGGACGGACGGTGACATCCTCAACAATAAAATGAAAGGCGTTGTCCAGTCCCGCGAGAAGAACCCCGCCGCTTTTCAGCACACGGAAGCACTCATTCCAAACATGGCAGACATCCTCAATGTAAACATTTGAAACGGGATGAAATATAATATCAAAGCTGTCATCCACAAATGGCAACCGCTTCGTCATATCAGCTTTGACGATATTTATATCGTAGCCCTCACGCTCCGCAACGAGCTGTTCACTTTCGAGCTGCTTCTCGGAATAATCCAAAACGGCGCAGTCCGCGCCAACGGCGGATAACACCGGCATCTGCTGGCCGCCGCCGCTCGCGAGACCCAACACTTTTATTCCGTCAAGCCTGTTGTTTTTTATAAAAGGCAGAAACCACTCTTTCGGAACCGGCTTGACAGGGGTGAGTATAACATCCCATTGACCGTTTTTGGCGTTAGTAAAAACCTCATGTGAAATCGGGACGGCATAGCAACAACCGTTTTCAGCACGGGCATCCCACGCTTTTGAATTGATTTTTGTGTAGTCAATCACTGGTTTTTTCCTCCATTGCTTTTTTTGTAACTCTTTTTATAAACGCGCCTTTCGCTTCGGTATAGCCGTCTCGGTTATGCTCATAGTCCCCCGACAGACTGCGTTTTAATTCTGCGTATTCCGCGGCGGCTTCGGGGTGTGCAAAAGTGCAATCCAATACCTCTCCACCGCTTTTTCATCGTGAATCGCTGTGATTTCAAAAACTCCGCCACAAGCAAGAATAGTGCGCTTACTTGCCACATTATTCTCATCGCATGTAAGCAATATTTTTTCCAACCCAAACTCACGACATTGATTAAGGCAAAGCGAGAGCATAGTTTTTGCATACCCTTTTCCTCTCTCTGATGGACGAACACAATAACCGATATGTCCACCAATTTCAGCAAGATGATCATTTAGGTAGTGTCGGAAATTTATCATACCTAAAATACGGTTTTCACCTTCATGTACCAACATAAACTGCTCCCCTTCAACCAAATTAGAATTCGGAACGGTTTCTTTGTTCTCCATTAAACGGCAGTGCTCTATCCATTCGTTTATGTCCTCGAATTTTCGCAATCCGCTGTCGCCCGCAAAAGAACTGTTGAAATCAAAAAATTCATTTCGATAATCGCGAATCTCTTTAAGATATTCTTTGCTCGGCTTTATTAAAATCAGGTTTTTCATAACGACCTCTCTTTCACCATTTTCAAATACTTCCGCATCCCATCTTCCTCATGCTGCCGATATGTAAACCCGAAATGCGCCGCGACCGATAACGCAAGGGTATGAAATAAATCACACATGGCATATATCGCTTTCCAAATATCATTATAATTACTGCCCGAATAAGTGGCGGTATATTGCGTGTATAGCTCCGGCGACAGATAGCGTTTGAAGTATTTACCGCTTTTCCCCACAGAGAGATTGAATCCGTGTTGTGTGCCGATATAATAGCCAATCATATCATGCAGTTCAGTCCGAACAACATCATTCAACATATTCATTACATAAGACAGTTCATCCCGTGCGATTCCTTTGGCGGAGTTTTGCAAGCACCACCAAAAGTTATTACAGCAAGAATAATAAAACAGCTCGTCCGGCTCTTTCAGCCAAAAATCCTTATCCGTTGACGGAGGATAGTCGGGAACGATTCCGTCTTTATCAAGCAGCATAACGGTTAAGCAATCATATTGTTTTAGATTTTCTGTGTTCAACGGAACTAATGACAAATCAATCCTGTTACCGTCCTCAAAAAGCATAAGATACCCGAAATGTCCGTCAGCGTTGTCGGGGTATCGCATGGTTTCCGGCATTTGCAGCATAAGCCTTTTACCGAAAACATCAATCCAACTATGGTCTTTGGTAAACGAATCGACGCCCGTTACCATGTAGGCAATATCAAAATCCTGATAGTTGTCTTTCGGCGCGTTGGGGTTGGCACGTGAGCCGTTCATCAGCACAGCACGGACACGCTCATCGGCTTTGGCAACGCCTAAAATCAAATTAATCATTTCTTGTTCGGTACGCATAATTTCAGTCCTTTCTCGAAACCACAGACAACCACGCAGGAAGTGCTGCGAGAGGATTGGTTTTCCAATCATACAATTTTTTCAGTTCATCTTCCGATAATCTATCCCTGCCGCCGGTGGATTCAAACCAATATGTCCCGAACTCAGGATACATTTCTTCGATGTGTTTTATAGATAACCCAGATTGAATAATGGCGTTTAGCAAATCCTGTGCACGCCAATGTTTTTCTATTCCTAAGTCTGTATGATCATATGGTTTTTTCACAATTACAGAGGATTCATTGGCAGGATCAGAATCTGCAAACGGGCGCGTAAATGGATGAATATCATGCGATACATAAATGCCGCCGGATTTTAATACACGATAAATATTATTGAACATTGATTGCAAATCATCAATCCAAACGAAAACTCCACCAGATGTATATACGAGATCGTATGTGCTGTCATCAGAAAAATCAAGGGTCATGGTATTGTCAAGCAAAAAGTTGATTTCCCAGCCGTGTTTTTCCGCAATAACCTGCGCGTTTTCAAGCTGCCGCTGTGAAATATCAGATGACGTGACCTTTGCGCCGAGCAAATGAAACGCAAAAACAGCGTGATTATTTCCGCTGGACGGTACAAAAATTTGTTTTCCTTTGAATTTCCCCAAGTGTTTTTTTAATAACGCGAATACCATCGGGTGAAACGCGCTGGCCGGATTTTTAATAATCGCATCAATAGCCTTATTTGTCCGATATGCTTTATACCAGTCGGAATCCGATGTTTTATTCCAACTATCAATGATTTGTTGATTTACTTTTTTCATAGCCAGTTCCTTTCTTCTCGCACACGAGCAGAGCGTGATTGCTGAGCCCTGTGCAGGATTCGCTCTCCGCCATGCGGTCGTTTAAAACCAGCCATGCCGCAAATTGTTCGTCCGACATATTGTTGACGATATTCGAGGCAAAGTAAAAGTCAAGCCCGACATTTCTTATTACGGACAGTCCGTGCGTTTTCGCGGTTCGTTCCATTTCCTCGGGCGAGGAAAAGAAAAATAAATCGGGCCGCAGGTCGTCTACGCCCTGCACAAACACGCGCTCGTTTGTGTAGGCGTTCGGGTAATGGTCCGGCGACAAAACGCAAGCGCCCGCGTATACGCCGAGAACAGAAATATACGCGCAGCATATTTTGCCGCCCAGTTTGCAAATGCGAATACTTTCTTTAAAAGCTTTTTCGCGGTCCTCCGGGTTTAGGTGATACATCGGCCCAAGCGCTAAAACCACATCAAAAGAATGGTTCGGAATAAAACCCAAATCTGTCGCGTCCCCCTGTTTTACGGAGAGGTTTGAATGTCCTGCGGATTTGATTTTCCGCCCGAACATTTCGATGTTTTCGGGTACGATGTCAACCCCCAAATAACTGCGGCACTTATCCGCCAAGTAAAACCCGTAATGGCCTGTGGCGCAGCCGAGCTCAACCACCGCCGACCGCTTATCCACCAATAAGTCAAGCTGTTTTTTGGTGTAGCGCGACTCAAGCCCCGCGGCGCGGGACTCTAAAAACCGCCCTTCCTCTTTGTCTGTAAACTGATATTTTTCATGTATGAATTCATAGTTATACGCCATTACTTGCCCTCCGTTTTTAAATCATATCGTTTTATCAACTCCATTGGATAGGTGTATACCTCCAACGCGTTGATTTTTGCTAATCCAAAAATTTTATGTTCAAATATTATTTCTATCGCTTTTTGCATTGCCATTACTTCAAATATGCCGATTGTTGAATGAATAGCAGGATAGCCGAATTTCTTTGAATACCAAAAACCGAGCTTTCCGCAGTATTCGTCTAACTTTTCGTGAAAAGCGTAATAGAACTCTATTAAGTTTTTTGACTGCGCGGGGGAAGCGTAAAGCACAGCGGTTTCCGTACGCTCGCCGCCGGGAGGGAGAACCCCTAAAGAGGCAAGCATAACGTCAAACGCCATGTATTTCTTTGAAAATTCTTCTGTCCATTGCAAAAGCGCATGAATGGGGGCATTTTCGTATGCCGCAATCGTGATATGCGGCGGCCACTCCGAAACGACTTTTATATATCCTTCTTCACATAGATGCTTTCGCAGAATATTTAGTTTTTCGTTTGTTTTGTTATCGAACCTTGCGATAACAACATAGTTAGCCATTTACTTGCCCTCCTTATTTAATACCGCTTGCTATCAAAACGGTGCTTGTTGAAAAGTCCCACAGCTTTTCGCCGTTTTTATACTGTTCGACACGCTTATCAAAGCGTTCATTTATTAATTTCAACAGCATTTGTTTTTCATCATCGGTCAAGGAATCAGGCGCGATACGAAGAGCCTTTTCAGCACTGGCAATCACATGGAGCCGATGAGTGTTGATTTGTAAAAGCGCCGTTTTGTCTGAAACATCCGCGTTGTCCGGCGCATAGTCAACGACTGTAATAAATTCCACATTTACGTTGCGAAATCCTGCTTTTTCAAGGGCTTTCGGATAATCATGCTCTGTCATTTCATACGAGCCAATGCCTTTTTCTTTATCATAGTCACCGGCTTTTTCCCATACCTTTTCAAACAGCCTTATTTCTTCCGCGTCGCGGATAAACCAATTTTCATCTTTAACTCCGAGCCGAGAGCGAACGGACATAACAGAAATTCTGCCGTTTTTCTTCAAAACACGGCGTTGCTCATTCAGAAACAACTCGGTCGGGATATGTTCTGCCACGGTATATGAATAACAAAGGTCAAAACTGTTGTCGGTAAAAGGCATTGCAGTCGCGTCGCCGTTTATAAAAACGCAGTCCAGGTTTAGTTCTTCTGATTTTTCTTTTGCCCATGCGATATGTCCGATATCGAAATCAAGGCCTGTAATAGTTACATTCGGCAAATAGGTTTTTATCCGATGACAGAAAAGCCCTCCCGCGCATCCGATTTCAAGGACATTCATATTCGCCGTAACGCCAATGGCAGGCAGCCATAAGTCTTTATTGCCATCGTGAAAACGCAGGGAACGGGATTGATACAGTTCTTCGGTTGTTTGGATATATTGCGACCAGTTGTTGTTCATCGGCTGTCCTCCCAATTTTTCAACCTTGCTATAAATTCATCGGCGGTTATTACCGTACCGTTGGTAAACTCTCCGCGAGAATTAAGCGCGATTATTTCATCAAGCGTATAAGCGGCGGCGGAGCAAGTCTCCCCATCGCACAAAACTACTTCGTTCAGCGAAAACTCTTGCTTGAAAAGCCAAATATCAAAAAACACAGCGTTTTTGACAACGCTCATAAAAAGCTCTGAAGATGACAAATCGGGAATGATACCGCATTCTTCGCCGTTTTCCCGAATTGCAGCCGTTAATGAATCCTCCCCCGCAAGCGCCGCGCCGCCTTGTATGTTCCATTTATTCGCGTCATCCTTGCGGGGGTCACGCTTTGTCAGCAAATAGCGGCCGTCACTTCGGCGCAACAATGCTGCGGCAATAAGAATATACTCATCTTCCTTGCGGTTGCCGCTTCCGCGTATCCAAAAACGCCCTGTGCGATTTCGGTTTTCATCATAGATATCCATTAGCTCAATATTCTGTTTATACCAAGTCGGCACGGGATTTTTCATATTGTCAAACCAAATAAAAATATTGTCTAAGTGTCGTCTGCCTTCTTCCGGCTCACCTTGCCGTCCTGCCGCCGTTTCACATAAAGCTGCGAGTGCATCATAAGCGAGATAATACATAAGCATATGGAAGAACTCATTCGGCGGTTCATTATCAAAATACCCGTTTATTAAGCCTGTGCAAAAATAGGCATTTGGTTCGTTACCCCAATTCGTCGGATCAAATTCCCACCACGGATCGCCGTGATCTTTATTATAAGCATTGAAATCTATTACGCCGATTTGACCGTCAGGCATGACCATCAAATTTGATTTGTTGAAGTCGCCGTGGTTGAAAGTTTGCGGTCTGTTATCAAGCATATACTTATTGTCTTGCAAGAAGCGGACAATTATATCGCCGTTTTCGTACTTTCTCGGATTTGCGTCGTAAAAATCAATCCTTCTCTGCACTTTGCGGTAAAACCAATCACTCCATGGTTCGGCGTTCTCCGGTGCGGGCAATGTATGTATCTTTCGTAGTGTTTCGCCCGCTTTTATCCCTAAAACATATTGCTCAGTTTCGGACATCAGCGGCAAGGCTTTTTCAGCATCTTCTCCGTCGAGCCAACTTGACAGAGAATAAACGCTTTTACCGCTGTCACAAAAACCGAAGCCGAGCGGTTCTGGGGTGAGGACGCCAAGCTCATATACGCGCTCCATCATTCCGTATTCAGCTTTTTTACGGTCGTGTTCCGATATATCGGACACACGCAAGAACATACGCTGATGATCAGCGGTTTCGACGCAGTATTTTTTATCCTCCGACCACCCCTTGACAATCGGCTGAATTTTTGTAAAGTTTTTTCTCATAACACCGTCGGCCATGGCTCTTCCCTCCTTAAAACTCAGATAAAACAAGGTTTTAGGATATTTTACCATTAAAAGCAAAAAAACACAACAAATGTTTTTCATACATTGCGGTGACACAACCAATCTGCGACTTTTTAATCTGCCATAGCGATTTTTTGGCAAACCCTTAGCATACTTATTGACTTATTAGTGTTTTTAGGGTATTCTAAACAAAGGAAAAAATAAGTAAATAAACCCAAACTATAAGTTTAGAAGGAGCCTATATGAGCGTTCAAGACATTATGTTAACCTACATAAGCGCAAGCGCGGCCACAAAAGAGCTTTTTATGCCCTGCGTCGCTTATATTAAAGACGGGAAGATTAAGGGCCGTATGTTTGATTCTTTTCTTTTCCTCCCCAGCCCCAACTACCTTTATAACTACACAAAAGAGGGTCACAGCCTAAAGCCCATGCAGAAGCAGAACTGGCTGAGCTATATCCATGACTTGGAGTTCGCCCCCGGCCTTAACGTCAACGCGCTTGACGAGGCGGTGGGGGAGACAAACAAGGCGCTCGGCGAGGACGGCTATAAAGCGGGGGTTTTCCTCTCTTTGTTCCGCCCGGTTGAGAGCGTCGGCGAGTTTGGCGAGGTTGGGGGCAAAAACCTTAACTTTTCCTCCCCGGAAGACAGAATAGCCGGGATAAAGTGGTTTATTGACGAACAGCTTAGCGAATTTAACAAAAGAAACTTTAAAAACATATACCCGGCGGGCTTTTATTGGTTCCATGAATCAATTGACTTTGACCGCGACAGCGGAATGCTGCGCCCGATTCTTGATTATATCCGCTCTTTGGGGCTTAAGTCGATATGGGCGCCGTATTTTAAAGCGAGGGGTTATGACAAGGCGAAGGAAAACGGCTTTGACCTTGTGGCAATGCAGGGCAACTACTTCCCCGGCAACCCGAAGTTCCCCAACGCGGGTCCGCTTACGCGGCTTGACGAGCTTGCGGAAATAGTAAAGAGCTTGGGCATTGGCGTGACCATTGAGCTTTCCGCCGACAACGAGCCGGGCATAACAGGGGTAAAGCAGTACCTGAAATACGGGGTGGAGCGCGGCTATATGGACGGCTATCATGTCTACTATATCAACAGCACCTGCAAATCAATAACCGGGCTGTGCCATTCGGAGGACGGCTATTTCCGCGGGCTTTATGACAACTTCCATGACTTTTTCAAAAAGACGCTTAAGGTCGGCGATATTGTTATAAAATAACGCCAAGACAAAAATTTACAGTAAACTTCCGGCTTTACGGTTTTCACGGAAAGGGTTGGTCATAAATATGAAAAAGCGGGCGCTTTCGTTTTTATTAATTTTATTTATATTTCTGCTTTGTGCGCCGGTTATGCTTTCCGGTTGCGAAACCGGTAAGGGCAATCCCCCGGAAAGCAGTGAGCGGGAAAGCTCCGCCGAGGGCTCTGTTCCCGATGAAGAACTGTATAATGACAAAGTTAAGCCCATAATAAGGCTTGACCCCGCCGAGCGGGAAATCCGTATTAATATCGGCGGGGAATATGATTTGCTGAGGGGCGTCACGGGGAGCGATAACCTTGAGGGCGAAATTACCGACCGCGTTCAAATTGACGACGGCGGCTATGACCCGGGCGTTCCGGGGAAGTACACGGTGGTCTATTCCCTTTCCGACACCGCCGGCAACAAAGCGAGGACAGTTATGAAAACTATAACCGTTGTGGATAATATTGTTATATCGCCGCCGCCGCTGTTTAGCGGGGATATTCAGGGCGAAAAGCTAAACCCCAACCCTCCCGCTTTTTTCGGCGGGGCGTGGTATTATAAGGTTGTTTCGTCCAAAGACAAGTGGGTTGGCATCGAGGGGATTGTCACCCTCCCTGAAGTTACGTTAACCCGTTATAACGGAGAGTATGACCCCGGCCTTGACATCGACCCCGCGGGGGTAAACCTTGACAACCCCTCTGTTTATATGGGCGGCAACGCGTCGGGCGAATCGGACGTGGGGCTTTCGCTCTCAAAGGCTTTGATTGATATCCCAAGCCAGACGCTGAGCAAGGGTTCAATCGCGTTCCGCCCGTTCTGGCGGTATATCACAAGCGAGAACAAAGATGTCGGCGGGTATGACGTCCACGGCGGCGAGTACGCCGTCTCCTGCAACGGCAACAACTGTATCGCCAATTACCACTGGCGCTACACCGAGTATTACTATCTCCCCGGCGACACGCTCCGGATTATTATTTATATCCCCGAGCCAAACAAAATGCAGCTCCAGATTGAGGTAATTGAAAAATCCACCCTGCCGAGCTCGGTTGAAATCCGCGAGCGCTACGGGTGGAAAGATCCCGAAAACTTTAAAAGCCCGATATTCCAATCCCCCGGTCACGGGACGGGGATAAACGCGGAATACAAGCGGGTCAACGCCATTGATCAGGTTAAAAACGAGGGCGGGACGGCGATTGCCACCGACAGCGTTATTAAAAACGCCGTCTGGCGCGAGACCTGCCTTTACCGCGAAATAAACGGTATTCTTTACCGCGTGCCGATGGGGGAATCCCGCCGCGGGGTGCTCGCCGCGCCGGACAAAACGCGGTTTACCGTCTCATATGACGGGGTGGACAAAGATTTGGGCGGCGAGGTTATAACAATTCACCCGGGCTATTCGGATTAGCCGCTTCGCCCGTAGGGTAACAATATTTTAAAAGTGAAACGCCGACCCCATATTAAATATGGAGCCGGCGTTATAATTTGATAGTGTCAAGACTTATTGAAGGTTATTTTTTCTCTCTGCGGAAGCACATAAACCAGTCAAGGCAATACTGATTTTTATCCTTGCTTTCCATGCGTTCCTTGGCGGTGCCGCACGACCCCGGTGTGGGTATGATAACGTCGTCGCCCGGTCTCCAGTCGGCCGGCGTCGCTACGCCGTCCTTATCCGCCTTTTGAAGCGCGAGTATAATGCGCTTGATTTCGTCAAAGTTCCGTCCCATGGAAAGCGGGTAATACAGTATTGTGCGAACCTTGCCCGCGGGGTCGATAACAAACACGGCGCGAACCGCCTGCGTGTTGGACTGCCCGGGCTGAATCATCCCGTATTTGCTTGAGACATCCATACGAATGTCTTCGATTAAGGGGAACTTCACCTCAAGGTTCTTCTTGCCGTTCCATTCAAGCTCCTGAATTTTGCGGAGCCACGCGATATGCGCGTAAAGGGAGTCTACCGAAAGCCCAACAAGCTCGGTGTTCAGAGCCTTGAACTCGTCCGCCATTGAGGCGAAGGTCATAAATTCGGTAGTGCAAACCGGGGTAAAGTCGGCGGGGTGAGAAAATAAGATCACCCATTTACCCTTGTAGTCTTCGGGGAAGTTGATTTCACCCTGCGTGGTTACGGCCTTAAAGCTTGGCGCCGGATCGCCGATTAAAGGCATGCTTGTCGTTCTCGTTTCTTCCATTAAATTCATCTCCTTTTTTTGGTTTATTTGTACTGCCATAATTATACCATATATAATAATTAAGTCTGTAACTAAGTTACACTATAAATTGCTTTGAAATACGGTATTTTGCAACTTATTACGGCTCACTCGCTGATTTTTTCGCATTGCATCGACCAATAGTCCAAGAGAACAAACTCCGGAATAACTCCATTTGGTACTGAATACTCAATGGTTGGCAATTGAATAGCGGCAGGCAATAAAACCAAGCCGTTAGCCTGTGGAATTAAAGGCGTGTCGGTATCTTTTTGAATAATACAGCGCATTGAGTCCTGATTTCCAAAGAAATAATCAATAAATGTCCGCTGTTGATCAACAGTCGCGTCTTTGAGATACAGCGCAAGCTGGGCGGCAGAAGTATCTACCGGAATCCAGCCGTAATTGGGGAGATAAAATTCCGCCCAAAAGTGCCCACCAAAATTACCCGAAAACAACTGATAACCCCCGGTGCATCGAGCCGGAATTCCAAGGGAGCGGCACATAGCTGCGAAATATATTGACTGAGCGCCGCAGTCACCGCGCTTATTTTGAAACACATAAACGGATTCAGTCATATCGGTGCGTGGCCAAAACATATAATGCGGCATAAAGGCGTAATCAATTTCATTAACAATAAAGTCGTAGAGTTTACGTGCGACAATATACGGGTTTGTCTCATCGCCGGCTATTTTTTTAGCCGCTTTTTGTATCTCGGGGGTGATTCTTATGTTGCCGTAAGACTTGGTATATTTTTTATAAAATTCAGAATTTTTATCGTATTCGCCCACATTTTCGAGGACTACATTAAACCTTTGCTCATAGTGAGTAAAAGTAAACGTTATATTAATGTTTAAATCTTCTTTAAGCTCCTCCATCGGGATTTCCATATATATAAGTCCGATTTCCTGATCAAGAGTGGGCGGCGCTTTTACCCATTTTTCGGGTGTTACCGATTCAATTGTCACGTTTGCCTGTGGGCCGCTGTTTATCGGGATCGGAAACCAGATCCGATATGTACCGGCTTGCGGCAGAACATCCCGCGGGATAGATAATTCATGCGTACCGCGATATGTCACCCCCTTTTGATACTGCCGCCAAAAATACTCGGGTTGCGTTTTGGCATTTTGATTGATTTTTTGCAATAAATCACTGTATGTCTGCTGCAATACCGTATTCGCAAACATTAAATCCATATTTCTGTACAGCAGGTTTACGACTGATTCAGAAAAATAATGGTCTTCCCCATCCCAATAGTAACTCTCAAGTTCATTGTTTGCAAATAAGTCGCTTATTCTTTCAGCCGCGAGCTGGGGATAAGACTCCTTAATAAGCCCCTCAATCTGTTCCGCCGTGTAGATATACATCTCCTTAAAGAGTTTAATTCTCTGAATAGCCTCGCTGCACCTTTTCGCTAAGTTTGTCTCTTTACTGTCGGCAAGCAAAGACAGCGCCTGCTCATAAAGCTCCAACGCCTCTCCAAAACTTTTTTTGTTTTCCAACTTAATGGCTTGATTATAAATTTCCTCACCTTTTGACTGGACAGTCTGACAACTTACAGTAAATAACAAAGTAAAAATTATTAATAAGCAAATAAAAGAAAAAGTCCGTTTGTTAAATAAATTACAGTTAGTATTCATCTTTGCACTCTCAATTCTTAAATTATTTTTAATTGCTGTTTTAATCTTTTATTTATCGCTAATTAATTGTAACATGACGGTGTACAAGTGTCAATATTCCGTAAAATTTTTGTAGAAATTTTTTGCACTTTTTTTGCCATTATATTGCAAAATGAAATTTTAATAGTATAATACTATTAAACGAAAGATTTTTTGTATTTTTTAGGAGGTTTCCATGCGTAAAAAGCTAATGGCTGTACTAAGTAAAAGAAAGCAACCTATCATAGGCTTTATCATCGGTGCTTTAACAACCCTGTTAGTTTTCGCGTTAATTTTAATGTTTTCGGAACCGCCGCTTGTTCTGACCGGTCTTTTTGGCGGATATGACAACGGTATAAACAGCGATATTATTATGTATAGGATGTTTCCGCCCACCGACTATATTTCCGCTATAAGTATTGAATCCTACGCCAGATACCCCCATGTGGGGGAGTTTAAAATTTTACCCGATCCGCCCGCTACGCTTTCTTTACACGAATCATTTGCTCCGTGTAACGGTGAAAGCTTTAACTATGGCAAATATTCGATACTTAGTGTTATCGTTTCAAAGTTCTATGGTTGCGATGAAAACACTTTTAATGTCCCGGACTTTAATATAGTCGGGCTCCCCGGTTATGCTACATATTTGAGTAACGGGGAGGATTTTCCGCGCGGGGAAGGCGGAATAAATAAAAATAATATTATAACAGAAAAAATAACCTATGTCCCAAGCGATGCAACGTATATAATGGTCTAAGAAAACTCGACAAAAATATTGCGTAAAGATAATGAACCTGATAAAATAAAAAAGAAGAAAGCAGGATGATTATCTATGAAAAGAAGAACATTCAGCGCAGAATTCAA
>Ga0265294_10001397_pt1 | contig 32582 bp, 56 predicted proteins | sample MunlanPumphouse3_FD_192504 | JGI IMG/M metagenome (GOLD analysis project Ga0265294, IMG submission 192504) | Groundwater microbial communities from a municipal landfill in Southern Ontario, Canada - Pumphouse #3 | ecosystem: Environmental > Aquatic > Deep subsurface > Groundwater | place...
TACACTAACTGATATATCGGTAAGGGATGTCCTCACGGAAAGCATCCCACAGCCAATATCAACGCCAACTAAAAAAGGAATTACTACATCTTCCATAGCAGCCACTGTTCCTATAGGGCAACCATAACCCTGATGTGTGTCAGGCATTAAGGCAACATGGTGGAATGCAAATGGTAAGTTCGCAAGATTACGAGCTTGTGCCATTGCACCTTCCTCTGGATTATTGCACCAAGATTTAATTGGAATACGTTCGTGTGTTTCTATTATCATAGTAATTCCCACTCCGTATTAGTCCATGCTTCCATTCTTCGTAGTGCCTCATCTTTTCCTAAGTAATCGAATATATGAAATATTGGAAGTCCAGAACTCTCTGCTGTCATTCCATATCTCAGTACAGCATACATATCATTTTTAGTAATTCCATTACCAGTTTGATAATCCTCTACAAAGGATTTTATTTCCAGACTTGTATGATTACGAGCCAACTTCACAAATGGAAGTAGCCAAGATGGTGCGTTTCCCTCGTGTTTAGGAGGCTTTAGGAATGCACACCATCTTGGAATGTCACATAGCGTTGTTAATCTTTCCTGAATCAACTCAGCTAATTTAGAATCCTGATTAGGAACGAATTGACTTAATGCTTCCGGTGTCATACGTTTAATATATTCCTTGTTGAGCCATTCAAGTTTCCCTGGGTCAAATATGGAATTAGACTTACTTACTCTATCTATAGTATAACAGTCAATTAATTCCTGCTTAGTTAGCATTTCTCTTCCAAGTTCATCACTCCAACCTAGCAGTGCTAGGAAATTAAATATCGCTTTAGGAAGGTATCCCTCTGATTGAAAATCGGAAATAGATTTCGCACCATTTCGTTTAGACAACTTGGATTTATCCATTCCTAGTATTAGGCTGATATGTCCAAATTTTGGTACATTCCATCCCATAGCTTCATATATCTGTATATGTTTAGGTGTATTGGAAAGGTGGTCTTCCCCACGTATCACATGAGTAATTCCCATGTCATGGTCATCCACTACATTACTAAAATGGAACGATGGACTTCCGTCTGATTTAATCAGTACAAAGTCTTCCAATAATCCCATGTCAAATTTAATTTCCCCTTTAACTTCATCATTGAAAGTTAATACTTCCTTAGCAACCTTAAACTTTATAGCATCATCTTCCTCGTATGCTCTACCAGTTTCAATTAGGAACTTTGCATAGTCTTTGTATACTCCATTCCTTTCTGATTGTCTATAAAATTCATCCCATTCAATTCCTAACCACTTTAATCCTGATATTATATTTTCCTCAAATTCAGGTTTGGAACGAACTAAGTCTGTATCCTCAATACGTAGGATAAATTTCCCTCCACTTGCTCTAGCTAATAAATAACTAAATAGTGCAGTCCTAGCACTTCCAAAATGTAAGTTGCCCGTTGGTGAAGGGGCAAAACGGTAAATATTCATGTTGGTTATTCCTTCCTTTCTTTTTTTATATTTCTTTAAAGTTATATATATCTTATCATTTCCTAATCACTTTGTCACATTGTTTTTTTATGTTATATTCTAATATTCCTACTTGACAAGTTCCCTAAAGTATGGTATAATATACTTAGGAGGAACATATATGACAAAACTATTTCCAATACCAACACTAGAAGGAAGATACTCTATCACCAAGGAAGGAGATATCTTTTCACACATTTCCCATAAATCTACTAGAGGGAATATATGGTTAAAACCTTATACCAGAGGTAGGAATTTATACATTGGTCTTAATGTAAATGGAATACCTCGTACATTTAAAATTAAATCCTTATTACAATTTACATTTCCTAATGATATTCACTACATTACTATTAAAGATGGAATTGAACTTACTCCAATACCTAATATGGAAGGATTATATTCTATCACCAAATGTGGTAAGATTTATTCCCATATTACTAATCGTTGGATGAAACTTTCCATTAACGAATCAGGATACCAAACAGTAGATTTACGGAAAGATGGTAAACGTATATTTGGAATAATTTCACGATTAGTTGCTCAAACATTTATTCCAAATCCTGAATTTAAGCCTCAAGTAAATCACCGTGATGGAAATAAATTAAATAACCATGTTAGTAATTTGGAATGGGCTACTCAACAAGAAAATACAGACCATGCTGAACTTAATGGATTATTCCGACATCCAAAATATGCTACCAAACATTCCAAATACAAAGGAGTAGTTTGGAAATGTAATAAATGGAATGTAAGAAAATGTATTAATGGAATACGTTATCAAATTGGCAATTTTACCAATGAGGAAGACGCACATTCGGCATATCTGAATTTCCATCTTTAGGTGCGAAACGATATACTGATGTTTCCATTTACCTTTCCCTCCTTAATGCTGTATTGTTGAATTTACGAACTGATTTTGTAAATTCTAGTAACTCTTCCAATGCTAATACTCTATCACGTAACGCCTTTAGCTTCCTATCTGGATGTGGTGCGTTTGCAGGTTCTTTCCATTCACTGATGCGATAATTGGCATCAGCTATTGATTCCTCTATTGCTCTGATGTAACGATTTGTTTCCATTGACATTAGTATATTCCTCCTTTTGTAATTTTTAGTAACAGTCCAACTTCTTTTGATATTCCAGATGGACACATAACTTGATTAGTAAATGAAAATGATTCATATTCCAAAAATACTCTGAATGTTGTATCAAATGTATCACGTTTCCATTGGTGGTATACTGTAAGCATATCGTCAATGTCACCCAAGTCCATTCCTTGTTTCCCTGTACGACTAACTAAGTTATATTCCCTATATTCATCATATTCAGATACATAACATATTTCCTGCAACTGCTCTACCATTATTACTTCATCTACTAACCTTTCCAGTGCTTGTCTAATTCTAAATTCCGAAGCAAGTTTATTAGCTTCTGGAAGATACTTACACACTGTACCAATTATATCTTTTACACTCATTCATTCCTCCTTAATTTAAACTCAAGTTTACCATAACTGCAACGCTTCCAAAATCCATCATATATTCCAATTTTCTTATCTTTAAATCACTAACTCTTTCCAATTTTAATAAATCTTCCACAATTTCCTCCTTAGATTTGGAAGCGTTAGCGAGATTTTAACTCACATCTGGGAATGCTTTCGGCTCTCCCTGTCTTAATTAAACGATAACGCCATGTTAAATATAGTATAGCATTTCCCAATGATTCTGTCATACTAATTTTTTCTGATGTATTTTTAACTTGACAAATTCCTCATTCCATGGTATAATATACATAGGGAAGGTTTATTAGCGTTTTCTTTCCCTACTATAAATGCTAAGGAGGAACGCTATGTCAACATTATATCAAATACCAAATTCCCCACAATATTTCATCACTAAAGAAGGAACAGTATGGTCTGCTAAACGGAATAAATGGTTAAAAGTCCGTATTAAGGAAAATTATGCTTTAGCTAGAATATGTATCAATGGGAAACATAAATATATTCCCATACATAGAATACTTGCCAATCTATTTATTCCTAATCCAAATAATCTTCCATACGTCAATCATATTGACGGGAATCCTCGTAACAATAATCTTTCCAATCTTGAATGGGTAACCCACCAACAAAATATGCAACATGCATCTTCCACTCACCTATTAGGTAGAAAAGATAAATACACTGGAACACATTTTAATACGCAATCTGGAAAATGGATTGCTAGAAAGCGTATCAATGGAAAGCAAATTTACATAGGTACATATTCTTCCCAACAAGATGCTCATTCAGCATGTGTAAATTTAAATTGGAACCCCTTGCCAGACTTAAACTGACATCTAAGAATCCTTTCGGGATTCCCCGTCTTATCATTAAACGAAAGGGGCTTGGAAGACGAGTTGAGATTTTAACTCAAATATCTCAGTTCTTTCGGAACCGAGTGTCTTATTTAAACGACACGCCCAAACTTATAAATCCAGTATACCATTTCCACTTCAATCTGACTAATGCAGTTTTTATGGTGGATTAGTATGTCACACTTCCTTCTTCATCAATTAAATCATCTATTTCCGACATTTGGTCATAACCTATATCTGGAATATCTTCTAAATATATCATAATTCTTCCTCCAATACATTAACTTCTAAATCTGTTTCCACTGCATCTATTAATCCTTGTGCGTTCATATCATATGCAATTTCCTCTGCTTCTATATCACTGTCTGTATTTATTTCAATTATTCCATGAATATTAAATTCTACATACTTCATTCATAGTCACATCCTTTATATTTCTTCAATTTCGATTCCGTAACCTGATAGTGTAATTTTCAGCATCATGTATTCCATCTTAGCTTCATCACTACCACTTTCGACCAATTCCCTAACTGCAATCAACTTAATTTTCCCTGCCATTTCTTTCTCCTTTATTTAAGATAGGATAAGAATACCATTTCCTAAATTAACTGTCAAGCATTAAATACACCATAAATAATTCATTAGTCATATCGTTACGGAAGAAGTAATATATCCTTATATTAAAGAGAAGTGAAAAGGAGGGAAATGTATGCAAATTTAATTATGTGGAAAGTCTGGATACAACACAATAAATGAATGTGACAATTCAGCGTGGAAGTGCTACAATTAGTTAGTAATTAAAAAACGGCAATATTCGAGTGCCAGGAACAGCCACTCGTATTAGCCACTGGAAAATAAAAATAAATAAGGGAAGAGAATTAGGTGAACAGCCGAATAAACTTACCCCCAAAGGAGGAATAGTAAAATGAATTATGAAGAGGAATTAGATAGAGCGTATCACTTAATGAGTGAATATATAGATGTGAACAGGGAACATTTCGATACCCTGGAACGACATCGCTTGGAGAACAAGGAAAAGTTAAATGGTATACTTAGATTGAACGCTGAAAATAACTATAGAGTTATACTGGAATCTAAGATGACTGAAACGCAATTTAGGAATGCATATCCGGAAACTACTAAATTTGTAGTTAAAATGTTGAAATTATTATTATCACCGGAAGATGAATTAAAATTCATTATTACTGATAATAAAATTATTACAGGGAAAACAACATTTGCTAAACTTAGTAAGAAAATTCAGCCAATTATTGAAAGACTTTCAGATTATGGAATAACTAATGATTATTGTACATCATGTAATGAATTAGGAATTGGTACATATACTGGTAACTATGTTTCCAATTTACTCGATATGGTAAAGCCTAAGACTATTGTGCTTTCCACTAACTTGTATGATATACTTACTTCCAGTACAAATTCTAGCTTTTCAAGCTGTTATCGTATGGATGGTGGGGAATACTTCAATGGTAACTTATCTTATGCAAGAGATTCCTTTACAGCTATCATGTTTACATATTCGGATGACATTTATAGGAAAATAGGTAGGTCATGGGCATACATATTTCCAGAACAGTTTAAGTTTGTCATACCAGAAAAAGCTTATGGAAGCATATATAAGGCTGAAAAGAAATTAGTTAGGAAATACATTGAACACAGGATTTCCGAGTACATGGGCGTAAGACCATATTGGAAATACATAACTAATCAATGTTATGATGACAGAAACTTTAGTCTAGGAAGAGGTCCAGTATACTTCGACTACGACCGAGTAGGAATTGCATATCATAAACGGAAGACAGATGATTCAATGCCACGTATCGACTTTGTGGAAGCATTATGTATGCAGTGTGGTGATACAACTGACCATTCGGAAGGTGGTGCATGTGAAGACTGTTTTGAGGAACGTAATTATTGTGAATGTTGTGAGTCATATTTCCGAGGTGAAACATATAGTGATAACAATGGGAATACTATATGTGAATCATGTTATGATGAATATTATACGGAATGTAGATACTGTGGGGAAACTATTCATAATGAAGATTCATATTATGTGGAAGATTATGGTAACGTATGTGACTATTGCTGTTCCGACCATTTTGCATGGTGTGATGATTGTGAAACGAATCATAGGAATGAAGACATGGTGGAAATTAAGGAACTTGATAGATGGGTATGTAATTCCTGTATTAGTGACTATAACTTATGTGATAGATGTGGGCAATTTTTCCAAGATTCACTAACAGAGCATACTGAAGGAATGCTTTGTGATTCATGCCTTGATAAAGTTTTGGAAGAAGAAGCTTTGGAAGAAGCTAACGTTGAGTTAGCAATAAGTACATAAAGAAAGGAACAATGTATGAATATTAAAAAGTTATTAGACACCATTAGATTGGAAACAGAGCCACTCTATTGGTATCTAATTGAGGAACTTAAAACTCTTGGAATGACGCCGGAATTTGGGTTCGATGATTGGATATATGTAGATAATGATTCCCCAATAATGTTGGTGGCACACATGGATACAATCACAAGGAATGCAAAATTGAAGTTTAGAGTTAAGCATAATCGCATAACAGCTAGGAATTCAGTACTTGGTGCTGATGACCGAGCAGGTGTTTACGCTATTATGGAATTGTTGCAAATGTGTAAGGATAATAAGATTCCAATGCCAAGCGTACTATTCACTAACTATGAAGAAAGTGGAATGCAAGGAGTGGATGCCTTTATTAAGACTAAGAAGATGGAAAAGAATATGAATATATTCATAGAACTTGACCGAAGAGGAAGAGATGAATATGTTTACTATTTCCATGGGATGCCTAAGGAAGTAGCAACGTGGGTAGAATCTTTTGGATTCAAGAAAGACCATGGAAGTATGTCTGATGTTATGAGTTTAACAGAGGAGTATTCTATTCCTCATGTCAATTTAAGTGTAGGGTATTATGACCAACACACTTCTAGGGAAATGCTTAGACCTAATGAGTTACAGGAAACTATTGATAAAGTTTTCGCTATGATATGTGACCCATTGGAAGAACTACACGTGGTAGACGGCTCAGCTTGGAATATGTATAATTATGGTTATGGAGATTATGGAGATTATGGAGGAAGTTACTATCCTAGAAAAGGGAATGGATGGACAAATACATATAATGGAAGTTTTAGGAAGAATTTAGATTATGATTATGAAATTATGAAGCATAATAGTAAGAAAATAATTCCTAAAGAGTATCGTTATAATGTATATCTAGATGAATTAGAGGAAATAGAATATGTACCAGATGCTTCTGATATACCTTGGGAAGATGATGTAATTGATGGGGAAATATTAGAGTATTCCCCTGATGATGATTATCCTGACCCAAAATACATAAGTATACATGGAATGACTGATAGTGAATACAGCGATGAATATTATAATGAGTATTAAGGAGGAATAAATGGAAACTGTTGAGAAAACATTAAAATTCTTAGATAATTTGGCAATTGAGGAAGATGCAATAGTTGCATTACAAGACAGAATGAAGCGTTCCAAACAACGTATCAATGATGTACTCCAACTCAATGAAGGGAATAATTTTAGACGCATTATAGAGTATAATATAACAGAAGAAATGTTTAAGGAAGTATATCCTAACACTTATGATTATATTATGAAGAAAGCTCAAGGGAATGAGTTCAGTATTACGGAAAATTGGATTAAAGACCCACGTAAACGGAAACTTAGTAAGTTCTTAGGGAAAATTAAGAGTGGACTAAGTATTGAGGAAAGAATTGATATGAGAGGACTAAATGAGGAAATTAGGAATGGTGACATCAGTGTTATTTTTGACATTATAAAACCTAAATCTATTGTAATTTCCACTAACATGTATGATTTCTTTACCAGTGCTAGTAAGTCTTCCTTTAGAAGCTGTTACGCAATAGATGGAAGTCATTTCAATGGGAACATATCATACATGACTGACAATTGGACTTTTATGATATACACATATTCCGATGACATCGACAGAAAGATTGGAAGATTATGGGGGTATTTATTAAGTACCGAACAGCCAATGTTCCTAACCTCTAAGATTTATGGAAGTATGTACGAAACTGAACTAGGAATGGCAATATTTAATATCTCGCAGTCAATTAGTCCAGATGTTAAATGGAAAGTAAATGAACTTAATTATGATAATTATGGAAATGCTAGTCCTAGAACAGAATTCCCAGTCCCTGTATACTTTGATTATGATGCGATTACTATACATCATACTAATGGAAGATTAATACCAGATAACCTTCCATATTTAGAGTTTCATAATATCAAATGTATGAAATGTGGAACTTATACTAATAATGGATACTATGGGATGTGTCAGGAATGTGCAAGTGACGTAATACGCTGTGGGCAGTGCAACGTTGTATTCCATATGGATAACATAGTACATGATACCGACGTTTGTCAGGAATGCTATGATAAGTATTATAGTGAGTGTAGTAGGTGTGGGAATAAGCATTTAACTAATCACTTAGAAGAAATTGATGGGGAAAAGATTTGTAGATACTGTTTGGCTAACACACATAGGAAATGTTCATTATGTAATGAATACCATTTGATTGAGGAATCTACACATATAGGAAGTTTATGGTTCTGTAACGTATGTAAAGATATGGTATATGCATGTTCCCGCTGTGGAAGACTAGTATTTGCTAAAGATAACGATTCACGTATCGAATGGGAAGGTATGGAAATATGTAGTATATGTCATTCATCTATGTCTGGTGATTCCAATATGTTTGCAGGGAAAGAATTCGATTTCTGTTATAGACAATATTATGGAAGATTGAACGTACAATTATCTCATAATTCACGTACAGTTAGTTATGTATTCCATTGTAGGGATAATTATGATGAACCACGTACATTCCATGGTGAGATTGAATTTAGTACAATAGAACATAGATTCCCTTATGTTGATTTTAATAACATGAATGATTCATTTAGGGAAATAGTTGAATGGTATGCTATTGAGGAAATAGATGCATTTAATTCACATAATACTACGAACAGCCCACAACCTCCGGAACCTGTACATATAGCATTTCAAGGAAGAACTAGAAATAGATTTCATATACCAATTCCTGAACAGCCATTATATATAGGAATGGATGAAGCAATTAGCTATGATTTGGAAGATGATGGATTAGTTAGTTATGGTACTTTAAATAACAGTTTGAGAGAATTGGAAGATAGAGTTGACACTATATTAGAAAATTATACACAGGAAGAAACTGAACGTGAATATGCACAGCATATAGTTGGAGTGGATATAGGAACAGATGTACATTTAGGCGTAGTTGAAGGAACTTTAGTAAGTAGTGATGGAACTGGAGAATATCGTGCTGTACGTTCCCCAGATTACGTACATCCTAACGATTATTATACAAGTATAAGACCTTATGGAACAGGTCTACATGGTATAGCCGATTATCGTAGATTATATACTCAAGGGAATTGGGATAATACATCAGTAGTAAGGGAGGAATACCCATTTTGAGTAAATATATAGTTAGTATAGAATACGAATTGGAATCAGATTTACCACCTGATGCTATCAGGCGTAAATTGTTCAAGTTATTTAATTTGGCTAAAAATAACCGATTAAAAGGTTCCATTATTGCAGGTATACATGTGTATCCTAATGACTAAGGAATTGCTTGACAGTCCATTAAATGTGTGGTATAATGTAATGGAAGGGAGTAATATATATGTCAGAATACAATGGAATTAAAGTAACAAAAGTAGACACCAGTGGAATACTAATCAGTACGCCAGTGAATGAGTTTATTTTTGGAATTGATGAACTAAAGTGGATATATTCCACATCTGTAGTGCGTGATTTATTATCAGCAAAAAAGTAATACTTGACAGATAGTTAAGGAAGTGCTATAATAAGTAATACTAAAGTGGGTATTTCATACCCACGGAAATATCTTTAGATATTTACGTAATACAATACAAGAAAGGAATAGTAATGAATATAAATTTAAACTTTGATGAAACACGGAATTTAGAATATCCCAAATTAGAGGATTTGGAATTTATCGAAACTGTAGATATACTTGAATACATAAATGGACTTCCTGCACCGAGTACACCGGAACAGGTAGCCGTATTCAATGAAATTTTTAATCAGTATACATTGAGAGGTGGGAAATGATAAATACATATAGTCCACCTAAACTTTATAAACTTACTTCCAAAGGACAAATTCAGGAATGGCAAATATCAGTTATTGGTAATGTAATAACTACGGAATTTGGACTGAAAGATGGAAAAAAGCAAACTACAAGTGAATTGATAAAAGAAGGAAAGAATATTGGTAGGTCTAATGAAACTACCCCTCAGGAACAGGCAATAGCTGAGGCTAAGTCTGATTGGGAAAAGAAACTTTCAAAGGATTACTTTCTTACGGAAGAACAAGCATTAGAACAGAAGCATAGACTAGCAAAGGAAGGTGGATACCTACCAATGTTAGCACAAGACCACAAGAAGCATGGGGAACGTCACTTACGTTATCCATGTATAGTCCAACCTAAGCTAGATGGAATACGTTGTATTGCTACGAAATTTGAAGGCATGGTAGACCTTTGGTTCAGGTCAGGGAAACGAATCCTGACGCTTCCAAATATCAATGAGCAACTAAATAAAGTTATGTTGGATGGTGAAATTTTTGATGGTGAATTATACATCCATGATGAGGAATTTAATGAGTTCACTGGTGCTATACGTGCCAATCGGAATTTGAATGAACAGATTACTGACCGAATACAATATTGGCTGTATGATTGCCCACGAATTTATTCCTACAATGAGGATACACCATTTATGACTAGGTTTTCGGAACTATCTGAACGGATTGGTGCATCTAAGGAACCACTGTACAATATACGATTAACGGAAACTCAGTATGTTGATTCTGAAGTTGAAGCATTGGAATTTTACGACAAATGGGTAGCAGATTCATATGAAGGAATGATGTTCCGTAACATGACAATGAAGTATGAACAGAAACGAAGTTATGACCTCTTAAAATACAAGGTATTCGATGAAGAAGAATTCCTAATTATAGACTATGTGATAGATAAACGTGGAATTGATGATGATACATTTGGAAATATAATAGATTACAAATTTGTAGTTACTACTAAGGATGGAATTATTGTTAGTCCTAGAGTTGCAGGAAGTCAAAGAGTGTTAGCTGAAATGTTCGCTGACCCAGAATCATTAATTGGGAATTATGCTACAGTTAAATTCTTTGGGTATACTCCCGATGGAAGTCTTCGCTTCCCTGTAGGTAAGACTGTTAGGTTTGATAAATGATTGTAGACTATAAAAATAATAAAAGATGGGAAAGAGGTGATGCCAAATGACGAATGCGACTAGGAAAATCTGGTTAATTTCTGATACTTAACGCATTTTGGGCATGATAAAATGGTGGAATATGAGAATAGACCTAAAGACCATGATATAATTATGTTAAAGAATTGGACTTCCATGATAGCTTGGGATGATTTAGTAATTCACTTGGGCGACCTATTTTTTAAGGATGGTTCCAAGTACTTGCCACAGCTAACTGGAAGAATTGTACTTGTACGTGGAAATCATGATAACAAATCAGTAAGTTGGTATCTTGATAATGGAATTAATTTCGTATGTGATACGTTTACGTTAAAGGCATTTGGGAAACACATTGTGTTCAGCCATGAACCAATTAATAATCTTCCAGAGAAGTATGACCTAAACATACATGGACACTTTCATTCCATTACACATAGGGATATTAGTAGTATTCCTAATTATGAAACTGACAAACGATACAGCTTGTTTACGATAGAACTTGAGGACTATATGCCAGTTGAACTAGGGGAATTCATTGTACGTGATTTTAGAAGGCTTCCAAAGGAGAGAAATAATGAATAAATATGTTGAAATAATATTAAATGAAATGTGTTCCAGAGTTAATGCAGACTATGAACACCTTGATTTTAAATCACCAAACTGGTTCATGGAATATGAATGGACTGAGGTAGAACAGGATTCCTTTAAAAAATGGTTAGTAGACTATCTTTATAATGATACAAAAGTACGTAAAGCAATTTGTAAATTTCCAATACGTACTAAACGTCATCTACGGAAAGTAGCTGATATGTTTTTATTCCAGTATGGATGGAAAATTAAGGATGAAAGTAATGAGTAGATACAACATGTATTTTACAAAGCAAGATGCACTGGAACAACAGGGTAAGATTGAACAGATTTCAAAGGAAAATGGATTGGATATTGATATGCGGAAAGTTAAACGACAGAGTGGAGATTCTGTATATACTTTACTAAAAATATTGGAACGTAAATATGGAAAGGATAAAAATAATGAACAAACATGATAGATTTATAAAAAATAGGAATGATATACGAGATAGAATTAAATTGGAATTGGTTAAAGATGACTATTCGTGGGAAGATTTAGCAGTTGTATTATGTGATTCATACCCTAATGATATGGAAGAATTAATATACATGATTAACGAACAATTGGAATTAAAAGCTAAACGTAAATTAGCAAGAATTCCTCACGTGATGGAATTGATTGAACAGGTCTGGCTAAAATCCCCTGACCTAAGATTCTTCCAATTGATGTTTAACCTACAGCGTACATTAGGGAACAAGTCTGGAGACTTACATTATATTGAAGATGAAGTGCTAATAAAAGAGTTGACAAAAATGTTAGGAAATGATATACTATGAGTATGAGTAAATTAAAAAGTGAACATCCATTATGCCATCAATGCATGAGGGAAATGCATTATAGTTTAGAAATGGAAGGTAAATTAGTATTTTGTTGTGTTCATCCAGAATGTCCAAATTATGGACTATTACAAATAGCTGAGGAACAAATACATAAGGCAGTTTATGGATAAAATTGTTCAATATGTAATTGTTAGAGCAGATTTACAACTTTCATCAGGAAAAATGGCGGCACAAGTAGCCCATGCTTCGTTAGGAAGCGTTTACATGCACCTAAATGAACACAATGTGCAAGAGTGGTTAAATGGTGCTTTTACTAAGATTGTATTACGTGCTAAGACGTTCCAACAACTCACGAACCTAGTCCAGAACCTAGTAGCTGATGGAATCGAGCACAAAGAGATTTGGGATAATTGCCTTACGGAACTCACTCCTGAAAGTGAACGAGGCACACTGACGTGCGTGGGAATAATGCCTTATCCTAAATCTCGACTACTTCAACACTTGAAAAAATTTCAATTATATTAGGAGGAAACTATGAAAAAACTAATCGTATTGATTAGTATGTCAATGGTATTTGGAATGGTATCTACGCCAAATATTCGACCATTTGATGATACTAAAATGAGTAAACAACAAATATGGGATATAATAGTTGGTAAATTCCATGAAGTCAGGTCTGATGAACGTGGGGAACATTTACATGCAGGTGTTGATTATGCATTGAACAAGTATACTGAAATATTAGCTACTGGTGGAGGAACAGTAATATTCGCAGAATGGGCTGAGGGATATGGAAATTGTATAGTTATTGACCACGATGATGGATATTCCACATTGTATGCACACGTACAAAGATTTAATGTACTACAAGACCAGATAGTTAAACGGAAGCAAGTGATAGGCTATGTAGGGGCTACTGGGCAAGCTGATGGCAACCACATACATTATGAATTAAGACATAATGGTACTCCTATATTCCCTGGCAAATTTTTAATAAAGAAATAGCTTGACAAATCCCGTAGGAAATGGTATAATAGTAACTAATGAGTGAAAAAAATGGAATAATAATAGATTGGGATGATACTATAATTGATTTTGATTATTATGTTAGAACAAAATGGCTGAACACTACAAAGTGGATTGAGAATCAACTAGGAATTAGAGGATTTGACCAGAAGTTTTGGGAATTATATGATACAACAAGTATCTATTATTTCCATAAAGTACGTGCTACATTATTAGCATTAGGTTATACTGAGCCGGAAATAACTGAACTGGCTGATATAATTATCCCCTACTCACGCACCGAAAAAGGTGAAGATTTAATATTCCCATATGCAGAACAATTCTTAGAGAACCTAATACATAATGGTTGGAAGATTGCGTTGCTGACAATGGGATTACAAGAAACACATGAACAGCGTATTAAGGGAACAGGATTGTATCCCTATTTTGATTACATTGTATATGGCGATGTAGATAAGAAGCCATCAATGATTCCATTCTTAGCATGTGCTGAGAAGTTAGGAATTGAAAATCCAGTTGTTGTAGGCGATGACCAAAGGGATTTATTAGCACCACACTACATGGGGTGGGAAGCTATTTTGATTGACCATAAAGGTTTTAACCGACCTATCTTTACGGATAGTATAAAAAAGGTTAAGTCATTTAAGGAATTAAATAATTATTTAGAAAGGAGAGTTAATGGTACGTAGTAAATGGAAGAGATTCAAAAGATTTCTTCGACATATAAAAGATTTGATAGATGGAAATCTATACTAAAAAGGAGTAGAAATGAGTAATAAAGGAATTATATTTAGTGTATTAGCGGGAATACTGTTAGTCGGCTTTTTATCAACAGTTAAATTTGTTGGTGCAGGGGAAGGTATGGTTAAGTTTAATAAATTTACTGGTAAGACAGTTCAAATGTCTAACGAGGGAATAACTTTCATAAATCCAATAACTACAAGTTATAAAAGGTATGACTTAAAAATTGTTAAAGCAAATTATGATAACATAGAGGGGCTATCATCAGATTCCCAGACTATATTGTTAAACCTTATTGTGAACTGGAGATTGAATCCAAGTACATTAGTTCCAGTATATAGAACTGTTCAAGGGAACATTAGAGATACAATATTGTATAATGCAGTTGTAGATACAGCAAAAGCTGAATTAGGAAAGTTCAAGATAGAAGAAATAGCTATGAACAGAGAAAAATTAAAAGCCGCTGTGGAACGTGCATTAAAGGAACGTATGAAGTCTAACTATATTGATATTTATAATGTATCAGTTGTGAACATAGACTTTAATGACGCATTTGATGAAGCTATCAACAAGAAGAAAATAGCTGAACAGCAAGCAATGGAAGCTAAGAATCGTAAAGAGAAAACGAAGTATGAAGCTGAAGCTAAAGCTATCGAAAATCAGAACATGAGTGCAACTATCACACCATTAGTTTTAAAACAGAGGTGGATAGAAAAATGGAACGGAATTTTGCCGAATGTAATGACAGCGGAAAACGCAGCAGTATTGTTGCAACTATAAGGGAGATTTAAGGAAGTCCCTTCGGGGACTTCCGTACTAACATGCTAAAATGTCCTAATTGTAACATGGATTTAATGGAATTATATGAACACCCGATGTATCATGACACTATAATTAAAATTCGTTGTACTAGATGTCAACGTAAGATTAACGTGGAAGTGTTGAAGAAGTTAGTGTTCATAGTTAAATTAGATGACGAAAGGAAAGATTAATGTATACAGTCCAAAAAGTTTTTAAATGTAAACTATGTAATTGTGTGTTTATAGTTATCCAAAGTACTAGGGAAATTGACAGTTGTGGGCATTGTCCTTACTGTGGTGGATATAATGGTGCATTGATTGACATAAATAACTATGAATAAATTAGTAAGCTGACCAATTTAATGGATATATATTAAATAATATAGCTTGACAAATTCCTAAATGTATGATATAATACATATAGGAGGAAAATATGAATTTAATAGGAAATAAATATGGTAGACTAACTGTAATAAATAAAATAAAACGTAATAATAGAATACATTGGGAATGTAAATGTGATTGTGGTAATACTTCATTTCCTAGAACTGACCAATTATTATCAGGGAATACAAAATCTTGTGGATGTATACCACAAGAGAAACGTAAAAATAAATTAGAAGATTTAACCGGAAGAATTTTTGGTAAATTGACTGTAAGAAAACAGGTTGGTTATGATAAATATAATAAAAGATTATGGGAATGTAATTGTGAGTGTGGGAATATAATATATGTAACTACAAGTAGATTATTAACTGGTAGAGCAACTGCATGTAAATGTAGAATTATTGAAACCGCCAAGAAGGAGAAACGATATAGAATGAAGCATGGAATTGCAAATATGAATGATACAATACGATGTTATAAAATAAGTGCTAGTAAACGTGGATTAATTTTCAATCTAAGTAATAATGAATTATTATCATTATTTAAAGGGAATTGTTTTTATTGTGATACTCCACCTAGTAATACCACAAATAGACCTAGAACTAATGGGGCATTTATTTATAATGGTATAGATAGAGTAGATAATAATAAAGGGTATGAAGATGGAAATGTAGTGAGTTGTTGTAAGACATGTAATATGATGAAAAAGACTTTATCTCAAACTGAATTCATAAATCATATTGAAAGTATACATCATCATTTCCATAAGGATGAAGTTAAAAATGACATATAGTGGACTCGTCAGTTGCTACAGTGTATTTAAACGTTATCCATTGGAATGGTTAGCCGAGACATTAGATGGCGTTAAATCGCAAACATACCCTAACACTGAATATGTATTTGTAATATATGGTAAAGGTAATGACCTAGATGGAATACTTAATCTACTTACTGGATTAAACGTTAGAATATATTATAAACCTGAAATTGAAAACTTCATAGAGGTAATTAGGTTCGCTGTGGAACAATGTAATGGTGAATACGTTATACGAGCAGATGCGGAAGATAAACTTTTCAGCTATGCGATTGCATGTATGATGGAATATGATGGAGATATGATAATACCAAATTATATGCATATGAATACATTAAGTGAATTGGAAAGCGATGTGATGCCAGTTAAGGGTAACGTCAATAACATTTCAAGCAACTGTTTAATACGTAAATCTTTAATACAGAATTGTAAGTTCCATGAATTTCAATCTTGTAGGGATGGTTATGCACTACTTAAATACATTCAGCATAATAACTTAAAATTAACATATGTTAATAAGATATTATTTTATTATAGAATAAATCCTGGAAGTATTACAAATAATACGAGAAGTAAGGAAATGATGGCATTCAATGAATGGTTAGTAGATGGATTATACAAGGAGGAAACTAATGATTAATAGGTGTTTACAAATAGCTGAACTAGCACATGATGGACAATACAGGAAGTTCACTAAAGAGCCTTATATTAATCATCCAATTAGAGTATCAAATAATTTTAATACTGAATACTTAAAATGTATAGCACTGCTACATGATGTATTGGAAGATTCTGATTTTACTTCCGAAGACTTATTAGGTTGGGGCGTAGGCGAAGAAATAATTGATGTTGTATATATACTATCAAGAAAGAATGGGGAATCATATTTTGACTTCATAATGAGGTGTTTAAATAATAATATAGCAACCATAATTAAGATTGCAGACATTAGGGATAATTTAATTAATTTACATCCAGGAAGTATGCGAGATAAATATGAATTAGCATTATATATACTAGAAAGAGGGAAAAATGAAATCTAATATAGTTACTACACCAAAGGGTGAAATATTTTGTGATGATGATGTGGATAGGTCTGGAATTGAAGAGTGTAAGAGGTACACGGAAGACTTAATGAAAGATTTAAAATTGTATTGACAAATATTTGAATTCATGGTACAATAAAAACCTGAACAGTCAAATATTAATGACCCCGAAAGGATAATTATGTTAATAAGTTTTATAAGGGTTAATGAAATAATATGGTTATTTTTAATAATCAGTATATTATGGAGAAGAAAAAAATAAGGAGGAAAGTATGAAAGTAATTTATGTAACAGGAGAACGTGAGGGAGACGCAACTATATTCGAGGAGAATTTTGGTGATGTTTTAAATTTAACATTATGGAACAAGATTAGAAATGACGGATTTTTAGTAGCAAACAACGATAATGGTGACGATATAGATATGGAAGTTAAGGCATTGGAATTTACTGATGTAGACCCTAACTTTGTAAAGTTTATTAAGTCTACACTGATTGGGTATGAATACTCAAAGACATCAAACATTTTTGTTATTGATGAATCAAAATAGGAGAACTTAAAAATGTGCAGTTGTAATATAAGGGAAGAAATATTAAAAGAAATTGAATACCATAAATTTTGTATTCAAGAATGTCTTAAACGTAGGGATAAGTCAAATATTCCTAAACATGCAACTGCCATTAAACTTTGGAATAATCGTCTTGATAGTTTAGATGACATGATTGAACAAGCTAAGATTGATGCGAGACGGAATACAATCACCGAGATTGAATCTATATTAAGTATTATTTAAGGAGTAGAAATGAACGTATTAATAACTGGTGCAAGTAGAGGGATAGGTAATGCTATTTTTAATAAGTTATCTAATGATTTTTTTACTATTGGAACATCAACTACTGGTATTCCTCCGTTTCTTAAATTAGATATTAATAATATCCACTCTATTGAAAAAATATGGAAGACTTTAGATGAAGTAGATATTAAAATTGATGTACTTATTAATAATGCAGGAATATCTCAACGTAAGGAATTTATAAAATTAACTTATCAAGATATAACAAATATGCTGAACACGAATCTTGTGGGGACAATGATGATGACACAGGAATTTATTAAGAGAAATCGTAAAGGGAAGATTGTTAATATAGCAAGTATTGGTGGAGTGAATGGGGGAATTGAACAGGCTCATTATGCAGCTTCCAAAGCAGGAATTATAAACTTTACTAAAAGTATAGTAAAAGCATACCCATCAATTAAATGTAACTGTATTAGTCCCGGAATAATTAGAACAGATATGATTGATACATCTAGGGTAAATATGAGTAGAATTCCAATGGCTAGAGTTGGAGAACCTCAAGAGGTGGCTAATCTAGTTAAATTTTTGATTGATGATACATCAGATTATATACAAGGACAAAATATAATTATTGATGGAGGAATAACATTATGAAAAAATATACATTTAAAGTAGTAATTAATGAAGCATCATTAGAACTATGGGAAGAACTTGAGGGTAGAACTGGATGTGATGAAATATTGGAACATATTAAATGTGAGTTAGTCAATTGGACTGATGATGTTAAATTGGTAAAATATGAGGATGTATAACGCTTGGAAAGATAAGAATGATGTAGTACATAGGTACAGAGATATGGATGACAGTTATGTTTTAAACGGTTAGTTATATCATTTAAGTATTATATATCATTAACAATAGAATTAATAAAAAGGAGAATAAAATGGATACAATATTAATATGGATAGTTATTGGGGTATTACAAATGACAACATTAATAATAAATGTTGAACAGGATAATAGATTGGATAAACTGGAACAATATACTGTTAAAGTTAATCTTAAAAAGTATGAAAAGCGAACAGATTATACAAATGGAATTGTTGTAATTGAACGAACACATGATAATGGAGAACACTATGAGAATTAAGAAAATAAAAACGGATGTAAAAATTTCTTTTATAATTCCCTCATGGAATAGATTAAGTGTACTTAAGGAAACAATTGAAGAAATTAATAAATTAAAGTTAAAGCATAAATATGAAATTATAGTTATAAATGACTGTTCTAGTGAACAAGGTTATGATGATATTAAACTATATGATAATGTTAGATATTTTAGAAATGAAACGTCTAAGGAAAGAATAGAATCAGCTAATATTGGATTTATGCATGCAAAGGGAGAATATATTGTTAGTTTAGATGATGATTCATTCCCTGGTAAAAATAGTATTGAAAAAGGTATAGAAATATTTGAAACATGTTCTAATATAGGATGCATTGCTATGGAAGTATATGATTACAATGATTTTAAATCAAAGAAAATAAAAATATCAGATGATTTAACAATGGTAGATAAGCATACATTTATAGGATGTGGTGCTATGTTTAGACGTGAAGTATTATACTTAACAGGAATGTGGGAAAATTTACCAAACTATGCATTTGAAGTATCATTTGCAATCCGTATTTTAAATTTAGGATTTAGAATTGTACAGAGACCAGATGTTTATGTAATTCATAAACTTACCAATATATCAAGACCTGCTGACCGTAGAATGCGTACAGGAAGTTCAGCTACATTTAGATTATATTGGACATATAATGATAAGTTTAAGTACACATGGGAATCACTATTAGACTTAGTGACATCTGATTTACTTAGAAAAAATTGGTATGGTATTAATGAATTTTTAAAATTAATATCTGAAGGGAAATTTAAAAAATATAAAATTAATGATAGTACTAAAAGTAAAATGAAATCCACTATAAGAACTATAGGTGGTGAAGTAAATGTATTACCAAGTGAATTTATTGTGGATAGTCATAGACCAAAAATATTATTATTTCGTACGGCTCAAGTTCAGGTTATGGGTAGATGTATAGAAGAGTTATTAAAAGAATATAAACATGCCTCTATAACTGTTGTAAGTCATGTTACACAAACAAGTGTTCCATATAATGATATTATATGGTATAAACATAATGATAATTTTAAATATAAAAATTTCAGTGAACATGATATTAATACTATGAAGAATAATTATGATGTAATGGTATTCATGGGGTATAATATGAAATATTTAGGTGGTGTTGACAACTTACAATCTCTAGCTAATAAATTAAAATTACCTTTATATAGTATGACAGATGATGGAATATTTTATAAGTATACATACAAAGATTTAATTAAGGTGAACAGCGTTAGAGTTTTGAGTTATGGAATATCGGCGTTTTTATATCTGTTAAAAGTATGTTTTCATATGTTTAACAGAAAGAAATCATATGATTTTAATCAATATAGGGAGATTAGTAATTAAGAAAGATATAGTTAAAAATATAACTAATTATGTTAAAAGTTTGGAGGATAATAATGATATTAGCTGATAAAATTGCAAAACATTTAGAAGAAAGAGGAATAACTCATGTATTTGTATATGCTGGAGGAACAGTTTCATTCTTACTTGATGCCATTGAAAGAAATACTAACATTAAAATAATTGTATGTAGACATGAGCAAGCTTGTGCATTTGCAGCTAGTGCTTTTTCAAAATCTGGTAATGGATTGGGATGCTGTATATCAACTTCCGGACCCGGGGCATTAAATTTAGTTACAGGAATAGCTGATGCCTTTTATGATTATACTCCAATGTTAGCAATAGTCGGACAATGTGGAAGTTCAGCTTTAGATAAGTATATTAATATATCATGTAGACAAAATGGATTCCAATACACTAATGTTGTTGATATTACAAAGAGTATTACAGTAACTAATATTGAAATTGAGAATGATATTGATATTATTGAAGTTGTTGATGATATTATAAGTGATGCATATCTATTTAATGGTCCAGTTTTAATATCAATTCCTATTGACATTCAACGTAAGGAGATAATATAATGAAAACATTAGTATTAGTAGGGAATGGTGCAAAAACACACAGTGAAGAAATAAATGCGTATATCGTTGAAAATAAATTAAATGTAGTTTATAGTATGAATGGTAAAGGTGTTGTTAGTGATTATAATCCATTAAATCTAGGTATGATTGGATGGAGAGGGAATACGAATGCAAATAACGCTTTAAATGAATGCGAACAATTAATAGTTATAGGAAGTAGACTAGATATTAGACAAATACCCAATAAATCTATATTGGATGGTAAACAAATAATATCAGTGGCTTCCCCTAGAGTACATTCTAACCGTATTTATACGACCATTTCAGAGTTTTTAATTAAATTTAATGATAATGTATTCCCAATGGATGTTAAAAGGATAAATTCATTTAATGAAGTTGAGAGTAAAATATATAGCATTAGTAAAAAATTGAAAAATGTTTCAGTTGTAACTGATGTTGGAGAAAATCAAATAATAAGTTGTAATGCATGGTATAGTAATAATAAAAATGAATTTATAACTTCCGGAGGATTAGGTACTATGGGATATGCTATTCCTGGTGCAATAGGTGTAGGTGTTGATGGTAGACAAGTTATAGCTATTACTGGTGATGGTGGATTTCAGATGAATACACAAGAATTAGAAACTATTAAACATTATGAAATGAATAATATTAAAATTATAGTAATCAATAATAGTAAATTACAATTAGTATCCGATTTTGAAACTGATAGTAAAATTGGGAATGTTAGTACAGTTGATGAATATACATGCCCGAATATTAAACGTATTTGTAACGCATATGGTATTAAACATACTAAATCTATTAATTCATTTTTAAAATCTGAATGTAGTATAGTTTTAGAAATAACAGTATAAGGTGGTAAAAATGTATAAAGATAATAGAGAAGAATTTTTAATTTGCTTGGGATGTGCCAATGACCAAATTCCTATGTATGAACGTGCTAGGGAACTTGGGATTAAAACAATAGGTGTGGATTACAATCCTAAATCACCAGCTTTTGAATATTGTGATATTCCATTAATAGTAAGTATTAAACATCCAGATGTTTTGATTCCAGCGTTAGAAGCATTTCAAACTGAATTTAAATTTATAGGTGTGATGACTATGGGTGTGGAAATTAGTCCTATAGTTAGTTTAGTGGCTAAACATTTTGGATTAATTTCAGTTGATGAATCTACTGCATTTATTACAACTAATAAATGTGCTAGGTCAATGAGACTTAGTGAAAATAATATTCCAATACCAAAGTATCAGATATTACAATATCATAGTAATATTACTATTGATATGCCATTTGTTGTTAAACCTAGTGATAGCTCTGCTAGTAGAGGAGTACGTAGAGTAGACCGTAAGGAAGATATTGAACAAGCATTTGAAGAGGCTAGAAGTTTTTCTAGTGATGGTAGAGTATTAGTTGAAGAAATGTTAGTTGGTGATGAAATTTCAATTGAAGGATTTATGGTTAATGGAACTATGCATGTAACTGGATTTGCAGACCGTAATTATTCTACAATTCCTAACTCAATAGACCAACCATTTTTTATTGAAGATGGGTCACATAGTCCAACATTACTTCCTCATGATATTTACAAACAAGCATGTGATGTATTTGAACGTGCGGCATTAGCATGTGGAATAACTGATGGTGCTAGTAAGGGAGATTTATTAGTTCAAAATGGAACAGTTTATGTAATTGAAATCACTAGCAGACTTTCTGGTGGGGGATTTTGTTCAAGGATTCAGGCACTTCAAAATGGAACTGATATAATTACAGCGAGTATACAATGGCATTGTGGATTACCAGTTGACATTGAATTACTTAAACCTAAATTTAATAAGGCTGTTACTCATAGATTTTATTTCCATAAATCTGGAATTATAACATCTATCGAAGGAATAAATACTATTATGGAAATGCCCGGAGTTAAATACTATATTCAACAATATCCATTTGAGGAAGGATTTGAATTAAAACCTGTTAGTTATATTAATAGATTATTCTATATTATAACACAAGCCGATACTATACCGGAAGCTGTAAAGTATGCAGAGGATGCTATTAATTCAGTTAAAATTAATACTATAAAATTAGACTTGACAAACTAAACTGGAAGTGGTATACTACGAGTATGACAAGTGAGTTAAAAACTTATAAAGAATGGAATGAATCTGGATACTATGTAAATAAAGGTAGTAAGGCTATAGAATTTAAAGATAATGTAGCATTATTTTCCAAAGAACAAGTAACTAAAAGACGAAGATACAGTTCATATGAGCAATATGATTTTGATGGAGAACCTTATTCATCTTATACTCCAGAACGATGGTCACAAATGGCTAAAAATAGTCCAGGAATGTTTATGGACTTACATAGTTATCATAAAGGCGTAGAGGGTATTAATTGTCATGGAGCATATCAAAGAGTATATGCTTATGAAAATTTAGGTGGGAGAAGTATATATTAATGTTAAAATGTATTGAATGTGATGGTATAGCCGAATACCTTTATAAGGGTAATTCTGTTTGTAAGGAACATTTAGCTTATGAATCTGATAATGGTAAGCGTAAAGAAACTGAGTATCTTACTTTATTAAAAGAATATAGAGGTAGAGAATCTACATTAAATTATTTTTGGTCTCGCTGTCTTGCTAAATATCCAAATACTACATTTAGTAATAAATGTAATTGGATACGTAGAATTAATAAAGTGGTAGAGGATTTTAACATTAGTGATAAAATTCTTTCCGAAGGATTAAACATAGCAGTAAGTAAAAATAATTATGATTTAGGATTTTTAATTCAAGTATTAAAGAACAATCAGGCAAGAGCTGATAAGAAATTATTAGAGGTAAATATGAATGATGATGTCTATGCACAAATAGCAAAAAATAGTGCTTGACAAAAATCGTAAGATATGGTATAATATATCTTAGTGAATTAAATTGAATCCATTACGGGTTCGGAAATTGAAATTATAAACCGTATTAAAGAATAAGATTACATCGTATGCTAAACGAGAGGTCGTTGGTTCGAGTCCGACATTCAGCATAGCTGAATTAGCTCAGTTGGTAGAGCGCTAAAATTCTCTTATTCGACCATCATCGGTTTAAATTATGCGGGACGCTAAAGCTTCGGCTTTCTCTTACCGCTCCAAAAAGTATTAGTACTGCATTACGGTATATGATTACATCGGTAAAGCAATTTGTCTGAAAAACAAAAGATTTTAGGTTCGACTCCTAAATCCCCCACCAACAAAAACATATGGGGGATTAGCAAATCAAAAAACTCATGTACGATTTTCATCAGTATTAACTAAGTCAGTTATAGGAAAGAGGACACTTGGGTAGCTCCCTTGAAAGTTGCGATTACTACTACTGACTAACATCGGGGGTGAATGTCACCACATTTATTCCCTGACCAAACATGAACATATCATGTATTACGGTACTCAATTACATCGTAAGATAAATCACGTCAGCAATGATGTTACTTGAAGTGGAGGGTTCCCCTCCAATTTAGTATGTGCCCCAGTGGCACGTCGAGTTGATACTCATAAAAATATCCCACATTCGGGAGTGGAAAACAGTCGAATTGAGTACGAATTCATCATGATTGTATAAAAAAATCGTCTGTATTAAATTTTAGGATTACATCGTATATTTGGGTTTACAACAACATCCTAAGAGCCATCATCAGACCATCGTTAAAAATAACGTATTAAAGGAGAAAAGAAATGGGAAAATTCAACACACACGGCTATGACACAGCCAAAACAGTAAACATGGAAGGTGGAGTATCATACAATCGTCAAAATGTTAAGCGTGAAATAGCATCAGTTATTTTAAACTCAATGTTAAATGGAGATTTATACTACCAAAAAGAAACTTCTCGCGTTACACAAATTCTAGATTTAATTAAATTGGCATCACAAAATATGTCAGACACAGAGTTCTTAGCAAAGGCTATGGTATACACACGTAATACTGCTAACCTACGTTCAGTTACTCATTTAATGGCTGTAGGATTGGGGGAAAACGTAAGTGGTAATCCAATCGTACGTAAAGCACTGAATAAATCTTTGGTTCGTCCAGATGACTTAACAGAAACACTGGCACTATGGAACACAAGACACTCTGACGCAAATGGTAAGGCATCAATGATTCCTAACTCATTACGTAGAGCATTTAAAGATGTACTAGAAGCTAGATTCGATGAATATCAATTGAAGAAATATTCAGCTGATAATTCTAAAGTTAAGTTAAAAGATGTTATCAAACTTGCTCACCCAAAAGGGAAGTACAATGTATTCAAAAAGTTACTTGAAGGCGAACTAGCCCAAGCTGTAACTATGAACACAAAGTTATCTAGTGGTGAAAAAGCTAGTGTAGCATTTAGTGACTTACTACGTGAACGTAAAATGGGATACATGCAAGCTGTTAAACACATCTGCAACGCGTTACGTGATGGCGTAGATAATGAAACTCTAAAGTTATGGGCTGATTTCATTACAAATGATAAAGCTATTGCTAACTCTAGAATGTTGCCTTTCCGTTACTATGATGCATGGATGGAAGTTAAGAAATTAAAACTTGACGAGTTCGACAAAGAATTTGTTAAGCGTACATTAGAAACAGCTTTTGCAAAGTCAGCTATGAATACTGGATTAGTAGAAAGTAATGACCGTATTGCTATTATACTTGATGAATCTGGTTCAATGTCTGGTGATGCGTTCAAGTATGGTAAAATTCTTGCGGCAAGTACATTGCTAGCACTTGGGGAATCTCAAGTTATATTCTATGCATTTGCAACAAGTGCACGTAGAATTAATATCTCAGCTGTTCAAAAGTCACCTTTTGATTGGATTGAAGATTTTGATGCCAATGGTGGGGGTACTTACTTTAATGCTCCATTAGAAGCATTAATCAAAACTGGTACTAAAGCTGACAAGTTAATTATCTTCACAGATATGCAACTGTATGAAGCTAACAACAACTGGAGAAATGTCAACAACAAAGATAATTTCGACAACTACTTTGCGGCATACCGTAGAATTAGTCCAGATGTTAAAACATTGTTCTGGAACTTACGAGGTTATACATGTGGTACGCCATTGAAATTAACTAAGAATGTTCTAGAAGTATCAGGATTTTCGGAATCAATGTTAAACGTTGTAGCGAAAATGTGGCAAGACCCTGACGCTTTAATCAAAGAGATTGAAGCAATCCAGTTATAATTCCACTCATCCCCCTGAGTACGAGGAGACCTAGTGTCTCCTCGTTTAATTTCTATGAAAGGAGACTAGACATGAACGGAAAAAAATTAGTAACTAAAGCACTAGCAGGATTCAACAAGGCAAAAGACCTTTTACAAAAGGCAATAGATTCAGATACCAAAGAAATTGGAAAAATTAAAGTTGAAATCGTAGAACTACAGAACGACCAAGTAGACTATGAAGATAACGTTAAGTATGCTACAAAGGTACTTGGCAAACTTACAGACTTATTATCATAATTAAGGGAGATTAGAGTGGAATTAAATCCTCCGTATTATAAGTACTTGACAAATTGTAAATATGGTGGTATAATATAATAAGGAGGATTTATTATGCCAGAAAGAGATAAACTAGGAAAATTCATTAAAGGGAATAGATATTCTAAAAATACAGAATTTAAACGGGGGGGACATTGGAGAAAACATAAAGAGTATTGGGATTATGAATGGTTATATAATGAATATATCGTTAATAAACGAAGTGCCAAAGATATAGCTAAACAATTTAATGTAGTTACTCAAAATATCATATATCATTTAAATAAAAATAAAATACCAAGAAGAACTATAAGTGAAACTAGAAAGTTAATTGATTATTCATTTATGACTGGTAAAAATAATCCAATGTATGGTAGATGTAATGAATTGAATGGTAATTGGAAAGGTGGATGTTCTAGTGAACGAGGAATAGTGTACTCATCATTAGAATGGGCAGATTGTGTAAAATATGTATGGGATAGAGATAAAGCTACATGTCAAAGATGTAATAAATATAAAGGTACAAATGATGAATTTCATATACATCATATTGTATCATTTAAAGATAAGACAAAAAGATTTGATAAAACTAATTTAATACTATTATGTAAAAAATGTCATAATTTTATACATAGTAATAAAAATATAAATAAGGAGTTAATAATTGAATAAATTTTTAAAGGAGAACCGAAATAGGGTGGTTAATTGTGATGCACTATCAGGATTAAAAGAATTACCAGATAATTCTATTAACATGTGTATTACCTCTCCACCCTATTATTGAGTACAATCAAAGAGACTATGGTACTGATGGACAACTAGGTCAGGAATCTACAATTGATGAATATGTAAGTAACTTATGCGACATATTTGATGAAGTTAAACGAGTACTACGTAGTGATGGTACAATGTGGTTAAATATTGGTGACAAATATCAAGATAAATCATTACTGATGCTACCGGAAAGGGTAGCATTGGAAATGTGTAAACGTGGATGGATATTACGTAACTCAATAATTTGGCAAAAGCCTAATGCTATGCCAACACCAGTTAAAGATAGATTTACTATAGCATATGAAATGTTATACTTCTTTGTAAAGTCTAAGGACTATTATTTCAATCAGCAGTTCGAACCATTCACCAGTAACTTTGATACATGGGGATGGAACAGACATGAAGCAGCTGATGTTGACGACAAGTACGCTATGCGTCCTAAGACTGGAACATTCGATGGGCCAAATACTAAAGGGCGTAACATGAGAGACGTATGGTCAATCTCAACTGGAACATTCAGAGGTGCACATTGTGCAGTATTCCCAGAGAAATTAATTGAAACTCCCATTGAGGCAGGATGCCCTGCAAAGATTTGTGTGAACTGTAACAAACCTGTTACACCACTCTTTGAACGTACATCATTGGAACGTTATGAATTACCCAAATCTGACCCTCGTTATAGACCTGCTAGATATTCTGGTAAGTATGATGGAGGTATGAGATACGCTGACGTACAATTAGTTGGTGAACAAGCATGTGAATGTGGTGCTGAATTTAAAAATGGATTAGTACTTGACCCATTTATGGGCGCAGGTACAAGTGCCCTAGTAAGTAAGAACATGGGTAGAGACTTCATTGGATTTGAAATTAATCCCGAGTATATTGAAATTGCGAAGGAGAGACTTAAATAATGGAACAACATTGTGAACATTGTAAGTGTGAGCAGACTGGTTATAAAACTATAATAAATAGAGAACAATTCTTCCATTGTCTTACATGTAAGAAAGACTCTACGTACATACCATTTGTACATCCAAATAGAAATGAAAGATACGCCGGAATTGTTGCACCAGATTTCCCTGGTTCACATAATGCAGAGTATGGGAGGTAATAATGAAAAAAATAAAATTAGAAAAATATGATGTTAATCTTTTTAAATTAATATTCCCACGCGTTGATTATGATTCAATAGTGTTTATAAATACTATTGAAGAAATAATGTGTGTTAGAGACGCATGTAACGAGTTCTTAGACCATAGCGAGGATAAGCTAGAAGTTGAAAAGCACGAGCAGAACTACGACAAAGCATTTAAAGAGTGTAAAGAAAGCACAGTTACAGCACAGTATGTAAAAAGTAAGAAAGAACAGCAAGAGGATAAACCTAAGAAGTTGAAGTATGTATATGCTTGTAAAGAGTGTTTAGGTGGTGAACCTTGTAAATTAAAAGTATATGGCTCTACAGCACATCCGAATACTTGTCCTTTAGAAAAAAGCAAAAAAGCTAATTGGAAGCTAAAAAAAGAAGGTGCATGATGAAAATAAATAACGACAAATTTAATAAGTGGCTAGGAGAAGAAAAAGATATAATCTTTAGCCACATATACACAGAATACTATAATATAGACACAGAAAAAATTCCAAACGATACAGAACTTATCGGTGTTATGACTATATGGCTTTTGGATAATGGATGTGAGTTGAGAAGTGATGCAAGTAAGAATTATTGGGTAGAAGTTAAAAATGGATACTATGTTAAATCTGACCATGTTTGCAATATAGACCTATTCACTTGCCTCAAGGAAGCAATAGAAGGGATGCAAGAATGAAGGTTAACGATATAGTAACATTTACAGGTTGCACAGAGTCTCAATTAAGTTGGGGTAGCTATACAGGAAATCCCACAGAGCTTGTGATTGGTGAACGATACATGATAGAGAAAATAGAGGTCCATTCGTGGCATACAAAGGTATGGTTAAAAAACGTTGATGGGAGTTTTAATAGCGTATGTTTTGAAGTATTTGAATCTAAGTATATAACATACGAATGTAATGAGTGTTTATTAGAAGATAAAGAAGTTCCATGTAGGAAAGTATCAGATAAAGAAATAAATAAAAAATATTGCCCATTTAATAAATATTTGGAAGCAAATTGGCTAAGAAAGAAGGTGCATGATGAAAAATTACGCTGATAGAGAGCTATGCCAACAAATCTACGACCGAAAGCTGATACTTGATGCTGAGATGTGTTATGCGAATGAGTATAGAGATTTAGAGCAAGAGCCAATAAGGGTAATGATTGATGAATATAAAGAGTGTAAAGATACAAAAGCATTTATTTGTCCAGCCTATAACTGTGTAGAGCTATTAGATGCTTTGCCAGACGAAATATATTTTAATTCTATTAAAGAATATGCTTATCCAGTAATTATGCCACTTAATTATTTTGAGATTAAATATATGGCAACTTATGTAGTGGATGGTAAAAATGTAAATGAAAGAATGTTAAGTATTAGTGATTTTGAACCTTGTAATGCACTAGCGAAGATGATTTTGTACCTTGATGATAAAGGACTACTAAAGGAGGCAAATAAATGAATGAAGTAGAAGTAAAAGTTTTAAAGATATTAATAATATCGCTAATAATAGCTAATATTTTTATGGTTAAAGAGTTCTTTGGTTTATCAAATATTAGGTGGTGTTATAAGCTTGAGTATTTAAGTGAAATTTCTTCGTTTGTGCTTGTTTTAGATTGTCTTATTGGTATGTATTTTTTATTTTTAATAATTTAGCGTAAAGGAGTAAACAAATGAATGAAGCGTGGATTGATGAGGAATAGGAGAGAAGTAATTATGGATAACTGGAAAGAAAAATTAAGAACGCTACTTGATGCTTTAGGAACACAGCACGTCGAAACATTTATGAAGTCAGCGAAAGCATTAGATTATACAAGGTATGGATTTGCTTACAGAAAAGCTACTGAAGATAAAATAGCAGAACAACGCAAACAAGCACAGCGAGAAATACTTGATAAGCTATTAGAGAAACAATGCGAAATATACAACACAGGAAAGAAAGAGGTGTAGAAATGAAGTATGGAAGGATATTAGTCAATGGCTTGTATCAGAACAATGCTATGTAACAGATGCCATGGGTAATGTTTTAAAAAATGCTGTTATTGATGGACTTAAAGCAAAATACATAGGAGAGAAGTAATATGGACTTATTTATAAAAGGATTTTGGTATATTTTAAATAGTGAAGGTTTTGGTCAGACATGTGCTTTGATATTAATAGTTTCTATTATTGCACTATTAATTCTTATTATTATAATTTTACTTGAAAGGTGGATGAGAAATAATGATTAGATATGAAGAATCTATTATGCAAGAACTTAAAGGTGATACTCCTAGAGAAAAGTACGATAACCTAATGTTGTTAAAAACAGTACCAGTAAAAGTAGTCTATAACGATGTCATAAAGCAGATAGTGAAAGACGCTCAATTAGAGATATTAGATAAGGTGCTAGACGAAGCGTTTGAAATTAAGGATAAGTTTTACATTAGGACTTGCGACATATTTAAGTTAAGAAAGGAGTTAAAATGAAGTGTGCTAACTGTGGACATGATGAGCATATAATCGTGATACTTAACGGAACTAAGATGACCAAGTGCATCAAGTGCCAAGTATATCAAGAAGCGAAAGAAGAGCAGAAGAATAGAAGCGATAAGTACGGTGGGACGACTATCATATCAGGGTGGAAGAAAAGAGATCACGGGACAGGATTACGTTAATTTGACATTTAATTATAAATTTAGTACGATTAAATCATGGATGAAGAAGTGCTATGGGGCAAGGTGCAAGACCTGATGAAAGAGGTAGAACACTTAAAAACTAAAGTGTTTGATAGCTTTGGCTCACGTATCGCACAATGCGAAAGCTCGATAAGTAGCCTAGATACACGCACAAAGATATTTGTACCAGTTATATGCAAAGGAGATAACGAGATAAGGGGAACACAAGCTATGGTAAGCAAATTCGTTACATACATGGATAAGACAAGCCGAGAGGTAAGCAAGCTAAAGGCTAAGACAGCAGAGCTAGAGAGGGTGAATAAGGCATGAAAGTAAATAGGTTATATTTAGGTAAAGACATTAAGACAATGAATCGAAAAGAATTATTAGCGATAGTTGAGGATTTTCTTAATATGTTTACAATAGAGATAGAATACTCGTTACAACCAGAAAAATTTACGCCTAGAGAGAAAGTTGAACTATTTGGGACATCAATAATTGATGAATCAACTAGAAAGATAAAAGAACTTTTAAATAGAGATAAGGCACTAGTTAACAGAGGAAAAAGATATGGAAAAGTAGATATGCCAGAAGTAGATGAGAACAAAGCAAGAATATTTGATTACTTCCCTAAGCATCCAAAACAAGGAGATATGGTAAAGTTAAAAGATAAATGTGGAGAGTTTTACTATTCTGCTAGAGATTGTGGAAGTGGTTGGAGAGAAGTTGTATGACAACGCAGATAAGAGATCTACACATAGCAGATGAGACACTAACAACGCTAGAGCGTAACGGTGGGTATCAATGGCACGAGCAAGGAGATTGCAGACTGCTCAACGACATACTAGCGTACAAGCCTAAGAGCTTACTTGATAGGATTATAGATTGGGTGAGGGGTAAGTAATGCCTAGAGAACTACATCCTGAGAACCTAATACCACAGAATAAGAGAACAAAGGCACAGCAAAGGGAGATAGCTCGCATGGGTGGGAAGAAATCACAACAGGTGCAAAGAGAAAAGAAATTCTTATCTCAGATGTGG
>Ga0265294_10001398_pt1 | contig 32566 bp, 26 predicted proteins | sample MunlanPumphouse3_FD_192504 | JGI IMG/M metagenome (GOLD analysis project Ga0265294, IMG submission 192504) | Groundwater microbial communities from a municipal landfill in Southern Ontario, Canada - Pumphouse #3 | ecosystem: Environmental > Aquatic > Deep subsurface > Groundwater | place...
CAATTGCCGGTAAGAACCAAATTTCTTTGGCTCCGCTTTTACCCATGCAAGTTCGCGGCTGAAAATCATAGCCAAGAAAGCTAAAGCTGACTTCTTTGTATGATCCCTTGCGCTGCTTGTTCTTGCAATAGACCAGCTTGGTCTTATCACGGTTTAGTTCTAATTTACAGGCTCGAAAACGTTCATCTAATGCTGCTAACCCAACTTTACCACCTTGAGTATTTACATACCTGTCCTGCAAGCACATGAGAATTTCGTGGGGACTACATTTTTCGGTTTTTCAGAGCTTTTATGACAGGGTTGGGGCTCATGTTTAGGGCTTTGTATATTTTCAGATGGTATGGTTCTGCAGTGCTGGTAATACGCTCTAATGCAATAGTATTATCTCTACTCATAGCTGTGATACTAACTCTTCTGTGAGTGGACATTCTGGCTCTAACGGTATTCCAAGATTCATTTATCCCATCCTGCCGTAATTGGAGACAGATAGAGTTGAGAAGGTGGTAAGCCAGGACAGCAATGAAGATATGGGCTTCTGCCCGTTTTTCTGTGCTATGGTAGGCCAGTTTATGTTTAAGGCTGCGAAACGCAGCTTCTATCCGGTTCAGCATCATGTAAGTATCCCATATTTGCTGCTCATCCCATTCAGAATAGCTACTACGCAGCCAATATGAACCGGAGAAACGATCTTCTTCCTCTTCTTGCTTTACCTTGTGGTACTCAATGGAAATCACAGTACCGTTTGTCTCACTTACCTCAATATGATAAAACCTGCCTATTGAAGAATAACGCTCTTTCAGGCGCCCGATCCTCTGCATGATCTTTCCGTAACTCTTATTGCTGTACCTCTTACTGAGGCTGGCGATGATCTTTTCCAGATCATCTTCAAAGCGATGGCAATAACTATCTTGCATTGCCCGCTCTTTGCTTTCCATTTTCTGGCTGTGGCAATACAGCAGGAGCTCGTCATCTGTTTTGAAGACCTGGGCTTGCACAAGATTATATCTATCCTTGTGCACCACTCTCATCGCAGCCGGATCTATGTTTGGGTCTGCCAATGGCTTGGTTCTGGAGACGCATAGATAGTAATAACCCTTTGTCCTAAGATAGTTTAAGTTCTCTTTGGTGGCTATTCCGGCATCCATGACTACAGTAGGGAAGCTGCCTTGCTCCAGGTTAGCAGAGAGACTCTCGATCATTTCTTGCAGAGTGTGAGGCTCGCTAACTGAGCCCTCCAGGACATTAGTCTTTTTGCAGAAACCAAGTTCATTCACCACCATTCCCAAGGTCAGGAGACGACAATCACTGCGCTTCTCTTTTGAACGGCCGAACTTTGCTTTGGGAATAGATTTCGCACTCCCTTCCAAAAAGGTATTGGTAAGGTCATACAAGCATAGACTTTCTTTCAAATTGAAGATACTTCGCTCTTTGGCGCAGAGATGGGTCTCAATCTCATCTTTATGCTTGTAAATAGTATCGCTGATCCGGTACAATGAATTGTGCCCAAGCCTACTGAGGTCTTCTTCTAAAAGCTCATCAATGGCACTCAGCTCACGAGCCCAAAGTCTGGTTGCGTTCTCGCTTTTGGGGTCTACCAGCTTGCCAATAACGGATAAACTCATCAGCTTCCTTTGACGCTCTGCTATGCCAAGCTTCTTAAATAAGTCATCAAAACCCAAACGCTGATACATGGAATAAGCTACGTATTCCGGCCCAAAAGACCGGTCATTGAAGACCCGAAGGCTGCTTTTATAAACCAAATCATCCACTTCTCCGGTTTGTCCCAGGCTGCTGCTTTGTTGACCAACCTCCGGGTGTTTTGCCAGTATCCTATTACTGTAATGCCTGGCCAAGGCTTCAACATTTTCATCGACAAACATCAACTGTTCATTGTGGAGTATGGCTTCCATGGTGTCTGCTAAAAGCTCCCATTGCGTTTCCGGTAAGGGTATATCCTTCACTGTCAGCAAGGTCTGATGCCTCGGACCGGCACTGCTGCGATAGCCACGCACAAAGCGATATTCGGTATATGATTTACCGATGTTTTTGTAGGTTTTAATTACTTTCTTAATAAAACATGGAACCCACTATTGACAGGTCATTTAAGCTGTAAATAAAAATCTTGATTTCGTGGGGGACAACAATCGCAATTTAGCCATATTGCTTACTGTGTTATTATTTATGAAGCAAGCAATATAAAGAGCTATATGCCTGTTATTAAGCTTATTACGCAATGCCATGCTTAGTAAGTGCAGTCAAGGTGAAGGCCGAAAATACCTCAAAAATAGCTGTTTTGGGAGATGGGGTGGTAAAGTCGGGTTAAAGTCTCTCACATCTCACACAGGTCATACGGATTAACGGCAAGATAGCGGATTATAGGGACTAACTTAGCCAATTCTACCTGGTTTTGGCTAAACAGCGCCGGAACCACTATGGAATTGAGCTACTTATGTTCTCTATCCGTATCAATCCATATAATCCGCAAAATCCGTGTGACTATTCTTCTCTCAGCACTTCAGACGGCCTTTGCTTTGGCTTTATCCGGTCTTAAACCCTGCATTTGTTCACTTCAATTTCAATGCTTTGTGAATGAGGCTACCCCCCCTATCTTGCACCTGGATCAGATACAGGCCGCTAGCGCAATCCTGGCCATGTTTATCCTTACCGTCCCAAGAGATTTCTCCCTTGGCGGAATCTATACCGCTCTGGTTCCAAACTAATTGGCCTTTCATATTGTAGATCTTTATATGCAGAGGACCTTCTGTCCTTTTATCAATACGGATGGTGGTGGATGTCCTGAAGGGATTGGGATAATTAACGCAGCCCAAAGAGGGTGGGACAATCTCATCGGCATTTGAGACAGGAATTCCATCCTCATTATAGCGAAATAGGTATTCCCCGCCGAGCCATTTGCTGTTGTCCTCATCCACAAAAATCGTGGTAATGCCCCAGCCGGTGAGAGGCGAATTTTGGGGATTAAAGTTACTCCAAGTCTCTCCGTCAAAGCTGCATAGCAGGTGATATGAACCGCCCAGCCCTATCCAAAGCAGCTGATTTTGGTCCATCGCAACACATTTCACATCGTTCTGAGGCAGCCCGGAATTGTCGGCATTAAAGTGCGTCCACTCTCCATCCTGTAAACGTGAAAGCTCTCCTCTGGCCACCCAGACTTCATCATCCACTCCAAAGGTAATATCACTGGCGTAAGTAATCTGGGGATAAGCAGTAAACTGGTCATCGGCATAGCAGCATACGCCTGCTGAAGAAGCGATCCATACTCTACCAAGCCTGTCAGTCTTGATCATTTTGGTGTAGGCCAGATTCAGGCCTGCTTCTGCGCTGCTGATGGGAGTCCAAATCCCATCTTCATAGCGGGATACGCCCTGGTTGTTTCCGATCCAGACGCCATCTCCTACCGGGCAGATTGTTTCTATATAGCCACCCCCCAGCCCGGGCGCATTGTAAGCGATCAGTTCCGAACCTGAGGGCCCCGTTTTTAGCAGCCCGATACAGGTGCCTACCCAGATATTGAGAAGGCGATCTTGAGCCAGCGACCACACATGAAAGCAGGGCATATCCGTATTGTATCTCCCAAAAGCCTGAATCCCATCTGCTCCAACGCAGAAGTATCCGCCGACTCCTTTTTCTAAGCAGGCAGCGATCCAGATATTGTCATCAAAACCTCGGAAAACCTCCTGGACATTACGGCTGGCCAGAGGAAACTCGCTTACGGGATGTCTGCTGTAGTCTGTGCCATCGAAACGGATCAGCGACACGGGAACTTGGCGGTCGAGGAATCCCAGCCATATTGTTTGATTCTCGTCCATCATCATCCGGGAAAACTGCATATAGTGAGTTCCAAAGGTCTGGATAGGATAGTGCAGGGGCTCATCTGTGCAAAGCCAAAGCGTGCTATCGTTCCACAGCCATACTCTTTGCAAGGGGTCTGTGCACGAGCCTGTCACCTCACCGATGGCTACTCCGTCCAAAGCAGTTTGGCGCTGCCATACCCTGTTTGAGTATCTGGCTACTCCGTGGCTGAGGCCAAACCAGCCATCGCCATTGGCTTGAAAGGATATACTCTTTACTTGATAGTTTGGCAGGGTGGAATTTTGGGAAGTGTATGCAGTCCATTCACTTCCATCGTAATAATGCACCGTATTTGTAGTGGCGATCCATAGACCCCGGGCAGGGTCCAGGCAGAGGTCATAAAAATCATAGATATCCGGTAAGGTGGAATTTGTGCTGTTAAATGATGTCCATACCCTTTGTCGATAGAAGGATAGCCCCATATCTGTGGCAATCCATATTCCGCCATTGGGGTCTGCTACGATCTTGCGCACCACATTGTGGATCAGACCCGAATTGTTAGTATTGAAAAGCTGCCAGCTCCCCTCACCAAAGCGCAGGAGCCCATGATCTCCTCCGGCATACATGGCTCCATCCGCGCCCAAACAAAGACAGGAGATGTAGCTATTCGGATAGGGAGTATTGGATTCATCATATTGGATTCGTTGGTCGGTAGTGGGATTCCAGCGCATGATCCCCGCGTATGAGGCTACCCACAGCTCACCATTGTGGCTACAGATATCACGAGCTTGATATCCCGGACGATATACATGCCAGGTGTTGTCTTGAGCACTCAGCATGCCAAGTAAAAACAGCATCGAAGCAAAGCAAAGTAAGCGTTTCATGGCATCTCCTTTTTATACTGTGACTTGTTGCCTTCTTACATATGCAATTATTGTTCCTAAACTATAGATACTTGGAAATATCCAGTTTATTGCACAGCTTTAGTTTAGCTTTACTGTGGATTAACTTCCAAAGCTGCAAAAAGCCGGCACCTGAATGGCGCCGGCTTTTATCAAGATTAGGGCAGAAAGCGAATTACATCTCGATCAATTTTGCTGTTACATGCTCAATGGCATTGAGCTTTTCAATCATTTGAGCGACAATGTCTTTTTCGCCTTCTACTTCCAATACAACCAGGCCATCATTGGCACAGAATTCGTTGGATACTTCATGCAGACCCAGGCGCGTTTTGATATTGCAGCCAAAGTCAGTAAGGATTCCCTGAACCCTGACGGCTTCAGTGGCACGGTGATCGATCTTGATAAGGACTATCTTATAGATCATATTTTCTCCTCCCCGGATGAGCTTTGCATCCGTTACTTTTTGTTTCTTTGTTTTTTCGCCCAGCTATCCCTGAGGGTGCTGATGCGGTTAAATACTATCTTATCTTTTGTGGTATCGGGATCTACTGAGAAATAGCCCAGGCGCAGGAATTGGTATTTCTCGCCGGGGGCAGCTTCTGCCAGAGAGCTTTCTCCCAAAGCTGTATCATTTATCGTCAGACTATCGGGATTCAGGTAATCCAGATAGCTCTTATCTTCGGGGATATCGCTGAGATCCGGGATAGTAAAGAGATGGTCGTAGAGCCTTACCTGGATGGGAATAGCGTTGGATACGGATACCCAATGCAGGGTGCCTTTTACCTTGCGGCCATCGTCGCTCCAGCCGCCGCGGCTTTTGGGATCGTATGTGCAAAGGATTTCGGTGATCTTGCCATCGGCATCTTTGATCACCTGTTCACAGCGGATGTAATAAGCGTGTTTGAGGCGCACTTCTTTGCCCAAAGCGAGGCGGAACCAGCCTTTTACCGGTTCTTCCATAAAGTCTTCCCGCTCGATATACAGGTGTTTCGAGAATTTGATCTTACGATTTCCGGCGGTGCTGTCTTCGGGGTTATTTTCTGCATCCAGTTCTTCTTCCTGGCCCTCAGGATAGTTTGTAATGGTGAGCTTCAAGGGGTCTAATACGGCCATCCGGCGCAAGGCACGGGCGTTCAGATCTTCCCGCAGGCAGAAATTGAGCAGGTCATAATCTACCATGCTGCTGGCTTTGGCCACTCCGATGCGGTCTGCAAATTCTCGGATGGATTCCGGAGTAAAGCCACGCCTTCTCAAGCCGGCGATCGTGGGCATGCGGGGATCGTCCCAACCCTTTACATAGCCTTGTTTTACCAATTCCAAAAGCAGCCTTTTACTCATCACGGTATAAGTGAGATTGAGGCGGGCAAATTCTATCTGCCGGGGATGGCATGGCACGGGAAGCTCATCTAAAAACCAATCGTAAAGCGGCCGGTGATCTTCAAATTCCAGAGTGCAAAGGGAATGGGTAATCTCTTCCAATGCATCGGAGATACAATGGGTATAGTCATACATGGGATAAATCTGCCAGGTATCGCCGGTGCGGTGATGATCTGTCTTTTTGATGCGATAAAACACCGGATCACGCATATTCAGATTGGGACTGGCCATGTCGATCTTGGCACGCAGAGACTTGCTGCCTTCCGGAAACTCTCCGGCTTTCATACGGCGGAAAAGGTCCAGATTCTCTTCTATGGATCGTTCCCGATAGGGGCTGTTTTTGCCAGGCACAGTAAGAGTTCCGCGATATTCACGCAGCTCGTCTATAGAGAGGTCGCAGACAAAAGCCTTACCTTCCTGAATCAAAATCTCGGCATATTCATAAAGTTGGTCAAAATAATCGGAAGCATAATAAAGTGCCTCTTTCCAATCCCAGCCCAGCCAGCGGACATCTTCCATAATGCTATGCACATATTCGGTGTCTTCTTTGACAGGATTGGTATCGTCAAAACGCAGGTGACATCTGCCATTATAATCTCTGGCGATGCCAAAATTCAGGCAGATGGATTTGGCGTGCCCGATGTGCAGATAGCCATTGGGCTCCGGCGGGAAGCGGGTGACTATAAAATCGTGCTTGCCGCTTTTCAGATCTTCATCTATAATAGTACGGATAAAATTTGGGACTACCGTTTTTGTTTCGTTTTCCATGGTGACTTCCTTTTCAATGTGTATCATTGCCAATCTCTGGCAGAGTGCAAATCCAGTCAAGCAAATAATCAGAATTGATGTTTGTTTGTGAAGCTGAACTCCGATTCGGCGGCGAGATGGGACTGCGTGCTGAGAAACTGAATTCCGATTCGGCTGTGCAGCGAAAGGATATATGTAGAAAAAGCGAACTGAGTTCGCTGTGGGAAATCGGAGTTCCCCACCCCAAACCGGTTTTAGCCACCGGGGTCTAAGCATGATGTTTTGAACTTCACTGGGTTGGAGGATCGCGGGATTGGATGCTCCTTGCTCAGGGAAAAAAGCAGGTCCCGTGCTCTGCAGGCGAGACGCCTGCAATCCAGCAGCTCCTTTTGACACGAAGAAATTTTCAATCCTCTAATCAGCTTTCATATAAACCTCAAAACGTCAAAATCTCAAAAATCCCAAACTTACCCCCCACTCCGCTTAATGCACTATCCTGGTACCCGTCTTACCTTCAAAAGCTTCCACAATGCGGCCCAGCGAAGTGATGAGCACCTGCCTTCCACCCCGACCAAGAAAATCTATCGCCGCAAGAATTTTGGGACCCATGCTTCCTGCCGGGAATTGCCCTTCATCATAGTAGCGCTGCGCTTCAGCAATGGTAAGCTGGTCCAATTCCTTTGCATTTGGCTTGCCGTAATTGATGGCTACCTTATCCACTCCGGTGAGAATCACAAAGAGGTCTGCCTGGATATTCAGCGCTAAAAGAGCACTGGCAAAATCCTTGTCGATCACCGCATCAATGCCTTGCAGATAGCCGTTTTCTTTGCGATACACCGGAATGCCGCCGCCGCCTGCTGCGATCACTATTTTGTCACTATGCACCAAATCTCTGATCGTGACTGCCGGGATAATCTGGGTGGGCATGGGAGATGGCACCACTCTGCGCCAGCCTTTTCCGGAGTCCTCTTTCAGGCTCCAGCCCAGGCTTTCGCTCAGGTCTCTGGCCTCCTTTTCACTGTAATACGTGCTGCCCACAAATTTGCTGGGGTTTTTCAGGCTGGGATCATTTTGATCTACCACCACTTGTGAGAGGATGGTAATCACCTGTTTATCAATGCCATGCTCATGCAGTTTATTTTGCAAGCTTTGTTCTATCATATAACCCATAGTACCTTCGGTGGCTGCATTCAAAACACCGAGAGGCAGGGATGGCTGGCCTTCTTTTTCGCCGGCTTCCTGTTGCCGAAGCAGATTTCCCACCTGGGGTCCATTTCCGTGAGTAATACTAAGCTGATAGCCTCTGCTGATGAGTTCCACTACGCCATCCAGAGAACCTCTGGTATTGGCAAATTGCTCTGAGATCGTGCCTCTTTGACCTGCCTTGATGATGGCATTGCCACCCAAGGCCAGAACTGCTGTCTTTTTCATCTGTTCATCCTTTTTTGTTATTTAAAAAAAGCCGGGAATGAGCAGATAAGCTCACTCCCGGCGTGTGTATTGTATCTTATACTACTTCTTATTATTTCTTCTTAGAAGTGGCTTTTTTAGTGGTTTTGGGAGCTGCTTTCTTTGGGATGGCAAAGTCCTTCAGCACGTCTTTGATAGTAGGCTCGCCAATTTCCTGCAGTTCATATTGAACCCGGCAGGCGGGCTTTGTGATCGTCACGATGCGGCGAAGATCGATAGGAGTGCCGATCACTACAGAATCACATTCTACTGCATTGATGGTCTTCTCCAGGTCTTTGATCTGCTGGGCACTGTAACCCATGGCGGGGAGCAGGTTGCCGATCTCGGGATAATCTTCAAAGGTTTCCTTAATCTCACCTACGATCCAGGGACGGGGGTCCACAAGGTCTTCACAGCCATATTTGATCGCAGCAATGGTGCCGGCACCAAAGGCCATCTCACCATGAGTGAGAGTAGGACCGTCTTCCACTACGAGTACGTTTTTACCGGTAATCATTTCAGGATGATCTACAAATAGCGGAGAAGCGGCGTCGATGATCTTGGCAGTGGGATTGATAGCACGGACGTTTTCACGCACTTCGTTGATATCATCCAGGTCAGCACTGTCGATTTTGTTGATCACTACTACGTCTGCCATCAGAACGTTGGTCTCGCCGGGATAGTAGCTGATCTCATCACCAGGACGGTGTGGATCTACCACTACTATGCGGACCATTTCGTCTGAGCAGTAGAAAGGAATGTCGTTATTTCCGCCGTCCCAGATAATGACGTCGGCTTCTTTCTCTGCTTCACGCACGATGGCTTCATAATCTACGCCAGAGTAGATAATGCTGCCCATCTCGATATGCGGCTCATATTCTTCCATCTCTTCGATGGTGCATTTGTGTTTTTTAAGATCAGCAATTTCTGCAAAACGCTGAACTTTCTGCTTTACAAGATCGCCATAAGGCATGGGATGACGGATGGAAACCACCTTCAGTCCGCGTTCCTTAAGGGCTTTCACCACTGTACGGGTAGTCTGGGATTTTCCGCAACCGGTACGGGTGGCACATACGGTGACCAGAGGTTTGGTAGTTTTGATGGTAGTATTGTTTGCGCCCATCAGCATAAAGTCTGCACCTATGGCGTTGACTTGGGCGGCCTTATGCATCACCTCTTCGTAGGGGATGTCACTGTAAGAAAGAACCACGAGGTCAACATTGTACTTTTCGATGAGGGATTTGAGTTCGCTTTCAGGTTTGATTTCGATTCCTTTGGGATAGAGCTCTCCAGCTAATGCTGCCGGATACTTTTTGTCATCGATACCGGGGATTTGAGTGGCGGTAAAGGCTACGACGTTATAATCTTTGTTGTCTCTGAAAAAGACGTTAAAGTTATGAAAGTCACGGCCTGCAGCGCCCATAATGAGAACATTACGCTTCATTTGAATCTCCTTTATTTTTTCTTGATTGTATCTTTTACAATTCAAGCTTTCTATCAGGCTTTTAACGTCAAGGAAAATCTTGATGATGAGGACAGAAACAGAGCTTTACCAATCTATTCCATCTAATATATATTGCGATCCCAAGGGCACAGCCAGGCCCGCCTTAGTTTTGAACTTGCAGCTAATTCGCTTTTAACTCGAGAAGACTCGAAGCCTCGAGTGAACTCGAGTTAAAAGCGAATTAAAACTAAATCAAAGGCAGGAGCGCACAATAGCTGGGCTATCACAAATACGAGACTCTATGAAGCTAACTATCCTGGGCACTATCAAGTTCGCTTGGCTTATATATGGCCATCACGGTTTCAGCGAAAATCTTTGGCTTCCTTCGTAGGTATATCTTATCTCAGCCCCTATGTCCGTGAGTCGTCTTATAGCCTCTTCATGCGGAAAGCCATAGACATTTCTCTGAGAGGTATTTATGATCGCTATCCCGGGACGCACACAGGCAAGAAATTCCGTGCTGGATGAGCTGCGCGAGCCATGATGCGGAACCTTCAAAATCTGGGCGCGAAGCTCTTTGGGGTAGTGTTCAGACAGATATAGTTCCGCTTCCCGTTCGATATCACCGGTGAAGAGGATGCTCTGGCTGCCGGCATCGTAGCGACAGACCAGAGATTGATTGTTGAGATCAGTTTCATGGAAGCTGGGATCGGGGTGCAGAAACTTCATCTTATGCGAGCCTATGCTCATAGTGCAAGTATCCGTGATGGCGATTATCCTGGTGTTTTTAAGCTTTAACAAGACTTTAGTATCTTGCCACAGTTCGCTTTGGATAGTATCATCACTGAGGATGAGGTTTTTTACCTTCACGCTTTTGAGCAGGTCGTAGATTCCCCCGGCGTGATCGCCATGCAGATGGGTGATCACTACATAATCAAGCGTATTGACTCTATTGCGTTTGAACCACTTGAGCAATCTTTCCTGCAGCCAGGACCGGGTTTTCTGGATGCCCTCCAGATCAATCTCCGCTTTTTGGCCGATCAAACCTCCGGTATCTATCATCATGCTGCTTCCATCATCAGCAAAGATCAGGCTGCAATCCGACACGCCTGAATTGAAGATGTATAGCTCATTTTTGGGGCTGAGAGGCCAACAGAGCAAAGCTGAGATTATCATAGGTATAGGGATGGCGAGCTTGATCCACCCACTCCAGCTGCGTTTGATCTTCAGCACTATCAGAAGCAGGAAGAGCCCCAAGGCCACTGCAGAAGGCAGCGAAATCCAGTGACTTTCCCAGCTGAGTGGCAGCTTTGCGCAGAGATCCAGCCAGGCTTGCCAGAGATCGGCCAGGGCTTTAAAGCAGAGGATGAAAGGCTGGATATCCCAGATCAGCACCAAAATCGACAGGGCCAAAAGCAGCATGATCAGCGGCAAGCCCAAGAGATTGGCCAGGACTCCATTCAAAGAAGCCGTGCCGAAATAATATAAGGTAAGAGGGGCGATGCCCAGGCTCACTATCAAGCTAAGCAGCATGTATCTCAAGATGATGCGCGGAAGGAACATCCTGTCTGAAGAATCTGTCTTTGGCTGAAACAAAGGCAAAACAAAGGCTATCAAAGCCACGGCGGTAAAGGATAGCTGCAAGCCCAGATGGAAGAGCTGAGCCGGACTTATTATGGTAATCACAAAGAGCGAAACCGAGAGGTTTTGGGCGATAGACAGCGGACGAGAAAGCCAGCGGGAGATGATGGCCAGATGGATCATGAGCATGGCTCTGGTAATGGGTGGAGCCCAGTTATTCAAGGCTGCAAAGGCCAAAAGCAAGAGCATGAAGATAGCCTCGGCCCAGCTGCGCGGGAATATCGCCCGTAGTATTACCAGAAGGAAGAGGCTCAGCATCAGCACATGCAAGCCGCTCACCACCACCAGATGCATGATCCCTGCTCGATTCAGGCTCTGCCGGTGTTCGCGCTTGAAATCCGTGTCGCTCAAAATCAGCGCTCGGGCCAGAGGGGAATATTCCCCCAGTGCTGTATCCAGTCTTTTTTGCAGAAAGCTGCGAACTTGCAAAAGCAGAGTGGGAGAATCCGTGCTTTCTATTAACTCCAAAGCTTTTACGGGGCGGATGATTCCTTGATACTGTCGGGAATATATATCCAAAATAGGATCGTCATAAAGAGGCTGAATTTCGGCCAGGGTGTGATAGCTGCCGTCTAAAGTAAGCTCTTCCGGATATACAAGCAGCATGGGCTCTGAAAGCTGGTGTCCGGCCAGTTCATAGAGCTGAACCCGGTAGCTTTGGGGACTTGATCTTCCCTGCACTTTGAATCTTATCTCCTGCTGTATCTGTCCCCGCTGCAAAAGGTAAGCTGCAAAAGGCTGAGCTTCGGGCTTTTGCGCCTGCCAATGCAGATTGCCTCCTGTAAAAAATAGCAGCAGGATCAGCAGTGATCGCAGCCTCCTGCAAAAGACCGCAAGCAAAGCGAAACCTCCTGCAAAAACAATAGTTAGCCACAGCCCGGGGGCAAAGTGGTGTGAGACCACTATGCCCAGCAGCCAAAAGATCAGCGGCCAGAGCAGGGGACTGGGCGCCGATCTCTTTGGTGCGACAGTTTTACTTTCTATTATAGAACCCCAAAATCAAGCCTAAAGCAATTGACCATAAGGCCGCCAGCCCGATCCTGAGAACGTCTGGCACCATAAAGGTGACAGTGTGCGCTGGAATCCAAAACCAGAGCAGGCTATATATGCTCTTATCCATATTCTTCCAGTTCTTCTGCTTTTCCGGCAGGTTGTCCAGGATGCGGTGCATGATCACCAAAAACAGACCAAACTGTAGATTCATCAGGGCTGAAAGCGAGAAAGCATAGCCAAAACTTCCGGCTTTGAAGGCTGGCCACATACCGCCTTCTATTAGAGCATTTACAAAGCCGCTAAAGCCTTTGAAAGCGTATTTGGTGCCTACGCCGAGCATAGCCCATACCGCCATCTTCCACAGGGTCATAGGGAAACTGAAAGGGTATTTGAAACTCTTTTGCACCAGCCATTTGGATACGATTTCACCGATAGTGCCCAGGATTGCAAATTGCACTATGGTACTCAGGATGGGGTTGGATTGCACCCAGTTCATGTATAATTCCATTTCTGCTCCTTATCTATCTCATTAACTATCATCTTGCTGTTTGCAGTCCATAACCTCGCTGAACTTGCTGTGTTCCTTAAACCTGGTGAGGCCAAATCTGCCAAAGAAAGAATCTACTATGCTGTAAATCACCGGAATGATAAAAAGCGTGAGCATGCTGGCAAAAAGCAGCCCAAAGGTAAAGCTCACTGCCAGAGGTCGCCAGGCCTGCGAAGAGGGATCGGTGGAAAAGACCAGAGGCAGCATACCGGCTACCGTAGTTGCAGTGGTAAGGATGATGGGACGCAGACGCACCGAGCCGCTATTTACAATAGCATTCCAGCGATCTACGCCTTTTTCACGCTCTTGATTGATGAAATCGATCAAAATAATGGCATTATTTACCACCACTCCAGCCAGGGCTACTACCGAAATCAGGGTATTCAGTGAGAAGGGTAATCCCGTAACCAAAAGGCCAAAGATCACACCGATAAAGGCAAAGGGGATGGTCATCATCACCACCACCGGCTGTACATAGCTGCGGAATTGAGAAGCCAAAATGGTGTATATGATCAGAATCGCCAAAAGGAAAAGCCGGGCCAGAGAAGAATAGCTCTTGCGTTGCTCTTCCTGAACGCCGCCATATTCATAGCTGTAACCGGGGAATCTTTGAGAGAAACCGTCCAGGTAACCGCCATCTGAACCGATCCTGCCTCCGGATAAAAGGTTTTGCACTTCGGAGGGGCTGCGCTTTTGAGTCTTTCCATTCTCTTCATAGCTACTCACACTGGCGGTGACCCTCAGCACACGGTCTGAATCCCGATGCTCAATGCGGGAAAGTGAAGAGGCAATCTCAAAATCCGCCAATTCGCGCAGAGCAATCAGCTCTCCCTTGCGGCTGCGGATTTTGAGGTCCTTGAGGTTTTCAAGGTCCTGGGTATATTCATCCTTCAGCTTCAGAATCAGGGGATATTCATCCACCCCTTCACCGCGATATTTGCTTACTTCAGAACCGGTGGAAGCCGTGCGGATGGTTCCTGCCACCTGCGCTACACTCAGGCCATGAATGGCCAGTTTGTCATGATGAGGAATGATGCGCACTTCTTTCTTGCCGCTGTCATAACTATCATCGATATCAGTGACTCCGGGGATAGAGCGCAGATAGCCTTTGATGATATCGCTGATGTAAGCCAGGCGTTCCAAGCTGGGGCCTTTGATGCGGATATCTACGTCGTTGCCCACAGGCGGGCCACTGCGTCCTTGAGAAAAGCGGTAAGAATACAAGCCCGGCAAGTCCTCACAGAATTTGCGGATGTCATTCTGGATTTCTTCGGTGCTGTATTTCATCTCTTTCAGATCAACCAGGTCTATATTCACCTGAGCGTTGTTTGAAGCAAAGTTGCGTTGAGTCTCTCCGCCCTGAGCGCCCACATTGGCTACCACATAGGTTATATCGTCCTTTGCGGGCATGGTATCTATAAACTCCTCCACCTGCTCTACAATGCGGTTCGTTTCATCCAAAGTAGTGCCCACCGGGGTCTGAAGCTGCAGCCTGATGGTCTGAGAAGCAGTAGTGGGGAAGAACTCAAATTTGATGGCGCCCGAGCCCAGGACTAAGAATGAAACCAGCAGCAGGGATACCACTCCCCAAATCGTGATCTGGCGGTGCCTCAAAGCCCTTTTCACGCCCCTTTGATAAAGGGATATGAGCGGCCTGATCATCCTGGTGCTGCGGTCCTCCTTGTGAGGCTCTTTGCGGGCAAATTGAAAGACGTTGTTGGGCAAAACCACCATGGCCTGAAACCAGCTTCCTAAAAGCGCAAGCGAGACCACTATGGGGAATACTCCCAGAAATTGTCCCATGACTCCTTCCAGCAGCAGCAGAGGCAAGAAAGCGGAAAGAGTGGTCAAAGTAGAGGAAAATACCGGCCAGATCACCTGATCCACACCCATCACTATGGAATCCCGGTGGCAGTATCCCTCTTCACGATAGCGGTGGATATTCTCCAGAACCACGATGGCGTTATCCACCACCATACCCACCACGATGATAAAGCCAAAGATAGTCAAATTATTTAAAGTGATATCAAAATAAGGGATTATGATAAAGGCAATCAGGATAGAAAGTGGAATGCCAAAAGAGGCCAGAAGCGCATTGCGCCAGCCCAAGAAGATAAACAGAGCTGAAAAGACCAATAGAATACCGATCAAAGCGCTCTTGCCTAAGGCGTTGATGCCGTTTTTCACATCTATAGAACCATCATTGCGCACACTGACTTCTATGCCGGGGACGGATTTCTCAAATTCAGTAACGTACTCGCGCACTTCTTCAATGATGGAGATGATATTGCCGCTGCCCTTTTTGTATAAGAAGATAGACACGGAGGATTCACCATTGAGCTTGGCATAAGAAAGTGGCTTTTCCAAAGTATCCCGCACTGTGGCCACATCCGAAACTTTGATCGAACGGCCACTGGGATCAGACAGCAGGATCAGCTCTTTAAGCTCATCCAGATCACTGAATTCACCTAAAGTCCGCACCAGGAATTCCAGTTTACCAAAGCGGGCTGACCCGCCGGGGATATTGAGATTTCGAGAACCCAGAGCGGCTGAGATATCATTCAAGCTGAGCCCATAAGCATCCAGGCGGTCTTGATCTACATCTACCCAAATCTGCTTTTCGCGAGCACCTACAGTCTCGGTTTTGGAGATATCGGTGATATTGCGCAGGCCGTCTTCCAGATTCTCCGCTATCTCTCTGAGCGCCATAGCAGACATGCCTTTGCCATTTACCGCTACCTGCGCGATGGGATTCAGCTCCCGCATGCTCAGACGGACGATCATGGGGTCCAGAGCATCCTTGGGCAGGTCTGTAACCTTGGCTACTTCACGGCTCACCCTATCAAAAGCTTCGTCAGGTGAAACCCCCGTAGTAAATACCACGCGGATGGTAGCACGGCCTTCCTGAGCGGTAGCCGAAATGTAATCCAGATCGTCCAGATCACTAAGTTCCAGCTCCAGCTTGCGCACGATAAGCTGCTCTATTTCAGCAGGAGAGACTCCTGGATAAACCACTACCACCAAGGTGGTGCCAAAATCCACTGCGGGGAACTCTTCCCTGGGTAGATTGACCATGGAGATAAGCCCAAAGACAAATATGGCCAAGGTGAGCATATTCACCAGGATCGAGTATTTTAACGAAGTTTCTGCAACGGAAAACATAGCTTAATTCCGGATATTTACGGCAGAGCCGTCTTCAAGGTTTTCGCTGCCGGAAATCACTATCCTGTCTCCTGCTTCCACTCCATCAATAATTTCTACAAAGGCAGAGATGCTTCTTCCCAGAGTGACTTCATGCTTTTCGGCGAATATCTTCTCGCCATCTTCCCGCACTACATATAAGTAGTTCTTATCATACTGATTCTCGATATTGGCGATTTCGGTATAGAGTAGATTGCGGTAGGTGTTGGCTTTGATCCTGGCAGAAACTACCATGCCGGGAAGGAGGCCTTTTCCGCCTGAGATTACAAGCTCCACAGGATAGTTTGAACTACCGAGCATGGGGCGTATGCCCAAGCCTTGCACTTTGGCAGGATACTCTTTGCCCTGGTGCCTCACAATGGCGCTTTGTCCCTCTTTGATCTTACCAATCTGGCTCTCCCCCACGCCTGTTTTCAGGATAAGGGTGCTGGCATCGGTGATGCTTACCACGGGCGCTCCGGGGGCTATGTATTGTCCCAAAGATACATGTAGCTGCGAAATGCGTCCCTTCTCCGGAGCCAGAAGATAGGAATTGTTATAGGCCATGCGGGCAGATTCCAGAGCAGCCTGAGCGCCGTCAAAGCCAGCTTTGGCATTTCTGAAGGCAGAGACTGCGCTGCTGTATTCCGCTTCTGAGATCAGGTTTTGCTCTCTGGAGCTGGTAGCATAATCCAGATTCCGCTGTACGTTTTCCAGGCTTGATTCTGCTGCAAAGAAAGCCGTCTCGGCCTGCTGCAGGCGTATCTTCAAGACTTCATTTTCCACCATTCCCAAGCGTTCGCCTTGCTCCACCTGGTCACCCAGACTCTTGTAAAGTTCCAATACCCTACCGGCGCTTTCGGAGCTCATCACTATATCGGTGATGCCTTCCAGTTTGCCGGAGACTCTGATATACTCATCCACATCACGCAGGGTCAGCTCTTCTACCATCACAGCTTGACGGTCATCATTGCGGGATGAGCGGGGGGATTCGTTAGTTTCTTTTTTACCACAGGCGCCAAGGCTCAGAATGAGCAATAGAGCTAATATATATTGTATCTTCAAGATTCCTCCATCTTATTGAGTAAACATAGTGCTGAGCAGTTCTTCGTCGTCACTGCCCAAGAGTGAGAGCAGATTCAAGCGAGCTTTCAGAAAATCGTAATAGGCTTTTGCATGAGCCATGCGGGCGGCAGAGAGCATCAGCTCTGCGTCCATCAGCTCCAGGGTGGATATCATATTCAAGCGAAAGCGTTCGCTAAGCTGGGCATACATATCTTCTGTGATGCTCAGTGATAATTGGGCATTTTTTACAGACCTGGCACTGCTGATCAGATTGATAGTAGCCGCTTCCAGGCCCAGATCGATGCCATCTTTGGCAGATTCCACTGCATAGGCAGCCTTCTGCGCTTCATAGTGGGCCTGGCGACTTTTGGCATAATTCCCCACTTGGGGCAATAGCGGAACCGAAAGATTGAGCATGATCTGATTGCTGGCTTCAAATTCATAGCGATCGATGCCGTTTTCATCGTAAGACCTGCTTCCCACCAAAGTAAGGCTGGGCCAAAATGATGCGTTGGCAATCTTGTACGCCCTCTGAGATATCTCTGTACTTTTATCCAATATTTTAAGGTTCTGATTTTCCCTTTGGGCCAGGCTGTAAGCCCGGTCTTGAAAGCTCCGAATCTGCTGCTGGTCCAGCTGGCTCAAGCGCTGAATCTCTGCCACATCAAGCTCGATATCCTCCGGCATCAGTGGCTGCGAAGAGCCCAGATAATTCATAAAATCCCTTATCGCCAGGTCATAGGCCGTCTGCGATTGCAAAAGGGCTATGTCTTTATTGGCAAGACTTGCCTGAAAGCGCAGATGATCCGCCCTGGAGAGGATTCCGCTCTCCAATTTGAGATCGGCCAAAGCCAGATTCTGTACGGCCTGCTCATGCTCTCTGATGGCGATATCAAGGATGTCCTTTAGCTGTAAAACCGCATAATACTTCTTCTCCACTTCTGCCTTTAGCTGAAGCTCCTGCATCTGCAGGCTGAGGTCTGCCATCTGGTAAGAAGCCGAGGCGATCTTGTATGCCTGATACAGCCTGCCCCCCATAAAAAGCGGTTGAGAAAGATTCAAAGCCAAAGAGCGTTGATCTTTATTCATGGTAACATTTTGTCCGCCTACAGGTATGCTGCGAGCGGGGTCCATATACAAAAGTGTCCCACCCAGGCTGAGATTCGGCAGAAAAGAGGATATTGCGTTAGTCTTGCTCCATTTTGCCGCCTCAAGGGCAGCCTTTTCTCCCTGATATTCCTGATTTTGCTGCAAAGCCATTGTCTTAGCAGCGTCCAGACCTATAGTCCGGGTCTCCTGAGCAGATAGACTTAACATGCACAGGAGCGTGATAATGGTGATATATCTTGGCATCAATAATCTCCTTGGGTCCAAACCGCCGGAGCCTGAAGCCCAAATTTGCAGCCTGTGCAAACGAAAGCCGCCCGGCAGCCCCTGTCAATTTTACAAGGTAATACAAAGATAAGTTAATCTGCTTTTCTGACAAGGTATATTTTTCTTTAAGCCTGCTCTTTTTTGATCGCTTATTGCTTACCCATCAGAATTTCATTGACAGAGATTCCATAGCCTAAAAGCTGAATTTTAAGGAAACATTAGATATGAATAAACAGCTTAATCTGCTTTTGGGACTGGATAAGATTTTTGAGCTGATCGAAGTCCCCTCGGATTTTATAGCGTCTGTGAAGCGCAATAAACTCCGCCATCAGCGCTTGAATGCCGACGAAATCAAACAAGCTTATCAAAGGCGAGCTCTATTGCTGAGCCTGCTCCAGGACGAAAAGCACCCGAAATGGGAAAGCCTGCTGGCACCTATTGCAGAGCTATATCCCGCTATGTACCACAATGCAAAGCTCAGTATCCACGAGATTTTCGAGCTCAAAAGCTTCGTCTGGAACTATCAGGCCTTGCGCGCATACATGCTCCAAACTAAGCTCTCAAGCTATGATATCCCCGACCTGAACGAGCTTTTTGAGCTTTTGGACCCAGATGGCGGTAAAATCCCTTATTTCCGGCTTTCTACGGCCTATAGCAAAAAGCTGGCCAAGCTGGATGGCCTCCGTCAGGCCTTATCTTTAAAGCTAAAACACAGCCGGCAGGAGCTGCTGAATGAAGCCAGAGACCAGCTGAATCTGCCCCAGCTCAAAGCAGAATTTGTCCTCGCCCGGCAGCAGCAGGATTTGATCGATATTGTCACCCGCAGCAAGTACTTCGTTCTGAATAGAGAAAGCGTTGCCAATCTCGGTTTTAGCCTGGCTGATAACGACGGGACAAACGAGCTGAAACGCCAGATCGCAGAGGCCAACCAGGCCATCAGCGCTGAGGAAGAGTGCGTACTGGAGCAGCTTTCAGATGAGATTTCAGAGCATTATCCTGCTTTGGAGCAGGCGGTGAAAACCGTAAAAGAACTGGGCTGGGATTACGCTTTGGCAGATTTTGCTCTGCGTTATGACTGCTGCATCCCCCGCCTGGGTAAAGAGATCAAGCTGAAGAAAGCTCGCAATCTGCCCTTGCAGCTCAGCCTGGAAGCCAGCAAAAGGCCATATCAGAAACTGGACTTGAGCTTTATTGCGACAGCCAATCTCATTACCGGACCCAATATGGGCGGCAAGACCAGCATCCTCAAATGCCTGGCTCAGTGCGCTTTCCTGCTCAAATATGCCATCCCCCTGCCCGCTGAATCCGCTACGCTCCCGCTTTACGACTTTATTTATTACAATCATGCTACTCAGACGGATAACCTATCTTCCTTTGGGGCCGAGGTAGTGGATTTTACCAGAGCATTGCAGCAAGACGGGCGCGGACTCTTTCTTCTGGATGAATTTGCCAAAGGCACCAATCCGCGCGAAGGTGAAGCCTTGGCTACAGCCGTGATCTCTTATCTGCTGCAAAGCTTTCACACCACTATTGCCGCCACTCATTTCAGTGCTCCGGCGCAGTTAAAAATGGTGGGCCAATATCAGATCAAAGGCATAGACAGCAGTTTTGGCCACCATCTGAATGATGATCTAGAAGACAGACTGATCGCTCTGGCCAAGGCCATGGACTACAGCCTGATCAGTCTTTCTGATCACAAAACCGTGCCTATGGATGCACTTAAGATTGCCAAAATCCTGGGCTTACCAGATGAAATATTAGATATGATCCCCCCAAAATATTAGAGGCGGGATAAACAAGAGCGGATGGTGCGCAGACAAGAATATGCACAGCGACCACCGCAGATTAAGGAGAAATAATTTATGAATAAATCAGTTAAACAACAGCAACTTGAGCGCAGAATCCTGAAACGTCTGGACGGCAAAGCTCTGAAAACCGCAGAACTGCTCTTTGCCGATCCCGAAATTCAGGCTTTGCAGGAATACGCCAATATAGTTTCGATCAAACGCCTGGGCTTCAACGACCATGGCCCCGTGCACACACGCACAGCCACCTTGAATAGCATCAAGATGTTCAAACTCTTAAATGATGCCGGGATCAAGATGCACTTGGAAAAAGAAAAAGTAGGCACGGCAGATGACTCATTGACGGGGATAATCCTGGCATCACTTTTGCACGACATGGGCATGTGCGTAGCTCGGGATTCGCATGAATTTCTCAGCATCCAGTTCGCTATGCCCTTTATCGACAAAATTTTGACAAAGACCCACAAAGAAGATGAATACCATATCAAAGCCGCCATCAAATCTATCGCAGTAGAAGGCATCTTCGGGCACATGGCGACCCAGACCATCCACTCTCTGGAAGCAGGATTGGTGCTGATCGGAGATGGCAGCGATATGGAAAAAGGCAGAGCCAGAATTCCGGCCATGCTCTCCACCAGACCGCGCATCGGAGATATTCACCGCACCTCTGCCAGTGCTATCCAAAAAGTGCGCATCATCAAGGGAGAAGAAAAGCCCATCCGCATAGAAGTAGAGATGAACGCTTCTGTGGGATTCTTCCAGGTAGAAGAAGTCTTTTTCCCCAAGATCAAAATCAGCCCTGTGAAACCCTTTATCGAACTTTACGCTGGCGTGACCGATAGAGATATGCTAAAATATCTATAAGCTTGACAAATTTTCGTATGTGCTATTACTGTCAATCTGGATATTCTGCTTTTGAGCAAAATAGTCATAGTCCCTGATACGCATGATCTGCGTGTTTTTACCAAGTCTGCGCAATCTGCGTGAAACACAAAAAATGTAACCAAGCTTCTTCCGCGGGAGCGAAAGATGTCTGCTGTGCCTTATGGGTGCAGAGGAAAGTCCGGACACCTTGGGCAGGATACTTCCTAACGGGAAGCTGCAGCAATGCAGAGATAGCTCCACAGAAACAAACCGCATGGTGCCCGTCTGGCGCCATGCAAGGGTGAAATGGTGGTGTAAGAGACCACCGGTGCCATTGGCGACAGTGGCAGCCAGGAATGCCTTATCCGGTGCAATGCCAAATAGGGAAGCAATGGTGAGCCCACACCGCTTCTGGGTAGGCAGCTTGAGCCAGAGCGTGAGTTTTGGCCCAGAGGGATAGACATCGGTCCCGGCTTGCCGGGACTACAGAATCCGGCTTATTGAACTCCCGTGGAAGATTTACTTTTGGGCGGCAAATACAGTCTCCGCTCCTTAGCAGTAAATTCGCTGCTAATTCGTTTTGAACTCGAGTCCACTCGAGGCTTCGAGTCAGCTCGAGTCGAACACAAGTTAAAATCAAGTCTAATGTTTGGGCTTCGAGCCAGTTGTGGGCATGATTCTATTCCTGGCATTCCGGAGCAATAGGTATCAGCCTCCTGCCCGGCTCGAAAGATCAATCCGATCTGCTCCAAAGCAATAGAGCTTATCAGCGGCATGATTTTTCTTGACATTATCTGTATATTCAAAAATGTGGCATACTGTATAAAAATGGTAAAGGAGAATCAATGAAGACCCTCACTCCCAGCCCGAGCGACATTACCCAAGCCTGGTATGTCGTAGATGCTACGGGGCAGCCTCTTGGTCGATTATCCTCAAAGATTGCCACAATATTACGTGGTAAAAATAAACCATATTTTGCAACGAATCTGGATACCGGAGATTACGTGGTCGTGATCAATGCCGATAAGGTTCGTGTAACCGGGCTCAAAGCCCTGCAAAAGGTTTATAAATCTTTTAGTGGATATCCCAGTGGACTGAAAGAGATCCCGTATGCCAAGATATTGGAAGAGCATCCAGAGCGTATTATCGAGCATGCCGTAAAAGGCATGATGCCGAAGAATACCCTGGGACGCGCAATGATGAAAAAACTAAAAGTTTACACAGGTAGCGAGCATCCTCATGCCGCACAAATGCCTGTGGAACTTAGCCTGTAAGGAGACAGACACAGTATGCAAAATTTTGATGCCGTAGGAAGAAGAAAAAATGCCACAGCCCGGGTACGCATTACCCCCGGCACCGGCAAGCGCATCATCAACAAAGTGCAGATGAAGAAATATCTTCAGCGGGAGACCCTGGAAATGATGGTGGAACAGCCACTGCAGACCGTAGGTCTTTCGGATAGCTTTGACGTTTATATAAACGTCTCTGGCGGCGGCCTTTCCGGTCAAGCCGGAGCGATTCGTCACGGCATTTCCCGTGCACTTGTGGAATATGATGAAGAGCTGAGACCGGCTCTGAAAGCCCGTGGATTTCTCACTCGCGATCCCCGTATGGTGGAGCGTAAGAAATCCGGACAACCGAAAGCCAGAAAGAAATTCCAATTCTCCAAGCGTTAATCTCTGGTTTTGGGGGAGCTTTATCCCCCTCCAAAGATAATGAAGAGCTTTCGCATGATAAAACAAAAACCTGGCAGAGATGCCAAAATAAGCCACCAAAGCGAGTTGCAAGGCGGTGAGGGGAAACAACATCACCCCTCTGAATTGCGTATATCCTTTGGCTGGAAATCTTAACCGTAGATTAGGAGAAATCTAATGTCCGTAGTAACCATGAAACAACTGCTGGAAGCCGGTGTCCACTTTGGCCATCAGACTTTCAAGTGGAATCCCAAGATGAAGCAGTATATCTTCATCAAGCGTAATGGGATTCATATCATCGACCTCAAACAGACGGTCGATGCCATTAACGAAGCCTATCAATTTATCAAAGAAGTAGCGAGCCGTCAGGAATACGTACTCTTTGTAGGCACCAAGAAGCAGGCTCAAAGCGCCATTAAAGATGCCGCTGAAAAGTCTGGTGTATTTTATGTAAACCAACGCTGGTATGGCGGTATGCTGACCAATATGTCCACCATCCGCCGTAGCATTGATAAGATGAAGTATTTTGAGGAAATCGAAGCGGATGGCACTCTGGCCAGCTATACCAAGCTCGAAGCTCAAAAAATGAAACGCATGCACGATAAGATCGAGTTTTCCCTGGGTGGAATCCGTGAAATGGACGCCCTGCCCGGAGCTATCTTTGTGGTGGATACCGAATATGAAGATATCGCCATCCATGAAGCCCGCATCCTGGGCATCCCCATCGTGGCGATGGTGGATACAAATTGCGATCCCGATCTCATCGACTATGTGATCCCTTCAAATGATGACGCCACCCGTGCCATCACCCTGATCTCTGATATCATGGCCAATGCCGTGGTGGAAGGGCGGGGAATAGCCAGTGAAGGAGCCGACGGCCCCGAAGTGAGCCAGGATGCCGGAGAAGCTGCACCACAAGAGCAAGAGCCTGTGGTTACCGAAAGCAAAGAGCCTGAAGCAGCTGAAAGCCAAGAGTCTGTGGCTGCTGAGCCCGAAGCGCCTGTAGCCGTAAAAAGTGAAGAAAAAGTAGCGGAAACAGCCGCGACTGAACAATAATAATCGTGTTCTGCCTTCCGATACGCGTATCGGAAGGCAGCAACTTATCTTTTAAAACAAGGAGAATAAAAATGGCAGAGATTACCGCAACCATGGTAAAAGAACTGCGTGAAAGAACCGGAGTAGGCATGATGGAATGCCGCAAAGCTCTGGTAGCAGCCGATGGCAATGTAGATGCCGCTATCAAATTTCTGCGGGAACGTGGAATTTCCAAGGCCGAGTCCAAAAGCTTGCGCGCCACCAAAGAAGGCATTATCTTTTCATACATCCATTTCAATGGTAAGATCGGAGTGATGCTGGAGCTGAATTGCGAATCCGACTTTGTAGCCAGAACCGATGAATTCAAAGCCCTGGCCGAAGAGATAGCCCTGCAGATTGCAGCCAATAGCCCTTTGGCCATCACACCTGAAGGGATAGACCCCGAAATCATCGAACGCGAAAAAGAAATAGCCAGAAATAAAGCCATCAACGATAAAAAGAGCCCCGAAATCGTGGAAAAAATCGTGGAAGGCAGCATTAAAAAATATTGCAGCGAACACGCACTGTTAGAGCAAGGCCTGATCAGCGACGAAAAGAAAACGGTCAAAGACCTGCTCACCGAAGCGATTGCCAAGACTGGAGAAAACATCCAGATCGCCCGCTTTGTTCGTTACGCTTTAGGCGAATAGAATCGCCCACAACCAAGGATGAAAAGCACTTTCAAACCCGAAAAGATCAACCGCCTGATGCTGAAACTCAGCGGCGAAATCCTGGCTGGGCCTTCCGGCTTTGGCTTTGATGACGAAGTCTGCGATCGGCTCACCGATGAACTTATAGAACTGAAGAACTTAGGCTATAGCATTGCTGTAGTTTTGGGCGGAGGCAATATATTCCGGGGCGGAACCTGGAAAAATCAGAGCCTCTCCCGGGTGACCCTGGATAATATCGGCATGCTGGCTACTATCCAAAATGCGTTATACCTGAGCGAGATCTTGATCTCAAAAGGCTGTGATGCCCAGGTCTTTTCCAGCTTTGTGCTGGATAAAGTAGCCCCGCACTACAGTGCGCCCAAGGTGCAAGAAGCCCTGTCACGAGGCAAAATATGCTTTATGGCGGGAGGCACCGGAAATCCGTATTTTACCACGGATACCGCTGCGGTGCTGCGCGCACTGGAGCTGAAGCTGGATATAGTGCTCAAAGCCACCAAAGTGGACGGGCTCTATACCGCCGATCCTATGCAAGACCCAAATGCGGAGTTTATCCAGGATGCTGATTATCAGACCTGCCTGCAGCAGCGCCTTAAAGTGATGGACCTCAGCGCCTTTTCTCTGGCTGCGGAAAACGCCATGCCGATCAAGATCTTCAATATCTTAAAACCATCAAACTTGAAAGCTGCACTGCAGGATGCCAATATCGGCACCTACATTCATCCCTAAAACCGAGGTAAATTATGCAAACACTAAAAGATACCACTGCCGAGAAAATGCAGAAATCCTTTGAATCCCTCCTGCAATACTTCTCCAGAGTCCGTACGGGCAGGGCCAGTGCGTCTATTTTGGATGATATCAAAATCAACTATTATGGACAGCCCACACCTGTGAAACAGCTCAGCAACATCTCCATCCCAGAAGCCAGAACCATCATCGTCCAACCATGGGACAAGACTACCCTGGCTGATATCGAAAGGGCCATCCTGGGCGCCAATATAGGCATCACCCCAGAAAACGATGGCAACCTGATCCGCCTGCCTTTCCAACCCCTGACGGAGGACAAGCGAAGGGAAATAGTGAGAGACCTGAAGCAGCTCGGCGAAGACGCCCGCGTGGCCATTCGCAACATCCGCAGAGACGCCAACGACGTCATTAAGAAAATGCAAAGAGACAGCGAAATCAGCGAAGATGAAGAGATGAGATACTTTAAAGAGATTCAGGATTTGACTGACGAATGGATCAAGAAGATCAGTGAAGCTGAAGCATCCAAAGAAAAAGAGATTATGGAAGTATAGTAAACCATAGACTTCCCCCCCCCCTTAGATGATACCGGCTCTCAGTTGAGAGCCGGTATTTTTTTTGTAGGTTGAATCAAGTTCTAAGGTTTATTTCATTAAAATCATTTTACGGCTTTGTGAGAACTTATCAGAGCTGAGCCGGTAGAAATAGATTCCGCTGGCTACTTCGCGTCCTTGATCATCCGTACCATTCCAGATAAATTTATGATCCCCAGGTGCTTGCACGCCGGCTGCGTAAGTTCTTACGCGCTGGCCTTTGAGGTTAAATATCTGCAAGGTAACATCCTCTGCCCGAGCCAAAGAGTATTTGATCGTAGTCTGAGGATTGAATGGATTGGGGAAATTCGGATACAGCACGGTCTGTGGCATCCCGGGAATGCCGGGATCATCGTTTGCAGTGGCGCTGCCGGTGATGAGGGTGATATTATCCAGAGTCCAGCCTGGATCCGTAAGTTCATCGGCTGTGCTTTGATCCACCAGACGGAAGCGCAGATAGACACTTTCCCCGGCATAATCCTCAAGGCTGATATATTCCTTTTGCCACCAGTCATGACGGCCGGATTTGACGAATACCTGGGTCCACTGAGCACCATCTGTAGAGACTTCCACGCTCACAGGGTCAAAATCCCACTCGGTATATAGATGAGAATCAAAATAGAGCAGGGGAGCAGCATCGGCAGGAATATCTATGGGACTTGCGGTCTTGATCCAGACGTCGCAATTTTGGGCATAGTGCCCACGGCCTCCCCAGCTATCGGTAATGGCCTGTCCGGACATTACAAGTTCATCCTGCAAGACCCAGGGACCTTCTATCTCCCAGGCATCGGTGCCAGACTCCCAATCTTCCGCAAAGAGCACTCCCGCTTCACTGAGATTGAAGGTATGATGCTGAGTGCCTGCCCCCAAAGTGACATACCCCAAATAGGGATAGTAGCCTTCGGCAAAAATCTGTATGGGGTACTCACCCTCATAGCCGTGATAGATATAGCTCCCATCTACGATCAGCGTGTCCGGATAAACATCACCGATGATCATCAGAGCGCTGATATCTTCGCCCCCGCTGCGTACAGAACCTTGCAAAGTAGCAGACTCTTTGGGGGTTAGCTCGGGATTGTGGATAGTCCAGGAGCTGTTATTGACCGTGAGTCCAGTGCGGACATTATCCCAATAGCCTTTTTTGCGAGTTTGCACAGTGTAGCTTCCCATGGGCAATACTTTGTAATAGCGTCCGGTTTCAGGATCTGATGTGCGGGGCGTAAACCAGGGCGCATGCCGCTCCTGGATGACGATCTCCGCTTCGATAGCTTCTCCTGTGGAAGCATCTTTTACATTACCGGTCAAAAGTGAATTCGAAGGCACCGCAGTAGAAAACATCAAGGCGCGGTTCATCATCCACCAGACTCCATTGCTACAGCGGGCCAGAGTATCCAGCATCAGAGGCTCCTCAGGCTGCAGATTGAGGGTGCCCATTTCAATGAGCAATTGGATGGTGCCATACTCTTTGTACATCCAATCATGAAAAGCACCTCTGCGGCTGGCATTGGGATAGAATTCATAGGGAGCAGAGCCGGTCTCATTCATGATTTGCGAGGCCACACCCTGAGCGATGGATCGGGCAAAGTTATGGTCAGGAGAAGGCCGTACATTCTTCCAGTTATAGGAGAAATATACCTTTTCCGAGAAATTACCGCTTCTGGAGGAGTGCCAGCAGATGCTATAGATGAATTTCTTCTCATCTGCCAGCCGCTTTATCGCCTGCACTTCGCTTTCGCTATTTGGTGCAGGTCCGCGATAATAGTCATAAACTTCCGTTCCACCTGGTTGCATCAGGGTATCGCCATGAGTCCAATTGAAGTCAAAATTGCGGTTTATGTCCACACCATCAATGTCATAGCCCACCAGTGGTGAAAAGTCAAAGATGCCGTTTTCGTTATTATCGCGTTTATTCTTACGGTAAGATGTATCGAGATTGGCGGTAACCACATTGTGCCCTTCAGGATTGAGAGTAGGTATCCACCATGATTCCAATTGATTTATCCACAAGGAATAAGGTGCTTGATTCCGCCGCTCCAGAATTTCCTGAATATTGCTCAATGTAAGCTCCGTGCCCAATATCTCTTCCGCATGCACCTGCCCTACAAAGAGCAGAGCGGGACGCTGCCAGCTTCCTTCCACGTCAGCGGAAATCTGCATGGCATAGATCGGAAGTTCATCTTCCTGGCTATAGCCGATCATATGTACTTTAGCAATATCAGGATGCTGATCCTCCAATTGAAAGAGCATCGTGGTGATCTCATCGTAGCTGTGGTAGCAGCTGGGTAATTCCGCTGTCAAAGCAAGCGGTATCAGGGCTGCAATCAAAAGTGCGAGCAAACTCATTCGCATAATTTCTCCAAATAATTTATAGTTTTACTTATCTATATGCAAGTTGCGCTCCAGTTCAAGGAACATTTTGTATTGTGGGGTTAAAGGTAAAGCCTGATGCGGTATCTGATCCTGCATTAAATCTTTTTTGACTTAACTGAAAGCCGGCTTTCGCCACCGGGGATGAGAGCAATATTTATTGAACTTTATTGGATTGGCTGGATCGCTGGATTTGGATGCGTCTCGCATCCAGCAAGGCCGGCCTTGAAAATTGAGCACGTCCCGTGCTCTGCAGGCGAGACGCCTGCAATCCAGTAGCTGCGCCGAGCTGTTGCCGGGTTGTCTCTCGCTGGGTTGCCTCTCGCTGGGTTGTCTCTCGCTGGGTTGCCTCCTGCTGGGTTGGTCTCCTGCTGGATTGGATGCGTCTCGCATCCAGCAAGGCCGGCCTTGAAAATTGAGCACGTCCCGTGCTCTACAGGCGAGACGCCTGCAATCCAGTAGCTGCGCCGAGCTGTTGCCGGGTTGTCTCTCGCTGGGTTGTCTCTCGCTGGGTTGCCTCCTGCTGGGTTGGATGCGTCTCGCATCCAGCAAGGCCGGCCTTGAAAATTGAGCACGTCCCGTGCTCTACAGGCGAGACGCCTGCAATCCAGCAACATTACCCGACACGGGGATGTTTTATGTTCTCTGAAGAGCTTTCATGTAAACTCCAAATCACAACCCTCTCAACCCTAGTTATCTTTGCCCTACATAGGCCTGCAATCCAGTAGGCAAAGCTCCATCATAAGTCCAGCTCTCAACCCTAGTTATCTTTGCCCTACATAGGCCTGTAGCAATTTTAAGGTATTCTCAATAGCCTGTTTATGGGTGCGTTCATAGCCATGAGAGGCAAAGACGCCGGGGCCGATGAGGCCATGTTTGACATCATGTCCTGCCCTGAGCGCAGCTCCCACATCGGAGCCATAGAAGGGATAAATATCCACACAATATTGCAGCTTGAGCTCTTTGGCCAGGCGGATCATGGCATCGGTCACATCCCAATCATAGGGACCACCGGAATCTTTGGCGCAGATCGAAACGCAGTATTCATCCGTGCTGAGATCATCGCCCACCGCACCCATATCCACAGAGATCATCTCCGCAGTATCGGCCGGAAAGCCGGAAGCAGCGCCATGCCCCACTTCCTCGTAGGTAGTAAAGAGGATGCTGAGCTGGCGGGCAAGTGGCAGCTTGCCTTCAGATACCTGTTTGGCCAGCGCCAGCAAGATTCCTGCGCTGGCTTTGTCGTCCAAATGGCGACTTTTGATAAAGCCGGAGGGAGTATAGATGGTGCGGGGGTCCAGCGAGATAAAATCTCCTGCGGAAATACCCAGCTTGAGAGTATCTTCCTTGCTCTTCACTATTTCATCCAGCACTATTTCCATGTGCTCATCATCGCGCTTGCTCTGGCCGGAATCCTTGTAAACATGCACGGCGGGGCCATTGATATAAACCGTCCCAGAATACTGCTTGCCATCTCTGGTATGGACGATGACGTTTTCGTTTTCGATGTTGTTTTCAGGATAGCCGCCGATCTTGGTAAAGCGCAGGCGGCCATTGGCTTTGACTGCGCGCACCATAGCGCCCAGAGTATCTACATGGGCTGCCAGCACCAGAGGATTTCCGGCTCCGCCCAGGGTAGCCAAAACCGAACCCTTGCGGGAAAGCTGCGGCTCAAAACCCAGCTCTTTCAGCTCCTTCTGCAAAAGGTCTGTAGCTTCTTTGGTGTAGCCAGAAGGACTGGGGGTCTGGCAGAGCCTTAAAATCTGTTCGATAGCATAATCTGTATAATCCATTTTATCTCCGTATTTGAATAGTTTATTTGTCTATGTGTATTTGGCTAAGACTTTGGTATATGTATCTTTGTTACAGGCTACTATAGTTTCAAGATCAGGACTTGGGATCTGCCGGGCATCCTGCATAGCGCTCTCTACCAGAGGATGAATATCAATAAAGCGAATTTTCTCGATAAGGAAAAGCTGCATAGCGGCCTCGACCGCGGCATTCATGATGGTAGGCAGGATTCCGCCCGCCTGAGCTACCTCAAGACCCAGATAGTACAGCGGATAGCGGCTGGACTCCAAGGCCTGAAAACTCAAATCTTTATGAGTCAGCAGATCGGTCTGCACCAAAACCGAACTCCACCGATCTGGATAGCTCAGCGCATAGAGTATGGGCAGCTTCATATCCGGAGAGCTGAGCTGCGCCAAAAGCGAGCCATCGATGAACTGAACCAAAGAGTGTATCACGGACTGGGGATGTATCACCGCTTCGATGCGGGCATAAGGCAGATCAAAGAGCCAGTGCGCTTCCATTACTTCCAGGGCTTTGTTAAACATGGTAGCGCTATCCAAAGTTACTTTGGCGCCCATATCCCAATTCGGATGTTTCAAGGCCATAGCTGGGGTGATACTGGTAAACTCATCCAGAGGCAAGCTGCGAAAAGCTCCTCCTGAGGCAGTGATGATCAGCTTTTTGACCTCGGAAAGAGGATGCTGTCCCAAGGCCTGAAAGATGGCCGAATGTTCACTATCCACAGGGATGATCTGGCCGGGCTGTTTCAACTTTTGCACCAGATGTCCGCCCATAACCAGAGATTCTTTATTGGCCAGAGCTAGCTTCTTGCCGTGTTTCAAAATGGCAAAAGTAGCACCAATACCTGAAGAACCGCCAATGGCATTGAGCCCGATATCATAATCCTCATTTCCCAGCAGGCGGATCAGTTCGCTTTCGCCAAAATAGAGCTTGAGCTGGGGAAAGCTCTGTCGGATATGCTTTTGCTGGGCAATATCTGTGATCCCGGTCAGGGCTACACTCTGAATGCCATACTCCATAGCCAAAGTGCATAGCTTTTGGAAATTCTGATGTGCCGCTACAAAAGAGAGTTGAAGCCGATCTTTCTGCTCGCGAAAGACTTCGAAAAAGGAAGTTCCAATCGAGCCGGTGGCGCCCAGCAGGGCGACTTTTTTTACCATGAATAGCTAAGGGAGATCTTCTGAGTGTAGCCAAGGCTGTCATAAGCTTTGGCTTTGAAAGCATAGTTAATGCCCAGGGCTTTGATATCCAGACCCAAGCCGGCGGTAAAGCTATCCACATCGTAGCCTGTCATGAGGCTCAATTGCGGGATTATCTGCAGCAAAAGCCCTGCATGCAGATCGGCACTAAGGCCTGAACTGCTAAGGTTTGAGGCATCTCCGCGTTCTTCGGGAAAAGCTTGGGCTCTCAGAGCAATCAGCACGGGAATATCGTATTTCAAAAAATCAAAACCATAGGATGCTTCCAGGTCCAGATTGGGCAGGGCAATCTCATGTTCGCCGCTTTCCCACAGGATTTGGGTGCCAAAGAAATCCCTCAGATTTATCCCCACCGATAGCTGCTTGCCAGAGGTCCAAAATGCGCCCAGATCAGCACCAAAGCCATAACCGCTGTGCTCGGCAAGATCGCGGTAAGCAAACTTGGGCGAGATGCCCACAAAGATGCGCTCAGTCAAAGCGCGGGCAAAGCTGCCGGATATGATGATGTCCTGATTTGTGACTGTCTTCCAGACGTAAGGGCGGTTGTCGTTGCTGAGCTCTTCGTCTTCGTTTTCGAGCCTGGTAAGCTTGATCTTATCTATGGCCAGATGATTGATATTGAAAGAACTGGCATTGCCAAAACTGATAGATAACTGATTTTGGCTGAGCAAGCCCTCAAAGTGCTCACTGCGCATAAGCTCGATTCCGGCGCGAGAATCCTGCGTTAAAAGAGCCGGATTCCACCATCCTGCCGCAGGCGACACCGTGTAGCTAAGCCCAGTGGAGCCCATGGCCTGATTTGCCACACCGGGACTGAAGCTAAAGATTTCTCCCGCATATTTGGTGGCTCCCAGTGATGACAAAAGCATCAGGAGCAAAAACATGATTTGGATATTCTTCATAACTATTCCTCAAGTATAAGTTAAAGCAAATTGAGAAAATGAAAAGAAAAAAGTGGTGGGCCCAGAGGGAGTCGAACCCCCGACCATCCGGTTATGAGCCGGAAGCTCTACCAGCTGAGCTATAGGCCCCCATCACTGAGTAAAGTTCTTTAGAATTCAGAAGGCCTTTTTTGTCAAGCGGATTATTTTCAGGCATTCCCCCATTTTACGAGAGTCTGATTATGGACTGGTCGGTGTTTGCTATCTGAAATGCCGTCCCTACAGGACTCTATAACCTTGTGTAGCTGTAGGTTGCTATCTAAAATGGCGTCCCGA